>LADL02002400.1_pt1 | contig 16979 bp, 15 predicted proteins | sample 619721 | NCBI WGS metagenome assembly LADL02 (sample SAMN03397408, study PRJNA257561) | rock porewater metagenome | biome: terrestrial; feature: Opalinus Clay rock; material: porewater; isolation source: Opalinus Clay rock porewater BRC-3 borehole | place: Switzerland: Mt Terri URL, St-Ursanne ...
ATGGAAATCGCCAGCACCTTCACGGCAATGTCGATAATCGCGGCTGCCGGCTCGCTTGCAAAGAATTCCGCGACGGACAGGCAGAACACGAGGGCGACCGCGAACATCGACCATGCCAGGAGCTGGATGGTGCGATCGGCGAGCTCCGCGGGGGAGGGTGTGGTTTGTGCATTCATTGTTGTTCTCCTATGGAACCTCTGATCAATTGTCTCCGGCGTCATTGCGAGCGCAGCGAAGCAATCCAGTGCTTTGTTTTTCGACACATTTCTGGATTGCCACGTCGCTTCGCTCCTCGCAATGACAGTTTCTTCAGAGCATCCCTATGGTGCTAAGGAAGGGGATGGCGGCGATCAAAGGGTGTCAAAACGTAACCTTGTAGTTACAGTATGACACCCATAGGTTTCATCATACCAGATTCTTCGGATTTGTCAACCATTGGCCATTCCGTACTGTCCAGGCTTCGCTGCCCGCCAGGCCTGTGGATGGACGTATCCCCCTGTTCCCCGATCTTGCCCCCGAAGGCGATTTGCGCGTCGCCCGCTCCATTGGGAAGGAAGTCCCCAAGAGGAGCTCCGGTTTGGTGTCTGCAAAGACTTCGGTGCTCGCTGGCGGCAGCATCGGTGCCGCCCTGTTATGCGGCGCGACACTGCGCCAACTGGACCAATTGCGCCATGGCCAGTCGGTGGTGGTCGAAGGCGACGAACGCCTGGGGTTCGGCGATGCCCAGTCCAGTTCGAGTGCGGAAATCCAGGCGCTCGACGCGGCCCGGTGGCGGCTGAGGGTTCCCACATCCCTTCACTCCAGCACCCCCAGCCGAAATGGAGAGGTAGCGGGTGGTTCCGTCCACGGCCTGGCCGGAGCCAGCCGGGGTTGACCAGTTCCCAGCCTATCCGCCACAGGCTGAGCGTGGAGCGCCGCCGACGTCTCGCTTGGCCATGCGCCAGCAGCCGCGTGTCGTCCCGGTCGCGACGGGCGATCGCTGCGGGGTAAGAAAGGGGTCGGAAAGGGCGTCCTTCACTGATGCATCCGTGCCCGGCGCGGCGTAGCGTGCGTGGATGGCTCGACCGATCCGACTGGAGTTTGCGGGGTCGTTTTAGCGGCGTATAGGAAGTTCAAGCGTCCTTTCCGGAGAGTCTGGCGAGTACGCGGCGATACCACCGACGGCGGCTTCGCCGCCGTCCAGGACTCGAGTTTCTCGGCGGAATGGCTGGAAATTCCAGTCTGACCCTCATTTTTTTCAATTCGGCTCTTCGTGTCGTTGAACCTTCAACACTCGCAGTTGCCGTACGCGCTGCCCTGGCAGAAGAGCTTGCCGGCCTGCCCTATGCGTCGACATTGCCCGAGGACAACGGCTATCGCTTCGCCACGACCACGCCCGTGCCCGACGCGGACTGGTACGGCAATCGACGGCCGACCGTCGACGGCTTTCTGGTCTTCGCCAACGCTTCCAGCCGGATCAGTTTCGCGGGCTCGGCGCTGGTGGTCATCCGGTTTGCGGCCGGCGGGGAAAACGTGCAAACCGAGACGTTCCGCGCCACGCTGAACTCGGTGGACGTTACTTCGCTCTTCCAGCACGACGCCACCTACAGGGGATACGCGGCTCGCTTCGAGCCGGGAAATTCGCCCTTGGAGGTGGGCAACAATGTCCTGCTCACGTCGGTATTGGGAACGATCCCGGGGATCATCGACAAACTTTCGAAGGAAACCGACAGGCTCGCATTTACGTTCGCGCAGTAGCCATCAACGAAGAAGGAGGCCCCGCGCGGCGCGCGCGAGGCCTCCTGTTTGGTCCGCTACGCGATCTACTCTTCTGCGGCGCGATCAAATCCCGTCGCCCAGCCCTCCGGAGGGCTGGCGCCACGGCAGCATCCTGTCCTTCCCTGCCGTGGCTTACGTAGGGACTCGACCGACGCCAGCGCCGACCGCACTCCCGACGAAAAGCGCTGCGCGATGACTTGGGCGCAACGCCTCAGGCGGGCGCTACTCCGGGCATCCTGCTCTGCGCCCTTCGGGCCAGCCCTCGGCTGTTCCAAATCGCTCCAGGCGATTTTGGCTGGCATCGACATCACCACCTGCGTTCACTGTGGCGGTGTCGTGCGGATCGTGGTCAGCGTCGAAGAACCAAAACGCGATCCGCGCCATCCTCGGCCACTTCGAGAAGCACGGCGTGCTGGAGCAAGCGCACTACCGGCCCCAGCAAGCGACCCGCCCGCTGCGGCCGCGTGACGGCCCACCGGCCGCACAGCCCGTCCTGAACGCAGTCGAAGAGTCGAAGGGCCGACGGCGAAATCCCAACCCGCTCCGATGCGGCTACGAGCCCGGAGGCTTGCGCTCGGCTCGCTGCTGGGAATCGGCAAGAAATGGCCCCGGACTGCACCGCTGCGGGGCCCCGCGCAGCCGAAATCCCAAGCGCGGACCTCCGATCCGAGCCCCAACCGGCGCTTGCGCGGCCGCCGCATACTCGCCAGACTCTCCGGAAAGGACGTTTGAACTTCCTATTCGCCGAAGGGCGCCACCTTTGCCCGGAGGAAGAAGGCCAACAGCACCCCTGGCCGGGATATCGCGCTAATCGGGAGGCATGATCGAACTGCCTGCTCGCAACGCTGCCCATCGCAACACCCTAAACGGTTCAGGGTGTTGCACTTGAAGTTTGAGTCTAAGCTGTCTGCCCATCGCAACCCAACCCGAAACTACGGGGTGATGAACCAGAACCGGACCGAGCGCAGCGAAGGCGTAGCCGCTCAAAAAAATGGGGTCTCGCCCGCGCGCAACGAGTATCTTATATTTCACCGGCTTATTGCAGAGCTTCCCAAGGGGACTGCATGTCAGACGTCTTTATTTCCTACAAAGCGGAGGACCGCCGGCGCATCCAGCCGCTGGTGCAGGCGCTACAGTCGGACGGCTACACGGTCTGGTGGGATCAGCACATCAGCACCGGCGACGAATGGCGGCAGACGATCGAACGGCAGCTCGAAGCAGCAAGATGCGTGATCGTCGCCTGGAGCAAGCGCTCGGTCGGGCCTGAGGGACAATTCGTCCGCGATGAAGCCGCCCGGGCGCAGCAGCGCCGCGTTTACGTTCCCGTCACAATCGACAACGTTCGCATTCCGCTTGGTTTTGGCGAGAGCCTTGCGACCTCGTTGCGCGGCTGGCGCGGTGACCCGTCGGATCCACATTATCAGGCAGTACTGTCGACAGTACGGCGAATTGCGGGAGGCGGCTCCCAAGAAAGGACGGCGAAGCGCCCACAGCTGCGGATCGGTCGACGTGCGGTGATCGCCGGGTGTGCCATTGCCTTAGCCGCCGCCGGCGTGGGCGGCTGGGTCCTGTTGAAGCGCGGCGTGGCTGACGCAGCGAGCAGCATCGCGGTGCTTCCGTTCGCCAATCTCAGCGCCGATCCGGCACAGGCCCACTTTGCCGACGGCATCGCAGGAGAAATCAGAAATACCCTCACACGGGTTCCGGGGCTGAAAGTCGCAGGCAGCACGTCGTCCGTTGCCGTCCGCGAGGACGATGCTCAAACGGTCGCTAGGAAGCTTGGAGTCGCCAACATCCTCACCGGGAACGCGCGCCTGACTCCATCGACAATCCGCGTAACAGCCGAGCTGATCGACGGCGAGACCGGGCTGACCAAATGGTCACAGAACTACGACCGCGCCCCCGGTGACGCAATCAAGATTCAAACCGATATCGCGGGAGACGTCGCGCGCGCCCTCGCAGTCGCGCTCAGCGCAAGCGCCAAAGAATCGCTGGCAGCCGGAGAGACCAGCAACATCGCCGCTCAGACCCTCGTCTTCCAGGCCCGGAACGAGAGCTATGAACTTACGGTGCCGGCCCTCCAGCAGAGCCTGCAACTGCTCGAGAAGGCCATTTCGTTCGATCCGAACTATGCGCGCGCCTACGCAATGAAATCTTTTGTGGCCAATAATCTGGCGAGTCTAACCGCACGCACGTCGGCCGAGTTGGCGAGTGGCCGGGACCAGGCGCTCCAGTACGCGAAAGTCGCGCTCTCCATCGCGCCGGACCTGCCAATCGCACGCTCCGCGCTCGGGTTCGCGTATGCGCTCAAACTGCAGATGGGCGAATCGATTCGCGAGCACAAGATCGCGCTCTCGCTCGCCAGCGGCGATCCTGATGTCATACGCAATTACGGCTTTGCCATGAGCATGATCGGCGAACCAGAAGAAGCGCTCCGGTATGTCGACGAAGCGCTTGCGCTCGATCCGCTCAACTGGGTCTCACATAGCGCGCACGTGTCTGTCTTGTTCGACGCGCGTCGCTACGAGGAGGCCGTCCGCTATTCTCTGAAGCTGGAACAGGAATCTCCCGAGCTGTTCAGATTCCCGGCTTTGCTCGGGCATTCGCTGCTGATGCTTGGTCGAATAGAGGAGGCGGCGCTCGCGTTCGGGCAGAACATCACTGGTGAAGCATTGCTGGCTGCGAGGAGCGGCAATCGCGAGCTTGCTTTTGCCAAACTCGCGGCATTGGAGGAGCGCGATCGCGAATTCGGGGGTGTTGATTCCGCCAGGATTTACGCGCAGCTGGGCGACAAGGACGCCGCGTTCGAAGCGTTGAATCGCGCGTGGGAATTCCGCGACTCCCGTCTTCTGGATCTCAAGACCGACCCCTATCTGGACCCGCTTCGCGGCGATTCCCGTTTTACGGCGCTGGTAAAAAGGCTCGGCCTGCCTGCCTGACCTCCAATTTTTCGACCGAACGAGCGATAGCCGGATCTTCGCCGTTGGCTGAGACGGTGCGAGGCAGCTCAAGATGAATCTCCATGCGATCATGGAAGCGCTTAAAGACTGGGCGCATCAAACTCCCTTGGTAAAGCGCCTTTGGGTCTTCGGGAGTAGAGCTCGGGTTGACCATCGCGCCGACTGGTCTCAAGATTCAAGTGCAACACGTTTGGTGAATTCAGCAATGACTTCGCTCATGAGCTCAAGCCGCGCGCGCCTGCCGCCGCTGCGTCAAGTGCGCGCGAACCCGTGCCGGCGTCAGCGCCTTCGACGGATCGGCTTCCAGCGCCATCGCGGCTGGAACGACCTGCTCACGCAACCACGTCTCGACGGCGCGATCCTTGTCCATCAGCGCGCGCAGGCCTTCGCGGATCACTTCGCTTTCGCTCGCGTATTCGCCGCCGGCCACCTTGGCCTTCACTGCGTCGGCCAACTCGTGCGGCAGGGTGATGCTGAATTGCTGGGTGGAACGCATGGCGTGACCTCCGTCTCAATACGATTCAATACTACTGATCCGACCGCGCACCTGCAGCGGCGGCGCGATCAATCAGGCCACGCCGACGTTGCGGGTGTTGGAGCGGCTGGGGTGAAGCCTGGACCTCGGGACCCTGGACCTCGGGAACCGGAAGAGCGCGGCGAGGCCGGATTGATGGTTGACTGACATCCCGACGCTCTACGCGCCGTGGTCGCAGGCTCAAAACGCGCCGCGCTGGAGCCGCGCGGCAACGCCGTTGGTCTCCATGAACAGAATATTCTGCGCGGGAGTCTCGACCGCACGAACCACCACATCGGTGTAATCGAAGTTGGGGCTGGTCGCAAGCAGGGCGCCCAGGTTGTCCAGACTCTTGCGAATATCGCGCCCGAAGTTGCGCGGCGCGTAGATGCCGGCGAAGCGACCGCGCAGTTCCCAGCCATAATTACACCCTGCTGAAACCCAAGCCCGGCGATTGCTGCGTGTTCTGCTCCTACGCCGATGTGCCCTGCCCGCCCGTGCAGGCCAGTGGAACCAAGGCTGGCTGCGGCTGCGGTCAGGATGACAGCGCGCTCAGGTCAAGTTAAAAGTGTCGGCCAAGGCACTACTTGTTTGTAGTAATTCGGTGTAGATTTCGACTTCTACCGTGTTTCCGGTCTCGATGTTTTCGACCCGGACGACACGGGCGAGAATCCGGCCGGCCAGGCGATGGCTGGCCGGCATCTTTGACGGCATCGTGAGGGCGGCGCAGGCCTATATGGGGAAACCACGTTTGCCGCCCGGCCCAGCCCGCCGGGTCTGGATACTTGTCTTCGCGGCTATCACCCTGGTATTGCTGGCCGGGAGCTACGCCTACTACCAGGCGGAGATCGGAGCGCTGCGCGGCGACAGGCATCGGGTGCTGGTTGCCATCGGCGAGCTCAAGGCCGGGCAGATCCGACAGTGGCGAAGCGAGCGCGCCGGCGATGCGACGCGCATCGCTCGCAGCCCTTTTCTGAGGGCGGTGCTGGAAAGGCTTGCGCATGATCCGGATGATCCGGACCATGCGGCCGACCGTGCCGTGCTGCGGGAATTTCTGCAACTGGAGCGTCGTTCCGGCGGTTACGCCGAAAGCCTTCTGCTGACGCCGGACGGACAGCCGCTGCAGGCGAGTGGCGAGACAGTGGAGCAGATGGACTCAGGCTCTCCAGCCCTGGCCGGAGCCCTTGCCGGAAGCCATGCGGTACTTTCGGATTTGCATCGCGACGCGACCGGGGCGATCCGGATCGATGCGGTCGCGGCGGTGACCGATGCCGGCGGCAAGAACGTGGCGCTGGTGGTGCTGCGCAGCGATCCGTACGACGATCTATACCCTCTGATCCAGTCCTGGCCGACGCCCAGTGCGAGTGCCGAAACGCTTCTGGTGCAGCGGCAGGGCGGCGAACTGGTTTTCCTGAACGATCTGCGTCACCAGGCCGGCACCGCGATGCGGCTGCGCCAGTCGCTGGCCGATGTCGAGGTTCCCGCGGTGCAGGCGGTGCTGGGCTGGCATGGCGTTTTCGAGGGCACGGACTACCGCGGCGTCGAGGTGCTGGCCGACCTGCGCCCGATCCCCGGCTCGCCCTGGTTCATGGTCGCCAAGGTGGATAGCGACGAGATTCTGGCCGAGGTCCGCTCCCGGACGGTGCTGATCGCATCTGTCGTGGGATTGCTGATCCTGCTCACCGCGGCCGCGACGGCTTACCTGTACCGGCGGCGCCAGGCCGGGCTTTTCCGGGGCATGTATGAAGCCGAAAGTCGGGAGCGGCAAGCCCAGGAAGCCTTCCGCGCCACGCTCTACAGCATCGGCGATGCGGTCATCACCACCGATGTTGCCGGCCAGGTTTGTGAAATGAATCCAGTGGCCGAGCGGCTTACCGGCTGGAGCGAGGCGCAGGCGCGCGGCCAGCCGTTGGGCGGGGTGTTCCGGATCATCGACGAAACCAGCCGGGCGGCGTTGGATTCCCCGGTCGCCGAAGTATTGCGGGACGGCCAGATCGTGGAACTGAGCAACCACACGCTACTGGTGGCGCGCGATGGCAAGGAGCATCCGATTGCCGACAGCGCCGCACCGATCCGTGATGCCAGCGGCCACGTCAGGGGAGTGGTGCTGGTGTTCAGCGACCAGAGCGCCCAGCACGCGGCCCGCAAGGCCTTGACTGAGAGCGAGGAGCGGGTCCGGCTGGCGCTCACCGCCAGCAATCTGGGTCTTTTCGATCTGCACATTCCGACCGGCGAGACGACGGTCAACGCCGAGTATGCGGCCATGCTCGGCTACGACCCGTCCGACCTCCGCGAAAATCATGGCACCTGGATCGAACGCCTGCATCCGGACGACCGGGACCGGGTCGTCGGCCGCTACAGCGATTACATCGAGGGCCGGGCCCCGGACTACGACATCGAGTTCCGGCTGCGGGCGCGGAGCGGAGACTGGAAGTGGATCCGTTCGATCGGCAGCCTGGTAGCTCGCGACGCCCAGGGCCGGCCGCTGCGAATGATCGGCACCCACGCCGACATCACCGAGCGCAAACAGCACGACGAGGTCCAGGAGTTTCTCGCCCAGCACGGCTACCGCGGCTCCGAGCAGGATTTCTTCCACATGCTGGCCAAATTCCTCGCGGACGCGCTGGAGATGGATTACGTCTGCATCGACCGGTTGCTGCCCGACGGCCGCGACGCGCGTACCGAGGCAGTTTACTTCGACGGCGAATTTCGGGCCAACGTCGAGTACGCGCTCGATTGTGCCCCCTGTGGCCATGTGGTCGGCGGCGAGGTCTTCTGTCATCTGGTGGGTGTGAGCAGGCTCTACCCGCGCGACCAGGCGCTTCAGGAGATGGGCGCCGAAAGCTACGCGGGCATCGCGCTGTTCTCGTCGCAAGGCCGTCAGATCGGCCTGATCGCGACCATGGGACGAAGGCAGCTGCATGACGCCAGACTCGCCGAACGACTGCTGCGGCTGGTATCGTCGCGGGCGGCGGGCGAGCTCGAACGCAGGCTATTCGAACAGACGCTGGCCGAGAGCGAGGAGCGGCTCCGATTGGCGCTGAGCGCCACCAACCAGGGCCTGTACGATCTCGACATCCAGAGCGGTCAGGCCACGACCAATCCGCAATACGCCACCATGCTCGGCTATACGCTAGGGGATCTGAGAGAAAGCTACCGGAGCTGGCTCAGGCGCCTGCATCCGGACGATCGCGCGCCGACGTTGCGCGCCTTCGCCCGCTACCTCGCCGGCCGGAGCAAGGAATATCGCGCCGAATATCGCATGCGCGGCAAACACGGCGACTGGAAGTGGATCCTTTCGGTCGGCAGCGTGGTCTCGTACTCGGCCGACGGCCGGCCGGTGCGCATGCTGGGCACGCACAGCGATATCACCGAGCGCAAGCAGCAACAGATGGAGCTCGAGTACCGGGCCAGCTTCGACGAATTGACCGATCTGCCGAACCGGCACGCCATGCGCGAAACCTTGCAGGCGGCGCTCACGCAGGCCGAGCCGCTACGCCGGCCGGTCGGCGCGATCCTGCTGAACGTGGATCGCCTGCACCACGTCAACGACACGCTTGGGCACGCGGTGGGCGATCAGGTACTGGTCGTGGTTGCCCAGCGATTGCGCCAATATGCGGAAGAAAATTCCTGCGTCGTCGGACGCATCGCCGGCGACGAATTTCTGCTGGTGACCGAGCCCATGGCGTCGACGGCGAGTTTCGAAGAGTTGGCGCACGGCGCCAAACGCGTGCTTGCACAAGACTTTCCGGTCACCGGCGGCAGCATCTATCTGACTTCCAGCGCCGGAGTGTCCTGGTCGTCCGGGGCCGTGACCAGCGCGGCGCAGCTGATCGGCCAGTCCCACCTGGCCATGAAGCGGGCCAAGGCGCACGGCAGCGATCAAGTCGCGTTCTATTCGGAGGCGCTGGCTGCGAAGATCGCCGACCGCATGGCGCTCAGCGCGCACCTGCACCAGGCGCTGGACCGCAGCGAGCTGTCGCTGCACTACCAGCCGCTGGTGGATGCGGCGCAGGGGACCGTCGCCGGCGTGGAGGCGCTGATGCGCTGGAACAACCCCAGCCTGGGCGCTGTCGGCCCGGATCGTTTCATTCCGGCGGCCGAGGACACCGGCATGATCGTTCCGCTTGGCGACTGGGCGCTTGCGACCGCGCTGGCGCAGGTGCAGCGATGGCGAGATCTGGGCCGGACGGTGGCATCGATTTCAGTGAACGTATCGCTGCCGCAGCTCCGGTATCCGACCTTCTACGACAAGGTTGCCGCCGCGCTGAAGCGATCGGACGTCGATGCCGGCCAGCTCAAGCTGGAGATCACCGAAAGCGTGGTGATGGAGGAGCCGCAGACCACGGTGCCCTTGCTGCGGAAATTGAAGTCACTGGGAATCCGGATCGCGCTCGATGACTTTGGCACCGGCTATTCGAGCCTGGGCTACCTGCGCGAGCTTCCGATAGACGAGGTCAAGATCGACGGCAGTTTCGTCAGGGACGTGCTCAAGGACGATTACTCTACCGCGCTATGCACCGCCATCATTTCGATGAGCCGTCAATTGCGGCTGTTGGTGGTTGCCGAAGGGGTCGAGACCGAGGCCCAGGCGCGGTTTCTGGCGCAGGCCGGTTGCCACTACCTGCAGGGTTTTCTGTTCAGCCGGCCGCTGCCGGCGGACCAGCTCGAAGCGCTGTTGGCCGGCGCGCGATGGCAGCTCGATGGCCGTTTGCAGACGGCGGCGAAAGCGCCCAGCGGTTGATCCTGTGTTTTTGCCTCCTACATTCGCCGCGGCTGGTAGGGGTCTGGGAGGCCGAGACTGGCCAGCGCCTCACGCTCGTTCTGCTCCATCGCTTCGGCCTCGCGCGGGTCGTCGTGGTCGCAGCCGAGCAGATGCAATACGCCGTGAACGGTGAGATGGGCGTAATGGGAGGTATAGGAAATTCAAACGCCCTTTTCTGGCAGTCTGTCGGGTAGGCGGCGGCCGCGCAAGCGGTGGTTTGGGCAAGAATCGGGCGCTCTGCGCGCAGGGCCGCAGCAAACAAGGAGCACGAGAATGACGAATAAAGAGGTTGTCGAAGCAATGTACGCCGCCTTTGCCGCCGGCGACATTCCAGCCGTCACCGCACTTTTGGCCGAAGACATCGAGTGGAACGAAGCGGAAGGCAACAAGCTGGCCGACCGCAGCCCCTATATTGGCCCGCAAGCTGTGGTCGAAGGAGTGTTTCAACGGCTCGCCGAGGATTTCGCGCAGTTCGAAGTCGAGATCAATACCATCATCTCGGATGGTGAGCTTGTGGTCACAGAAGGCCGGTACCACGCGACTGCGCGGGATAGCGGCATTACAATCCACCCACGGATCGCCAGTTTCTGGACGGTGAGGAACGGGAAGATCGCTGCCTTTCAGCAGCACGTCGATACGCTGATCCTGGCCAAAGCTGTTGGCGGCCCTGCATGAACGCGCTGACTGGAAAAGTCGCCACCATTGCCGGCGCGAGTAGCGGGATCGGTGAGGCAACTGCCCGCCTTCTGGCCGCGCGCGGGGCCACCGTGGTGCTCGCATACCTCTGATCTCGCGCTGCCGGCCGGTGCGAAGCGAACCGTGTAACTCACCCCTTGCCCGCTCGGGCGCGCGCCTGCCGCCGCTGCGTCAAGTGCGCGCGAACCTGCGCCGGCGTCAGCGCCTTCGACGGATCGGCTTCCAGCTCCATCGCGGCTGGAACGACCTGCTCACGCAACCACGTCTCGACGGCGCGATCCTTGGCCATCAGCGCGCGCAGGCCTTCGCGGATCACTTCGCTTTCGCTCGCGTGTTCGCCGCCGGCCACCTTGGCCTTCACTGCGTCGGCCAACTCGTGCGGCAGGGTGATGCTGTATTGCTGGGTGGAACGCATGGCGTGACCTCCGTCTCAATACGATTCAATACTACTGATCCGACCGCGCACCTGCAGCGGCGGCGCGATCAATCAGGCCACGCCGACGTTGCGGCGTGGAGCGGCTGGGGTGAAGCCGGGACCTCGGGACCCTGGACCTCGGGAACCGGAAAAGCGCGGCGAGGCCGGATTGATGGTTCACTGACATCCCGACGCTCTACGCGCCGTGGTCGCAGGCTCAAAACGCGCCGCGCTGGAGCCGCGCGGCAACGCCGTTGGTCTCCATGAACAGAATATTCTGCGCAGTAATCTCGACCGAACGAACCACCACATCGGCGTAATCGACGTTGGGGCTGGTCGCAAGCAGGGCGCCCAGGTTGTCCAGGCTCTTGCGAATATCGCGCCCGAAGTTGCGCGGCGCGTAGATGCCGGCGAAGCGTCCGCGCAGATGACAGCCATGATTACACCCTGCTGAAACCCAAGCCCGGCGATTGCTGCGTGTTTTGCTCCTACGCCGACGTGCCCTGCCCGCCCGTGCAGGCCAGTGGAATCAAGGCTGGCTGCCGCTGCGGCTGACTGGCCGATGCTCGCGTTGCCACGGCGACGGGCGATAGTATGGCGAGCGGGTGCCGCATCCCGGCACGGACGCTGGCGGTTGGCCGAACGGCAAACTGCCGAATGGCTTCCAGCCCGCAGCAAAGGTAATGGATCGGGGCCGGCATCGTTGGCGTCGGCTGTGGTGCCCATTTTCAGCGAGGGATTGTCATGGCGATCACGATTGCGTTCGACGTGTACGGAACGCTCATCGACACCCAGGGCATCGTCGCCGAGCTGTCCCGACGGATCGGCGACAGCGCGCCGGCGTTCTCCCGCCTGTGGCGCGACAAGCAGTTGGAATACACCTTTCGACGCGGGCTGATGCGCCGCTACGAGGACTTTTCGGTCTGCACGGCGGATGCGCTGCGTTACACCAATCTGTCTTTCGGCGCCCCGCTCGCCGATGCGGATTTCGATGCGCTGATGGCCGCCTATTCGGTATTGCCTGCGTTTGCCGATGTCGCCGACGGGATGGCGGCGGCGAAGAAGGCAGGCCATCGGCTGTTCGCGCTGTCCAACGGCCGTGCCGATGCGGTGACCGCGCTGCTGACCCATGCCCGCATCATCGAGAGCTTCGAGGACATCGTGAGCGTCGACGAGATCGGTTCGTACAAACCGGATCCGGATGTGTATCGGCATTTCCTGCGCAGATCCGGCGCTGAAGCGGCCGATGCCTGGCTGGTATCGAGCAATCCGTTCGATGTCGCGGGCGCCATTTCGGCCGGACTGCGCGCGGCGTGGATCAAGCGCTCGCCCGATGCGCTGTTCGATCCGTGGCGAATCGAGCCGACACTGATCGCACGCGATCTGATCGAACTGGTACATAAAATCGAGGACCATCGAACATGAACACGATCGAGCGCTGGCACGAGATCGCGGCGGCCCGGGATGTGGTCGGGCTGGGGACGTTGCTGGCCGATGATGCAACGTTTCATTCGCCGGTGGTGCACACCCCGCAGGTGGGTCGGGAGATCACGCAGCGCTACCTGGGCGCTGCCTTCCAGGTGCTGTTCAATCCGTCGTTTCGATACGTCCGCGAAATCGTTTCGGATCGGGACGCGGCGCTTGAGTTCGCCGTGGAAATCGACGGAATCGCAATCAATGGTGTCGACCTGATCCGTTGGGGCGACGACGGCCGGATCACCGATTTCAAGGTGATGCTGCGGCCACTGAAGGCGGTCAACCTGGTGCATCGGAAGATGGCGGAAATGCTTGCGGCCGCTGGTTGACGAGAGGGCGGCCCGCGCCGGGTTCTTCCTGGGTTATGCCGTCGCGGATATGGTAAATGCGCTTGAACGTGGGAATGATCTTTTCGTCGTGGGTGACCACGATGATCGCCGTCTCGAAGCGCTGCGCCATGTCGTTGAGGATGCCGATAACCGCCAGGGCCCGCTCGGAGTCCAGCGGTGCCGTGGGTTCGTCGGCGAGGATCACCGGCGGGCGATTGACCAGGCCACGGGCAATCGCCACCCGCTGTTGCTCGCCGCCGGACAACTGCGAAGGCATCGCCCGAGCACGATGCTGCACATCGAGCGCGGTCAGCAGCTCGATGGCGTGACGACGCGACTCGCCATTGGCCACGCCAGCCAGCATCGGCAGCAGGGCCACGTTGTCGGTCACATCGAGAAACGGAATCAGGTATGGCGCCTGAAACACAAAGCCGATCTTGTCGCGGCGCAATGCGCGCAAGTCCGCAACCTGCCAGCCCTCGTCATAGATCACTCGCCCGCCCAGCGCCATGCGCCCGCCGCTGGGGTCGATGACCGCGCCCAGGCATTTGAGCAAGGTGCTCTTGCCCGAGCCCGATGGCCCGATCAGGCCCACCACCTCGCCCGGATCGACCCGCATGTCGACCCGCTTGAGTGCATCGACTGCGGTATCGCCGGTGCCGAATGTCTTGCGCAAACCCTCGATGCGGATGCCGTTGCCCTCGTCGCCCATCTCAGCCCCCGATCGCTTCGGCCGGATCGACACGCAGCGCCATGCGGATCGCGATGAGGCTGGCCAACACGCAGATCACCATCACCGCCATGAATCCGGCCGCCGCATCCGCGCTCAGCAACAGAATGTGCTTGGGGAAAAATGGGCCGGTGAGGCTGGCCGTTATCCGGCCGACCACAAAGCCGATCAAGCCCAGCGCGATAGCCTGCTGAAGGATCATCCAGGCGATGGTTCGATTGCGCGTGCCGATCAACTTGAGCACCGCGATCTCGCGGATCTTGTCCATGGTCAGCGAGTAGATGATGAACGCAACGATGGCTGCGCTGACCACCGCCAGGATGGCGAGAAACATGCCAATCTGTCGCGCGGACGTAGCGATCAGCTTGCCGATCAGGATCCGCTCCATTTGAACGCGATCATAGACCTGAAGGTGTTTCCATCGCCGGATCGGCTCGGCGACACGCTCGGGCGCGATGTCCGGGTGCAGTTGCACAAGCACGGCGTTGACGAAGCTGTTGGCGCTCTGCGAGGCAATCACCGCATCCAGCAATCCGGGCACGGCCGGGTTGGCGAACGCCGGATTGTCGGCGGTGCGACGACGCTGCTGCAGGATGGCATCGTTGTCCTTGAGAAATTGCGCCTCCTGCGCGTCGCGCAACGGGATGAACACCATCGGATCGCCGCTGGAGGAAACCATGCGCTGGGTCAGTCCAACCACGGTGAATTCATTGCGCCGGATGCGAATCCGCTGGCCCAGCTCGAACCCCGCTGCCAGATCGGCGACCGCCTCGTAGTGTCCCCGCGTGATGTGCCGACCGGCGACCAGATGGTTCGGCCAGCCCGGCGCGCCAGGACCATCGGCCACGATGCCGGTCACCATGGCCCGGACATCGCGCTCGCCGCGGCGCACCTGCATGGTCAGGTAGGTGATATTGGCGACCCGTGCAACACCCGGTATCGCCGCGATGTCGCGCCACACATCGTCGTAGACGCTCGAGGATTCGGCGTACGGACCCAATGTGTCCTGCTGCACCACCCACAGATCGGCGCCGCTGTTATCGAGCAGGACCCGAGCGTCGTCGACCATGCCCCGGTACACTCCAGCCATCACCAGGGTAACGCCGATCAGCAGACCGAGCCCCACGCCGGTGAACACGAACTTGCCCCAGGCGTGCAGGATGTCGCGTCCGGCCAGGCTAATCATCGAAGCGGCTCCGCGATGGAATCGACCACCCGGATTCGTGCGCCAGTTCGCAAACTGCGGTTGCTGTAAACCACCACCCTGTCGCCAGCGGCCAGACCAGACAGCACCTGTACGCGTCCGTCGAGATCGGCAGCACCCAGACGTACCGGAACAAACACCGGCTCGCCGCTCTCCAGCCGCCAAACCCCCAACCGGCCATCGACGTGCTGAATGGCGGCGTTGGCGATCACCGGCAACGCCGGCAAAGCGGCCAGATCGACGGTCACTTCGACCAGTTCACCCAGCGGCGGCAAGTGCTCGGGCAGCGCATCGAACACCACGCGCGCCAACATTTCTTCGGTAATTGCATCGGCGCGCGGTTCGACTCGCAGCACCCGTCCGGACAATGGCTGATCGGGGCGAGACCGCAGAACGATGGTCGCCGGCAACCCGGCCTCCAGGCCGATGGCGCTGATTTGATCGAATCGGGCCTCGATCCAGATACTGTGCGGGTCGATCATCTCGACCACCGTCTGTCCGGCCACCACCGTGGTGCCGGGGTCGGCTTCGCGGCCGATCACCAGTCCATCGACCGGCGCGATTAGCCGCAGATTGTCGCGTTGTGCCACCGCACCAGCCTGCTCGGAGCGAATGCGCTCCAGTTCGCGAAGCGCCGCTGATCGCGCCGCCACCGCGATGGCCAGCTCCTGGCGCTTGGCTTCGGCCAGCTCCGCACTGACCGTGCGCGATTTCAGCAACTGTCGATAGCGGTCGGCCTGGGTCCGGGCGAAGACGTGCCGAGCGTCGGCCTCGCGCACGGCGGCCTGGGCGCGGCCGATTGCTGCGGTCTGCGCGGCCACGCGGTCATCGAAATCGATCGGCGCCATTTCGCCCAACCGTTGCCCCGCCTTCACCGTTTCGCCAACATCCACGTCCACGCGCTGCAGCCGCCCGGCGAAAGTGGGGCCTATGCGATAGCGATAGCGGGCGTCCACGGTGCCGATGCCGAACAGGGAAGGCGACAATGCCGCCTCTTGCACGGTTTCGACGGTCACCGGGATCGGTGCCAGCGGGCCGGAGCGCAGGGCTGTGTAGACGAACAAAGCCATCAGCGGCACCAGCACCGCGATCAGGGCCAAGGTGCGACGCCGCAAGGGCAATCGCTTCATTTCATGCTCCAATGGCACGGCGGTAGAGGGCAAACACTGCCGGCGCCCGTTCGGAAATTCGACACAGGTCGTCCGCGATCAGGCCCTGCATCACCAGGCCCTGAATGCTTCCAATGAACAACATCACCGCTGTATCGACCTCCAGATCCGCATCCAGCTCACCGACGCGCTTGCCGTCTTCCATCAGCTTGGCCAGCCGGCGGCCGTAGCCCGCGATCAGGGTGCGCGCCATGCGTTTGGCAGTGGTGTCCTCGGCACGTTGCAGTTCGCACAGCAGCATGCGTGGCGCACCGGGGTGTTCGGCAACAAAACCGGCATGCGCGAGAAACATCGCCTCCAGCGCGCTCGGCACGTCGGTGGCCGTCGCCCGCGCCTCATCGAGTCGGCGCAGTAGCCGCTCGGCCACCCAATCCATCACCGCCCCAAGAATCTCCTCTTTGCTCCTGAAGTGGCGAAACACCGCGCCCTGAGTCAAGCCCATGCGCTGAGCGATGGCGGCGGTAGTGATGTCGGCGGGGTTCTGCTCGGCCGACAGGGCCACGACCGCTTCGACGGTCAACTCACGGCGCACATCGGCCGACAGGTGTTTGGCGTGGGGCGACATCAACAGTCCTTAAGTAAGTAATCAATTACTATCTTACTCCGCCGGTTGTGCAAAGCAAGCGGCCTGTCTGGACACTCCAGGGAAGCCGTCAGCCGGTTGTCATTGGTTTACGCCACCGCGAAGCGCCCGGACCGATCCGAGAATGAGCGCCCGCAACAAGCACATCGATCCATGGCTCGATGGCCAAGACTCCCGCATCCAGCGACCCGGCCGACTTGGGTCAGGCTACGGCGCCAATCGCACTCGACGGCCGAATGACCGTCAGGAATCCACGTCCGAAACCGCTTCGATGAGCGCAGCCGTGTCGTTGCGCGGGTTGCCCACGGCGCGGGCCACCGGGTGGAAAGCAACGTCCGGCGCAGGCGCGGACAGGGCGATCCCGGCGGCCTGGGTGGCGT
>LADL02002009.1_pt1 | contig 16930 bp, 14 predicted proteins | sample 619721 | NCBI WGS metagenome assembly LADL02 (sample SAMN03397408, study PRJNA257561) | rock porewater metagenome | biome: terrestrial; feature: Opalinus Clay rock; material: porewater; isolation source: Opalinus Clay rock porewater BRC-3 borehole | place: Switzerland: Mt Terri URL, St-Ursanne ...
ACATTCCGCACGGACTCAAATCACTCCCCCTCACTGCATGTCGCTTGGAGGTCACGTAGATTACTGTCTACAATCCCATTTGCTTGGCTATGATTGACTTCATAACCTCGGTGGAACCGGCATAAATGGTCTGCACCCTGATGTCACGGTAATCCCTGCTGATGGGGTACTCCTCCATGTAGCCATACCCTCCGTAGAGCTGAAGGCAGTCATAGGCCACCCGGTTGGCCATTTCGGTTATCCAGTATTTTGCCATGGAAACCCTTTTGACCACACTTCTGCCCTCTATATGATCCTCTATCAGCCGGTCAATAAAAACTCTTCCCAGATCAATCTCAGTTGCCATGTCAACTATCTTGAAGGCGTTATGCTGGAATTTGGACACCGGCCTGCCGAATATATTTCGGTTTGCACAGTAATCCAGGGCCTCTTTAAGCATTTTTTCAGCCCCGGCCTGGGCCCCAATGGCGCAGACCAGTCTTTCCTGTTGAAGCTTTTGCATCAGGCACAAAAATCCCGCGTTTTCCGCTCCCAGCAGATTTCCCGCCGGAACCCTGCAGTCCTCAAAAAACAGCTCGGTGGTATCCTGGCTTTTAAGCCCCATTTTTTTAAGCCTGGGGCCTTTTGTAAATCCGGGTGTTCCAGCCTCCACCACTATAAGGCTTAGGCCGGTATAAGGAGGATCGGCCCCGGGGTTTGTTTTGCAGGCCACCACCACAATGTCGCAGTTGTGTCCTCCGGAAATAAATGTTTTTGTTCCATTGATAATAAAAGAGTCACCATCCCTGACGGCCGTCGTACTTATGGCCGCCAGGTCTGACCCGGCATTGGGCTCGGTCATGGCCACCGCCGCGATTATTTCCCCGGAAACGCAGCCCGGGAGCCACTTCTTTTTCTGATCGGCACTGCCGTAGCTCTCTACGTAGGGCACAACAATATCACTGTGCAGGGGAAACATAACATTGGTGCCGTTTCGGGCCAGTTCCTCTATTATAATGGCAGAGTAGCCGAAATCAGCACCGGATCCCCCGTATTCCTCCCCCACCCACGGACAAAGGAACCCATTTCCCCCGCATTTACTCCAAACCTCCCTGGGCACCAGCCCATCTTCCTCCCAACGGTCATAATGGGGCTTAAGCTCGGCTTCAATGTATTTTCTGAATGAATCCCTGAAAAGCTTGTATTCACCTGTATACAGGTCAATGGCCATGTTAGCTCCCCCTTCTTTACTCTGTCACTCTTATCTTTAGTTGAAAGACCCCCACTTCTATAAGCGGGGGTAACTATTTTTGACTTCAGCTGGCGTAGAATTATCCTATAAAGCCCTTATGTTCAGCTTAAGCTGAACCAATTCACTTTCGTTCCAGTACCACTTGCCGGCACTTGAGAACCTCATCGTTCCTTTGGTTTACGTATACCGTCTGAAATGTGAATATGTACATGTTTTTTTTCTCACTGTATCCTGTAAGAGTCATGGTGGCTTTCAGCTCATCACCGGCCACAATATCTCCCAGGTATTCATACTCCTGCTCACCGTGTAAAACCTTGACCGGATTTATTTGTAGCTTTAAATAAATGTCAGAACCAGATTTAGCCCAATGGTCCATAACCGTCCCAAAGGTAGGCGGGGCCGCCACATCGGAGTACCCCTCCCGGGCTGCCATTTCCCTGTCCAGGTAGATATCCTTCATATCTCCTATGGCCGCCGCAAACTCCCTAATCTTACCTCTTTCAACGGTAAAGCTGTATTGCGGAAACTTTGTTCCCAACATAGAGTTTCTCTCTTCTGTGGTCATAACCGATACTCCTTTCAAACATCAATTCGGTGGAGTTGTTCACCGTGAATGCCAGATCACGGCATTATGCAGTCAACAAAAACATTGACCAGTTCCGGGTCAAACTGAGTGCCGCCGCCTTTTTTTATCTCCCTTAACGCCTCTTCCTGGCTTAAGGCCTTGCGATAAGGACGATCCTGACCCATTACATCATAAGCATCCACAATGGAGAATATACGTGCCACCAGGTTAATCTGTATCTCCTTAAGACCAGAGGGGTATCCCAGTCCGTCCCATCGTTCGTGGTGAGCCAGAATGGCTTCCCCCACAGCTGGCTCTCCTATGGACTGAGCCATTCGATAACCAATTTCACTATGACTCCGGACAATTTCCCACTCTCCGTCCGTCAGGGGACCGGGTTTGCACAAAATATCACCGGGGATGGCCACTTTGCCTATATCGTGAAGTTTGGCCAGCAGAATTAGCTGTTTCACTTCAGTAGAATCCGCCGGTATACCGAGGCGACGGGCAAAACAAAGAGTTAAATACTCTATTCTTTTTACATGATCACTGCCTTCGAAACACTTGTTATGAAGTATTTTTTCCAGCCCCAGGATGATTTTTCTCCGGACCTGCTTGCTTTCCTGCAGCTTATTGCTGTACATCCTGTTCTCTGCGACGTTGAACAGGTCTGCAATGCTGCCCTCAGGGTTTTGCTGGGTGGCCATCCCCAGCGCGGCACTGAGTTCTATGGGCAAGTCCCTTTCCTGGGCGCAGGCAGCCTTAATTCGCTGGCAAACCTTGGCGCAGTTATCGGCGTCTGTTCCGGGCAGCATTATTAGAAACTCATCCCCGCCCCAGCGGGAGACAATATCCTTACTCCGGCAGCAGCTAGAAATAACACGGGCCAGTTCAACAAGCATCTGGTCGCCCTGGGCATGGCCGAAAACATCATTTGTCAACTTCAAAGCGTTCATATCGGCCATAATAATACTGAGCGGAAAGTGGTCGACGGGCTTTAAAACAGAAATCCACTCATCAATATATGCCCGGTTGTACAGGGAAGTCAATTTGTCGTGATAGCTGAGGTACGTCACTTGCTCCTGTGCTTTAAATTTCTCTGTAACGTCGGTGAGAATAAGCATTACAACAGGCCCACCCCCTTCATCCGAAGGAATGAGTTTAAATTCAAGTGTGATAAAGAACTCATTAATACTAATTATCCCGGGAAGTTTGCTCAGGTACGCTCTCTGGTCAGCCTCATCCCCGGTTTGCCAAATATCCCTGAGCACAACAGCAAATATATCATTTTGCGATTGGTCGTCAGTGGTCAGTAACGTCAATATATTCATCTTGCCTATTTTTTTCCCGAAAATGCGAACACACTCTCCGCTATACTCCCTGTCCACAATCAGGTCTTTACCAAAGGTGAGAAAACCCTGCCCTGCATTGTTCAGTAAATTTTTAATTTCACTTTCCCTCTTGATCAGGTTTTTCCCCTGGGCATCGCTTATTTTAAATACTTTACGGGTGAAGGTCAGCAGCTTTTCATAGTTTTCAACAATATCAATATAATGGTGTATAAGTTCATTGTGATCATGTTTTCCAGCGGCAATCTCAGCTCTGGCGGTCTCCAAAACCTGTAGTTCCTTTTCAAACAGCTTACGGTTAAAATCAAGGCTAATCATATAACACTAACCTTTCCTTGTGTCATTTGATCCACAGACCGGGCTAAATCTGGAAACCAATCACGGTAACATCGTCCCGCTGGGCCTCTTTCTGTTTGTAGCCATCCAAACTATCCTCAAGAATTTTCTTCTGACTGGACATGGGCAAATGGCCAATCTTATCGATAAGACCGGCAAAACGTGTTTTTCCGAAGGAATAATCCCTTGAACCTCCATTTTGATCCAAAAATCCATCCGTGGTCAGGTAAAACCGGTTGCCCTCCTGATAATCCACTATAATCTTACAGAAATTATAATCAGCTTCCGATTTTTGATAGCCTATGCTTTGCCTGTCCCCCGGGATAACCCTCAGCCCCTCCGCCGTTTTCACATACAGGTTAATCCTGGCGCCGGAAAAGGTCAGTCCCTCACCATCCCGCCAGTGGCAAATGCCAATATCGGCACCGTCATCTGTAACCTGATTGGTCTTTTTGTGCAGGGCCGCTTTCAGACTGATGTTCAGCTCCTTTAAAATAGCTGCAGGGTCATCTGAACATATTTCATCAACAATATGATTTAAAATAGAGGAAACCGCCATTGTCATCAGAGCCCCCGGCACTCCATGTCCGGTGCAGTCAGCAACCGCCAGTATATGGTCGTCACCCTTCTTTTTAACCCAGTAAAAATCTCCACCCACTAAATCACGCGGCTTCCAGATAACAAAATAATCTCTAAGCATGCCGGACATCTCAAAGTCCCCTGGAATGACGGCCTCCTGCAACCGCCTGGCATAGTCAATGCTATCCATTATTTTGGCGTTCTGCTCCCTTAACTCGCTGGTCCTTTTATGAACCTTTTTTTCCAGCTCCTGGCTCAACAGCACAGCTCTTTTAAAGGGATCGGCAATTCTGGTGGATATTAAATAAAAAATGACTACAATAAAAACAAGTGCCAGAGTGCTTGCTATCAATGTATTGGTCTTGATCGCCCGCAAATAGCCTATACTCTCGCTTCTCGGGATCTGCAATATCAATTGCCAGTCCGTCGACTGCAGGGACTGATAAATCAGGTCATTTAATTCTCCGTTCTGATTCTTATACTCCAACACACCTGAAATCGATATTTTATTGCCTGCATTCATTGTTATTTTCTCGCTTATTAGCGAGGGAACAAAAGCACTTATATATTTACCCCGGTCCTCGAGATCTTCGGCCAGATGTATCTTTCCGGCTCTGTCTATAAGCCACATGCTGCTTCTCTCACCAAACTTGTACCCGGCAATCTCCCCGGCAATCTCTTTCAAATTTAGACCGACCCCGGTAACCCCCATAGGCTGGCCTGGATCTCCCATCAATGCGTTGACAAAAACAAAGGTGTCATCAAGCTCTTTGTTGAAGTCGATATCTATTGACACCGGCATCTTTGAGGCGATTGTCTCAAAAAACCAGGAATCATCCTGGTCTTCTTCAGACATTGTATCTATTAACTGGCCATTTTCCGCCCAATAGTGTTTAGTTATAGCACTGACGATGAACGAATTGTTGTAGTCATGCTCCCTGGCGATTCCGCTAATCTTGCGAATAGCCTGCTGCCCCAGCCAGCTGTCTTGTTCCTTTCCGTAAACCCACTGGACCAGTAAGGGATCCCGGGCTAAAATCAAAGAGGTTTCCTTTGCCCTGGAAATGCGACCGTCGATTTTTCCGGCTATAGACTGCACAATAAAGACCAGATCTTTAGACTGTAATTTTTTTATTGATTCTTTTTCCACTATCAGATAACTTAACCCGCCCATCAGAAGCACAGAAATGGCAATGATCAGACAGGCCAGGCCAATCACCTTTAAAGTGCCGGAATCATAAATCCCTTCCCTGCCGGGCCTTTCCTTTTCATCTGGAGCCGTGCATCTTCCAAACATTGTTTCTTATCAAACCTCTTCCTGCAGCGGAATAATTTTCATCGGAAGGGTTATATCCTCTTTAAAATCCTCCGCGCACTCCAGTTCGCTTTCGTTTTCAACATCGTAATACCAGTTTAAGGTCAGTTCCATACCATCCCTGTATGCTTTCTCAAATCTTTCCAGCAACATCATAATACACTTGGAGCTGCTGGTATTGATATAAGAAAGATTTATCTCAATGTGTACCGACGTCCTGTCTCCGGCAAGAAAATAGTCAACCCATTTAAAAACAGGCTCGTAAAATTTAAAGGCGTTTTCAGGGTAAGACTGCCCCCGTATAACCAGGACATTTATGTCCGGATCAAAATTGATCTCGGGGGATCCTTTGGTCTTTTCAATATAAAATCTCTCCATGGTAATAAGATCACCTCAGACAGTAACTTTTATGGTAAAGAACGACACATTTTCATCAATGTCAATAATATTATATTCAATCGGCTGACTGGCCTTCCTGGCAATATCAAACAGACCAACCCCCGCTCCCATGCTGCCAAACGGAAGATCCCTCTTAATCTGTTCTTTGTACAGCCTCTTCAAAACATTTTTATCCAGGTTTGCCAGCTGTTTTATTCTATCGGCCAGGGCCGGGGCATCACCTTTTTCTATAAGATTGCCCGAGCATATAAAATAACCGCCCTGGTTTTTTCCAATGGTAATTATACCAGAATTGGCGATATAGTCATAACCTACACTACCTTTTTTGCTGAAGGAATAATTTCTAATATTTTGAGTCTGTTCCACAAAGATAGCAAATACATTGTAAATATCGTTTCTTGGCCGGTCTTCCGCCTCCATATGCCTCTTGATGGCATCCCCCAGTTCTTCAATAATTCCCTGGGAAAAACGCCCTGTAAAGCTAATCAGAATTCCGTGGGCCTTCTGGTTTCTTTGGAGGTCCATCAGCATTTTTTCCAACATCCGCTTACTCTCCCACAGCATTAGATTAAAAACGGCCTTCGTCACTTAGTGACTTTTTCGACATAATATATTTTTTTCCTGCACAAAATTGTTAAGTAATGGGGGTCACCTTTGGCTTCGGTGAAAACATTATTCATTACAATAAAAGACAACAGTAAATTACTTATCCTGTTTTTGTTGGTAGAAATCCGGCATATCGGTACTGGGCTTCATTGTATAATCAGGGGGGCGTTTTTCAATGAAGGACATAATCCCCTCACGGGCATCCGGTTGCTGGCCCAGCCAATGCATCATCCTGGATTCCAAAAGGTGAGATTCCATTGGATGGCTGGCCCCCAGCATTTGCCAGAGCAGCCGGCGGGCAAGGGCAACCGAAACCGGGGCTGTATTTTCAGCGATTTCTGCTGCCAGCGCCCTTGCCGCCGGCAGCAGTTCGTCCGGGGAAACCACCTGACTTACCAGTCGCCCGGCCAGGGCTTCCCCGGCGGAAAAAACACGCCCGGAGCAAACCCACTCCAGAGCTTGACTGATTCCCACCACCCGGGGTAAAAACCAGCCGCTGCAAGCTTCATTTGTTATACCGCGGCGAACAAATACGAAGCCCATTTTAGCTTTATTAGAGGCAATACGAATATCCATCGGCAATGTCATAGTAATGCCTATCCCCACTGCTGGCCCGTTGATAGCGGCAATTACAGGTTTTTTGCATTCAAAAAGCCGTAATGTTAATGTGCCACCTTTATCCCGGTGATCTTCAATATTAGTTTTACTGTAATCAAAGGTACTGCCACCTGCCGCTTCAAGGTCAGACCCGACACTAAAAGCGCGCCCCTCCCCCGTCACAATGATGGCCCTGACATTGTCATCATTATCAGCCCGGTCAAGGGCGTCAATCATCTCAGCGCACATCTGGTCGGTAAAGGCGTTTAATCTGTCCGGACGATTTAATGTAATGGTCAGAATCCGGTTCAAAACCTCATATTTGATTTGATCGTAATTCATCTGGACACTCCTCCCAATTAAACTTACCACTCTGTTAACAGCTGTCAGCTCTTTGGTGTTGATCCCCTCTAACTCAATAAACTGCCTGTTAGTTTTTCGAATTGCCCAAAGATGAGATCGTCTTTTTTTGGGTTTTCCACGGTGTAGCGGTAGACCCGCCGCCGAAATTCGTATATAGTGCGCACACAGGTAATGAGTAGCTATTAAATAGTTCTCCTTGTAATTAGTCTTTGTTTTCTCGGAACATCTAAATCCCCCCGAAAAAACGCGTTTTGTTAATTTATCGACTAATATCTCATTACCTCTACAGTATACTTCTATATTTGCCCTTATCTATCCTGCTGCCTCAGAAACTAATTTTTGTTATTCTATAGGGTTTTTGCAAGAGACAGCGAAAAGCAGCTTAACTTGGTGTCTATTTTATCGGGGCAAAATCAAATGCCTCACTAATCATGGCTGGCTAGTGAGGCACTCAAAGATGAAACGGGGAGGAAACCGATAGGCGTCACCTAAATTTTTTGCTGCAAATTTAAGCGAGGCTTTTTTAACAACATAAAAATCACTACTGCTGTCAGCAGAATAAATCCTGCAAAATCAGTGATCCTGTATACCGGCACAAAGAAAAGAATCGCTGTAATTAGAAACATGGCCCTGTTTTTAATTCCAATTCTTCTATTTATATAGCCGGTTATTGCTAAGGAAAGGCAGGTTGTTGCAATAATACCCTTAATAAGAGTGTAAGCTATCAGGGGAAATGATCCATTCCACAGATAAGCAGGATCATATGCAAAAAGGAATGGCACGAAAAAGGCGACCACCGTAACCTGGGTTGCCAGAAACGCCGTCTTTAAAAAACTTCCCCCGGCTATTGTTGCAGCCGCCAGTGAAGCAGCGCATACAGGAGGTGTTATTGCAGATAGCACAGAAAAATAGAAGGCAAAAAAATGTGCTGTCAATGGATCAAGCCCCAGGTCAATAATCGCAGGAACAATTATTATAGCAACAAGAATATATGCTGCCACAGTGGGCATTCCCATGCCTAGTACTATACAGGTAATGGCTACTAAAATTAAGGTAAGCAAAAGGTGTCCGCCGCCTAGACTTAAAACAAGATTAGAAAGCTTTATAGTAAGCCCTGTCATGCTGATCATGCCCACCACTATTCCAATTCCTGCAGCTCCACTAAATAGAACTCTTGACACATCAATTGTACGGTTACATGTAATTACAAAGCTGCCCAGTAAAAGCCGGCGATTCAGAATAAGCCCGATCAAAAATGTGGTTATAATAGCTACAGCTCCTGCAGCAATTAAACTCCACCCTTGAGCCAACATAAACACAAGAAATACAACAGGGATAAAATTAATAAAGCCTAGCTTAAATTTCCTATCCTTTAAGGCATCGGCGAAAGATTCTATATTTTCAACCTGCGTGAAATCTTTCCCCTGTTTATCCACGACATTTAGTGCATGAAAATGTACGTAGGTGCCTATAGAAACATAGTACAATATTGCCGGGATAATTGCCGCAACACAAATCTGTAAATATGGTATTCCGGACATTTCTGCCATGGCAAAAGCACCAATGCCCATAACTGGCGGCATTATTTGCCCGCCGGTTGAAGAACCGGACTCCACAGCCCCCGCAAGCTCCGGCGAAAATCCAAATTTTTTCATAAGGGGTATTGTAATTGGACCAGTCGTAACAACGTTTCCGGTAGAACTTCCCACCACAGTCCCCACCAAGCTGCTGGCAACTACAGCACTCAAACACGGCCCACTCTTTACCTTTCTTGTTAAAACAAAAGCAAGACGCATAAAGAAATCCGCAGCCCCGGTTACCTGTAAAAGACTGCCCCAAAAGACAAACATAAGCAGTACTTTTGCTACCAGCATTGTAATGGATCCCCAGACTCCCTCACTGCTAAGCCAGACAAACCTTACTATCCTTTGCACAGAAAAGCCGCTGTTACCGAATTCCCCCGGTATGTAGGATCCCATAAGAGCGTATAGGGCAAAAAATATCCCCAGTATAGCCAAAGGTATGTTCTTTGTTCTCCTGCAAAATTCAAGTATAATAATTGTTCCTAAAGTGCCTACGGTTAAATCTATAGTGGTGGGATTTCCCAGTCGCCAGGACAGATCTTCAGCAAATATTATAACGTAGACAATGCATATGCTTCCTATTGCAATAAATATCGTGTCTATGATCCTGGCTACCCATTTAAAAGATCCGGGCAGCTGCACCGGTTTTTTAAGAAATGAATAAACAAAAACCAGCAGCATTCCGATTCCCATTTGATACATCGGCTCCAGAGTTCCAAATACTGCTGCCCATAAAAGAAATAAGACAGCCGATACTGATAAAACGTTCAAACATACTTTTTTTAAATTCATGCTATCCGAGGTTTCATTCATAGAGCTACCCCTCCTGTTTAAATATTTGAAGTTCATAACAGATTAAATATTTAAACAATTTACTTATGTTTGAATATTTTTAAGATTTTTTGTAAAAATCTCCCTGAACAGGGGTGTTGTGCTTAGGAATTTCAATGCCTTTTCCCTTGTAATAGTCATAGGCCCCCTGATGAATGGGAATGGGAATGTCTGATTTAAGAACACTTTCAAGGTTTATTCCTTTACCGTGGGGGCACATTTTATAAAATTCATCCATATGGCTGAATAATACATCCAGCAGCGCTTCAACCGCTTTTGGATCCGAGTTCTTATTAGCCCCAAAGTACTGGGACACAAACACCCCAAGCACAGGTTCATTGTTTAACTTGCTAGGAAAAGTACCTACGGGCCAGTTGCCTTTAGCATAGGTACCGGGAAACCTTTTGTTCATTTCTGCAACACCTGCTTCCGTAGCAGGAATAAGATATACAGCGTGGGCCGCATCCAGGTCCAATGTCTGTGCGCTAGGACCGTTTATTAGCATCATCATGGCGTCCAGTTTTTTGTCCTTCATAGCCTCAACAGCATTTTCCATCAACATGCTGAGTTTCTTGTAGTCTCCCTCATTGATGCCATGTGCGCTTAAGTAATCAGCGGCCCTCTGGGCTGCAACCGAACCGGGAGCACCTATGGAAATCCTTTTCCCTCTAAGCTCTTCCATTGTCTTGATTCCGGAATCAGCCCTTACTAAGGCCATCATGCCTCCGAAATCATACCTGAACAGCCCACGCGTATTATTAAACTCTTTTTCAGTGATATAAAGCTTTTTTGGATCACCCTTGATTAACACCGCTGCCATCATTCCTGTGTCCATGAAAGCAAAATCAGCCTCGCCCTTGCCCATAAGTGTCATTGCCTCAGAGCTTCCCCCGGTGGGGACCACATCCACCTGAAGGTCAGAATATTTCTTTGCTATTGTAGCCATAGCCGCAGCAATATTATATGTTGTCGAGCCCATGGCGCCAGCCGCCAAACTCAGCTTGCTTTTTGCTTTTGATTCTGATGAACTATCGCTTTTTTGACTTTCAGATTTATTACCCCCGCAACCTCCCAATACTGCCAGACCTAAAACAAAGACTGCCAACACAAGGATGACAAGAATCTTTTTCATAATTAACCCTCCTATAATGGTTTTAAACAACAGAAAACCAAAATTACAATAAGGAACTATACGGATGATAGTGTCGGAACCGGTACCCTTAAATTAAGGGTGCCGATTCCGATTAAATCAATACCATGTTCCACAGCAGACACGGTAACGGTATAGTAAGCAGTGCGACTACTATTTGAAATGATATTCACACTGCCCTTACTTAAATCTTTAGTCAATTAGCTGTATTGTTTGCAATCCAAATTCCCACAGGAAAATATTTCCTCCGGCAGTCCGGGTTACCGCCCTTTGTGGCTTGCTAATAATAGTCCCTGGCATCCACCGCATGGCTTTTAAGTACTTCAGAATTTAAACCAACTTGGAAGCCATCCGGAATAACAATGTTTCCGTCTTTAAACCCCAACTGGTCCCTTAATAGCCCCCCGGAGATCTTAAGGAAGCCGTTATTTTCACCGGCATCAATTAACAGTTTGTTAACCATCAGTGTTTCAAAAAGGCAACTGAGATCCGCAGAGGCACCATTTCCAAGCACCACCCTCAAACCTTTTTGCTGCCCATATTTGATAATTTCCTTGAGGCGGCTATACCCGTGGCACTTTATAAGCTTAAGTTTCACATAGCTAGCGCAATTAAGGGTTATTGTCCTGTTAATATCTTCCTCATTATATATGGATTCGTCAAGCATTAAAGGTACTGGTGATAGTAGGTTAAGTCTGGCCATTTCATCCCATTTTGTAACACCGAAGGGTTGCTCAAAAAGCTGAATACTCCCCGGATCAACTGACTTTACAAATTCCTCAGCCTCTTCGAAGGTATACCCCTGATTTGCATCGACACGAATTACTGCCTTGTTCCCAATCAAGCCCTGGATCAGTTCAATCCTTTTGAGATCAGCTTCCAGTTCGAAACCAACCTTAACCTTGAGGGTCCTGTAACCTTTTTCCAGTAGGATGGAAACATCCTTCCTAATACCATCATCATCAAAAGACATGACAGTTCCAACCAGGGGGACAGATATACTTCCCTCTATTGAAAAAATTTCAGGCTCCAGTAATTGATCCAAAGCCGTAAGTAAGCCCTGAGATGAGCGAGGAAAACATAAAGGGGAGGATAACACCTTTTCTTTCGCCCCGTCAACGTCCAACCCGATTAAATAAGGAGCTATACCAATGCAAAATTCCCAGGGATCCTGCTTAGGCTCCCAAAAAAGCTGACGCTGGTAGGTCTCACCATATACCTCTCTGTCTTCGGTATTGACTACTGCCACCACCAACGGAATATGCGTAACATCACGGTATGCCACCTTATAGACCCTGGCCAGGGGGAATTCAATATTATAAAGCCTTATTCTTCTAATTCGCACTTTTTTCACCACACTTTTAGCAATAAATTTTTCTTTATTAAACCATAAAAGAATCATGCTATTAGCTGGAAACAACTTCAATTAGCTTCGTTTTATGGGATTCCCTTTCCAAAGAGTAGGGAGGAACAAAGGTAATGTCCGAGCGGATACGGTGTATATCGCTCATTAACTGTTCCATTTCCTTCTTAAGTAAAGGCAGTTCACTTTCAGATACTGCCTGGTCATACTCTACCTTTAGCTTGAGGGGTGGAGTTACTCTGTGCCCGGGCTTGTCAAGCAATATCCTTACCGCTCCTGTGGTCCTCGGCATGAAGCTGGCCACAAAATTTTTAATGGCCATTGGGTATATGTTAACTCCCTTGACAATTAGCATGTCATCCGCCCTGCCGATAATCTTGAATCTTATGTCAGGCCAACCGCATTCGCAGGGTTTTGTGAATACCTGCAGCATATCACCCAAGTCGTAACGCAAAAACGGGCCACCTTCCCAGTCAAGGAAAGTAAATACCATTTCCCCAATAGCTCCATCAGTTATTTCAATTGGCGATTTTGTTTCTGGATCTACCAGTTCTAGCACACAGTAATCCGGCGAAACAAGATGCATCCCTCGATAAACGCCGTCACGACAGGAAATGCCATGGAAGGTATGTGCCCCTCCTATGTTATCGTACAACTTTGCGCCATAAGCCTCTTCAATCCTTTTCTTTACTGCCGGGATGCCCACACCCGGTTCCCCTCCACAGGAAACTAACTTTATACCAAGATCCCCGACTTCCTTGCCAATTATCTTAGGTGCCTGTTCAATCATGTGTTCTGCCAGTGAGGGCGTACATTTCAGGGCATACGGCTTGGTCAATTCTATGAATTCCAATATTTTTCTGGTTTTGGCCTCTGCCCCGACGGGAACAACACACAGTCCGTATTCCTGCATTGCATCAATTACCGGTACTCCCCCGGTAAACATGCTCAGGGCGAGAGCATGTAACACCACATGACCTGGCTTCAGGCCCATCCGCCAGTTTTTTCGGGCATGTAGCTCAGTGATAATTTTTGTGTCATTTTTTGTCAAAGTATAAAGGGTGGGGGTGCCCGTAGTCCCTGAAGTGGAACTAATACGTATAATTTTATTAAGAGGAGCGCAGGTAATAATGCCGTATGGATTCCCAAACCGCTCCAACGATTCTGTCTGAGCCTTCCTTTGCTCTTCTTTATTCATCAAGGGAATTGAGGTAAAATCCTTCCAGCTTTTAATATCCTCCGGTTTAATACCGGCCTGATCAAATTTCCTCCGGTAAAAAATTGAATTATCGTAATTGTAATTGACTTGCCTTTTAACCTTAGTCAATTGCAGTTCTCTTACTTTTTCGTAAGGCATAGTTTCAACGGCTTCATTCCAGTAAGGTGAATCTTCTCGTGGAAAATCCAATTATATTACCTCCCACTAAAAATTATGTTAAGAAAAGCCTTTTTCCATTTTGCCCAGCAGTTGGTTCATAGAGGCAATATAATTCTTTATTTCCAGAAGACCTTCTTCCGTCAGGTTTGAAAAACGCTTCTGGGCTTTCAGGAAATCCTCTATCGGAGTGTTATCGAATTGCTTTACAGTTCTTCTGAACACACCATTTTCAAATTCCCATAGCGGGAACAATCCGCTCTGGACAGCTTTTCGTGACAGGCTTATCGTCTGGTCAGGCTTCATTTTCCAACTGACGATGCACGGACAAAGGATATGAAGGTAAGAGGGTTTATTACACAGGGCTTTTTTCACTTTTAAAACCAAATCTCTTACGAATGCAGGGCTGGCCGTGGCCACATAGCGGGCCTTGCTCATAGTCATCATTAGAGGAACATTTCTTTCCGGTAAAGGCTTGCCATCAGTCTGAATGAGGGTCTGAGCCTTGAGTGGTGTAGTTAACGTACTGTGACTGCCGCTGGAGGCGTATGCTTGATTATCAAGAATGACCCACATAACCTGCTGGTTTCGGTCAAATGTGGTGCAAAAGTCCCCAAATCCCATGTCAAGTGCCCGACCATCACCGGACATAATCACATAATCTTTATCTTTTATGGATTTAAGTCTTCCCCCCAGCTCTATTCCAGCCATCCCGCTACCGTCCAGAGCAATCCTCCCTCCGGTTTGCAGTTCAGACCGACCGCCACCGCAGGTGCGACCAAATAACATAACATCCTTGCTTATGTCATAGAGACTTTTAACAACAAGACGGGAAGCCAGTCTGGATCCACAGCCCCTACAATGAGCGCCACCGGGCAAGAAAAAACTATTATTATTCTCCCATAATGCTGGCAAAACGTTCTGCCCCCTCTCTTACGCCTTTCCAAGAAAGGCTGTACTTAAAACCATGCTTTTGTACTTCCAAAGCTTCTTCCAGCATGTCCAGGAAATCATAGTAGGAAATTTCGCGCCCACCTATTCCAAGAATGCGTCCGAGTATCACAGGTCGGTTTTCACGATCATAAAAGGCAGAGCGCAACTCGGAATACACGGCTGCATAGGAGTTTCTTTCCACTGAAACAACAACCTTTGCACCAGAGAGCGCCTCTATCAGTTTTTCCTTTGGAAAAGGCCTAAAAGTACGCAGCTTGACGAGACCGACTTTATATCCATCCTTTCTTAGCGCCTCGACTACAAAACGCGCTGTAGATGTCATACCGCCCATAGTTATAATAATTACATCGGCATCCTGGCAGTATAAAGTCTCAATAAGTCCGTGGTTATTCCTGCCAAATTTATTGTTATAGCTCTTACCCACTTCCTCAATGATATTTTTTGCATTTTCCATTGCAAGACTTAATTCGAATTTTTTCTCCATGTAAAGCAGTCTGGGATTCTTGTGCATCCGCCTCTTCTGAAATACCTTAAACCAATCAGTTCCAAAATAGTCTTCATGCCATAACCGGGGTCCCGGAAGGAAGCTGTCTACTTCCTCTATCAGCGGCAAATTCACCCTGTATGTGGAATGGGAAACCTCCCACCCGTCATAACCGATCAGGGCTGGTAGCATAACCTTTTCATCCTCAGCAACCCTATATGTCTGTATAACAGTATCCAGGATGTCCTGAGCGTCTTCACAATAGAACTGCAGCCATCCCATGTCACGCTGCATAATAAAATCCCCATGGTCGCAACGTACGGTGGTAGGAGGACCAAGTGCCCTGCTTGGCGATACTATTAGAAGAGGCAACCTAGACCCTGAGGCATATTTCATCTCTGAGGCAGGCCAAGTCAAGCCCTCACCGCAGGTCGCAAAAATAGTCCTGACGCCTAGCCTGGACAGGCCTATCTTAGCGCTCAAAACTGCTTTCTCATTTTCCATTTGCAAAATCTCGCAATTTTTAGCTTCACCCGAATCAATTAGCTCACGCAAAACCTCCATAACCTCGTCTGACGGCCCAATAGGAAAAAATACTCCGGCACCTACCTGGGCCAACATAGCTGCATATGCTGCTGCAGCATTACCCGTCAATGCTTTCAAATTTACCATTGCCCATTATCCCCCTTACAGCCTGCTTTTCTTCTACCATTTTTATAGCATTGTTAACACACTCACTGGCACATATTCCACAGCCTTTACAATAGTCGTAATCAACCGAATACTGACCATTAAAACTAATTGCCTCCTCGGGGCAGTGATACGCAACGACACAATCTACACAAATGCACATATTCCGGTTACACACAGGTAGCTTTTCCCGCCAGTAAAATTCCTTGTTTGTATTTCCAGATGCGCCATTTAGTTTAAAATCATCTAAAACTGTAACAGCATACTCATTTCGGCTAATTCGACCCTTAAATTCAGCATGCTCCCATACCTTTGTTTCTTTGAAAGCCTTTCTAACAGTTTCAATGTTTAAATCAGCGGATTTACCCTTAAACTTATTTTTTACCGCGCTTTCTATAGCTTCCATAGAAATTCCTGTTGCTGCGGCATACATACCCAAAGTTGTAACTCCAGATGGGGGCGGGTCAATCCCTAAAATATCCAGGCATATTTTTGAACAGTTACAGGTTGCTATACTTCCTTTAAAATCAAAGGGAAAGCTGATCTGATCAGGGTCCTTATCAGTGCAAATCAATAAATGCCCTTTTTCAAATAGTTTGAATGAACTTCTAATGTTTTCATCGCTGGTATCATAGAGCTTCTCATCAAAAACTATCATTTCTGTGGGAATATGGTCACTACAACTTGGAATACTACCATTATCAGCAATTCTCACGGTATTTTTGACAGCTGCCATTCTTCGCTGACCCCAGAGGTTTACCCCTACATAAACATGTTTTCCTAGATTTATTGCGGCTCCAGCCAACACCTCTGCCCCTACTAATGCTCCCTGACCAGCAATGGAAATGAAGGTTATCTCCTTAATCTTACTATTCTCCAAGTATGCATCAAGGCTCGAACGCAGGTTAATCATATATACCTCCTTGTCCAAATTATTATAACAACTACGTTTTTGTGTCATCCTCCTTTGTGCAAATATTTTTTATATATTTATACTTATTACAAGATGCATGCCAAAAGAGAAAAACAGCCTGTTTGGCTGTTTTTCCGTATTTTAAAAAAAATACCTGAAACATTTTGAAACTCTTTCAGCAGATAACCGAGAACATGTTTTATAATTGCTACAAATATTAAAAATATCTTACATTTGAAGACTATTA
>LADL02003739.1_pt1 | contig 16857 bp, 11 predicted proteins | sample 619721 | NCBI WGS metagenome assembly LADL02 (sample SAMN03397408, study PRJNA257561) | rock porewater metagenome | biome: terrestrial; feature: Opalinus Clay rock; material: porewater; isolation source: Opalinus Clay rock porewater BRC-3 borehole | place: Switzerland: Mt Terri URL, St-Ursanne ...
CTGTATCGGTCTGGCACGAATCGCTGGCGAAGGGCCTCAAATGAGGTCGGAATTGATCTCTGTTGAAAGTTATCAATGCGACGAAATACTGGCCGAACTGGACTTGGGATCGGATTCCAAGCAGCCATTGACGTTCAGGCAGCAACGACAGATTGCCGCTGCTTATCAACTTCTGACTTTGATTGCTTCAGCCGGAAAACAGTAAAATCGGGCTCAATTTGAGACTCGGATCACTTGGATAGTATCTTATCAGAGCTGGTAAACACAGTTCAGCCAGCATTTTGGGGTGTTCGCCTGGCAGGGATCACCTGTCAATTCAGAATCGATGAACCAGTAGTCGGGCCGTATTATTTCGTGGCGGCATATCCGGAATAATCGTCAAGCTTTAGCTTTCCGGAACAGGCCTCTTGGTTTTGCCACGTGTTGCAACCGCTTCGTCCGGCACGATCTTCGTTATGAGTACGATATTCTGTACTTCCCTTTGCATCGACACAACGTGAATAACCGAACTATTCACTAGGCCGTGAGTGGTCGTTCAATGCATTTCATCAATTACAATCGATTCAACCAGAACTGAATCTGGCCTCAGATCGAATTGAGTATCTTGAAGAGAACATCTCTCAAAGTTCTCCCGTCATTGAATTCACAAGTCGGCAATAGCAAATTTATCGCTCTCGACTCTACTTTTTAGAGGATATCAAAATGAAGCGCTGCAGTATTTGGGCCGCAGTTCTTTCAGCGTCTGTCGCTGTTCCATTTGCTGGCTGTTCACACATGCCCACAGCCATGCTCCCTTCCTCCGCCAGGGAAAAAGTTCTGGACAGCAAAATGGCCGTTGCGCAGGATCTGGAAAACAAAAAAGAATTGGAAAAGGCTAAGAAGACTTATGAATCCATTCATAAGGCAGATCCGGATCGGGCACTGGCGTGCCACCGGCTGGCGATCGTCAGCTACCGACTGGGTGAGCGTGACGAGTCGCTGGAGTACTTTGAAAAAGCAAAAGAGCTCACGCCCGAAAATGCAGAATTATTGAGCGATTACGGGTATGCACTTTACAAAATGAAAAAATATCCTGAAGCCGAAGATGTGTTGAGAAAATCGGTTTCATTGAGCCCCAAGAGCGAACGTGCCACAACCCGCCTGGCAACAGTACTGGGAAGCCAGGGGAAAATGCAGGAGAGTTATACTCAGCTCTGTAAAATCAGTTCGCCTGCTGAGGCGCATGAAATTATCGCTCATCTGCATGCAGAGCGTGGTGAAAAACAACTGGCTCTCACTCACTATCAAAAGTCTCTGGCGATGAGCCAAAGAGATGCCAGTGGGCGGGGATCGATCAAACAGGGATCGAAAGAATTTGAACAGAACCAGAAGTTATTGAAGCGTGTTGAACAGAACATTGCACAACTGTCTGCTGATCCTGCTCTGAAATCATCCTCCGATACGAGGATGGTGAGCCATTCACAGAAATCGCAGGCCAAACCGGAGATGCAGACGGCTGGTCTGGAAAAAGACATGTTTCGAAAGGTAAATCGTACTGATACGACTAAGCCAGAAGTGAAATCTCAAAAATCCCAGCCAAAAACGGAAGTCGCAGAAGTCAAGGATTCTCCGTTCCGGGCGATCCGGGATCGATTCCTCAAAGATAATGAAGAGTCCTCTGGTGAAAACCCGTTCCTGGCTGACCCGATGCTGGCACAATCTGCTTTCGATGAACCAGAGGAAGAAGTTGCCTCGACAAAACCCGAGAAAAAGCAGGTTAACGAATCTGAAAAAATCATGGCTGAGGTCCAGAGCCAACCCGCAGCACAGGAGAATGTCAGTTTCAGAAAGCTGACGGATGAAGATGTTAACCGACTGAAAGACGCTGCTGCAATCGAGAAAAAAACCGTGGCTGTAGCGGCTGCAAAAGAGCAGGTTGCTAAAGTTGCTGCACCGGAGCAGAGTCAGTCCAAAACGAAACGTTCCGCATTTGAACTGATGCGTGAACTGCAGAACGAACTGATTTCCGACTTTACTCCACCTCAGCAGCAATCACCTGCTCCCCAGCCGGAATATCGCCTGGTCCAGCAGACAGTACCTCAGCTTGAGGAAAGGAATCCGTTTGAAAATGCCGGTCATACGACCACGGCCACATCCCCGTTTGAGGGATCTGAAGTAACACGGATCGGTAAATGGAATCCGCTTGATCCCGAGATGATCAAGACTGCTGAAACAGGTAAAATCAATACCTTGTCACGACAGGTCGAAAACCGTCCTGCTACACAAAACCAGAGGCTGGTGGTCCAGACCGCAAGCGTCAGTCAGCCCAAAAAACAGGATCTCATTCAACCGAACACCGCGGAAGCTTTATGTCCCGATGCTCAGGGTGAAGTATTAAGCCTGGTGAGAGAACTGAACTCAAGTCAGGTACCAGAACTGAAACAGGCTATCCAGAGACTGGGAGCAATGGAAGCTGAAGCTGCTGCTGCAGTGCCAGCTCTGCGATCTTTATCTCTGCACGAGAACATGGGAGTTCGTATCCAGTGTGCGTTCTCCTTGTGGAAGATCACCGGAAATACTGATGACTCGGTGCCGACTCTGATGGATGCCATGAATTCGTCAGTCGAAAGTGATCGCTCCTTTGCAGCAGCAGTACTGGCTCAGATCGGGGTTCACTCGCAGGAACTGACTCCCATCCTGGTACGGTCTCTGTCGGACAATAACGAGTATGTTCGTCTGCATACGGCAGAATTACTGGCCCGCGACTCAGAGTGGAAATATCAGGCAAACAAAACGCTTGCCGATTGCCTGCTGTCAAAGGATGTGAATATCCGCTGGCTGGCCAGTTACAGTCTGGCAGATCTCAAGCCGGAAGATGATCATGTGATTGCTGCCCTGAGTATCGCTTTACAGGATAAAGCCAGCCAGGTAAGAGCAGGTGCTGCTTACGCTCTGGGAGAGATCGGACCTTACGCCCATAAATCGATTCCTGAACTGCAGAAAGCTCGCTTCGACACCAATTCCGAAGTGCGAACTGCAGCCAAGAATGCCTTGAGCCGAGTACGCCGGGTGACTCCACCTTCCGCGAACTGAAAAACTTCGATTGATCGTTTCTCTACGGCTTCAAACCTGGATGTTCAGGATTGAAGCCGTTTTTTTATTGAGTCAATCTCAAGATCAATAGCGGTTCTGGAGAATGTCCGCGCCGGTATTTACGGTCTGATACGGATAGCTCTGATCAGAGTCGTTCATGGCTTCACGCTGAGGAATATTAGACTGGGTGTCTTTTGAAAGATGACGTTCCAGCCGTCCTTCCAACGCTTCCTCTTTCAGTTCCATTTCCTGCTTTCGCAACTTTCGTTCACGTGTAGCAGCCAGTGTACCCAGTCCGAAATAAGAAATCAGGCCGAACACCCCCATCATCAGATAGGTACTGTCAGCAGGAATGGATGACGTCGTTCCCGTGGCCATGCCGAGTACAAAGATGCTGATAATCAGGATCGAAGTATGGCTCAGTAAAGGGCGTGTGCCTGTTTCTGCGGCTGATCTTTTTCTAGAATGCGTCATAGGAGAAGTCGGTCTCGGGCTGATTCGAAGTGGGGAATCGATACAATCTGGGCCTTCACGACTGGCCCCGTTCCCTTGAGCAATCTGGATCTGCTCATTTAAACTTAGTTCGATTCTTTGAGCGGGTCAAAAAAAAGAGAGCATTTCCTCCCTTTTTTGTAAAATGAAGTTGATTGACAATCGTTTTTGAGTGAGTTTGGATTGCACAACCACTCTGGCCGTTAGAATCGCTACAAAAATAATATTTGTTTCAGGAGTTGAGAGCGTCTGTGAAAATTGCTTTGGCACAATTGAACCCGACTGTCGGCGATCTGTCCGGCAACTGTCAGAAAATTCTGGAAACAGTAAATCGCGCAGTTCCATCTGACGTCGATCTGGTTCTCTTCCCGGAATTGATTCTCTGCGGCTATCCACCCAAGGACATTTTACTCCGGGAGGGTTTTATCGAAGCCTGTGATCGTGCCGTAGACATGCTGGCAGCACAGTTGAATCCTGAGATCGGTGTGATCATTGGTCATCCCACAGGGCGAGATCTCCCTGCAGGACGAATCGCAAATGCGGCCAGTCTGCTGTTTCAGGGGAAAATCGAATCACAAATTCATAAATTGCTGCTTCCCAATTACGATGTCTTTGATGAGCAACGCTATTTTCGTCACGCAGATCTCAGGCAGATCAAACCGGTTCTATTCCAGGGGCTGAAGTTAGGTCTGCATATTTGTGAAGATGCCTGGTGGGGGCAACCGGATACCTTCTATCACAATCAACCCTTTGAATTACCGGATCCAGTCAAAATACTCGCGGAAGCCGGCTCAGATTTACTGATCAATATCTCCGCCAGTCCCTTCGAGATTGATAAACGAAGTCGTCGACATCAAATTATTGACGCGCATCGGAGTCGCTACTCGATTCCCTATCTGTTTGTGAATCAGGTTGGTGGGAATGACGACCTCGTATTTGATGGTCATAGTTTTGTGTTAGATGCTTCCGGCGGTCTGGTATTACAGATGCCTGGCTTTCGAGAAGACATCCAGTATTTTGAGACAGACCAGACCGTCAAGAGAGACTCTCCGGACATCCGCGCTTTATCCCGGGAAGAACAACTGTTTGATGCCCTGGTTCTGGGGCTGCGGGACTATATGCAGAAGTGTGGATTTACAGACTGTGTCCTGGGGCTGTCTGGTGGAATTGACAGCGCTCTGGCCTGTGCAATTGCGGCAGAAGCAATCGGACCAGAACGCGTGCATGCACTGCTGCTCCCCAGTCGATACAGCAGCGATCACAGTGTCGCTGACTCACTGGCACTGGCAGAAAACCTGGGCCTTGATCACGAGACGATCCCCATTGATTCAGTCCATCTTGCTTTTGAGAATCTACCGGTGATCGGCGAAGACTTAAAACTTGAGCCGGCCGGTCTGGCGGACCAGAATTTACAGGCACGCATCAGGGGAGCAAGTGTAATGGTCCGCAGCAATCAACATGGCTGGATGGCATTGGCGACAGGTAACAAAAGTGAGCTGGCGATGGGCTATTGTACGTTGTACGGAGATATGGCGGGCGGATTTGCTGTGCTGAGCGATGTTTTTAAATGTGACGTTTATCGCGTAGCAAAGTATGTGAATCAAAGAGCGGGGAGAGTCGTGATACCGGAAAACATACTCGAAAAAGCTCCCAGTGCCGAGTTGGCCCCGAATCAGGTCGACCAGGATTCCCTGCCACCGTATGAGTTACTGGATGGGATTTTGAAAGGGCTGATTGAGGACGAACGTTCGGTGAAGAGCCTGGCGCAGGAGTTTCCTCTGGAGACCGTCCTCTGGGTGGCAGGTCGCCTGGACCGCAACGAATTCAAACGGCGGCAGATGCCTCCGGGCATTAAGCTCTCTGCGCGTGCCTTCGGTTCCGGACGCCGCATGCCGATGGCTGCTCGGTTCCAGTGGAATGATGAATAACAAAATTGACAGAACTGATGACACCCTGGCTCCTGCTGTGGAATTAAACAATGAAAAACTATCTCTGGATTGTGGCCACGCTTCTGTTATTCGTCTGCAGCTGTCATCGAGGCCAGGCAGCCGACTCTCATCATCTGCCCTCCGCTTCACCGGAATCGGTGGGCATGGACTCCGGACGTCTGGCGTTGATCGACTTTGTCGTTCAACAAGGACTGGAACGGGATTCCATGCCCGGTGCCGTCGTACTGGTGGGATATCAGGGGAAAGTCGTCTTTCTGAAAGCGTACGGTGATCGACAGATTCAGCCGGAAGAAGTAGAGATGACTACGGACACGGTGTTCGATCTGGCCTCTCTTACCAAACCGATTGCGACAGCAACAAGTATCATGCAACTGATCGAGCAGGGTAAAGTTCAGCTCAGCGATCCAGTTTCCAAATATATTCCTGAATTTGCTACAAGTGGAAAGCAGGATATTACGGTCTATCAACTGTTAACTCACCAGGGTGGATTGATTCCCGATAATTCCATCAAGGATTATCAGGAGGGCCCGGAAAAGGCGATGCAGCGTATTTATGACTTGAAGTTATACTACGAGCCCGGGACCCGCTTTGCTTATACCGACGTCGGTTTTATTCTGCTGGGCGATATTGTAAAACGCGTGACGGGACAGTCGGTGCATGAATACTCGCAGGTAAATATTTTTCAGCCACTGGGAATGAACGAAACAGGGTATCTCCCGGCAGCGGAATTGAAGCAGCGTGCCGCGACGACCCAGCAGCGTGAAGGTCGCTGGATGCAGGGGGAAGTTCACGATCCACGAGCCTACAAGCTGGATGGTGTCGCCGGGCATGCTGGTCTGTTTTCGACCGCCGAAGATCTGGCCATTTATGCGCAAGCCCTGCTGAATCAGGGGAGTTCTGGAAAGAAACAGTTCTTGAAACCAGAGACAGTCGATTTGATGACCAGGGGTTACCAGGTTGTCGATATTAAACGGGGACTGGGCTGGGATGTTCTTTCGGGTTATTCTTCAAATCGTGGAGACCTCTTTTCCAGTCAGGCATTCGGACATGGCGGTTTTACAGGGACCTCGCTCTGGATCGACCCGGCACAGGACCTGTTTGTGATTTTCCTGAGTAACCGGGTTCATCCCGATGGCAAGGGGGCCGTCAATTCGCTGGCAGGACGTATTGGTACCATCGCAGCAGCCGCTATTAAGAATCAATCGATCGGTGGAGTGAAAGTGCCCTCGAATGCAAGTCTGGAGGTGCTGACCGGGATTGATGTTTTAAAGCGGGATCAGTTCAAAGAATTAAACGGAATGCGGATCGGCCTGATTACAAACCATACGGGACTGACACGCGAAGGAAAGAGCACGGTGCAGGTTCTCAATGACGCACCACAAGTGCAATTAAAAACACTCTTCAGTCCCGAACATGGCTTCGCCGGCAAACTGGATGTCTCAAAGATAGGGGACAGTACCGATCAAAAAACGGGACTGAAAATCTTCAGCCTGTACGGTAAAACCCGATCTCCCACACCTGAGAGTTTGCAGGATCTGGATGTGCTCGTGTTTGATATACAGGATGTCGGTGCCCGGTTTTATACCTATATTTCGACGATGGGAAATGCCATGCGGGCCGCAAAACAGCAGGGTATTCGCTTTATCGTGCTGGATCGCCCTAATCCGATCAATGGAGTCGATTTTGCCGGACCGGTTCTGGATGAAGGTTCGCAGTCCTTTGTCGGCTATCATCGCATCCCCGTACGTCATGGCATGACTGCGGGAGAACTGGCGCGCCTGTTTAATACAGAGATGAATATCGGTGCTGATCTGCAGGTCATTCCCATGCAGAACTGGAAACGCGAAATGTACTACGATGAAACCGGTTTGACCTGGGTTAATCCCTCGCCCAATATGCGGAGTCTTAACGAAGCAGTGCTCTATCCCGGGATCGGTCTGTTAGAGACGACGAATCTGTCAGTCGGGCGTGGGACGGATACTCCCTTTGAATGGATTGGTGCTCCCTGGCTTGACGGAATGCAACTGGCCCGGGAATTGAATCGCTCGGGACTGCCGGGAGTACGATTCGTACCCGTTCAATTCACTCCCTCATCCAGTAAGTTTGCTAATGAATTATGTAGTGGCGTGAATTTCATTGTAACCGATCGACGGCGGTTTCAGTCAGTAAAAATAGGACTGGAGGTAGCCTGCCAGCTACGTGCGCTGCATCCGGAGCAATGGGAAACAAAATCGTTTAATCGCCTGCTGGGGAATCAGAGCGTATTTGACGCCATCGTCGCCGGCGAATCGGTGTCGCAAATTCAGGCACTCTATCAACAGGATCTGGCCGAATTCGGGTTTCGCCGTGCAAAATACCTGTTGTATTGAGCGGGCTGATCCTGTTTATGTGTCAAATGCCTGTTTACCATTCACTGGTGTCGTAGATATCTTCTTTAGGTCCGATGATCTGGGGATCGTATCCTTCCACAAGCTCCTGATCTTTATTCGGATAATCCAGCTGATGGAGCACATACCTCAGGCAATTGATACGTGCGCGTTTTTTATCATCCGAGCGAATCACAGTCCAGGGACAGGCTTTTGTATCGGTCGCCATGAACATCGCATTTTGTGCGTTGGTATATTCATCCCAAAGTCCCAGACTTTTAACATCAATCGGACTGAGTTTCCACTGCTTCAATTTATCGGATTCGCGTGCTTTGAACCGCCGGAACTGTTCTTCACGACTGACTGAAAACCAGAGTTTGAACAGGTGAATTCCCGAGTTCACCAGCATGTTTTCCAGTTGAGGCGCTTCGCGCAAAAATGTGTGGTGCTCTGCGGGACGACAAAATCCCATGACCGGCTCGACGACTCCCCGGTTATACCAGGAGCGATCAAAAAAGACGATTTCGCCTTGGGTGGGCAGGTGTTCGATATAGCGTTGAAAATACCACTGCCCCTGTTCTTTCTCATTTGGTTTCGGTAAAGCGACGACCCGGGCACCGCGCGGGTTAAGGTGTTCCATAAAACGTTTAATGGTACCTCCTTTGCCGGCAGCATCGCGTCCTTCAAACAACAGTACCAGTCGCTCGCCTTTCAACTGGACCCAGCGCTGCAGTTTCAGCAGCTCGATTTGAAGGCGGGTGATTTCACGTTCATATTTTTTGCGATTCATTTTTGTGGGATAAGGGTAATGCTTACAGAGTATCTGCCCCTTTTCGGCCGACTTGACTTTTTTCTGAATCTCTTCTGGGACAATATCAGCGGGAAGTTTCAGGTGGTGCGTGACTGGTAAAAGCGAAGCATCCTGTGATTTCTTATCGGACTTGGAACCCATAGGTTGACCTGTGTTTGAGTAATTGGAACCAGTAATGAAAGCATGAGAAACGGGATCAAGAGACTTCATTATGAAGTTCTGATGAGAAAATAGAAGACCTTTTACGCCAGTACTCAATCCGTTCTATTTCAAATGGATTAATATGTATTCTGTAAGTGTTATGACAGCAATGGTTTGTGTTGAATGCTGTTCGGTGGCTTTCCTTCTTCATTATGTAAGTCAAACGGGACCTGCCGGGCAAGGTTCAAAACTTCCTCTTGCAGCAAAACAGCCTTTTTTTTAGTCTTCACGCCACATTTCTTACGTTCTTGCCCCGATTCCTATTTCACGATGCAACTGCCGACCTTCTGAACTATCGCAATTCCGTGACGTCACAGGTCGTCCCGTCTGTTTTCTCAGGAAAGTAAAGCCAATATGTGGAGATCGATTCTCATCACAGGCATGTTCGCTGTAGTGTGCGGCACAGGAGACCGTTTCTGCTTCGCGCAGGAATTCCGAATGCGCACCACGATTTATCAACATCAGCAGGAAACCGATCCGATCATCGTTTCCCGCAGTGTTTCGATTTTCCATGCAGAAAAAGTTTATGATCATGTAGATGGATTGGGCGAAGTGACGATCTTTGATCCGATCCAGAAAAAACTGATTTTATTAAACGAATCCCGGATGTTGAAAACGGTGATCAATTTTGACGAAATCAAGCATCTGTTGAATGTGGCAAGACATCAGACTCAGGAATATATTCACGACCAGATTAAACGAGAAGAATCGACGGGAAAAGAAATTGCTTCCCGGCTGAAATTTCAGCTGGATCCGATTTTTGAGACTCAGTTCGACAGTAATAAAAATCAGTTGTCGCTGGAGAGTAAACTGATCAATTACCGTGTGCAATGTGTTGCCCCTGATCAGCAGGCATCAGTTGAGAATTATCTCCGATTCGCTGACTGGATGGCGCGACTCAATTATGTTCTTCATCCCTATACACTGCCGCCTGCATCGCGCATTGCATTGAATGAAGAGCTCAGGACCAGAAACCTGATTCCCATTGAAGTCGAATTACACACACGTCTGGAAGAGAAACTGCACCTGAGAGCTGAGCACAAAATTCACTGGAAGCTGGATCATAAAGATCGTGGCCTGATCCATCACTGGGAAACGCTTCGCAAGAATAAAGAAGTGAATACCATCACAGTTCAGGAGTATCTCAGAAATCAGTTTGTCAATTTAAGAAAGTGATTCTGGTTTGCGTGTCCGATTGAAATGATAGCACGTCAGATACTATTTGCCGATCACAGGAATGGTTGCCGGTGGTTCATACCATTCGATTTTCTCTTCCAGCAGAAGGGAGAGTCGGGTGAGATTCTGATTGAGATAATCAATCAGCGCCTGGTCTTTGTGTGGCTTCCAGTCGTATTGTAATAATTCCTGGTACGCTTCTTCAGGAGTTTTCTTCTGAACCAGCATGCGATAGGCGGCAATCACACCTCCGGTTCGCTGGGCACCAGCCGCACAATGGACTAAAACCGGTTTACCTGCTTTCTCACAGCGCATGATTTCTGCGACTGCTTCAGCATAATCTTCAACATCGCCTGTACCATCGCCAATCAGGTGCAGAACCTGATGGTCAATGTGCAGTTTTTTCGCAGTTTCCACTTCGGTTTTCAGATAGGGTTTCTGCAGGTCACTGCCGTTAAGTGCGATGACTTTTTCAATCTTATTTTCACTGAGTACCGGTTCGATCAGGTAGCTGGAGATCTGACCGCTACGATAGATTTTGCCCGGCTCCACGACTCCAAAGCGTTTTGCCACTACCCGATCTTCCAGAAGCTCTTCCCAGATCAGGACCCCTGCCGCAATGCACGCGCAGAGTATCAATGCAAGCTTCAGGAGTTTTCGCGGGAGGGGGTGCTGAACAGCTTGTTCGGTGGCGACGTCATTGTCCGTAGTCTTCATCTTCAGCCTCTACAATATATGACATGACTTTTACAATCAGGAAAACAGGGTTCTCCGGCATGCCACGCATTGTAGTGGAAGAGATCAAATCATGAACAGAGGAAAATCCTGAACAAACTTGAAGCTCAGGCAGCTTCGAAAGGGCTGGCATTCGCACTGGGAAAATATTTACACATCAGAATTCCCAGCTCATAGAGCAGAATCAGAGGGATCATCATCAGGATCATACTCATCGGGTCAGCCGGTGTCATCAGCATGGAAATAATAGAAATGATCAAGATGGCCATACGCCGTTTTTCATGGTAGTCCTGCACACTGAATACCGAGATGCGCTCCAGAAACAGCATCACCAGCGGCAGCTGGAAACTGAGGCCGAACATAAGAGGCAGCGAAATCGCAAAACTGATCCATTCAGACAGGCGGATCTGAGGGTTGACTCCCAGCAGTTTATTGAAGCTCAGCAGGAAGTTGAGGACGAACGGGAAGACAGCATAAAAGCAGAACAGCGCGCCCCCCAGGAACAGAAAAATACTGATGGGCAGATAGATGTAGACGTATTTGCGCTCATGGGGATACAGGCCTGCCGCGACGAACAGCCAGATCTGATAGATGACCCAGGGGCTGGCAAAGACCAGTCCCGCAACAAATGAGACCTTCAGGTAAATCGTCGTAAATGCTTCCTGTACCGCCAGGGTCACCGGTTCAGCCATTGTTTCTTCCAGGCTGTCGATTCGATACTGATAATCGCGAAGAATTTTCTGCAGTGCTTTGGTTTCCGCAGTCTGTGGCTGTTTGCTGTTCAGGCTGGCAATCATCTCCTCAATGCTTGCGGACTGATTTGCGTCTGGATTATCCGGATCCGCTTCCACCTCATGTGGCAATTTATCCAGATTGTATTCTCTTAATGCAGAGTCGATCGGAGCCCGGACCACGGCAACAATTTTGTGACCGATGAATAATGCCCCGACAACACAAATGGCAAGACCAATTAACGCTTTCCATAAATGAACGCGAAGGGCTTCGAGGTGATCCCCAAAGCTCATGGTAGATTCATCAAATAGATCGTGAGACTGTGGTTTCATCTGACTTTGCATTCTGGAGAGACCAATACCAAACAGCATCACCACGATCTGCGTTTCACGGGATGAGCGGTAACGGCATCAGTAAGATGAGCGGGTACTGTTCAGAACAAATGGAATAATGTAACTGGCTCCTGGGGAATTCACTAGGATTGCAGGAATGTGAATCAGGAGTACCCACTCCAGTTGCCCGCTGGATGAGCAGGAGGGAAGAGCGGTGGTAACTTATACTATTGTAAACAACCAGATCGGGCTGTCAACCAGAGGTGTTCCGGAGAACCAGAAATCAGGGAGTTGCAGGTTCTGCAGGCCCCGCCTCCATGGCAGGGTCAGCGGGGGCTTCCGCAGCGGCGGGTTGAGCCGCCTCGCCTTCAAGAAATCCATGGTGAGCCATACCCAGATAGAGAATATTGCCTGCGATGAGAAATATGGTCCAGGTCATCATCACCGTTCCCATTTCTTTGTCGTCTTCTGCATACGCCCAGCCCTTAACATAGGCATACAAAGAAATGAATAAACCGAGTAAACATTGGCCGATACCATCCCGTTGATTGATTTTGACCAGTGTCGTCCCAAAACAACCGAGGATCGTTAAGGAATTAATGCCTAAAAGTACATACAGCAGCATATCCGGCATCATGGGAACGAGGAAGTACAATGCCGCTCCCAGTCCACCTCCCACACCCACTCCTGCAGAAGCCAGCTTCCAGCGGGCTGTCGCGGGGCCGGTCTTTTCCCGTTCTGCTTTAGATACATATTTGACTTCGTCCGCTTTGGTAATCAGGTTCAAGTCAGGTTTACAATGTACTGCCAGTAAACCATTTACCCTCGCATTGTAAATTAATGTCGGGGCATAGAACATACAGGCCACTATCCACAAGATTGAAGGTACGATCAGAACGGATGGGTCAAGCTCTGCAGGAGTTTTCCCTGTAAATGGACCTTCTACAAAATCCTTAATCTTATTTTCCTCTGCATGTTCCTTTGCACCGTTATCTCTGGCAATCGATGAGTTGTAACGGACATTCGAGAAAAAAGTATTTAAATCATTACCAGACATGGCACCAACTGCTGCCAGGCAGCCCAGCGCCGGAAGCGTGGTGACGATAAACACAAAGCACCAGAAGAACGCAGGTTTGAACAATTTCAGGAATGTTTTTACCAGTTTGTGCATCAGCCAGCCGGGTGTGGAGTCAACCACTGTCATATGGGGGATCGCCAGCGGAAACATCAGGAAAGTCGGGATGAATCCGAGTGCAATGAGAATAGCGCCCGTGGGAACTGAACCATTGGAGATGAGATAAAAACCCATTGAACCCAGGATGGCCTGGGCAGGTAAGCTGAACAGGATGATCCAGAAAATGAATTTGATTCCCAGTGCAGAACACAGGAAAAAGTCGAAATTGATTCGTTTCAATTTGTCTTTTTTCTGCAATGCATACCGGACTACTTCTGTCTGAATAAACCAGATCCAGCCGGGAATTGCCATGATTGAGACGAAGGCGATGAACCCCCAGAATGCACGGGGAGGAGTTCGGTGGCACCACATCATCATAAAGATTGAACAGTAAAACAACGTGCTTGCGATGGCAGAGTAAATGAAAGTCTTGACTGCCAGTCCTTTATGATTTCCCAGGAATTTAGAAGCGTCACCCCAGGATTTTGAATAAAACTCTTCAATGGCAGGACCTTTGCGCCTGCGTTTCCGACGCGTCGCCTCACTCATGCGCCCGGTGCTGAGATCAACTCCACAGTTAGCGCATTCAGTATCTTCATCTCCGACATCATACCCACAGCGGGGGCAGATTTTGGCTGCCTTATCTTCGATCTTATCAATATCCAGAGTTGCCAGAAAATCATCAGTATCTGCGGGTTTGCTGGAACTGCTGCGTGTCTTTTTTGCCGCTGTGACTTTGACGGCCGCGCCGCATTCTTTACAACGTACTCGTTTACCTTCAGCTTCGTCTCTGACGGAAAAGGTAGTGTTACATTCTTTGCAGCGAACCTTGATAGGCATGTAAGACCTTTGAGATGTCTGGTGAGAATCCTCGAAATCAATCCCAGTCGACCTGCCCCTGAAAGGTTTTTTTATCCGGTTCCGGATCTGGGGATGTTATAAGTCTGGCCGACTCTTTGTTTTCCAATTATCAGCAGAGCATGGGGCATTTCGCAAGTGGACAGTGACTGAATTTCAAATGCTGATGATTTATCGTCGGGAATCCGTTTGAGTTTAATTTAACAAGGGATCGTATTGTTTTACCTGCAGCAGCCTCTGCATTTCGAACAATCGAGAACGCGTCTGCTGTTCCAGAGACAGTCGGTGGCTCCCGCTGAAAAACTCCAGGGCTCGATGCAGGCAACGCGTTGCCCGTCGGAATCGGCCGGCGATCCAGAATAATTCTCCCAGATGGACCAGATCCTGACCCATCAGGGTGAGATTGCCTGTCTGTCTATGGAGCACGTATGCTTTTCTGAGGCAGGAAATGGCAGAAACAGGATTCCCCTGAAGGCCCTTTACGATGCCCAGGTTTCCCCAGTCCGCTGCCTGGGAGTCCGGATCACCATACAGAATCTCGCGTGAAAGCGATATGTTCAGTAGTTGTTCGGCCAGAGCGTAATCATTCTGCTGAATCGCGTCGTTAGCGCGACCTGTCAGGTCACACGCCGAGTCGTCCGAGAGTTGTTCCAGCTCTGCATGCAGGGTTTGATGGTTTGCGGAACGCAGGTCGCCCCAGGCAATGGAGTGTTGCTGAAATTGCGCGGCTAAATCAAAGAAGCTCAGGTTACGATATGCGACTGCCAGGTTATGGCAGGCGACTGATCTCAACCGATTGTTCCCCTGCTGTTGTGCTTCTTCAAGTACAATCGAGAATTCTTCAATCGATTCCAGGTGGGAGCCTGTTTCCAGCAGGAATTGTCCCAGATACAGGCTGCGTTCCCATCGAGATGCGTTGTACTCGTTCGAGAAAAAAAGGGCTCGGGCTTCCTGAGGCTTTCCCTTTGATGCCAGCAGCCGGGCGCGTTGGGTCAGCTGCATCAAAATGTCCGAAGCTGCTGTACTCGATGTGGGGGGCAATGAATCTGACACTGCAAACTCCTCTCGTATTTCTAATTCTGGTGATTGTAGAAATTTGAAACGAGAGAGAGTGTGTGAGATGAGTGCATTTGAGGGCGAGGAACCCTCTCACCTGAAGGAGAGATCCAGGCGAATACTTTTTGCTAGCTTTAACGATATTACCTGTTTTGCCGATTGTGTCAATTGTAAAATAAATAATATTGATTCTGTTTTGGAAAATGCCAGTTTGGTAGATTCCAGGCGTCATGTCGGCGTGGAATGACACGTTGCCTGAGAGGGACCGCATGCTTGTTAGCGTACTCGGCAGTCTTCGATCCCCCCTCAATACCGGATCGATGGATCACGTAGTCAGTTATCTCAACGAAGATTCAGATTCTGGTCCTGCTGCCATATTGGCAGCAGGAATTCGGGTGTAGGAGACTGTCCGGCAGGATTCTCAGAGGGCGGGATTTGGTTGTGAAAACTGTAACCATTTATGATTAAGAGTCTTATGGATTATTCTGTAAATAGGCACGGCTTTCGCAGCTAGGGATAACACACTCCTGTCTGCACTTGCAGGTATGAGTTGGCCATGTGTTGTTGTGGGATGGCTAGACCGCCACCACAGATCATAAATATATCCGATGTGAAGACATTCGAGTCAAAATTAAAAATCTAGGAGATCCCAATGGCGAAGAAGGCTGCCAAAGCAAGTAAAGGCGCCCGGATTGTCCCTCTTGGTGACAAAGTCGTTCTGAAAAGAGAAGTTGCAGAGTCAACCACAGCAGGGGGTATTGTTCTGCCTGACAGTGCGCAGGATAAGCCACAACGTGGTGAAGTGGTCGCCGTGGGAGATGGACACGTCAAATCTGATGGAACGAAACTTCCATTAACCGTCAAGGAAGGGGACCGTGTCATTTTCAGTCCTTATGGTGGGGACGAAATCAAAATTGGCGGAGAAGAGTATCTGTTGCTCCGCGAAAGTGACATTTTGGCAACTTACTAAGCTGCCCCTGTTTTAGTTATTAGCGGTAATCGCTCCCGATTCAGGTGAGCTGGTTACTCTTCCTTTCAAATTTCATACTGCGTACATGGAGAGATAGTGAAATGGCAAAGATGATTGCCTTCGATCAGGAAGCTCAAGAAGCGATGCGGCGCGGCATCAGTAAGCTGGCGCGAGCAGTTCGAGTCACGCTGGGTCCCAAAGGGCGTAACGTTATTCTTGAAAAAAGCTTTGGTTCCCCTACCGTAACGAAAGACGGTGTGTCTGTCGCCCGTGAAATCGAACTGCCTGACAAGTTCGAAGACATGGGAGCCCGTATGGTTCGTGAAGTTGCCAGCAAAACTTCTGACATTGCCGGCGATGGAACCACCACTGCCACCATTATGGCAGAAGCAATTTACATCGAAGGTCTGAAATCGGTAGTGGCCGGTGTCAGCCCGATTGCCATGAAACGCGGCATGGATAAGGCCGTCGAAGACATTGTGGAAAAACTCCATAAGATGTCGATCGAATGCAAGAACAAAAAAGCGATTTCTCAGGTTGGTAAAGTTGCCGCCAATGGTGACGAAGAAATCGGCAAAATTCTTGCCGACGCCATGGAGCAGGTTGGCAAAGACGGTGTGATTACCGTTGAAGAAGGCCAGAGCCTGCAGACCAGCTTTGAAGTAGTTGAAGGTATGCAGTTTGATCGCGGCTATCTGTCGCCTTACTTCGTTACCGATCCTCAGAGCATGTCCTGCGATCTGGAAGACGCTTACGTTCTGGTTCACGAAAAGAAGATTTCGAACATTAAAGACCTGGTTCCCGTGCTGGAAAAAGTCGTTAATGCCGGTAAGCCACTGCTGATCATTGCTGAAGACATCGAAGGTGAAGCACTGTCGACGCTTGTGATCAACAAGCTGCGTGGTACCTTCCGTTGCTGTGCCGTGAAGGCAC
>LADL02002060.1_pt1 | contig 16839 bp, 13 predicted proteins | sample 619721 | NCBI WGS metagenome assembly LADL02 (sample SAMN03397408, study PRJNA257561) | rock porewater metagenome | biome: terrestrial; feature: Opalinus Clay rock; material: porewater; isolation source: Opalinus Clay rock porewater BRC-3 borehole | place: Switzerland: Mt Terri URL, St-Ursanne ...
ACAGGGCATGTTGGAGTGGACGACAGCTGAAGAGGCCCGTAATGCGCCCCTGGAGATAAGGAAAAGAGACCAGCCCGTGAAAAGGTCCGGACAGTCTTATTATATTGATTATGTGGTTGAAGAGGCCATCAGGCTTGTGGGGAAGGAGGCTGTGTACGGGGGCGGGCTGAAGATCAGGAGTTGCTTTGAGCCAACAGTGCAAATGACGGTGGACAGGGTTTTGTCGGAAGAACCCTTCCAGGACGATAAGATACAATATTCACTGGTCCTCCTTGACAGTAAAAAAGGGGAAATAATAGCCATTGTGGGAGGAAGAAGTTATGAGGCCACCAGGGGTTTTAACCGGGCAACTCAACTGAAAAGACAACCTGGAAGCACTCTTAAGCCTATTGCTGTATACGCTCCGGCCTTTGAATTGGGTTACCGCCCGGATTCGCAGGTGGAGGATACAGCCCATTCCTGGTCAGGCTATACCCCCAGAAATTATGATGATGAAAGTTGGGGCAAAATCACGGTGGAAAGGGCGGTGCAGTGGTCCAGAAATATTGCTGCCGTCTGGCTTTTGGACAAGATTGGGTTGGATCAGGGCTACTTCTTTACCCGTAAGTTGGGCATAAAGCTTGATGAGGGAGACCGGAACCTGGCCCTGGCCCTTGGGGGGCTGACCAAGGGGGTATCTCCACTGGAAATGGCTGGAGCCTACACATGTTTTGCCAATGGGGGGAATTACAATCCCCCCCATGCCATAACCCTGATTGAAGATGCCTCAGGAAAGGTGATTTACCGGCCTCCCAACGCCACCCCCGTGATGAAGGAAACCACTGCCTCACAGATGACTGAGGTTCTGAAAACTGTGGTGCGGGCCGGAATAGGTACCGAGGCCGGGGTTAGCGGATACGAAGTGGCCGGAAAGACAGGCACCACGGAGCTTCCGGCAAACGGTCAGTTTAACGGAATAAAAGGTAACAAGGATGCATGGTTCGTGGGGTACGTTGACAGGTATACCTGTGCAGTCTGGGTGGGATATGATGAAAAGGATATGGATCAGCAGCATTACCTTAAGGCGTGGGGTGGCGCCAAATCGGCAGAAATCTTCGGCCGGGTTATGAGTAAGGTATTATTGTCCCCGATGGAAAAATCCCGGTAAGAATTAAAGGACTTTGTGATTGACAGCACAAACTACCTCTGGTATAGTAATGGTAATAGAATAATAATACGATTTCAGGAAGAGGCTGAATCGAACAACGATAGGCCGGTTCTCTAGCTTAAATGCGGAGAACCGGCCTTAATTTTTTACAAATCATAAGGTTTACTGTAAGTTTTGGGACTCATAAAGCAGGAGGTGATGCCTATAGGGATTTATCCGAGGAAAGAAAACAACCCCCCCCGAATCGTAGTTATTAAGACTGGAGGAAATGAAAGGAGGATGTACAATGATTGAATGGTTTAATGATACCGTAATATGGGCTTTTAAAAACTCAAAGCTTACCTACGCATTCATTGTAGTCATTACCATGGTGAGTCTCGGTTCTATTATAGGCCTCGGTGCGGACTTACTAATAAGACTATTTGGGCTAAATCTGGATAAATACACCGACAGCCATACTTAATAGCTGGCTTAAAAAATAAAAGTAAATATATTATTTTAATACGGACGAGTAAGTAAGGACATACAGATTATGGCCTAAGTAGTGCAACGAAAGGAGGAATAATAATATGTATATGCCGATTTCCGGTGAAACAATGGCCATTTGGCCTCTGATAATGATTGGTTTCTTTGTAGGTGTTATAGGTGGCTTTTTCGGTATAGGTGGGGCCTTTATGGTTACCCCGGCGTTGAACATCTTTGGTTTCCCCATGGCCTACGCGGTGGGTACCGATATGGCCCACATGATTGGTAAATCCATTATTTCCACATTCCGGCATTATAAGTTCGGCCACGTCGATGTAGTACTGGCCTGCCTGATGATTATAGGTACCCTGATAGGTGTGGAGGGCGGCGCCCAGACGGTGATGTGGCTGACAAAAATAGGCCTGGCCGGTCCTGTTATAAGGTTTATCTACATTGGCATACTTGGCAGTCTTGGCACTTATATGCTATGGCAGTACTACACGGCAAACAAAATAAGCGTGTTGGAGAAAAAGGTAATCAAGGATGTAAAAGGTAACAAACTGACCGACTATCTGCAGTCCATCAACCTCCCCCCGGTAATTACTCTTAAGAAGAGCGGAATACGCATCTCCCTCTGGGTAATTATCACAGTGGGACTCTTCACCGGCTACCTGGCGGGTCTACTGGGGGTAGGCGGAGGATTCATCAGGGTTCCGGCCTTGATGTACATCATCGGTGTTCCTATGAAACTGGCGGTTGGCACCGACCTCTTCGAAATTATCGTCAGCAGCTCCTATGGCGGCTTCACCTACGCCTACAAAGGTGTGGTGGAATTGTACGGCGCTATGATAATGCTGGTGGGAGCTTCCGTAGGGGCACAGTTCGGAACCATAGCCACCAGGTACGTCTTCGGCATCAAGATGAGGTTGTATTTCGCCATCACCATCTTCGGATCTGCCTTCGGAGTTGTGGCAAAACAGGTGTCGTACTACAAGCAGCAGGCTTATCTGACGGGTATGAAGGCTCAAATGGCAGCCCAGGGGATGGATACCAATAAAATCACCTCGGTGCTAAAGGATAAGGCACAAATAAAGACACTGGTGGCATCAAACCCCTCCTGGCAGAAGTTGGCCGCTGACGAGAGTTTTTGGAACACCCTGGGCGGTGTGCTGATGTTGGGACTGGCGGCCGGTATTTGTACCATAATAATAGTACTGTGTATGCGTGGAATAATAGTCGAGAAGAAAAAAGGAGTTGTGCTGGGCGCCTAGAAGCTCAGCAAGCCATACGGGTCCCCTGCTGGGGATGCAGGTTTCCGGTTTCGGCCGGAAGCCTGCTTTTTATGTAATTGATAAATTCCGATATTAAGGTTTTCCAGGGGGGCATCTACCCTTGTTTCAGTGCAAATGAGGAAGCGGTAATTTTCTAAGGGGCGGGAGCCTTTTTTTTAATTGTGAAAGATAATTTGTGTAAAAATTCAAAACTTTAGACCTTTGCACTTGACGGACAAGTTCCAACTACAATATAATGGACATAGATTCGGGAGGGGATTTTTATGATATGGCACCTTGATTTGGATGAAATCAGGGAATATCCTTATGAGGATAGGAACGTGTTCGATGAATTGACCGAAGGTCTGGGTATATTTGCACTTACCGTATTTTGGGTTCTCCTCCTGACCTATAGCCTGGGACCAATTATTTTAAATTAAAAATTATGTATGCAAAAAAACCCCGGTAAGCCGGGGTTTTTTTTTGCCTGAATTTGTTTGATAAAAAGTTTACTAAACACTAAGTCCGCTTAACATATCTTTTGTTTCCAGGAGCATGTTTTTCCTGTCTTCGTCGGAAACATAGGGGACTCCGTAAAAATTTTTGTGAACCACATCGGTAATGCCGCAAAAACCCAGTATTCCATTTTCTATGGAGTCTTTCAGCGTCTGATCCATTCCGTTGGCGGCAATTTCCCGGGTGGCCCCGGAGGTGGATAGAACTATGGCTTTTTTGTCTGTCAGAAGGCCCTGGGGCCCCTGATCGGTCATGTGGTAGGCAAAACCAAAGCTGAACACCCTGTCTATCCAGCCTTTAAGCATGGCTGGCATGGAAACCCACCATACGGGAAAGATAAAATACAGAACGTCGGCCCATTTTACAGCTTCTTGTTCCTGGCCTATGTCTCCGGGAGTTTTTCCGCTAAAAATTTGTTGGAAATCGGCCGCGCTCAGCCGCGGATCCCACCCCATGGCGTAAAGGTCCTTTACTTTGTACTCGGCGCCCCTGCCTTTTAAATCCTCTGTGACCAGATTCAGTATCGCGTGGTTGAAGCTGGCGGGGTTGGGATGGCAGTAAACTATCAGTGCTTTCAATATCTGTTACCTCCTTCAAATTACTTTCTTGTAAGGTAGTATATCCTTACATATAGTGGATCACAACAATGCCAACAGTTTTTTAATAATAGGGAAATATTCAGGTTTTCAGAGGAAAATTTTATCTTCCATAGAAATGGTAATATATTCAGAAATGGAATGGAGAATTCAATGTCTAGAATTGATCTGATAGCCACCTCCACCTTTGGGCTGGAAGCAGTGGTGGCCAGGGAAATAAGGGAATTGGGGTATGAGGAGATCACTGTTGAAAATGGCAAGGTAACCTTTGCCGCTGATTTGTTGGCGGTGTGCCGCTGTAACCTTTGGGTCAGGTCCGCAGACCGGGTTTTGATCAAAATGGGAGAATTTAGAGTACAGACTTTTGAGGAGCTTTTTCAGCAAACCAGGGCACTTCCGTGGCCGGACTGGATACCGGTGGATGCCTCCTTCCCGGTGGAGGGAAAATCAATAAATTCCAAGCTCCACAGCGTCCCGGACTGTCAGGCTATAGTGAAGAAGGCTATTGTGGAAAAGATGAAAGAGACTTACCGGAGGAACTGGTTTGATGAAACCGGCCCCCGCTACAGAGTGGAGGTGGCTCTTCTCAAGGATGTGGCCACGCTGACCATGGATACCAGCGGCGCCGGGCTACACAAGAGAGGGTACAGAAAGCTGGGAAGTGAGGCTCCGCTTAAAGAAACACTGGCGGCAGCAATAATTTTGCTCAGCCGGTGGCGTCCCGACCGGGTGTTGATTGACCCCTTTTGCGGGTCCGGCACAATTCCCATAGAGGCCGCCCTTATAGGTCTTAACATTGCTCCCGGGCAAAAGAGAGAATTTGATGCTGAAAGGTGGCCGGTGATACCGGAGTCATCATGGCATAGTGCCAGGGAGGAGGCCAGGGACGCTGTAATCCGTGATCAGAAACTGCAGGTGCATGGATTTGACATGAATAAAGAGGTATTAAGCCTGGCCCGCTATCATTCCCGCCAGGCCGGGCTGGAAGATATAGTTACCTTCCAGGAGCAACCGGTTTCGGGACTAAGGGCCAGACATAAATATGGTTACATAATCTGTAACCCCCCGTATGGAATAAGATTGGGAGAAGCGCATGAAATTGAGCGACTTTACAGGGATATGGGATCGGTGTTTAAGAGACTGGATACCTGGTCATATTACATTTTGAGCGCACACCCGGAGTTTGAGCGCCTTTTTGGGAGCAAATCGGATAAAAAAAGAAAACTTTATAATGGCAGGATACAGTGCAATTATTATCAATATTTCGGCCCGAGGCCGCCAAGGCGGGAGGTTGGGAGGGAACTGCAGGAGCCTGCAATGGCTTTTAAGGAAACAGATTGATTTTTGGGGGTATCTTAATGACACAGGATAAATCTCTGAAAAAGTACACACTGCTTGTGGCCGCAATGGCATCTTTTTTAACACCTTTTATGGGAAGTTCCATTAACCTGGCTATACCATCCATAGGTAAGGAGTTTTCCAGCAGCGCCATTCTTCTCAGTTGGGTGGTAACCAGTTATCTCCTTTCATCAGCTGCTTTTCTGGTTCCTTTCGGCAGGCTGGCAGATATTGTGGGTCGCAAGAAAATTTTCCTAACGGGAATGATGGTTTTTTCAATGTCCTCACTTTTATGCGGGTTCGCCCATTCCATTGAGGCCCTTATAGTGTACAGGATTTTTCAGGGTGTTGGAAGCGCGATGATTTTCGGTACCAGCATGGCCATACTTACATCGGTTTATCCCCCACAGGAAAGGGGTAAAGTGCTGGGGATCACTGTGGCCACTGTATATACCGGACTCTCCCTGGGACCGGTGCTGGGTGGTTTTATGAATCATAACCTGGGCTGGCAGTCGATATTCTATTTCAGCTCCCTGATGGGTCTTTTTGTCATCTTTTTTACCTATTTTCAGCTTAAGGGTGAGTGGGCCGGAGCCAGGGGGGAAAGTTACGATTTGGCCGGGGCCGCCCTTTATTCCACAGGCCTGGTGCTGTTTATGTATGGTGTGTCCTCCATTGCCACGACCTCATGGGCAGTGTACGCTTTTTTGCTTGGGCTGGCAATAATGGCCGTATTTATAAAGTATGAAATGGGTGTAGAGCATCCGGTGCTAAATATAAGGCTTTTCAGCGGTAATATAACCTTTGCTTTTTCCAATCTGGCGGCTTTTATTAACTACAGCGCTACCTATGCTGTGGGTTTTGTCCTTTCACTGCACCTCCAGGTGGTAATGGGCTACAATTCCCAGTCAGCCGGGCTGATACTGCTTTCTCAGCCTGTTATAATGGCTCTGCTCTCTCCTTTTGCCGGAAAGCTATCAGACCGTGTGGAGCCCCGGATTGTTTCTTCCTGGGGGATGGCTCTAACCACCGCCGGGCTGTTGTTTTTCTGTTTTTTAACCGGAAGCACTCCAATCTGGATGGTGGTGCTCAATCTTGCCCTGCTGGGCACCGGCTTTGCTCTTTTCTCATCGCCAAACAGCAACGCAGTGATGGGATCGGTTGAAAAAAGGTTTTACGGTGTGGCCTCATCTACCCTTGGCACTATGAGACTAACAGGCAATGCAATAAGTATGGCGGTAATTACTTTGTTAATTGCCTTATTTGTTGGAAACGTCAAGTTAAGCCCGGAATACTCCGAGTCACTAGTTAAAAGTGCCAGAACGGCCTTTGCTGTTTTCACCGTTCTTTGCTTTGGTGGTGTTTTTGCGTCCCTGGCAAGGGGTAATGTTGTCGCTGAAGTTTCTCCCCGAAATGTTGGAGAAAAAGGGTAAGAATAACCCCCTCCGTTTAAAAATTGTGTTATAATTATTGTCTATTTCATCTCTTGCAGGTCTTTTTACCATAAGGTATAATCAAAGTGAAGGGGAGTAGCTTTAACAGCATCAGCCGACAGCACAGGGTACGTTATCCTCGGCTATGCCGGCAATTCGGAGTGCTTAATATATCTGAGTTGTTAGCAAGACCTTTACCATCAATTTACTGGTGATGAAGGTTTTTTATTATGCGAACATGCTCACAAAGTAAAGATGGTATTTAAAATGTATATACTAAAAGGTAAAAGGGCGGTGGGGCATAGTAGTATGGTAGGCAGATAGAGGTTAGAGTTTTTGGGGTATTACTAAAATTTAAATATATTTTAGGAGGTGTGCTGTGAATACATTAAAAGTTTGGCTGTTAATGGGGGTCCTGACCATTTTACTGGTTATGATGGGCAGCGCTCTAGGCGGCAGGTCGGGAGCCATGATGTTTTTCCTGATTGCGTTGGCCATGAACTTCTTCGGATACTATTTCAGCGATAAGATTGCCATTAAGATGACAAAATCATATCCGGTATCTCAGTCAGAGGCACCCGAGTTGTATGAGATGATCGGTAGGTTAAGCCAGCGGGCAGGGATGCCCATGCCCAAGCTTTATGTTACTCCTTCCGATCAGCCCAACGCCTTTGCCACCGGCCGTAACCCGGCAAATTCAGCCGTGGCCGTAACCGAAGGTATTATGAGGCTGCTAAATAAATCAGAAGTAGAGGGAGTGATGGCTCACGAGCTGGCCCACATCAAGAACAGGGATGTGCTGGTGGGCACCATAGCCGCCACCTTTGCCGGGGCCATATCAATGATCGGAAATATGCTGCAGTGGGGTGCTATTTTCGGCATGGGCCGCGGGGACGATGAGGAAGAAGGGGGCGCCGGGATTGTGGGTGTTATAATTATGGCCATCGTGTTCCCCATTGCTGCCATGATAGTCCAGATGGCCATATCCCGTTCCAGGGAGTATGGCGCTGACGCCACCGGGGCGCAGATTGCCGGTTCTACTTCGGGTCTGGCCAACGCACTGCTAAAGTTGGAGTCGGCGGCCCAACACATACCTATGCAGGTTAACCCGGCCGCTTCGCATATGTTTATTGTGAACCCCCTTTCCGGGGCTACCCTTGCCAGGCTTTTCAGCACCCACCCACCCATTCAGGAAAGGGTGGAAAAGCTGCGCGGCATGAGGATCTGACAGTTTTTTTAGGTTCTGATCTCTGACTTTCAGCCACCCGACAGGGTGGCTGTCTATTTTCCATCCTCCTGGTCGGGCTTGTACGCCGGCTGGGGAATCAGGCTCTCTTTAAAGTAACTGTATGTCAGTCCGGCCAGCATTAAAATGCCAGCATAGCCCACTGCAGAATACAGTACCCGGACCAGATTGGAAAAGCCCAGCTGTCCGGCAGCCAGGGATACAATCCCGGCGCCGATTACCACCCACCGAAACCTTTTTGCTTCCGGATCGGATAACCTGGCTGCAAATCCATACAGGCTGCCCACTGCGGTTGTATATACCTCGGCCAGCAGAATAATGCTGTATCCCGCTTGAATATAAGGTGAAAACCGGGCGGCAACCTGTACCATGGGGATCTGAAAACCTGATAGATTTGGGTCGAATGTCATCAGGGAAAGGTTTATGGCCAGAGCGCCCAGTCCCAGGCCTATCCCGCCATACAGCGCCCCTTTTTTCAGTATGTCGGGGTTTCCGGCCAACTTCCCCATTGGACCCAGCACTGCCACTCCCAGCACCAGGTTGTACGAAACGTAGATTATAGCTGACAGAGGCCAGAAGGGCACCGGTGGGTTGGTTGCGGCAGCCCACTGGTTCATTGACGTAATGCTGACAGGATTGGCCACCAGTGATGCTATGCTTAATCCCAGTACCGATATCAGCAGGAAGGGAACCACAAAGCTTATGGCGCTCAGTACCCCGTGAATGCCCAGTAAAACCGTTATAACAGTTGCCAGCACCATAATCAGGCTACCCAGAAGGTAGGGCAGACCGAACTGCTCTGCAAAAATGGCTCCGGCACCTGCGGCCATGGCGGTGAGGGCACCGAAAAGGAAAAAAGTAATGACGGCATCTATGATCTGTCCAAGGTAGCGCCCCCCAGCATGCCTTATTATTTCCAGATGGGACCTGGCCTTAAATCTGTGGCCCAGATCCAGAATAATAAAACCGAAAAAAACAAACATAAATGTAGATATAAGTAGGGCAAAAAGCCCTCGGCCGCCGAAAAAGGTAAAAAACTGCATAACCTCCTGGCCCGACGCGAAACCCGCTCCCACGACGGTACCAATATATGCGGCTGCCACTTTAAAAACTGATATTTCCTGTTTTGCTGTATTCATGATATTTATTATTTCTCAGTAGGGCACCATTTACGCGCAATAATCTATGTTTGTACAATGCAAAGCTGCCGGCTTGCACCGGCAGCTTTGCATTGTACTGTTATTTTTACTGGACCGGAGCCGGAGCCTGGTTATAATTCCAACCTCCCATTCCGCCGCCTCTACCCATACCTTTTCCAGAACCGAATCCCATTCCCTGGCCTTTACCCTGTCCGGGACCGCCCATGGGGCAAATATTACCGTTTTCCTGATGAAACTTGTACATTTCATCAAAGTGATTCTTCCAGGTCTCCCCCTGGGCCGGGGTAATTTTACCGTCCTTTACGGCCTGGTCCACATAGGTCTTTTTGGCTGAAAACATGTTGTCCAGCCAGGCACTGTTGTCCTGGGTGGTGGCTGCCAGCGCCGGTACGGCCAGAAGGGCCGCCAGGGCTACCATTACAATTACCGCAATCCACTTTTTGTTCACTGTGTTATTCCTCCTTTTTTATATGTTAAAAATAGTATAGACGTTTAGTATGTCAAACAGGGTACGGAAGTGTTACATTTATGTTACAATTGCCCCTTTGCCGGATGAAAAGATTGTAGCCGGGAGCCTGTACTAAATGCCCTTCATATATTGACTTCATATATTCCCCGGTGTTAAAATTCCTTTAATGGCCCGATGTTCAAAATAAAACACCTTTTGTCAGGTCGTCTGACCGGGCCGAAAGGCAACGGGTAAAATAACCCCGTGGGACGTATAATGTACCACGGGGTTTTTATATTAGTAACTGAGGTTATTTTGAATCTTTGTTATACCAGGGGGTAAGGATGGATAAAAAGGTTAAGGCGGCGCGGCTGTCAATAATCTCAAATACCGGCCTCACTGTTATGAAGCTGATTGTTGGAGTTTATATGGGCTCCGTCAGTGTTATCTCAGAGGCCCTGCATTCTGGTATAGATCTGGTGGCATCAATTGTTGACTATCTTTCGGTGAAGCAGTCCAGTAAGCCAGCTGACAGGGAACACCCATACGGACATGGAAAGTTTGAAAATGTGGGGAGTATAATTGAGGCTGTGTTAATCATCGCGGCTGCCGTTGTTATTTTATTTCAAGCCATCCCCAGGTTTTATAGCCCGGCTGAGGTGCATTCCCTGGGTATCGGAACGATTGTAATGGCGGTGTCTGTTGTGGTAAACATATTGGTATCTGGAAAATTGATGAAGGTGGCCAAGGAAACAGGCTCCCCTGCTCTAGAGGGGGATGCGTGGCATCTAAGGGCCGATGTTTATACTTCCCTGGGGATTCTTGCAGGGTTGGTGGCCATCAAGTTTACCGGACTGATGATATTGGATCCCATAATTGCCGTAGGTGTTTCCCTTTTCATACTGAAGGCCGGATTCAGCCTGGTAAGAAAATCTTTTAAGGTTATTGTGGATGAAAAACTTTCGGAGGATGAGATAAAGAGTATCAGAGAGGTGTTGGAGGAGAATTCGGTGAACTTCCTGGATTACCATGAACTGCGCACCAGAATGGCAGGTTCCCGGAGGTTCGTTGACCTGCATCTGGTTTTCCCTCAAAACCTGTCTATTAAGGTGATTTACGACAAGTGCAGGGATCTGGAGCAAAAAATTGAGATAAGGCTATGTGAGGTGGATGTTGTTATAAAGGTTGAACCCTGCCAACAGGATTGCCGCCAGTGCAGCTTTGACTGCAAGGAGGAGTGATCTGGAAGTGCGTGGTTTGGATAAATATGGTTGATAAATATGGATATAAAATATACAATACTTTTAAAGTAATGAGTGTGGACAAGCGTCCGGCCTATAAAGGCGGCAGTATACGCACCCGGGGCTGCATAATAATATGAGGAGTTGAGCGGCAATTGTTGGTACAGGACATGATAGACATTCCGGTGGAATTGCTCCCCATAATAAAGCTGGGTAATGCCGGATATAGTTATAATGAAGCATTTCGCTTCAACGGAAATGACCAATTGGTGTTGGTGGTGGATGAAAAGGGGTCCCTGCTTGGTAAGTTAAATGGCCCTGCACTAAAAGGGGACATTGGGGTTGATAGGCTAAAATCAATAATTTTCCCGGTAAAAGACATAATTGACCATAATGAAAATGCAGTGGAGCTGATAAAATATTTTAAAAAAGGCACGAGAGGCAAGGTATATGTAATAGACAGGGAAAAGAAGGTAATGGGTGCGGTGTCTTCTGACAGCACAGCGGTGGATATGTTGTCAAGAATAAATGAATTCGTGCCCTTTTCAAATATATTTGACGCTCTCTACGAGGCTGTGATTATAATCGACGCCAACGGCGTCATAGTTTATGTGAATCATGCTTACTCAAATATAGTGGGGATCCCCGGAGGTAAAATAATTGGCAGAAAAATGGAGCAGGTCGAGCCGGCATCGTCATGCCTGAAGGTTTTAAAGGGCCATCCCCCCATTATCAATCAAAGAATCATAATCGAGTCTATCGGGGTGGAGTTGCTGGCTAACATTACTCCCTTTTACACCAATGGAAAGCCCAAAGGAGTCATCTCCATATTCAGAAATATAAACGAAGCTATAAACCTGGGCAATGAGCTGGAGAGGATGCGGGACATAGCCCAGTACCTTCATAATGAGCTAAACTCCAAAAATAAATTGCCGGACTCCTTTAGCAGGATGGTGGGGAACAACAGCTATTTCCGCAAGGCCCTGGTGCTGTCTTCCACCGTTTCCCCCACCGACGCCACCGTGATGATCAGAGGGGAGAGCGGATCGGGCAAAGAAATACTGGCCGAGGCCATACAAAAAGGCAGTCCCAGAAAAGATTACGCTTTTGTAAAGGTTAACTGCGCCTCGATTCCGGAGCAATTACTGGAAAGTGAGCTATTCGGCTATGAAGAGGGGGCCTTCACCGGGGCTAAAAAAGGGGGGAAAAGTGGTAGGTTTGAGCTTGCCCATAAAGGAACCATCTTTCTGGATGAGGTGGGTGATATGAGCCCGGCCATGCAGGCCAAGCTTTTAAGGGTATTGCAGGAAAAAGAAATAGAAAGGGTGGGTGGTAGCAAAGCAATCCCGGTGGATGTCAGGATTATTTCGGCCACAAACAAAGATCTGGAAACAATGGTGGTTAACAGGCAGTTCAGGGAGGATCTCTACTACAGGCTAAATGTTATCCCAATATTTTTACCTCCCCTGAGAAAGCGTAAAGATGACATCCCGATGCTGGTGGACTATTTCGTTAAGCTATATTGCAAGGAACACAACAGGGACAAGGTGATGGTCTCCTCGGAAGTTATGAATATTCTAATTGGGCATGATTGGCCGGGGAATATAAGGGAATTGAAGAACACCATTGAGCATGCGGTGCTGCTCTGTTCAGACAACATGATCACCATCGGCCATCTGCCCAAATATCGGGATAAACGATTCGGTCAGGGACATTCTGAATTGCAGGGGGAAACACTGCCCGAACTGGTGGAACAACTGGAGAGGGAAGTCATTGCCAGGGCGGTAAAAGAATATGGCAATAAAAGCAGCGCCATAAAGGCACTGGGTATAAGCCGGAGAACCTTTTACATGAAGCTTAAGAAATATCAGATAATCGATTAGTTTAATTTTGATAATTTTTTTATTATAGCATAAAACTTACGGCTGATGGCTGACAGCTGTTTTTAAAAGGGCAGGTGCTATATTTATGGAAGTTGACATACTTCGGGTACTAAAGTACTGCGCTCCTTTTGACTCATTGGACGATGATTTTCTTTCACAGCTTGCAAAAAATCTCAAAGTCGAAAAATACAAAAGGGGATCGTATGTATTCAGGAAAGGCCAAAAAAGCCTGCAAATACTTTTTCTAATTGCCGATGGCCGTGGCGAGGTGATTGTCACCGATGCCAGGGGCCAGGAAATCGTAGTGAGTACTCGGCGTCAGTATGATTTCTTCGGTGAGACCGCCCTTCTCACCAATAACACCTATGGAGGTTCGTTTAAGGCCGCCGAGGATCTAACCTGCCTACTGGTGCCCAGGGGGAAAATAGAGGAAATAACAGTCAGTCACCCCGAGTTTTCCAGCTATTTCACCACCTTACTGGCCGAGCGTCTGCACAGACTCTACGAGGAATCAGTTTCCCAGCAGTCCAATGAGGTATACAGCACCATTGAGTCACCGCTCCTTCGCAAGAGGATTAGTGAATTGATGACCAGATCCCCGGTTACCTGCAGGATTGATGATTCGGTTACCGAGGTGGCCTTCCTGCTGGCTAAAAGCCGGATCAGCTCGGTGATTGTCGTGAACGGAGGTCAACCAGTTGGACTGATTACTGAAAAAGACCTTGTAAGTAAAGTGCTGACAAGGTCCTCGTGGCAGGTGGAGCATCTTACCGCCGACCTGATAATGGATGAAAAGCTGGTTAAGCTTAAGCCCGACGATTTTTATCACCAGGCACTTCTGGCTGTGGTAAAACATCAGGTGAAACACATACTGGTGCTGGACGGGGAGAAGCTGGCCGGGATACTCTCCCTGGGGGATTTGATTAAAACCCGGAGTACCGGCAGCCTCTGGGTAACGGATAAGATAGAGTCGGCAAACAATCTCGAAGAATTGGCCAAAAACGGCAAAGAGGTAGATAATTTATTAAACGCCCTGGTGGCCGAGAGGGCATCAGTGCCCGAGCTTTTTGAAATAGTTTCGGCCATGCATGACCGCCTGACCTGCCGTGTTATTGAACTTTGCCTGCAGAATATGGTGAGCCAGGGTTATGGTCCTCCCCCGGTGGAGTTTTGCTGGATTAATATGGGCAGCGCCGGTCGTAAGGAGCAAACCCTGCGTACCGACCAGGACAATGGTATTATATACGCAGACTGCGACCCCGACACTGCCAAGTATTTTAAGGTTCTAGGTGACAGGGTGGTGGAGGAGTTGGTCAAGGCAGGCTTCGACTGGTGTAAGGGCGGTACAATGGCCTCAAACCCACTGTGGCGCAAATCACTGGGACAGTGGAAGGAGGCGGTCAACGTCTGGATTACCCGGGCTGATCCCGAGGACACCAGGCTGCTGTCAATACTCCTGGATTTCAGGCCGATATACGGTGCCAGGGAACTGGCCCAGGAACTGTGGCAGGAGATCTTCGAGGTGTTTAAAAAAACTGTGAAGGCACCTCACTTCCTGGCCCAGGAGGAGGTCCAGGCGCGTGTGCCTATAAATATCTTCGGGGGGTTTGTAACCGAAAAGGTTGGACCAAACCGTAATGAGATAAATCTTAAACAAACCTGTAGGCATATAATTAACTGTATAAGGATTTTTGCCGTTAAAAATGATATTTCCGAACCGTCTACCCTGGGCAGGCTCTCCCAGTTGGTAAAAAACCAGGTGTTGCCCGGGGAAGACGCCGAGTTCGTGCAAAACGCCTATGAAATACTGATGACGATCAGGATAAGGGAAAATCTAAAAAAGGTAATGCACGGCAAAAAGGCCGATAATTACATAAATCCCCACAATCTTAGCAAAATAGAGCAGTCTCTTCTGAAAAACGCACTTTCGGCCATCACCCGGCTGCAGAAGATAACCGGCAGTAATTTTACAAGCCAGTGGCAAAGATACCTGATGTCTTAATAAAAGTTGCCGGGCAAGAATGAATTGCCCGGCAGACTTATTTATAATCTCTATTTGATTAATTTTCATATACATGGTGGCGTTTGTGTCTGACTCCGGTTTGTATAGAAAATATATTTTGCATGCGGATTGTGTATATTTTTTATATAATATTTAAAAAGAATCCAATAAGGTTGTTTTTTGGTTTATGTAACTTGGGTGGACATGTTTAGGCCAGGATAATTTTTCATGGAAAGATCTGAAAGGGAAAAATCCGGCAGGTGTTTAAAAAGTATATAGTACCGCTTCGCAAAACAAAGGCCTGCCGGGCTGTCTGCTGGCATTCAATTTGCATTAGTTTAATAGTTTATTAAGGGCAGATCATTGGCCTGCCTGCTGGAAACGGGAGGTAATTTATTTGGCGCTGATAACCAGAGAAATGTATTTTCAGTCTTTAAAAGCGATGAGGCCCAATATCTATAAGTTTGGAGAAAAAATCGAGGATGTAACTTCTCACTGGGCCACCAAAAGGGTAGTGGAGAATCATGCCAGAGGGATAGGGGCGGCCCACGACCCGGAGTATTCCCAGTTGTTCACCACTATGTCAGGCCTGACGGGGGAGACAATACACCGGCATAATTCCCTGATGGCCTGTTCGGAAGACATGATTAACAATGCCCGAATGAAAAGAGCTATGTACCACATGACGGGGACGTGTTCCGGGGGGCTTTGCGCCGGTTGGAACGCCTTCAACGTGATGTGGGCGGTGACCTGGGAACAGGACCGCAAGGGGGGCACCAATTACCAGCAAAGGCTTAAAAACTGGATACTGCATGCACAGGAAAAGGGCTTGGTGGTGGCAGGAGCACTCACCGACGCAAAGGGAAATCGGTCGCTGAAGGCCTCCCGGCAGGAAGACCCTGATGTTAATGTCAGGGTGGTCGAGAAAAGAGAAGACGGCATAGTGGTCCGGGGCGCCAAACACATGATAGCCGGCGCGGCTGCCTCAAATGAGATTTTTCTGATTCCCGGGGCAGGTTACGGTGAGGGTGAGGAAGATTACGCAGTCAGTTTTGTGGTGCCCCGGGACATTGAGGGTCTAACCCTTGTTGAGGCCAGGCATCCCAGTGATGAGCGGGAATTCAGGGATGATCTGGATGTTCCGGGTATAACTGGCATAACCCAGGGCTTTTTGTACTTTGATAATGTTTTTGTTCCCTGGGAAAGGGTGTTCCTATGCGGAGAGGTGGAGTACACCAGGAAAATAATACAGTTTTTTACCGCCAATTACCGGGCCTGCATTGGCGCCTGTGTGGCCGGGCAGGGAGACGTGATGGTGGGCGCGGCGGCTCTGACAGCCAGGAGTAACGGTTTGTCCGCCCGTACCTTTGGCGATAAGATTGTACAAATGGCGGTTAATAATGAAACTACATATGGCCTGGGTATAGGGGCCATCGCCATGGGTTTGGCGCATCCTTCCGGCAGTTGGGTGGCCGATTCCCTGCTGGCCCACACCAATAAGATTCATGTGGCTACTCTGCCTTACGAGACAAAAAGGCTTTGCCAGGAAATAGGTGGTGGTATCGTGGAGACCGGGTGCCTCCCTTCTGCCAGGGATTTTTTCAGCCCGGAATACGGCGAGACCATCAGAAAATATTTGAAGGCCGGGCCGGTATCGGCTGAAAGCAGGGTAAGGGCGTCCCGACTAAGCGAGTGGCTTACCATAGGCGGTGGGGTTCCGGGGTGTATGCACGGCGGTGGATCTCCCGATGGAGCCAGGCTGGTGATTCGATCTCTTACGACGGTTGATAAATTTGCCGAATTAGCAAGATCGCTGGCCGGAATTCAGGAAGCAATTCCCGAGCCGGAAAAGAAAAAATAACAAAGGGAGGACATTTCAATGGATTTCAGTTTTAGCAAGGATCAGGAACAGCTTCGCAAGGCGGTAAGGGAGTTCGTGGAGGCCGAGGTAGCCCCTTTTGCGGCCAAATGGGACGAGGAAGATATTTGTCCGGTGGATGTATTCAAAAAAATGGGCCAACTGGGCTTTGCCGGGGTGTTTGTGCCCATGGAATATGGCGGGGCCGGCCTTGGCTATACCGAAAGGGCTATAG
>LADL02003887.1_pt1 | contig 16821 bp, 23 predicted proteins | sample 619721 | NCBI WGS metagenome assembly LADL02 (sample SAMN03397408, study PRJNA257561) | rock porewater metagenome | biome: terrestrial; feature: Opalinus Clay rock; material: porewater; isolation source: Opalinus Clay rock porewater BRC-3 borehole | place: Switzerland: Mt Terri URL, St-Ursanne ...
CCGGTATTATATTGTGCCTGTAGCTCAATGGATAGAGCGTCTGACTACGGATCAGAAGGTTGGGGGTTCGACTCCCTTCAGGCACGCCAGTCCTTACCCTCATACCAAAAGTAAGGAGCGGGGGTAAGGAATACATGCGCCCGTAGCTCAGGTGGATAGAGCAGCGGTTTCCTAAACCGTTTGTCGGTGGTTCGAGTCCTCCCGGGCGCACCATGAAAAAGTAAGCCCCGCACAGGTTGCGGGGTTTTTATTTTAGCCCTTTACAGGGCATTTTTTCTTTTGGGAGCATTTTTGGGAGCATGGCCTAAAAGTTTAAGGATAAGATACTAATGATTAAGTGTAGCCAATTTTAAGGCCCCCTAATATTTAGGTGAAATCCGGGAGGAAAGTTGTAGATTAATGTGTAAGTGATACAATAAAAGTAGGGAAAGTACTGGTGAACTTACCCATAATAAAATAGGGGAAATAATATGGCTGAATATAAAATATACTGTGACGAGAGTAGGCAAACCGGCTCTAGATATATGTTGCTAGGTGGAGTTTGGATATTAAAAAAAGAGGGTTGGAATTTCGTTAACGACTTTGAAGGCAGTTGTCAAAAGGACCTTGAAATGATGCGCTCCATGGGGCATATGAAGTGGACTAAGGTTCCACCGACAAATGAACATAAATATTATAAGGCTTATGAAAAAATTGTAAATCTCTATTTTCAATATAATGAAAAAAAATTAATGTACTTTAGGGCCCTCGTTGTGGATATAACCCAGTATGATTTTAAAAATGAATTTTTCTATGAAGGAGATTACGAAAAAGGTTTCTATAACCTGTATTGTCAGTTAATATTAAACGGGCTTCAAAAGAATAATAGTTATTATATCCGTGCGGCAAATAGAAATATTAAAAAAGTTGACCCAAATGACAGTGAACAGCTTAGATTGATTAGCTTAAAGGAAAAACTAAACAATAAATTTGAAAGGCAATTAAACAAATATATTTATCAGTCCGGCTATAGATATACTGTAAATCCTCCCGTTGTTTCAATTGAGTCACGGCCAGCTAAAACGAGACGATTGATTCAGTTGGCAGATATTCTAATGGGTGCTGTTGGTTTCCACTGGAATGATGAACATATTAAAAGTAATGCTCGTTTAGGAAAGGTTGATCTAGCTAATTACATAGCAGGGAGGCTCGGAAGAAATAGCTTAAAGTTTACTACGAATTGGAATGATAGAAAGTTAAATGTTTTCTTTTTTGATGTATCGAAATCTAAGTACAAATAATAAAGGCGTCTCCGGGCTAACTGTGTCATTATTCACAGCTATATCTCCACGGATGACGCCGCTACTCTCTTATTTTTTAGTATACCCTAGACGTATACATAAAATACACAGCGATATATTGGTGTGTATTCGGACTAAACAAATTTAGACCTAAGAATACTTTAAAAAACGTTATTATTCTTAGGTTTATTCTTTTGATAGGAAAATTATTAAAAGTCAAATGTTTTTTGCCTTCGCCAACTAAAAATTTTACAGATTCCTATTGACAAAGCCTTATATCTCTTTACTTTACTCGTCTAAGGACAGGTTTTTTAACTTCCTGAGGCGATTTCTTTTCTTCGGGGGTTAACATCTTCTCTATAAAGGCGTCCGTCTTATCGGCAATATCCCTATCAACGGATTTCAGGGCATGGGCATATATATTCCCGGTGGTAGATATATTGCTGTGTCCAAGGCGGGAGCTTAAATTTTTAATGTCAGCCCCCTGGGCAATCATTATGGTAGCTGCTGTGTGTCTTAAACCGTGAAAGGGGAGAGGGGGTAAGTTCTTCCTTTTCAAGAATTTTGGAAACCACTGTGACGGCCATTCAGGGTGAGCAGGCTTGCCGTCTCGGGTGGTGAATACCCTTTCCGAACCGTGCCAGAGGTTATCCAGCTTTGCGGCAGCTTCCTCCTGTTTTGCCTTATGCAGTGATAGCACATTAACGACCCGGAGAGGAACAGAAATTACCCGCTGGCTGGATTCGTTTTTAGGCTCCTTCACAAAGGCCCCCTGGCCGGGTATATACTGGCCTGCCTGCCGTACCGTGAGAGTAGAATTCTCAAGGTCAATGTCTTTCCACTCCAGGCCCATGATTTCGCCACATCTTAGGCCGCAAAATACCGCCAGGTATATAAGTGCCTTATGCTTTATCTTTTCTGTTTCTACAGCCGCCATTAATGCCTTTGTCTGTTCCTCATCATAGAAGTTTCCATACTTTTTATGAACCTTCGGAGGGGAAACTCTGCTTGCCGGGTTCGCCGGGATCACTTGCCACTCCACAGCGTCCTGCAGGATGGCTGAAATAAGTCGATGGTGATGAAGAATAGTCCTTTCTGAAAGGCCGCCCTTGCGGCCATCTTCGCGGATACCATCTTCAGTTAGGTTGCTGTAAAACTCCATAAGGTGCATAGGTTTTATTTGATCAACCTTCAGGTGGCCGAGGGCCGGGAGAATCCTGGAATCCAGTAGTTGCTTGTACCTGTATAGGATTTTAGGTGCCAGGCTCTTTTCTGCATAGGATTTAAGCCACTTCTCTACAAAGGCCTTGAACGTCTGCTTTGACTTTTCGATGTACTCCCCTTTTTCAATCCTATCGATGAGCTTCCCCAGAAGTTTTATGGCTGAATCTCTATTCTTAGCCCTAACGGTTTCCCGGATTACCTTTCGGCTGCCATCCTCATTGGTTCCGGCGTTGACATTTAACCGCCAGCGGCCTGGTCCTCTTTCCTCAACCCATCCGGAGCTGGCCATTTATTTTCCTCCTTTTGATTGAAATTCACTTATCCATTTCATTATCCTTGATTTATCAAAGCCAGTTTCGTTTACTATATCTTCAGCGTTGTTACCTGAATTACACAGTGCGAAGACACGTTGTTTTTGTGCCCAATCTCTTTTCCGGCATTTGTCATGTGCTTTTTTTGTTTTACGGTTGATATCCGTGATTTCCATCCACTCGTCACAAATTTCACACTGAACAAATTTCTTTATTCCTGTAACAGCAAAATAAAACTGCAGCCATAATGCATCCCCCAAAGAATGGGGCATTATGTATGAATGTAAGTTTCCAGAAGTATCACGAATTATTCTTGGACTAACCATTTTAAGTTGATTATTCAAACTTATTTGCAAAATTAGCTCGGCTGGACCGATTAAGGATCCTTTTTTCCATGTGCTATATATGTGCGTATAATAACCTTTATCATCCGCAATTTTTATTGCTTTTTCTTCGGTAAACTTTTCGTTTAAAGGACCATAGTAAAAGAACACTTTATTTTGATCCCAAATAATGCGCAAGCCTAATTTACTCTTATAGCCTTTTTTTATCCAACTCCACACTTCCACTAATGATCGCATACTTTGGATTTCATTTTTCCACATGGATAAATATTCAAGCGGGGGTATGTCATTAATGCGCATTTTCTTTTTTATTATTCCCTGAGTGCCAAAATGATTTTGGTTAGCTACCAACACACCATACTGATTCGCGAATCTGAGAATATCATCAGGTGTGCTAAGTTGAGAAAAAGCAAAAAATAACTCTGGATATTCCTCTAAAGGATGATAAGAAATTTCCCTTAGGCTACCTGGTAACTCCTCTAGATATGGGTCATCCGAATCGCCTGCCCAATAATACCCCTTTTCTGGAACACTCCATACAAAGTGATACATATGCCTTCCCCCATTTAGACACAATTTAGACGACAACAACTAATAATATAGCGTCTAAATAAATTGTTGTCTTCATCATCTTCTGTTAGAATCATTATAAGCCGCGAGGTATTATTTGTAAAGGAGGAAGACGATAGTGTCAAAGATTTTCATAAACAGTCCCTTAAAGTTGGCACGAATGCGGGCCAATTTGAGGCAGCTGGACCTGGCAAAAACCATTGGTGTATCAGAGGGAGTAATATCAAAGATTGAGACAGGAAGGGTAAAGCCCAATCCGATTGTACTTGAACAGATAAAAAACGTTTTAAAACTTTCTGAGAACGACATCCAAGAAATGTGGGGTTAAAGGAGGTAGGGTCAATTGAGTGAACAACCCCGTGGCGACAAGATGGGTGTCGAAGAAACTTGCCGTGATTATTTCGAAAACCTTATAAGCCCATATACCGCGAGGAAGTTATTTCGGGAAGGAAAATTACCTGGTGTCAAAGTGGGAGGACAAATAATTTTCAGCCGTTCTGAGTTGGATAAATGGTTTAATGAACAGTCAAAGGAAAATGTGAAAAAGCAATCAGCCGGGCAATACGGACAACTTCGGGCAGTGGCGAAATAATAAATTACCTTCTATACAAATAATGGGTTGTTAAACAGGTTAAGCAAGGCTTAAATACTAAAAATGTCTATGGCATGGATAGACACTCAACTCCCCCCAGAAGATAGGACTCTACTCCTGGCAGTATGGAGGGCCCGGACCCTCGGTTGGTTTTGGGTGGCCCGAGAATTAAGAACGGGGGTGGTGGAGTGCACAGACCGGTGGAACCGTTTATGCATCAATCTCCAAGAGTTCCTGAACCGGTAATGCTAATTGAGCAGGCCCGGCAGAATTACAAACTCCGGCTTGAAATTAATCAGTTGGAGGAGCAAGCGCGGCAGGAAGCGGAGTTGAACTCCCTGTGTTGGACCTGCCAGCGGGCAACCTGGAGTTGCCTTTGCGGGTGGCCATGGGACTCAGCCCCCGCGGTAACCATGATGGGGGTAGACGGCTTCCGTGTGGTGGGGTCCTGCCGGTGGTACTGGCCGGAATAATAAAGGGTAATTGAACGTAGGTGATTACAGATGAAAGGTCACGGTGAAAAATTAAGCAGAAAACAGGAGCAGGCCATAGTTGCCTTGCTGCAGATGCCAACCATCAGCGAGGCTGCAAAGCATGCCGGCATCGGGGAGGCTACTTTATGGCGATGGCTGCAAACCACTGAATTTCAAGAACAATACAGGGCTGCAAAGCGCCAGGCGGTATCTCAGGCCATATCCAGATTGCAGCAGGCAACTTCAAAGGCTGTTAATACTCTGGAGTCTATTATGGGTGATGCGGCATCTCCATCCAGTGCCAGGGTGGCGGCCGCCAAGATAATCCTTGAGATGGCTGTCAAAGCCGTTGAGGTGGAGGATTTATCTGAACGGATTGAGGCTCTCGAAAAGATTATGGAGCCGGGGAGGGATGCCGGATGATTGCGCTGGCCAAGCGGGTTAAGAAGTTGGAGCAGTTGCAGCGTACCAAGGGCGGGGTATTTACAGCCTTCCAGTGGGGGCAGAAAATGAAGATTGTCGGCGGAAACATAAGCTATAGAGGTCCCGCTGTTGAGGGAGAAAAGCTGCTGGCTGGACTTCCGGAAGGTGCTCTTTTGGTGAGGTTCAACATACCTCGGCCGGAGACGTTAGAAACGGAGACTGTATTATGGGAAACTTAAGAAAGCGACTTGAGAAATTGGAGTCTGTGAGCAAGATATCCAAAAAGGATCCCTACGCAGACAGGCCCCTGACCTTTGAAAAGGATTGGAGCAGTGAAGAATTAGCCCTGGCCGTGAAATACCTACAGAAAGGCGAAGAGCTACCGGACGAGCTTCACGCAAAGGTTAAGTTGACCCGACCCTCGGGCCGACTTGTGGGTCTGTCGCCGGAGGGAAGGCGAAAGGTAATGGAGGAACTTCTGGCGGCAGACGATGACCCCATGGACGATTTAGAACAGTACCGCGAACCTGTAGGATTATGATCCTGGAAGACACTCTTAACATTTACCCCGAAGAAAGGAGGTGATAACTATGTACGATGAGATACCAACTCTCGAAAAAATTAAAATAATGCTAGAAATTAAATGGCCTGGGACCAATAAGGAAGAGATTTCCGAGGAAACAATGAAAGAGTTCGAGGACATTTTTAACGGCAACCAAGCAATCAAAGAGGTTGTTGACTATCTTGTTAACTATACATTGATATCAGAGGCATACAGGTGCGGAGGGTTCTTACTGTTAAAAAAAATTGCTCACATATATAAAGCAGATCCCGCTGAAATGGAGCTTGCAATGAGTAGTATTATCAAGGTGTTAGAGGAAGTGGGTGAGCTTAATATGGTTAGTTAATAAAAAGAAAATAGACCCATAGAATATGCAGCTAAAGGAGGTTTTAAACAATGGATTGGTACGAAATGAATGGAATCCCGAATCCCAACAATCCAAATAAAAATAAGACAAATGAGGTAACGCCCAACCCTTCTCTCCATAGTGCAGATGCAGCGCAGGATTTCATAAGAAAAGCCGCCCAAAGCGGAATGCCTGTTACGAGTTACGATGCTGGGGTGGGCAGTGCCCTGTCGGGAACAGAGCAGGGTAGAAATGTTCTTAAAACTGCTGGCAACTATACTCCTAACCTGAATGCCAATGGTACTGGTACCGCCAAAGACGCCAAGAATAATAACAATCAAAGCCTTCTAACCCAAATATCCGGCATGATGGGGCAGTTCAGCGCACCCTATGAAGGACTTCTCCGGGACATGTTGGCAGCCCCATCTTCCTATAACCCGAGGTCTGAGGCTGAGAGACGGGCTGCAGCCGAGGCCAAGGCAGAGACACGGATTACCCCACTTCTGGCAGCTATTCAGGGTAAAAGAGGTAAGGAGCAGGCATCCTACGAAACAGGAAAAGCTGAAATTGCGGCTGCCTATGCCGGTTTACCCGATAAGTTTAAGCAGGCCTTGGCCAACATAGAAGAACAAGCCACAGAAAGCGCCATAGCCCGGGGGATGGGACGCAGTGGCGTAGTGGACTGGACCAGAGAGAAGATGGCAAGGCCGGTAACTGCCCAATATAACCAGGCCATGACCGAACAGGCCGCAAAGCTGGCAGGACTAACCAATAATTTCAATGCTTCAATGTCGGACATAAACAACCAGGAGGCGTCCATAAGCGGAGGTCGTGGGGCGCTGATTGATGCTTTGATGAGTGATCTGTATGCTCAGGATATGGGACTTGGACTACAATCCGAGGCTTCCAAGTGGAACCAGGGCATGGGCCTTGCGAACCTTGCAAATAGTGCCAACCAAGGGCAACAGAGTATGCTGTCGGCGCTTATCCCGCTGTTGCTTTACGGTTGATGATAGACTTACTAGAGGGCCAACTAGGCCCTCTACTGTTCTCTCAGCACCAGCACGTCCTCTTCGTTCGGGAGTAGTAATAAGGTGTGATTGGTCTTAGTTTAGTGGCAAGGTTATTCTTAGTTTACTAATGGCTATGTTGTATTTATCAAGTATAATATTGGCTTGTAATTGATATGCATAACGATTTTTTGATAGTATCAGATTTTTATACTCAGAATATGCAGTAAATAAGTCTAAAAGTGCAGAATAATGATGTTGATAATCACTAGGATAACTCCTAAGATCAGACATGGCCTTTTCTATTTCATTATGAATTTTTTCTATCTCATATGTGCTTCCTACAAATCCCATTATAACGATTTTATTGCAGTCATCCATATTCTTTTTGATTAACTCAAGGAGTTCTACTTCTTTTTTTGTATAGTCTGTTTTTTCATTGTTATAAGGTACTGAATAAGGCAGTGAATTTTGTTGAGGGTTGTTTATGAAAACCGAATATGTATTTTCATCCCATGAAACCGATGCTCCTAATGTTTCAGCTACAAACCTGACTGGAACCATCACCCTGCCGTCAACTTTTAAGGGAGGTACATCACTTATTATTTCGCGATTATTTACGAATAAGTTTATAGGTCTCTCTGCATAACCGATTGTGGCGGTAGTTAAAATAAAACCGGAAAGTAAACCTATTAGTACGCCACTTAAGAACTTTTTCATGGTAAAATCCTCCTTGAATTTTAAGATTAGGAAGATGTTCTTCGACAACCTATGAGTACAAACCTTTGGGAATTGCCCATTGATGGTAATAACTTTTTACCAGGGGCCGGGGTGGAAATACTGCCTTGGTTTTTTCTTTTATTACTCCCTTTTCCCGGCCAGTAATAACGCCACTTTGACAAAGGTATCCGTGCATCGCAGATGCCTCTTTCTATGACCTCCTTCATGGTATCTATGCGCTGCTCCATTTTTCCATCCACCCGGCCCGCAACATGGCACCCAAGCTATTTATAAAAAAAATTAATGTTTGGGGTAGCAAATCTATTGGGCAGTATATTTAGTTTTACGGCTTCATTTTTGAGTATGTTTTGTATATATTCTTCAATTTTGTCTATCTGCTGGTATATTTGTGTTAACTGGTTTTCTTCTGTTTCAAAATTTCTCCGATAAATACCTTTTGAATCCAGCTCATTATTTCTTTTCTTTGCTAATTTACTTACCTCTTTTCTTCTTTCATCAAGGTTTTTGATTGATTCTCTATTGTGCTCTGATATTAACTCGCAGGGAATAACAACACTTACATAGGCCTGAATTTCCGGTATTCCTAGTTCGCAGGCAAGTATTGGTCTATGATTGCCTCCCTCACAGACAGTATATTTCCCGCTGGGTAATAATAAAAGATTAATAGTTTGCGGAAAAGGGTCATCCCATCCATTCTCCTTAACTAATTTTTTTAGATGTTCCATTTTATCGTCTGATGCTAACTTATTGGGAGGCCATAGGGATAAGGCAATAATATCTTCAGTTTTTACGTTACAAACACCTAATTCAATCAATCGGTAATCGGTGTAAGTCATAATTTCTTTAAATCGCAACCATTTTTTAGTTACCTTCATTCAATTCACCAATCCTACTATTTAGTATGGGATTTAATCGGGAATAAAGTCTGCAATTATCAAAAAGAAATATGAGTACATAGATTATCCATTTAATAATGTGGATATTCCTTTTTATCATCCTCGTCAATCTGGGTAAAGCCAAGCTTTTCCCAGAAATTCTTTGCTTCTTCTACGGAACCTAGTACGATATAAAACAATCCATATCTTCTACAAAAACCCTTAAGCCAATCAACACAGTATTTCCCAATGCCTTTGTTTCTTAGTTCCTTAGGTAGTCTTAACGAGTGCAAATAGACACCTTTCTTATTTCTTATAATATTAAAACAAAATTGAGGCATCCAGTCATTGCCTTTATATCTAATATCCAAAAGAGAAATTTCCGGTTTATAGCAACTACTGTATCTAATGTCCATGTCTAATCTAACACCAAACCTCTTATATATATCCCTTTGTAGTTTTTTTATTGAGAATCTTGCTAAGAAGCTTGGTAAATAAGGATTAACTCTATCTATCTTATAAACATGCAATAAAATACCTCCTTTACTGTTTTGTAAAAGTCTATTTCTGACAAAAATTAATAGTACTAGTTTATAGTGGTAATTCATTTGCTTTTAGTATTTCGGGCTATTGCTTTTTTTCTTTTGATATACCAAATAGAATCCCTCTCCTGATACTCCAACCGCTTACGCTGTATAGTGTCCCGGACCTCCCTCCAGTGACGACCAAATACCCGGGAGCACTCCTGGCGCCGCTGCTCCCTGGACCGGACAAAGGCCGGGGGCGGCTCCATCCGGGCAATGAAGGCAGGGCAATCCTTCCCCGATGGCAGTCGCACCTTATTAACCGCTTCCCACTTTTCCGGTAGGCTGGTATATAGCTCTTTGGGGTCATCATAGGGGGCAAATACATGGGCAAGCCTCTCAAGGTCTTTGAGGCTTTCGGTTTTGTAACTGGTGAACTGAGCTCCGCCGTCAAGGAGGCTCTTAGCGGCATCTCCCATCTGGTCAATGCTGTGGCCGGTAAATACGTTCTTACATCGGTATTTCCGGAACTCCACATTAGAACCCCTGTAATACTTCGCTACCTTCTTAATAACCTTGTGGGGTTCATCAATCCACTTTAAAACCGGCCTTCTATTGGCCTGGTCAGTATCCACCCGGGAGAACACATTGAAATTAATTTTGTCCTCAAAGAATCCCAGGAGTAAGGCCTGAACATCCTCACCACCCCATGCCCCCGAACTGGCCTGAATACAGACAGTATAACCGTATCTGCTGTCACCCCCCTGGTTATCAATCCATCTCCTGAAGTCCATCACCGGGCGGCCATCCTTACCTGTTTTCACTTCTTGGTAGAAAAGGTTTTCAATGAATTGACTGTTCGCCAGTATCTTTAAACGGGCAAGTATCGGCTCAATTATGGGGCCTTCAGACCCGGTTTCCGCTTTCTCCTGCAGCCTCTTCAGGTCATCAACCACCCCAGGCATATCCTTAACTCGGGGGTTTTGGAGTAATACCTCACGGTAAGACGGAGATTTTACAGCAAGCTCAAAGTCAAGAAAGCTCCACTTATCCAGTACCATCACAGCCCGCATACATGAGGTTAAATACTGATCCATTCTGTCAGTGAAATCACTGCTAGCCATATTGACAATGAACTCCCTGAATCGGGCCTGTATCCGTTCAGCAATTTCCAGGGCTTCTAATTCACTGTCCGCTCCCTCCCCGGGGGATATGCGGCCTGTAACATCTGACCAGTTGAGAGGAACCGGCCATGCCTTGTTATCCAGGTCAATATGGATCAGCTTTTCGTCCGGGTAGTCCGCAGGTAAACTGTCCTCAAAATTCCGTATTACCTGACCGTCTGCCGTATCAATGATAATAGCCGTCAGGCCGTTAAGTACAAAACCCCGGGTCCAGGCTATGCCGTATCCGTCAGACTTGCCGCTTCCCTGCTTACCCTGGCCAAAGCTGGCAGTACAAAGGGCATCATAGACATGCTTTAGCTGTACCCCCTGGTAAGCGGCCACAGGCACCCTGGCGGCCCGGGTTATACCCTTTTCCGTAACCTTCCCGATGGGGATCCCCGGGACATCCTCCATAAACAGTTCACCGGGAAGGGACACCTCCCGCCTGCTTATACTTTCTATCTGCTTGAACTCATCCTGCAGTCCCGCCGTGGGAAGTTGGCAGAGCTTTCCCACTTCAGCGGTGGACATTATATTAGCACCTACCTTTATAAAAGGGGCCTCCCTCTCCAGGACCGACAGGAGAAAAGCGGGGAGGTCCCGGCGGGTTATGTCCTTCCTGGTTAACTCGTTATCAGCGGATATGTCTTTGTAGGCTCCGGCCAATGCCCTCATGGTCAACCGAGCCCGTTCCTGATCGTTAGACTGCACCACCACCCTTATCCACGTTCTCAGGGCTTCCCGGTGGGGCTTTTGCTTGGTTGCCTCCGCCAATCCCTTCCGGGCCATTATATGCCGCTCCACATCATAAAGGGGGGCGCTGGAGGGCTTTTTACCATCGGTGCTTATGAAGTCATTAAGGGTATCAAAAACCACCTGCAGACCGCCCTGTACGGCCTGGCCTATTCCCCGGCCAGCCGCTTCCCATCCTCCCCGAACCCGTCCCGGCATCCTGCCTTTCTGGAATCGTTCATAGGCTTTACCGGCATCATATTCCCATTGAAGGCGGCTTATGGGTTCGCAAAGTATCTGCACCGTGGCGGCATCCCCTTCCTGCATATCACCCACACAGGAAAGAAGGGACACCAGTGGGGCATTGGTGTCCTTGTCTGTGTTGAGGCTGAACAGGTCATGCCGTTTATAAATCAGTTCACAGGCTGCCAGGTTATCAGTAGTCCCAACGGGGGCCACCGGAGCCACCAGGGAGGGGGCAGGCAGCACCGTGGCCTTATCCCATACCGAGGATATTTTCTGCTTGAAGTGCCTCTCCAGGCGACCCGGTACGATGAGGTAAAAGGTTATCCTCTCCGAGGAAAGATGAATCTCAAAGGTAAAGGTATCCCCGGCCTCATAAATAAGGCGGTCAGCCCCAGTCCCCCGGGACACCCTGGACACCGGTTTAGTGTAGAACTCAGCAAAAGCCTTCGCCAATGCTTCAACATGATAGTTCCGGAGGGACCGGTCAGGTATTATCTGAAGCGCTGAAAATGGTTGCCGGCGAAGAGTTAATAGATTCACAGTATCACCCCAAGAATCTTAACAGTGAGGTATATTCCGAATACGGCCCAGGCTATTTTTCCGGCCTTGGGAAAAGAAATCATCCAAAGGAACAGGGAGATCAAAAAGGCTACTAGGGCAAAATAATCAAAACCATTTTGGAATTTTTCAACCAGTCCAAGTTCTGCCGGTGTCTTGGTAAAGAGATCCCAAAGCGACACAGTTAACCCCCCTTAAAGGCGTTCCGTATCGCCAGGAAAATGGACGGCAACACGAATATGCCAATGTACCCAATGACAGCCCTTTTCACCTTTTCCTTACCGGCAGGGTTATCCATGATGTATTCAATGAGGCCCCATATACCCACGCCCAGGCCGACAGGAAAAGCCAAGTCCTGAATCATTTGCACAATGGGCATTAACCCGGTAATAATATTTTGGGTGGGCGCCGCTGCCGCAAACACAGCAGAGGACCGGGACACCACCGACAGGCCGACAGTGGCGGGGAGGACGGCCCGGCGAATCCTTTTTAGGCGGGGATACATACCTGCACCGGTAGGAACGGTGGGGGCTTTTGGTATAGGCAATGCTGTTACTTCCCCCTGCTCAACAATCTCCTGCCCATTAATTCTGATTATCAATGCTTTCACCTCCGAATATTCCCCGGAGCCCGGGGAGATACTAAAATACAAACTTGCCTCTAAGGTGGTGTTTCTAATGTCACCGGCTTTAATAAAAATTGGTATCGGTATTGCGCTAATAATTTTTTCTCAGCTACCCATAGGCAAATAGGAATATTTTTGCCGGCCCCTGCATATGTTTTTCCAACGGAAAAACAAGTAGGGGAATGCTATGCCTTTCGAGGAAAATCCCATTTCTGCACCTTTGCGGTGGTGGGGGTTTCCTTTTTTTTGTTCTTGTTTTGGCTGTGATTCCTGGCCGGCCTTTAACTCCTTCCTCAGTGCCTGCCTGATTATGTCGGAAAGCTCTCCCTGGTCAATACCTTTAACGGCCTCTATTAAATCTTTATCCTTCCGCTTACGAAGCCTAAAGGTCACTGTTTTCAATGGTTCACCCCCTGTAATACAAATGTCATACATAGAAATATGCAAAACTGTGCAAACTTATGCCAAGATAAAACTTGATTTTGCATTAAAAAAATGATAATATGTATATATGGTAAATGATGGCAATAAGTTAAATTAGGGGGGATTCGTTGGAAAAAGAAGTTATGACAATGGAGGAAGCATCTGAGTTTCTTCGGATTAGTAGAGAAACTCTACGAAAGATGATCCGGGAAGGTAAAATCCCCGCCAGGAAAGCCGGGAGAGAGTGGCGTTTTAGTCGCCAGGCCATTTTAAATTGGCTCGAAAGTGGACAAGCCCAAAATGAAGAACAAAAATAAAACAGGAAGGTCCGCCGGCAAGCTGATCCCTTCCTGTTCCCCAGCACCCAGCCCGAAAGGGAGGATACCTTATTGTCATTATATCCTCCCGTGGGCAAAAATCAAATACTGAGGAGGATGTAATGATATGTGGATTTATGAGGATGCACTCCAAGGAGTAGGCCAAGTAAACGTAATGGTAGAGTGGATTTCTATTGAGGAATTACTGCCAATTCCGATGGATTACTGGTTCTGCGAAGGTGTTCTTTTTATAAAGAAGTGCCTGTCAAAGGAAAGAATTCTGAAGATAATCAAGCAACACATAAGCTTGGGGGCCGTGTCCGGTACAACTAAAACACTGAGAATGGCAAAGAATGAGGCCCATGCAAAAGAAATAATAAAAGAAACCGTGGACAAGCACTTATTAAAGGCTAATGACCTCAGTATGGTCCGGTTTGTCAATCCGGTTTTCCCCCTAGACTATTTTTACTATGAAGGGAACCTGTTTATTAAGAGGGACTTACCGGTTGAGAGAGTGAAGGAAATAATTATGAAACACTTATATTGTGGGTCAGAAGTGGCGTAATATGCAGGACACTTACCCCCTCTGGTACAATACCCCGGTTAACCCCGGGGTGTTTGATTTTGGAAATTTTATAGAGTTTAATACCATATTGTGGTAAATTATAAGCACTAAAACCACACGATTTGGAGGTGAAAATAAAATGCCCGAGGTGCAAAAAAACAACGGAAAGGACGATAACCAGATAAAAACCCGCCGGGTTGTTTACCTCCCCAATAATGATCCACCCGAGTTGATTCAAGCAAGGTTTAACCGGGGACTGATAGCTCTGCTGGATGCCATTGACTACTTAAACGAACGCAGGGAGCGCGAGGCCAGGGAGGGCGCCTAAATGAAAGACCTTATTCTCAATCCCGAATTCAATCTCTACGAAAGAAACGGCCAGGCATTTTGCAGCAGCCGTCAAGTGGCGGAAGAATTTCAAAAACGTCATGACAATGTTCTTCAGGACATTCATAATCTGGATTGCAGCATTGGGTTTACTGCCCTGAATTTTCAGGAGAGTAAATACAAAGATTCTACCGCGACACGATCACTTTTTGAGAAATATTGATGAACTCACTGCCCCCACAGGTGGGGTGAGCGAAGATTTTACCCGGCAAATTTTCAGCTCAGCTACTTTTGTGATTCAAAGTGGCAAGAATAATCGTGAATATTTAACGCTTAAGGTGCAAGGTTAGGGACACGATGTCCCTAACAAAACCAGAATACAGCAACTTACTATAATGGAGGGATTATTCAGGGTTGAGTCTTGTAACTGACTTGCATGGTGAAGGTCAGTTGGGAAAAAGGAGCGATTTATTATGCCCCCGGTGCAAAAGAGTAAACCGAGAAAAGATGTCCGGGTGACAGTGGAGATAATCCGGGTGCCTGATTGGAAACCCGGAACCCCTCCTTAAAGCGATAGCGGCGGCAAATGCGATTAGGGAAAAGCGGGAAAAGGCAAAGGAAGGCAATGGTAAGTCAACTGCCCTTATAGGGAACCTGACCATTTAGAAGTTAATAGAAGCCAAATATTGACCTTCTGTAATGGGCTGTGGCGAGAGAAAAAACCCTGGACGTGTGTTTATGCGGCCAGGGTTCTCCTTTGCCTTGTAATGACTCCCTCTGTGGCAGTAAAAGAAAAGCTGGGTTATTGTTGAATTATGAGGATAAGGATATAATAATTAAAATTAACAAAAGTTGGATGATATATTAAAGGAGTAGATAGTGTGTCAAATAGATTAAAAAAACCTATAATCTTTAAAACAGCTTTTGGTGAGTACAAAGCAGGTGAGATTATTGGGGAAGGGGGAACAGGAAAGGTTTATAAGGCTATAGATGAATCCGGAATCTTTTGGGCTATCAAGGCCTTAGACCCCCGTAAGGCATCGAGAGAAAAGCTCAAAAGGTTTAAAAATGAGTGTCTATTTTGCAGTCGGAATCAACATAAAAATATTATTACTGTAACTGATTATGGACTTTTGGAAGCGGATACACCAATGCCTTTTTATGTAATGCCAATATATGATTCATCCCTTCGTCAGCTTATCTCGTCGGGTATTAACCAGTATGAAGTATTGCCTTTTTATGGTCAGATACTTGATGGAATTGAGGCAGCACATTTTCAAGATGCTTGGCATCGTGACTTAAAGCCAGAGAATATATTGTATGATTCAAAAAATAAAAAGATTGTTATTGCTGATTTTGGCATCGCGCATTTTGCAGAAGAGGATTTATTTACATTAGTAGAAACAACTCCTCAAACCCGTTTGGCTAATTTTCAGTATGCTGCCCCGGAACAACGTAGACCTGGACAAAAGGTAGGCCATCGTACTGATATTTATGCTTTAGGATTAATCTTAAATGAAATGTATACAGGAGAGGTTCCGCAAGGTACAAATTATAAAATAATTAAAGAAATATCAAAGGAACAAGGATACCTGGACTTAATTATTACTAAGATGATTAGACAGTCTCCAGATGAACGGTATAACTCTATTGAGGAAATCAAACAGGAGTTAATTGCAAGAAAAAACGAGTTTATTACCAAACAAAAGATAAGTCAGCTTAAAAAAATTGTTATACCGGAGTCCGAAATAGACGATCCATTGATAATTGATCCTCCAAAAATAATAGATGCTGACTGGGATGAAGGTTTTTTAAGCTTAAAGTTGAGTCAACCAGTAAATCATTTATGGGTTTGGGCGCTTCGTAACATGGATTGTAATTATCATTCCGTACATAGTAAAGGTCCTGAAAAATTCATGATAAACCGTGATACTGCAAAAATTGAGGTTCGGCATGATGATGTGCAAAGAGTAATAGATTACTTTAAGAGTTGGTTGCCAAACATTAACAGGATCTATGGGGAAAGGGTTATAAAAGAAAATAGAAAAGCAGCAGAAGAAGAACGCCTCAGGCTGCAACGCCAAATTGAGCAGCAGGAGCTTCGAGAAAGAGTATTAAAAAATTTAAGAATATAATTTCCTGGGAGCATTTTCGGGAGCAACAACCTGTTCATGCTCCCAATTTTTCGCCCTTTTCGGCAATGGCCTGTCCACAGAAAGCCTTATTTTACGGGCTTGTCCAACATCGGGAAACAGGCCGCAACACCTATTAAACACATTCCTAACCCAACTTTCGGCAAAACAGACTAAAAAAGACCTTAAATCAGCTCATTGAAGCCTGAAAGTCATGAAAATACTGGGTCGTATTTCAAAATCCCGAAAGTAGTGACCTAATATTTAGCTGCACTTGCTAAAACATATTGCATTCTGCTGGGTTTCTGGTAAAATTAAATCATGTTTATTCGCGAATACGTTACATACAACAAGAAGGTAAACGCCCGATATATTACCCACCGCCTGGTTGAATCATTTCAGACGGATAAAGGGCCCCGCCAGAGGATCATCATGCATCTCGGCACGCTTTCCCT
>LADL02002762.1_pt1 | contig 16720 bp, 13 predicted proteins | sample 619721 | NCBI WGS metagenome assembly LADL02 (sample SAMN03397408, study PRJNA257561) | rock porewater metagenome | biome: terrestrial; feature: Opalinus Clay rock; material: porewater; isolation source: Opalinus Clay rock porewater BRC-3 borehole | place: Switzerland: Mt Terri URL, St-Ursanne ...
GGCGACGCGCGGCATCTGGCCCGGCGAGGAGGTGATGGTGCGCGACCTCGACGACGCGGTCGCGGCGGCGCGCTCACGCTACCCCAATGTTCCCGTATTCGTATTGGGGGAAAGCATGGGGGGCAGCGTGGCGATCTTGTGGGCGCAACGCACGGGCGGCGAGGGCGTTGACGGTGTAATCCTCAGCGCACCCGCGGTGTGGGGATGGCGAACTCTCAACCCAGTCTACCGTGTCGCTCTATCGCTAAGCGCGCGGGTGTTCCCCTCGAAGACCTTCACGGGCAGCAATCTCAAGATCTGGCCGTCCGACAACATCGAAATGCTGCGTGCGCTTTCGCGCGACCCGTTCGTCATCAAGGCGACCCGCACCGACGCCATTTACGGTCTCGTGACGCTGATGGACGACGCCTATGAGGCGGCGCCCAAAATTCCCGACGTTCCCGTCCTCGTGCTCTACGGCCAAAAGGACCAGATCATCCCCAAAAAGCCGATCCGCCGCGCGCTGGAGGCCCGTCACACGATCCGCACCCGCTTTGTCTATTACCCGCACGGCTATCACATGCTGCTTCGCGATCTCTCGCGCGCGGCGGTCACCGCTGACATTGCCGCCTGGATTCACGATCCCGGCGCGCCGTTGCCCTCTGGTGCCGAAGACTCCGCACTTAATCATTTAAGCAAGGATTAACATTCCTCTCTTACTTTGACTGGAGTCGGAATCTGCGAAGAGGACGGAGTGTCTGTGGGGAATTCGGTCGACATGCTTGCGCGCGTCAAGACGATCAGGGAATCGCTGGTCGGGCCTGAGCTGCGTGCCCGCGTGGGCGCGTGGTGGCGCGGCGATATGATGGAACCCGGCCGGCGCGCAGCGCCTCCCGAGGGCGCAGCCGGGACGCTGATGGACGCCGATCAGATCGCCGACACCAGCATCCAGCTTGATGCCGTCACAGACAGCGAGGCCCTCAAGATCCGGATCAAGGTATCCGAGCAGCTCTGGGGCCCGGGGAATCTGGGACCCGGCGATGCGGAGTTCGTCACCGAACTCTGCGGGTCGCTGCGGCTCAGCAAGGAGAAGAGTGTTGCGTTTCTGGGCGTCGGGCTTGGCGGCGCCGCCCGCGCCATCACCAACGAGACCGAAGCCTGGATCACCGGTTTCGACTCCAACGAGGCGGTCGCGCGCGAGGGGATCGAGCAGAACACATTTGCCGGAAAGGCCAAGAAGGTCACCGTGACGGTATGCGATTACGAGACCCTCTCGCTTCCGAAGAAGAAATTCAACGACGTGATCTCAAAGGACGAGCTGCACCTTGTCCATGACAAGGCCCGCCTCATCAAGGAAATCGCAGAGACGATCAAGCCGGGCGGAACGTTCCTGTTCACCGACTTCGTGGCGCCGGGAGAACCGCTGACCCCGGAACAACTCGCTTTGCTGTTTTCGTCTCAATGGGGCACGCCGCGACCGGTATCGCCGGGTGTATATGCCAAGTTCGTTCAGGATGCGGGCCTCGATCTGCGCGTGAACGCCGACATCACGCCGCGCTTTGCGCAGATGGTGACCGGCGGCTGGGCAAACCTGCGGCGGCTGCTCGATCACATGGCGGGCGAGGAGACGGACCCCTCGCGCCGGGCGCTGCTGCTGCGTGTGGTGGCCGAGGAGGCAGGGATCTGGGCGAACCGGCTCGAGGCGTTCCGCGATGGCCGCCTCGCGCTCTACCGGTTCGTGGCCCTGAAATCCGGCTAGCAGGCCGCTCGGCCCTTACGCGGTCACGAACCCCTCATAGCCGTTTTCGACGACTTCGTTGCACTTCTTGCAGTAAAGATCGAACCCGCCAAGATAGGGCAGGATGACGCGCGGCTTACCTGGCACGTTCGCTCCCACGTACCACGAGTTGGCTTTCACGAAGAGCGTGGTCTCGCCCACTTCGTTGACATGATCGACCCATTTTTTCTCGGCTTCGATCTGAGGCTCGATGCTGCGCAGCTGCTCGGTCTCGATATGGGCGATGCAGTCGGCGATCCAGTTCACATGCTGCTCGTTGCCGATAATCATGTTGTAGAGAACGGAGGGACTTCCCGGGCCGGTCGTGATGAACATGTTCGGAAATCCGGCCGTCATGATGCCAAGATACGTATAGGGTCCGGCCGACCATTTCTCCTTGAGAGAAATCCCGCCCTTTCCCTGAATGTCGATATTGAACAGCGCGCCGGTCATCGCATCAAAGCCGGTTGCAAAGACGATGGCGTCCAGTTCGTATTCCTTGCTTCCGACCTTCAGGCCTTTCGCGGTGAACGAGTCGATCGGGGTGCTCTTGATGTCGACGAGCGAAACGTTGTCACGATTGTAGGTCTCGTAATAGTTGGTATCAGCGCACAGGCGCTTGGCACCGAAGGGATAATCCTTCGGACACAGGAGCTCCGCGACCTCCGGATCGTTGACCTTCTCGCGAATTTTACCCCGCACGAATTCAGCCAGCGTCTCGTTCGCCTCGCGGTCCCGGTAAAGATCCATGTAGGACGTGTAGTAGTAGAGACCGCCGAGATCCCAGCGATATTGGTACTCGCGTATGCGCTCCTCGGGCGTGACCGCGAGCGCGGACTTGGGGTTCGTCGGCACCGGTTCGAGACCGCCGACGAGGCCGATGTAATGGTCGTACTGGCGCCGCCGAAGCTCGGCGTATTTGGCCTTCACGCGCTCCGCCGTGTCCTTGTCGACCCGCTCGTTGCGCGCGGGGATGCTGAAATTGGGCGTGCGCTGGAACACGGTGAGATGCGCGGCCTGCTCTGCAATGATGGGGATGGACTGGATGCCCGACGATCCTGTACCGATCACTCCGACGCGCAGGCCGTCGAACTTGACCTCCTCGCGCGGCCAGTAGGCGGTGAAATATTTCTTGCCCTGATAAGCATCGAGGCCGGGAATATCGATGTCCTTCGGCGCGGAAAGACAGCCGGTGGCCATCACGCAGTATTTTGCGCTGACCCGATCGCCGCGGTCCGTTGTGACCAGCCAGCGATGCTCCGCGTCGTCGAAGATCGTGGAGAGGACGCGCGTGCTGAACTGAATGTCCTTGCGCAGATCAAAACGGTCGGCCACGTGATTGGCGTATTCAAGAATCTCCGGCTGCTTCGCGTAACGCTCAGACCACGTCCATTCCTGCTCAAGCTCCGGAGAAAACGAGTACGAGTACAGCACGCTCTCGACGTCGCACGCCGCGCCCGGATACCTGTTCCAGTACCATGTGCCACCGACTCCGGTGCCCGCTTCATAGATGCGCGCCTTCAGCCCCATTTCACGGAGGCGGTGCAGCATGTAGAGGCCGGCGAATCCGGCGCCGATCACGACGGCGTCGATCTGCTCGACTGATTTGTCCTTGCTCATGGGCTGGTTCTGAATATCGGGCATGTGTCCGCTCTCTCACTGCTTTTTTATTGCGCTGCAATACGGCGGGCTATCGATCTGACGTCCTGCATGGTTCATCCATGCGAAGACGGCAGCCTCCTCAAATCCCGGCCGCTCGTGTTGGCTCGATTTCGCAATACTAAATGAGGTTTCGCGATTCCCTCATGCTTGAGAACGCATGCTCATGCGACTGAGCGCGCACGCCGCCGGGCGCGCCGCAAGCCAGGCGGGTGGGGCGAAAAACCGGCGCTATTTGGCGGGGACCATAATCTCGGCGACCCGCGACATGAATTTGAGACCGCTCCTGATCTCATCGTCGGACAGTTCGCTGACGATCTTTGCGATGTGGTCAACTCCGTTCTTGATCATCGCCGCGATGTAGCGTTCCCCCTTGGCTGTCAGGATCACGAGCTTCTCGCGCCCTGAAGCGGGGTCCTCCACGATCGTCACCAATCCGAATTCCGGCTGGGCCATCTGGCGGATCGCCTTTGAAATTGCCGAGCTTGTCACTTCGAACCAGGAGGTGATGGAACACTCGATGTCCTTGCGCCGCATCGACCGGCCGTCGCGGCCCTCCGAATGGATGAGCCATAAAATAACGGTCTGTTGACGGCTGATGTTGCCGCCGCTCAGTGCGGCCTCGACTGCGAAACCCACCCGGTAGTGGAAGGGATAGAAAAGCTCCAGAAACCGCATTGGGGCCTCCGCGCGCGTAACGGTCGCACGAGCCGAGGCGAGAGATTCGTTCTTCACGGGTTTCACCGCAATGACCTCATGGGATGAAAAAAGCTTGACATACCGGCGGCGTCATAACAGTGTCCTAACGACATAATTGTCAAAACGACACTATTTATGTCATATCGCCATCGAACTGTACACATAGCGGGGAAGACTATGGTGACGGAAGCGGTAACGCCGGAAAATTCGGGAAAGTTCAAGGCGGGGGACCTAGCAAACCCCAGTGTCATCGCGAACCCCTATCCCCATTACGATCTGCTGCGCGCCGGGTCGCCGGTCTGGGGCTATAAGGATCTGCCGCCGGGCACTGTGCCTGGACAGGATGAGCCGAAGACGACCTGGGCGGTCCTGCGCTACAGCGACGTAGTGTCAGCTGCGCGGGAGCCGCTCACCTATTCGTCTGCCGATCCGCTCCAGGCGGAAAGCTCGGCGCCTACGCTGATGCTGGTAAACCATGATCCCCCGCGTCACACCGAACTGCGCGCGATTGCGCAGAAGGCGTTCACGCCGCGCCGGATCACGGACAAGGCGCCATGGGTCGCGCACGCGGCCAGGCAACTTCTTGCCGAAAGCGCCGCCGAAGAGTTCGATTTCATGGATCATGTCGCGCCGATGCTGCCGGCGCGGGTGATGGCCCACATTCTTGGCGTCGCCGACAGCGTCGTTCCCAGATTCCGTAAATGGGCGACGGCATTCATGCTCTCAGCCGATCTCACGCCGCAGGAGCGCGAAGCCTCCAATCAGGAAGTGGTTGCGTTCTTTCTCGACCATGTGAGCCAGCGCTATGAGACCATTCGCAAAGGTGTCGAACCACCCGATGACCTGTTGACCGCGTTCATCCGCGAGGAAGCCGACGGCGGACGTCTGACGTTTGACGAGGTCGTGCGGTTTTGCGTGACGCTGGTTGTGGCCGGAGCGGAAACGACGACTTTTCTGCTCGGCAATGTCGCGGCGACGATGGTCGATCAGCCCGAGCTGGTTGCACGGATGCGGAGCGACCGGGAGCTTGTAAAGCCGTTCATTCTGGAGACCTTGCGCCACTCCGGCCCACCGCAGCGTCTGTTCCGGATCGCAACCAGGGATACGACACTGCGGGATGCCAAAATCCGTGAAGGCGATTGGGTGGCATTGTTCTTCGCAGCCGCGAACCACGACGCAGATGTGTTCGAGTCGCCGCACGAGTTCAAGATCAACCGCCCGAACATCAACCAGCAGCTCACATTCGGCCATGGCATCCACCATTGCGTCGGATCGATGCTGGCGCGTCTGGAGGCCGAGTGCCTGATGAACGCGATCCTCGATAGCGGGCGCGTGCTGCGCGCAGGCGACGCACCTCGCGTGCGTCAGACGGCCAGTCTGCTGAACTATGGGCTGGACCGTCTTCCCGTGCGGCTTTCGGCGGGTTAGGCGCGATGAGCGGGACCGGCACGGGACTGGAGCTTCAGGTCGGTGGTGCAATAGCCCATCTGCGCCTTCGGCGCGCGCACGCGGCGAACAGCTTTGATGCGTCGTTCTGGCAGCAGCTCCCCTTGTGCCTCGCGCAGATCGCGGGGGACCCGTCCGTCCGTGTCGTGATTATGTCCGGCGAGGGAAAACATTTCTCGGCCGGAATGGACCTCGCCTACTTTGCGTCGGCCCAGCGCCGCGCGGACTGGGAGGAAGGGCGCTACCGCGAATGGCTCCGGCGGCTGATCTTGAGTCTGCAACGCCCGATTACGCAACTGGAGGAGCTTGGCGTTCCGGTTGTTGCGGCGGTCCAGGGCGCGTGCCTCGGGGCAGGGCTTGATCTCGCGTGTGCCTGCGACCTGCGCTACGCGACGGCGGACGCCTTCTTCGCGGTTCAGGAGACGGCGATCGGGATGACGGCGGATCTGGGTGTCCTGCAGCGTCTGCCGCGGATCGTCGGTGCCCAGGCCGCGCGGGAGATGGCATACACCGGCGCGAAAATCTCCGCCGCTGAAGCGCATGCGATCGGCCTGATCGGCGCGCCGCTCTCCAATGTCGACGAGCTCATGTCCAAGGTCGAAGGCGTGGCGCAGCAGATTGCCGGTCGCTCGCCGCTGGCGATGACGGGCACGAAGGCGGCATTCACCGCTCAGGCCCGTGAGGCGCTGGCGCAGGAGCTTGCACACATTGCAAGCTGGAATGCCGCGATGTGGGTCTCGGAGGATCTCGCGATCGGGATCGAGGCGCAAAGGGCCCGCACCGATCCTGTTTACCGTGACCTTTTGGGCCCGGCCCCGCTGAAAGAGTAGCCCCGTCGCCGCATCTCGGCGCGAAACGGTATGCAGCACCGACGAAAAAGGAGGTACCGGAATGGCTGAACAACAGTACACGGAGCACATGACCGCCGAGCGGTCTGCACCTCCTCCTGACGATCCGGCGGATCTTGGAAGAGCACTCGCACAGCTTCGGGCCGGGTGGCAATCGGAACCCTATCCGAGTGCGGCGTCGCGCATCGACCGTCTCACGCGGCTGATCGGCCTGCTGGTCGACTACGCAGACCGCCTGTGCGATGCCGCAAATACCGATTATGGGCATCGCTCGCGGCATCAGACCCTGATTGCCGATATCTTCGTAACGATTGAAGCCCTCAAGCATGCGAAAGGGCGCGTGCGTCGCTGGATGCGACCTGAGGGGCGGCCTGTCATGGCACCACTCTATCTTCTTGGTGCCCGTGCGAAGATCGTTCCCCAACCCCTTGGTGTCGTGGGGGTGATCGGGCCATGGAATTTTCCGATCAATCTCCTGCTCAGTCCGCTGGCCGGAATCTTGTCCGCGGGCAACAGGGCATTCCTCAAACCCTCCGAGCACACGCCGGCGACGTCCGCACTTCTTGCCGAAGCGATCGCGGACCGGTTTGCGCCCGACGAAATTGCTGTCGCGCTGGGCGGCATCGACGTCGCGACGGCGTTCTCGAAACTCCCGTTTGATCATCTGGTGTATACGGGTGGTGAGCGCGCAGCCCGCGAAGTGATGCGCTCGGCGGCGGAGAACCTCACACCCGTGACGCTCGAACTTGGCGGAAAATCGCCCGTCTTCGTTTCGCGCACAGCCGACCTCGCGCAGACGGCCCGCAGGCTCGTCGGTGGCAAGATGCTCAATTCGGGCCAGGTCTGCATCGCCCCGGACACGGTTTACGTTCCCGCCGAATCCCTTGAGCGACTGGGGCAGGCGCTGGTTGACGAGGCGGCGCGGGTCGTGCCGGACGCGGTGCATAACCCCGACTACTCCGCCGTCGTGAATACGAGTCAGTATAACCGTCTTCAAGGCTATCTCGATGAAGTCGAGGCAGCGGGATGCCGTGTACTGCGGGCGGAGAATGCGACCGGCGACGCTCAGACACGGCGCATGCCGATGACCGTTGCGCTCGATCCGCCGCCTGCGGTCCGCATGATGGTGCAGGAGATTTTCGGGCCGATCTTCGTTCTGAAGCCCTACGCGAATTTCATCGAGGCCATCGAGTCGGTCCGAGCGGGCGCGCGCCCGCTCGTCAGTTATTACTTCGGCAAGGCTAAGCGCGAGATCGATGCGCTGCTGTATACGACCATCTCAGGCGGCCTCGTCATTAACGACGTGATTATGCAGTACACGGTCGAAAGCCTTCCCTTTGGCGGAGTGGGGGCAAGCGGGATGGGCGCCTATCACGGGATCGAGGGCTTCCGCACGTTCAGCCACCGAAAGGCCGTGTATCGCCAGACCGCGGTGGATTCCGCCGCGCTGGTGCGCCCACCCTTCACCTCACTCACCGACCGCATATTGCGGCTCGCGATCCGCCGATAATCCACGCCGCCACAACAAACGGGAGGAAGACGCATGACCATGAACGCCATCGAAACGACACAGGCTGTATTTGCCGCATTCGGCGCAGGCGACATCGACAAGATCATGACGCTGCTCGATGACGACGTTGAGATCGAGTTTTACGGGCCGTCCGTGATCCCCTATGCCGGGCACTACAAGGGGAAACCGCAGGCACGCAAATTCTTCGAAACCGTGCTTTCCTCGGTCGATATCCACCAGTTCGACCCGATGGATCTGTTCAGCAGCGGTGAGAAGGTGACGGTGACCGGGCATCTTCGCCTCACCGCGCGCCCGACGGGCCGCCAGATCGAGTCCGATTTTGCGCACGTTATCACGGTGCGCGACGGCAAGTGGCTGCGCTTCCGCGACTTCATGGACACCTCGCAGGCCGTGAACGCGTTTAACCGGGCATAGGCACAGGTACCTCCGATTGTTTCATGGATCGCAAGGGAATGCAGGTGTGAGTACATTGTTACTGAAGGACAAGGTCGCGTTCATCGCCGGAGGGACAAGCGGAATTAATTTGGAGATTGCGCGCCGGTTTGCCGCCGAGGGCGCTTGCGTTTTCGTCATGAGCCGGGATCCCGCGAAAGTACGGGCCGCGATCGACGAGATCCGCGGTGCCTATGGCGGGCGTGTCGACGGGATCGCCGCGGATGTGCGCGATTACGAACAAATCGTTCAAGCCGTTGAGGCGTGCGCCACCCGGTTCGGCAAGCTCACCACGGTGATTTCCGGCGCCGCCGGAAATTTCGTTGCGCCGGCGGCCTCGATGTCGTCCAACGCGTTCAACACCGTCTTGCAGATCGATCTCCTCGGAACCTTCAATGTGTTCCGCGCGGCGCATGGTTTCCTGGCGGAGGGCGACGCTTCCCTGATCGCGATTTCCGCGGTTCAGGCGACAACCCCGATGCCGGGGCAGGCGCATGTCTGCGCGGCGAAAGCCGGCATCGAAATGCTCGTCAAGGTGCTCGCGCTCGAATGGGGCCCGGCCGGAATTCGCGTCAACGCGATCTCGCCCGGTCCGATCGGCGGCACCGAGGGCATGCGGCGGCTGACACCCAACGCGCAGGCTGAGGCCGCCCTGCTGGCGGGCATCCCGCTGGGGCGTTACGGCCGCGCAGAGGAAGTCGCGGAAGCAGCGACCTGGCTCTCGTCCGATCGCGCAGGGTACGTGACGGGATCGACGCTGACCTGCGACGGCGGCAACAGTCTCTCTGGCGGCGCCGTCTTCGCCAATGCGCTCGCGGCAGGCCGGACATCACGATGAGCGTCAAGATCGCGATGTCGGCGCTGGAGGCGTTATAGAACGGTGGGTCCCCCCACGCGGATTACGCGCGGTCATTTCAGCAATCACACCGTGTCCGACCGAATCGCTCAACTATCCTGCGTGCCGCGCACCAGCGTCGGACCGATCAACACCCACGTGCTGGTAGAGTTAGCGGCGTAGATATGCACGATATGCTGGCAGTTTTCTGCAATTGCGGAAGGGCCTTCGCTGATCACGGTCGCTCGGCCAAGTGGTAATTGAAGCAAAAATGGCCGGGAAATGGCCGTTTGGCCGCCCCGTTATGGCGGCGCCGTGAAATACCCCCCAAACATTGCATCTGAGTACAACAATCCTCCAATATGTCGGCCTCACCACGGCAACTTCAGGGGGCAAGCAGGCTGAGAACGTTCCTCAAAAACGCGACCGCTCGTGCGCACGCTGCGCTTGAGGACGAGATCGGCGACCTCGCCTCGCTTGAGTCTTACGTAGTCTATCTGCGTGGCATACACGCGTTTCGCAGCGCACTCGAAGCGCGAGTTCTGTCGCTTGCCGGAGGGCGGGATCGTCTCACCGAGCTTGGCCCCGAACTCCAGGCGGATGTGGGCGATCTGCGCGCCCAGCCTCTCGCGCCGGAGGAGGCACCCGCGATCGCTCACCCGGCGGAACTCCTTGGCGCGCTTTACGTGCTTGAAGGATCCGCGCTCGGCGCGCGCGTTCTTTGCAAGCGATGTTCGGCACTGGGGCTAAGTCGCGCATGGGGAGCCCGCCATCTTTGGCGCCAGGCGGAGCGGCTGGACAATTGGAAGACGCTTCTTGAGGAGCTGGAGCGCGTCCCGCAGGACGATTTTCCGCTCGCTGCGGCAAGCGCAACGGCCGTCTTCGAGACCGCACGGTCTGCCATGGCAAGGGCGAGGCATGCCTGACCAGAGTGCCGTCAACCTTTCCAATTGCGATCGCGAACCGATTCATATTCCCGGCAGCATCCAGCCGCACGGCTGTCTAATCGCGTGCGATTATTCGTTGACCTCGATCCTACGTTGCTCGTCGAATGTCGCACTTTTGCTCGGCCAGGACGCGGCTGCGACAACACCCAGTGCGCTGATCGGCCAGCCACTCTCCGTCCTGATGGATGAAAGCCTCCTCCACGATCTGCGCAATGCGGCCGCCGCGGCTCGCGATGGCGCAAAGCCCAGACTTCTGCTCGGCGTGCGCCTGCGCGACGGCGGGCCCGTGTTCGATGTTAGTGTGCACCAGTTCAAGGGCGCTTCGATTATCGAATTCGAGCCTGCCGATTCAGACGGACGCGACGCGCCGTTGGAAATCGCGCGCACACTCATTTCGGTCTCATTCCGCTGCCCGGACGTCGCGGCGATGGTCGCACGCCTTCCCAAACTACTTCGCGCGGTGCTCGGCTATGACCGCGTGATGATCTATCAGTTTTTGCGCGACGGTTCGGGAGAGGTCATCGGCGAGGCCAAACGGCACGATCTCGAACCTTTTCTGGGGCTTCATTTTCCCGCCAGCGACATCCCGCAGCAGGCGCGGGCTCTTTATCTGCGCAACACAATCCGCATCATCTCCGATGCGAGCGGCGCGCGCGTCCCGATCGAACCTGTTCTTGATCCGTCAGGCGAACCGCTCGACCTCTCATTCGCCCACCTGCGCAGCGTCTCGCCGATCCATTGCGAGTATCTCCGCAACATGGGCGTCGGGGCCTCCATGTCGATCTCGATCATCGTGGACGGCGTATTGTGGGGATTGATCGCGTGCCATCATTATACGCCCCGCATCTTGTCCATGGCCCGCCGCGTCGCCGCCGAAATGTTCGGCGATTTCTTTTCGCTCCAGCTCCAGGCGCTGGAGCAGAAGGCGAAACTGCAACTGGTCGCGGACGTGCGCCAGGCGCTCGACCGTATTTTGCGCGGGTACACTTTTCATGGCGACGTCATGGCCACACTGACGCAGAGCCTGGAAGAGACGACATCGCTCATTCCCAGCGATGGCGCGGGCCTGTGGGTGGGTGGCGTCTGGACGTCGCTGGGGGTGACCCCGCCGGGCGACGCCATACCCGCGCTCGCGCACTTTCTGGTATCGACTGCGGGCGACAAGGTGTGGGCGACGCACGAATTGCCCGCCGCACTGCCCGGCGCAACCGCATACGCAGCCAAGGTCTCCGGTCTCCTCGCGGTGCCGTTGTCGCAAATCCCCAGGGACTATCTCGTGTTCTTCCGGCGCGAGGTCCTTCAGGCCGTGAAGTGGGCAGGCGACCCGAATAAGCAGTACGAGACAGGCCCGTTCGGCGATCGACTGACTCCAAGAAAGAGCTTCGCCATCTGGAGGGAGACCGTCGAAAATCAATCGCCTCCGTGGAGCGATGATGAGCGCAAAATGGCCGAAGCCATTCGCTCGACGCTTCTCGAAGTCATCATGCGGCACCACGAAATTCTCGAGTCCGAGCGCCAGACGGCGGCGGTGCGGCAAAAGCTGATCAACGAAGAGTTGAATCACCGGGTCAAGAATATCCTGGCCCTGATCATGTCGCTCGTATCGCAGCCGCTCGACAACGGGCGCGACATTGTAGAATACGTGGCCTCCGTCAAAGGACGGATCAAGGCGCTGGCACATGCTCATGATCAGATCGTTCGCAGCGACGGCGGCGGAAGCCTGCACAGGCTTCTGGAAGCGGAGGTGTCTCCTTACAAGGGGGCGGTCGCCGAACTTGAACTGGACGGGCCCACGCTCGTGCTCAACGCACGGGCCTATTCAGTCATGGCGCTTGTCATTCACGAACTGGCCACCAATGCAGCCAAATATGGCGCGCTCTCCGTTGTGTCCGGCCGCCTCAAGGTCACATGGAGCCGCACGCCGGAAGGTGCGCTCGAACTCGCCTGGCGGGAGTCCGGCGGTCCACCCGTTTCCCAGCCGAAGAGAACGGGCTTTGGAACCATACTGTTGAATCGCTCGGTGCCGTTCGACCTGAACGGAGAAGCCCACGTGGCTTATGACCCGGACGGAGTGTTTGCGCGCTTCGTGATTCCCGCGCAGTTCATTACGGAGGCGTCAGGGGCGCAGGAGTCCGCGGCGGACCAGATCGAAGCGCCGGCGGCCACCGCGCTCGATGGCTTGCGTGTGCTTCTGCTCGAAGACCAGCTGATCATCGCGATGGACGTCGAGGCGATGCTGGCCGAGCTCGGTGCCAGCGGGCTGGAGACGGCCGCCAGCGTCGACGAAGCGCTGGAGAAACTTCAGTCGGGCTCCCCGGACCTGTGCGTATTCGACGTCAATATTGCGGGCGTCGCCTCGTTCCCGGTTGCAGAGGAGGCCTTGAGGCGCGGTATCCCGTTCGTATTTGCGACAGGCTATAGCGAAGCTGCCGAGTTCCCTCTCTCAATGGCGAATATCCCGGTGGTTCGAAAGCCATACGACAAGGACAAATTGGCCGTCGCCGTGGCCGCGGCGCTCTCGGGCATTGATCGCACATAACGCTTAGGGGGCGCACCCCCGACAAGTCCCGCGGCCGGCGTCGGAAACGTGAAAGCGGAGTGGCCCTTGGCCACGGCGTGATTGCCGCACGAAAAGAGACGCCGTGTGCACCGGCCGCAGCGCAGGCTGGGAGGCGTTCCGCCAGCTATCTCCTCCGGTCACGCAGGTGCGACCAGATCGAGAACGCCACAAGCCCGACAGCGATTGTGGCAATGATGCCCTTGACCCACAGAGGCGTCCCTTCAGGGACGATGATCGGCTGCACCGGTTTCCTCCGACGATGACTGGCCCTAGACCGGTTCGGGGGCTGATGCCGCTATTAATGCGATGAGTCCCCGGATATTTCCAGGACGCCCTGCTTCTGTCACCACGACTTGGTCTGCCGGAAATGGATCACGTTTATAGCCAGAATATTATCGAAGCTCGCAGTCTCGAACGGCAGCCGGTTTCTACGTCCGCCGTTGCGGCTTGGCGAAAGTCGAACGCTCGCGCTTCTTGAACGTGTCGCGGCGCCATTTGCTTCGGGAGACAGACGGCTGGAAGAATTAGTGCCTATTGGTCGAATATGATTGTGCTCGGCCAATAGACGCTGAGTAAGATCCGGCTAAGCAGCACCCGGAGCGAGTAGCGTGGCGGATGGAAAACGCCGCCTGAAGCATCGATTTAATGGTGGGCGGTGCAGGGATTGAACCTGCGACCCCAGCCGTGTGAAGGCTGTGCTCTCCCGCTGAGCTAACCGCCCGCTCGTGCCGTGAGCCCGTGGCTATAGGTCTGGCAACCCGTGAAGTCAAGACAACGCAACACACGCGAAGCGCTTGACGGATGAAAGTCATTCGGGCCAGCTTGGACCATGCGCAGCAGAAAGATTCTCACCCGATCAATGCGGAAGATTGCTCTCCCGGCCGTGTGCCTGGGGGCGGCACTGTACTTTGCCCATCATGCGCTCGATGATGCGCAGGGCTGGCGGCGCTCATCGCAGCTGACAGGGGACCTGCGTGCCGCCGAGGAGCAACTGGCCGCCGAGCAGGCCAAATCGACCGCGCTTCAGCAGCGCGTAGACGGCCTCAACGGCAAGAGTCTCGATCCGGATCTGCTCGACGAGCAGGCACGCCAGTCGCTCGGCCTCGCCAAGCCCGACGAAATCATCATTTATAAGCCCTGATTGCGCAATGTTGCGCCGCACAAGGCACTGTTTTTTATAATCTTCTTGCTTTCATGAATTTTGAGAGCGGCGATTTAGAGTGTGCTTTACAAGCGGCTACCGAACGCTGCATAAGCGGAGGCGACGGCAGGGGCCGGCACCCGTCAAAATCGAAAGGGATTGCCCTATGGGTTCAGCAAAAGCAAAAAGCGCAAAACCCACGGGCGAAGCGGCAACGTCCCGCCAGTCCAAGGCCGACAAGGGCCAGGAACTGCTGGCGTTCTACAAGGAAATGCTGCTGATCCGGCGCTTCGAAGAGCGTGCGGGCCAACTTTACGGCATGGGGCTGATTGGCGGGTTCTGCCACCTCTATATTGGTCAGGAAGCGATCGTTGTCGGCATGCAGGCCTGCCTCAAGGAGGGCGATCAAGTCATCACAGGGTACCGCGATCACGGGCACATGCTTGCCTGCGGTATGGATCCCAAGGGTGTCATGGCCGAGCTCACCGGCCGGTCCGGGGGTTACTCCAAGGGCAAGGGCGGGTCGATGCATATGTTCTCGACCGAAAAACACTTCTATGGCGGGCACGGGATCGTCGGCGCTCAGGTTTCGCTCGGCACCGGCCTCGCATTCTCCAATTTCTATCGCGCCAATGACAATGTGTGCCTGACCTATTTCGGTGACGGCGCGGCCAACCAGGGCCAGGTCTACGAAAGCTTCAACATGGCGGAGTTGTGGAAGCTCCCGGTCATCTATGTGATCGAGAACAACCAGTACGCCATGGGGACTTCGGTCCAGCGCTCGAGCGCGGAGACCCATCTCCACCGCCGCGGTGTGAGCTTCAACATTCCTGGAGAAGAGGTCGACGGAATGGACGTGCTGGCGGTGCGGGCCGCCGGCGAAAAGGCGGTGCAGTGGTGCCGCGACGGCAAGGGCCCCTACATTCTTGAAATGAAGACGTACCGCTATCGCGGCCATTCGATGTCTGACCCTGCGAAATACCGCACCAAGGAAGAAGTCGAACGCTACCGGACCGGGCACGACGCGATCGAATTGGTGCGCCAGCGCCTCCTGGACGGCAAGTTCGCCGATGAGGCGAGCCTCAAGGAAATTGACAAATCTGTCCGCGAAGTCGTTGCCGAAGCAGCGGAATTTTCCCAATCGAGCCCCGAGCCGGCGGTTTCCGAGCTCTACACCGACGTTCTGGCGGAGGCATAAACCCCATGGCGACACAGATCCTCATGCCGGCATTGTCCCCGACCATGGAAGAAGGGACGCTCGCGAAATGGCTGAAAAAGGAAGGCGATAACGTCAAATCCGGCGATGTCATCGCAGAGATCGAGACCGACAAGGCAACGATGGAGGTGGAGGCGGTCGATGAGGGAACGCTGTCGCGCATCCTGGTACCGGCCGGAACCGAAAACGTAAAGGTCAATACGCCAATCGCCGTACTGGATGGCGACGGCACCGAGTCCGTAGCCGCGCCGCAGGCCAAGGCGCCTGCACCCGTCCCGGCCGAAGCGAAAGCGTCGGCTGCGCCAGCACCCATCGCGGCACCGCTTCCCGAAGACCCGGACCTGCCTGCCGGAACGACGTTCGTTTCAAAGACCGTGCGCGAGGCCCTGCGCGATGCGATGGCCGAAGAGATGCGCCGTGACGGCAATGTTTTCCTGATGGGCGAAGAGGTCGCGCAGTATCAGGGCGCCTACAAGGTGAGCCAGGGCCTGCTGGAAGAATTCGGCGACAAGCGCGTCATCGACACGCCGATCACCGAGCACGGATTTGCGGGGCTTGGTGTCGGCGCGGCACTCGCGGGCCTGCGGCCGATCGTCGAGTTCATGACATTCAATTTCGCGATGCAGGCGATCGACCAGATCATCAACTCCGCCGCCAAGACCCGTTACATGTCGGGCGGGCAGATGGCGTGCGCGATGGTGTTTCGCGGCCCCAACGGCGCGGCGGCGCGCGTAGGCGCACAGCACAGCCAGGATTATTCGGCCTGGTACGCGCAGATCCCGGGCCTGAAGGTGGTTTCACCCTATTCGGCGGCCGACGCAAAAGGGCTCCTCAAAGCGGCGATCCGCGATCCCAATCCGGTGATCTTCCTTGAGAACGAAATTCTCTACGGCCGCACCTTCGACGTCCCCGACCTTGAGGACTACGTGTTGCCCATCGGCAAAGCGAAAATTGTACGGGTCGGCACCCATGTAACCCTCGCGACCCATTCGATCTGCGTCGGTCTTGCGCTTGAGGCCGCGCAGGCACTGGCGGGCGAGGGCATCGAGGCGGAGGTGATCGATCTTCGCACCCTGCGCCCGCTCGACATTCCCACCGTCGTCAAGTCGGTACAGAAAACCAACCGCCTTGTGACGATCGAACAGGGGTGGCCGGTGTGCAGCATCGGCTCGGAAATCTCCGCGCAGGTCACCGAGCAGGCGTTCGACTGGCTCGATGCCCCGGTCAAGAGACTGGCCGCGAAAGATGTTCCGCTACCCTATGCGGCAAATCTTGAAAAGCTGGCACTGCCAACCGTTGCAGACATCATTGAAGCGGCCAAAGCCGTGACCTACCGCTGAGGGGCTCGATGGCGATCAACATTCTCATGCCCGCGCTCTCTCCGACGATGGAGGAGGGCAAGCTTGCCAAATGGCTGAAGAAGGAGGGCGACGCAATCAAATCGGGCGACGTCATCGCCGAAATCGAGACCGATAAGGCCACGATGGAAGTGGAGGCTGTAGACGAGGGAACGCTCGGAAAGATTCTCGTTCCGGAGGGCACCGACAACGTCAAGGTGAATGCGCCGATTGCGGTCTTGCTCGGCGAGGGTGAAGACGCGAGTGCTGCGCCGAAAGCCACGCCGCCGGCCGCCGCCCCAGCCCAGCCGCA
>LADL02003096.1_pt1 | contig 16685 bp, 19 predicted proteins | sample 619721 | NCBI WGS metagenome assembly LADL02 (sample SAMN03397408, study PRJNA257561) | rock porewater metagenome | biome: terrestrial; feature: Opalinus Clay rock; material: porewater; isolation source: Opalinus Clay rock porewater BRC-3 borehole | place: Switzerland: Mt Terri URL, St-Ursanne ...
CTTCGAGTTCAATGCCGGCGGCAAGCGCTATGCCGTTCCCGATCCCGAATGGGACTTCGGGGCTGATACCTATGCTGCCCGCAATGTTCGCATCGGCGCTCTGGTGGATCGCGGTATCACCACCTTCAACTATACCTATGACTTCGGCGACGACTGGCGGCACTCAATCACTGTCGAGGCCGTCACGGACGCCGATCCGGCAGTCGAATATCCGCGCTTCCTCGACGGCGACCGGCGCGCGCCGCCGGAAGATGTCGGCGGCTTGCCCGGCTTCGAAGACTTCCTCATCGCAATGTCAAAGCCACGACATGCACAACATCGCAAAGTCGTGGACTGGTATGGCGGTCGCTTCGAGCCGAATGATATTGGCGTCGATACGATCAATGAGCGGATAGCGAAACTGGCGCGTCGCCGAACGCTCGGGAAAGCTGGCTTCGCAAAAAGCCGAACCAAACCCCACTGACCGGATGCTGAAGACCCATCCGCGGCCTACGCCGGATGCTTACAGAAAAGCGACCAGCAGGAGAATCAGTGTGAAGCGAGAAACCATCATCCGTCCACCCAGCGACCTCGCCGGCCGTAAACGATTGCTCCATGCACCACGACGACAGGTCACCTGATTCTTTTCTGTATGACAACACTTTCGGCGATCCAAAAAGAGTGGGTCGCTATATGTCTCTTGGTAACTTCTCGTGACTTGAAATGGCAGCACGTACAGCGGCGATCTGCTCCGCCTTTTCGCAGTAGCAATCGAGAAAACCGTGGATGGGACAGGTCCGGCACATCTCCTCTAGGCGCTTGCGAAGCGCGCGACGACCTCGGTGCAACCGGACGGTGATGTTATTCAGCGAGGTTCCTAGGCTTGCGGCAAGCCGATCGCGTGGCTCGCCGAGAATGTCCGCGCGCCAAATGATGTCCGCATACTCCGCCTTAATCGTAGGCAGTAAGCGGTACAGACAATTGCAAATGGTTGCGTCAAGCCCTAGGTCGGACTCGGCAGAATGGTTCTCTAAACTGTCGGGATCGACCTCTGTTTCGCGCTTGCGACGCCTTATCCTGTCTCGCTGATGGTCGACGATAGTCGTTGCAAGAATCCTCCCTAACCAGCCACGCATAGTACGAACGTCGCGAAGCTGAAATGACCGCTCCAAGGCGCGCAAGGAGAACCGTTGAAGCACTTCCTCCGCCTCGTCCCGGTCGCGGAGCCGATTTTTAAGGAAACGCATTATTTCTTGCCGTACCTCGACCAACGCTCGCTGGACGGCTGCATCGTGCGGCTTGGCACCGTCGCCTTCCCAAATCCTTCCTAACGTTTCATCATCTTCATTGCGGGTCATTAAATGCTCCTGTCTAGTGAGCCAGAGCCTGCTCAAACTTATCGTCTGTTACCGCCCGGTGTAATTCTTTAATCTAGATCAAGATCTTTCCATTTCCCCAACCTTGCTCGACTATTCGGTGCGTCACTTCGAGATAGGGGTGGAAATGCAGCACACCGGTTAGCGAAACCACGTCGCTGCGCCGAGACTTTGGCAGAGCGACGTCGCGGCAATGGGGAAATCTTTGACTGCGAATGTGGGACGGAGGAACTGCACTGGGAGCATTTTATCATTGCGCACTGTGATCCGATCCCGGAGCTGCTACATTGTGCGCCAAGCGCTGACTACCCTAAACCTGAGCCGAAGTGGTCTGTGGGGCGAGTACCCACAATGTAGCGGCTACCTTTCTCCAACCCCCGCAGCCTCGTAGTTGCTATGGTCCACCGGGCCGGTTATTTCTTGGTGTCATGTTTGATGGCGACTGTCCGTAGTCGGGCGTCCGGTGAGGAGTTCGATTGGTCAAATTGGTAGGCTGGCTCGGCCGTGGCAGATAAATCTCGATTGCGGTGGCCCTTCACGATCCGGCTGTTGCACTGGTTAAGCGTGGTGACGTTCGCAATACAGATCGCGCTGTCTTTTGGCCCGATGAAGGGCTCTGGGATGGCATCAATGCTGTGGCTCCCTTCGCACATTTCTACAGGCGTCCTGATCTTTCTTCTCACCGTGTTCCGCCTTGTTATTCGGGTCTGTACACGTGCACCTGACCGAAGCCCCTCATTGCCCGCACGAGCTGCCGCGGCCCTTGTACAGTGGTGCTTGTATGCATTTGTTCTTGCTGTTGTGATAACCGGCTGGCTCGCCTATCGTCCGATGCCGTTGATGCCGCCGGCACGCCTGTTCGGAAGCTTGCCGATTCCCAAAGCGCCCTCCTTTGCGGGCCTGAACGCCCGAGACTTCATCGCCGTCCACAGCACGCTGTTTTGGGTGCTTGCCACGCTGGTTGCTGTGCACGTGCTGGTTGCCGCAATGCATGCAGTGCTGTTTCGCGACGGGGTGATGAGCGGGATGCTGTTCAGGCGTTCGCGCGAAGCCAAGGCTGAGGACGGTGGATTTGCCGGTTAGATTTGAATATGTTCACCCGTTCATCGCCCAAAGCCTGCCACCAACGATTACGGCATAGCGGACCCCCTTGCCACCGTATCCTAAGGGAGAGTTCCATCTTCTTTCAACGCGCGGCATAGCCTGCGTCGGCACTGGCGCTGAGCGCGGGTTCTCGACTGTCGTTATAGTCGACAGACCCGGGCGATTGCGATCGTCTCTTGGCCGCCGCTGCCATCGGCATATCCTTCTGTTGGCAGTTGATGCCGGTACTCGTCAGGCAACCGGAAATGCGCTTTCATCTTGGGCGCTTTTCGTGGGGGATCTGATAACATCGAATCGATCGGTGTTTGATCTGGAGCAAGTTGCTACGGTTGCGTTCGGATTACATTTAAGCGTGTTGAGGGCTTTTAGGCACCGTGAGGACGCACCGCCGTGAGGGCAGTCGCCAGAATGTCGAGGACTTCTAGCAAGCGGAATGGAAAGGTTCCGTTCGCTACCCGCTGCTGGCTCATCGTGTGCATATCGACCTTCCTCGCTGCCAGCGCGTTTCTCTACGGTGCAAGCCACGTGCATGCCTTCCCGGTTGGCGAAGCGCAATATGGTGTGCAGAATGGCAACTTTACGGGCAGTTCCGATCACGGACATCCGGTGCCATGTGATGACGAGGAGCGCGGCGACGGCAACTGCTGCGTTGCTCATCCTAGATGCGGCATCTGTGCCCCGTTACCCTCACAAAGTTTCGCCGCCGCCCTGCCGGTGGAGACTTTTGGCGTCACGACCTTTCCGGCATCGGAACCTGGCGGCGCCCAACGTCAGTTGCGGCCTCCGCGTCTCTTCGTGACCGCTTGAGCGCATGCTCTCCGTTTCGTGCGTTCCAAGTCAGCCTAAATGGCCGGATTCGCGAATACGAGAGCATTGATCATGAACTACCTGTTCAGGTGAAGTTCCTGACCCCGGAAACCTGACCATCCCATTACCACCATCATCTCTCTTGCGGCGACGGGCATGATGATCCTTGCCCCGTATGACGGCTGAGAGCCAAGGAGCATAAGGTTATGACAAGGAACACTTCCAAGAATGTTATCGCAATCGAAGCCGCAGAGAGCCGAACGACATTTTCACGATATCTCGTGACTTTGATGCTTGGCGCCGCGACGGCTATGGCGATGTCATTTGCGCCGCCAGCGGGGGCGGAGCCTGCGGACTTCGGCTTCGTCTACACGGCAGATGAATATGGAAACACCATTAGCCGGATCGACGTGGGAACGGGGACGGTGGAAATCCTTCCAGTCAGGATCACGCCCCACAATGTCCAGTTCGTGCCCGGCAAAAATCTGTTGCTCGCAGTTGGGCTGCCTGTATCCGACGGAGGAGAAAGCTCCAACGGAAAAGACGACGCCCACGGCGATAGCGATGGCGGACACGGTGGCGGAGGTCACGGCGCTGCGACCGCGGGCGAACTGGTCGTCCTCGACACGACAGACATCACGTCTGGGCCGAAGGCCTCGATCGCCGTCGGCGGCCATCCCGCACATGTGATTGCCGATGCGGAAGGCGGCCTTGCCTATGTGACCAATTCCGAGGATGACACGGTGTCGGTCATCGACCTCGAACAGGGCAAAACCGTAGCCGCTGTAGCGACTGGCGACTACCCGCATGGCCTGCGGATGAGCCCGGATGGCAAGTCCATCTATGTCGCTAACGTCGAAGACGGCACCGTGTCGGTCATTGACACGGCCTCTCGCTCCGAAACCGCCCGCATCAAAGTCGGCGTCGCACCGGTCCAGGTTGGCTTCACACCCGACGGGAGTCGCGTCTACGTTTCCTTGCGAGACGAGAACAAGGTGGCAATGATCGACACCGCCACCCGACAGGTGGCCGCGCGCATCGATGTCGGCCGCTCTCCCATCCAGGTACACGCGACTCCAGACGGTCGCTTCGTCTATGTTGCCAACCAGGGCACTGAAGAAGAGCCAGATGACACCGTTTCGGTCATCGACGTCGCAGGCGGAAACGTCGTCAAGACGATTCGGACGGGCGCCGGGGCTCATGGCGTTACCGTCAGCGACGACGGTGCATTCGTCTTTGTCACCAACATCGTCGAAGGCACTGTTTCAGAGATTTCGTTCGAAAGCCAGTCCGTCGTTCGCACCTACCGGGTCGGCAAGGGCCCCAACGGGATCACCTATCAGGCGCGTTGAACCAGACGGGCGGCGTACCGCCGCCCGCTTTCACACCAAACGATGGAGCAAAAACATGACCAGTCTCGTGAAGACCATTCTTGCAGCGGCACTGCTGCTTTCAACGCCCGCTCTAGCGGAGGAGGCCCACCATAAGCCTTCCGGAACCGCGGAATCTCTCACAGGCGATATGGCCCCGCAGTCGGGTGCGTCGGCCACCATGTCCGACAGTGGCGCCTCGGGGATGATGGGCGGGGACATGATGAAGATGATGGAGCAGATGATGCGCGGGATGAGGGCAGGCGGAATCGAGATGGATGCAAGCGGTCCCATGCGGCAGATGATGTCGCCCGAACATGTGGAAGGGAGGATCGCCTTCCTGCGGACCGAGCTAAAGGTCACCGACGCGCAGCAACCGCTCTGGGAGGTCGTCGCCGAGGTCCTGCGTGCGAATTCCATCGGGTCCAAGGGCATGATGCCCGCAATGATGGGCGGGATGATGCAGCCAGGAGCTTCGTCGAAACCGCTTCCGCAGACGCTTGCCGACCTGGAGCGCATGCTGTCGTCCCGCCTTGACAGTTTGCGCCGCCTGAACTCGGCGCTCGAGCCCTTCTATGAGTCGCTGGATGAGACCCAGAAGAAGACGGCCGACGAACTGTTGATGCCGATGGGTATGATGTGAACGGCAACACCATCTTCCTGCGGCGCCGGCTCGCCGCAGGGAGACACTGCGATACATGTCGGAACTAATGAAATGGGGTGATTCAATTTCATTTTGAGAGGCCCTAGTGCCGTCTGTGGAGGCTTTATCGTCGTGACGGTCGAAAGGGCAAATTTTGCATTGTCGGAATCGGCCTCCCACTTCAACAGGGCGGTTCCTTTGATAATGCATCCGTGATCGAGCAAGGGGATTGACCTTCCATCTACTGGAGCCCCTATGATCGCTTCAACGTGCCGACCGAACGAAGACGACTGGAATGCCGAAACGGAAGGTGCCCGACATGACCTGCGGACATTGCGCGGGCGCGGCGAAGAAGGCGATACATTGCGCCGACAGCCAGGCGACCGTTGCAGTTGACCTTGCATCGAACACCGGGTCGATCGTGACTTCCGCGGTTGCCGCCGAAATTTCGAAGTCGGTCGGCTCCGCAGGTGATCCGAACAAGGCGGTCTGAGGGGAAGGAGAGAACAGGTGAAAGAATTCGTGCGAATGATTGTCGCAGCCCTGATGACAGGCCTTGTGGGCACGGCCACCGCGACTGCACCGGCAACGGTGGCCGAGACCGTTTCAGTCTCGGAACTGCAGGAGCGCACCCACGTTCACGGATTGGCGGTCGATCGCCGGAGCCCGGACCAGCTTCTGATCGCAACACACCACGGCCTGTTCCGCTCTGGCCCTGACGGGCAGGTGGAACTTGTGTCTCCGGTGCAGGACTTCATGGGCTTCACCCCCGATCCGACCGATCCCAGCCGGCTCTTCGCCAGCGGCCATCCCGCAGGCGGCGGCAATCTCGGCTTCATCGCCTCCAGCGACAACGGCGTGACATGGCAGCAGGTGGCTGCAGGCGTCGACGGCCCCGTTGATTTCCACCAGATGACGGTCAGCGCCGCCGATCCAAAAATGATCTACGGCGCCTATGGGGCGCTGCAGGTAACACGCGACGCCGGAAAGACATGGTCGATCGCGGGACCGCTGCCGCAAAAGCTGATCGACCTGGCCGCGTCGGCCGCCAGTCCCGATACTGTCTACGCCGCAACCGAGGGCGGGCTGCTGGCAAGCCTTGACGGCGGACAGAGCTGGCAAGAAATCCTTGCAGGCGCTCCGGTAAGTCTCGTCGAGGTGACGCCAGATGGTTCGCTCTACGCGTTCGTCCTCGGGCGTGGCCTCGTGCGCTCCGCCGAAGCGGACCTGGACTTCAAGACCGTCTCGGATTCCTGGGGTGATCGAATCCTGCTGCACCTTGCCGTCGATCGGGCCGACAAGAGCAGAATGTTCGCCGCCTCCCACAAAGGCGCGATCCTGGCCAGCACCGACGGCGGAAAGACATGGGTCGAATTCGGCAAATGAGGCTGATGGCAATGAGCCGGCGTTCGCTTGGGACGTTCGCACTTGTCACCGCGGCGGCGGTTGGAGTCTTTCTTGTTCTCGACAGCAGATCAGACGCCTTGCTCAAGGCGGGGAATGCCAGCGTCGTCGGTCGCGGACAGGTCGTCTACCTGGAACATTGCGCTTCCTGCCATGGCCGAAACCTCGAAGGACAGCCAGATTGGAAGTCCCCGGACAACGAAGGATTTCTACCGGCGCCGCCGCACGACGCAAGCGGCCACACCTGGCATCATCCGGACAGGGTTCTTTTCGACGTCACCAAACTCGGCGTTGCCAAGGCCGCCAACCTCAAGAACTACAAGACGCGCATGCCCGCCTTTGAAAATTTGCTTGAGGATGACGAGATCATCGCAGCCCTTTCCTACATCAAGGCAACTTGGCCCGAAGACATGCGTCGTCGGCATGATCAGCTGAACCGGGTGGACGAGTTGAGGAAGCGCTCCAATCCTTGACGATATACGGCTACCGGCTGGCTGCATCGAGCAGACAGTCGATTTAACTAAGGCCTCCGGGCTTTGTTCCGAGCGGGCGTTCGACTATTCAGGAGATCGTCTGGTGAAAAAAAGCCGCGCCTGAACCAAACCGGTCGGCACGATTACTATTGTGACGCGGAAGGTGCTTCGGCGCCAACGGCTTGCATCTCCATGGGTAGAGAGGACTCGCGCCTTGACTGTATCCTTAGCGCGCGCCATCGCCGCATGAACGCTCAATTCTCAACAAATTCTGGTATCCGGCGTGGATGATTTCGCGATTCTCGGATTGTTCGCGATCGCTTTCGTCGCAGCCACCATCTTGCCGGCGCAGTCGGAAGCAGCGCTCGTCGGCTTGCTTGTCGCGGGGACGCAATCGCCGCTATTCCTAGTCGCCGTCGCCAGCCTTGGCAACGTGCTCGGCGCTATCGTCAACTGGGCATTGGGGCGCGGGATCGAGCGGTTTCGGGACCGGCGCTGGTTTCCTGTCACTCCATCCATGCTCGATCGCGCCACGGGCTGGTATCGGCGCTGGGGGCGGTGGAGCCTGCTTTTGAGTTGGGCGCCATTCGGCGGCGACGCGCTGACGGTCGCCGCCGGCGTGCTGCGCGAGCCGTTGTGGAGCTTCGTCCTCCTCGTCACAATTGCCAAGACAGCGCGCTATCTTGTGCTGGCCGTGGCCACCTTGAGCCTGGCGTGAGGTTGGTTTGGTCCAGAACCTCATCGCGATCCAACGCGAAATCTACTTGGCTTTCGCCGACCGGATCAGGACATTCGCAAAACCGCGGACTGGATGCTGCTCGCGGCCTACCTGCCGATGGGCATTATCTTTGGCGCGGTCCATGCGCGAACTCCGGCAAATGAGATCGATCGACGCGGTAAAAAATGGCAGAGCTTGAGATTGCTTGCAAAATCCATTCACGTCAGTGGCGAGGACTAAACAATCGCTCCACACCGAGCAATCTCGGCTTGCAGACCATCCAAAAATAGGGTAGCCCCCTACCTTATGTCACACACAGCCGAACAGAAGCCCAAGCTTCTCGGGCGAATTCGCCGCCTGAAAGGGCAAATGGAGGCTGTCGAGAGGGCCCTTGAAGCCGAAGCTCCGTGCGGCGAGATTTTGAACCTTGTGGCCTCAGTGCGGGGCGCGGTGAACGGCCTGATGGTTGAACTCATCGAGGATCATATTCGCCAGCACGTCGTCGACCCTGACAAGGAGGCCCACAGTGATCGCGGGCAGGGAGCCGCCGAACTTATAGGCGTCGTAAGGACATACCTCAAATGACATATGACAGAGCGGTTCACTCGGCGCCGCGCGCCCACGACCATGTCTTCCTTGGCGAGAATCATGAACGTAACGAACGACGCACGTGGTTCGTGATCGTCTTGACGGCAACGATGATGGTGGCCGAAATCACGGCCGGAACGGTGTTCGGCTCGATGGCCCTCGTGGCGGACGGTTGGCACATGTCCACTCACGCAGCCGCCATGCTCATTGCCGCTTTGGCTTATCTCTTCGCCCGAAAAAATGCCCGGAATCCGCGGTTCACTTTCGGGACAGGAAAACTCGGCGACCTCGCGGCATTTGCAAGCGCGGTAATCCTCGCTTTGATCGCGCTGCTGATCGGGTGGGAAAGCTTCTTGCGCCTCACCAATCCCGTCGCCATCAGCTTCCCGCAGGCGATTTCCGTCGCCGTTATCGGTCTCGCGGTGAACCTTGTCTGCGCTTGGCTTTTACGGGACGACCCTTCGCACCATGGTCAAGGGCATTATCATGACCACCACCATGCTGATGACGATCACGCCCACCCTGCCCACGGTCGCGACAACAACCTGCGTGCGGCCTACCTCCATGTCCTCGCCGACGCGCTGACCTCCGTTCTCGCGATCGTCGCCCTGCTGGCCGGCAGCGTCTTTGGCTGGCTGTGGCTTGATCCGGCCATGGGCATCGTCGGCGCGCTTGTCATCGCCAGATGGTCGTGGGGCCTTATCCACGCCGCCGGAGGCGTACTGGTCGACTACGTTCCGGCCGACGAGGATTTACCGGAAGAAATTCGCTCGGCGATCGAGGTCGAGGGAGATGTAATCATCGACCTGCATGTGTGGCAGCTTGGCCCCGGCCATCATGGGGCGATCGTTTCGGTTGTGAGCGACAATCCAAAAGCGCCTTCGCTCTATCGCGCAAAGCTCGCGCACATACATGACCTTTCGCATGTGACGGTCGAGGTGGAAGCAAAAGCGGCTTAGTTGCGAGGTCGAATGCCTGGCCTGCGTTCTGCGCAATTCGGTCTTCTGGGGTAAGAAATATCCGGCGATCGGCCAGAGCTGGCGCCGCGCCTGGAACGAGGTTGTGCCGTTTTATGCCTTCCCTTCTGACGTGCGTCGAATTTTATACACTACGAATTCCATAGAGGCTTTGAACTCCAAGCTGCGCCGGGCAGTGCGAGCCCGCGGTCACTTCCCCAATCACGAGGCGGCGGCAAAGCTGCTGTTCCTGGTCTTGAACCGCACAGAAAAAGAGTGGAGGATGCCGACTCGTGAATGGCGATGGCCAAGGCCCAGTTCGCCGTCATCTTCGGCGAGCGCTTCATGCGGGCAATGGCCGGATAAATGTCAATCAGCCCGCCCTGACACGAAATCCCTGATAGTCCCGATCCACACCCGTGGCCACAAGCAGGCACTACGTGAAGTCCGCCGCATGGCACCTTTGTCGGCCGGCTCTACCGTGACATTGGCCGCAAGATTGCCGGTCAGCCGGATCTCGAGGCTGCCTTTCGGCCCGTCGCCGAACCGATCGCCCGGCTGCTCGCACAGAAGGCAGGCGACCCCAACAAGCTCTATGCCATGCATGCTCCGGAGGTGGAATGCATCGCCAAGGGCAAGGCTCGCACCCGTTATGAATTTGGGGTCAAGGCGTCCTTCGCCGTCACCAATGCCCGTGCCAGGGGCTGACAGTTCATCATCGGCGCCCAAGCCTGTCCTGGCTTGCCCTATGACGGCCATACCCCCCCCAAAGCCAGATCGCCCCGGTTGAACGCCTGACCAGCGCCAGGGTCGAGCTCGCCTACGTCGAGCGCGGCTATCGCGGTCACGGTCTGGCAGCACCGCAGGTTTACCTGTCCAACACCCGCGGCATCGCCTCGCCAACCGTCAAGCGCGAACTCAGACGGCCGAGCGCCGTCGAACCGATCATCGGACACACCAAGGCCGACGGAAAAGTCGAACGCCACTGGCTGAAGGGCGCCCAGGGCGATGCCATCAACGTCATCCTCGCCGCCGCTGGACACAACATGGCACCGGTACATTATTGGGACACGGATATACGGTACGGCATGGCGTCATGCTTGATTGTTGCGCAGGGGCAGATAACCGTCGGTGTCGAGCGGCAAGGTTTCCGACCAGATGTAATCGCCGGTGATGTTGATGTGGTCCCAGCCCAACGGGGAGAGGCGGGCCGTGATCGTGTCTTCAATCTTCGTGCCGCGTACCCTCGTTTCCGTCAGTATTCTCCCGAGGTAGCGGCAGTTGAACAGGATTATGGCGGCCGTGACGAGGTTGAGGGCAGCGGCTCTGCTTGACTGGTTTTCGTGTCCACGATCCCGGAAACGCCCCAGACGATGGAAAGCGACCGCCCTGGAGAGGGAGTTCCGCGCCTCCCCCTTGTTGAGTTCCGTCGTGACGAGCCTACGCAGGCCGGGATCTTCGAACCAGCGCAAGGTGAACAGCGTGCGCTCGATCCGGCCGATTTCGCGCAACGCGGCGGCGAGACTGTTCTGTTGCCGGTACGCCGAGAGCTTCCTCATGATCAATGACGGCGTGACGACCTTGTGCCGCAGCGCATGGATCACTCTCTGGATTTCGTCCCAGTGCGCGCGGATCAGCTGCGGGTTCAGCCGATTGCCGAACAATGGCGCGAGAGGGCCGTATTTTGCCTTGGGTTCGAACGCATAGAGCTTGCGGTCCGACAGGCGCGGAATGCGGGGCTCGAACGACAGGCCGAGCAAATGCATGACGGCGAAGACAATATCCGAGACGCCACCGCCATCGACATGGAAGGCGGCAATATCGACGCCGCTCTCATGACCCAGGATTCCGTCCAGGGAATGCACAGCCTCGCTTGCAGTGCCGGCGATCACCTTCTGATGGAGCGGGGCATACCTGTCAGTGATCGTGGTGTAGATCTTGACGATCGGGTCCCGCCCGTAGTGGGCGTTGACGGCGCCACCTGCCTCGCCCGGTCCGCCGAGATAGAATGCTTGTCCATCTGCCGATGCGCGCCAGCCTTCGCCGAACCAGGCGGCGATCGGCTCCGCGTGAATGGCGTCCGTCAGGTTGGCAAGAGCCGCGCGGAAGGTTTCTTCGCGCATGTGCCACATCTGCATACGCAAGAGAGCACGCCGTGATCCCGCGCCGCTGACTTCAGCCATTCGGGAGAGGCCGAGATTCGTCGCTTCCGCGATCAGGGTCGCCATGAACGCTCGCATGTCGGCTGGCGGCAGGCCCGTCGAGACATGCGTAAAATGCTCCGCAAAGCCCGTCCACAGATTGACCTGGTCGAGAAGATCGGTGATGCGGACATGGGGCATCATGCGGTTAAGGGCGCCGATGACGGCCGCGCTATCGTCCTGCACACTGTCTTCCTGCTCCTTTGGAAAGCGCAGGCGCCCGCCAGCGAACAGCGTCGGCTCCCTTGCCGCCAATCCCTCAGCCACGGACAGCAATGCGGTATCCAGTGTCGAAGCCCGCCCGTGCAGGTATGTGTCCGCGTCGACGTCCGGATGTGCCGGCAACGCGTTGCCGTCCGCCTTGTCATTCGCCAGCAGGTCATCCAGAGACCGGTGGATACGGGAGGTTGGAACCCATACGCTCCCGCTCGCCAATGCGTTCGCCAAGCCGAAGTATGTCGCAAGCTCGTAGCAGGTCCGGTCAATCGAACCGTTTGTGAAGACATGGCGCCGCCAGCGTCGCTCGATATGGGCAAGTGGCAGCGTGTCAGGCAGTCGCCGGCGTTTGTCTCCGCCGATTTCCGCGAGAATGGCGGCGGCATCCAGCAACGGTTTGGCGGCGCGGCTGCCTTCGAACATAAAAGACGACAAAAAGCGGGAACCGGTCTGCCTGAAGACGTGGTATTCGCGCGGGAGCTCGCCAATGATGTCCGGACGTCCCGGCCGGAGCGACCGGCGGATTGTAGCCGCATCGTCTTCGATGGTGTCGAGGGTCGCGATTTCGGTCACGGCGGAAGCGACGTCGCCTCCCTCCCTTGCGGAGATGACGAGTGCTTCCAGTACATCGGCGATGCGCGCCAATCGGGTGCGGCCCTGCTCAGCGGTGAGGGCAACTGTCTCTTCGAGCCGCTTTCTGGCGCGCAGATTCGCCCGCGCCACCAATGACTGGAACATCGAAAGAGCGCCGTCGGTCAATGTGGCCTCGAGTTCGCGCAGCGTGGCGATCATGACGGCGTGGCGCCGGTCCGCGCCCATCTGCAGGAAAGCCTGAGAGGTGTAGAGCAGTCCTTCCTTCGCCATCTGTGCCAGGCGAGAGCCAAAGGCAGGCGGCTGGCTGCCTATCCCCACAAGAGTGGAGCGGACGATGACGATCTTGTCGAGGATCTCGATCAACGGGCGCGCTCCGACCCGGGAAGGCGGCTCGCGGAGCCAGGATAGCCTTGTCTGACGGGCATGCGCCTTGGCGACGAGCAGCGTATCCAGTTGGTGACGATGACCTTCGTCGAGCATTGAGCAGACGCTGGTCACCATCATGCCGTCGGCCGCATGCATTGCCGAAGCCGCCAGACGCTCGACAACCGTCACACCGGGAATGACGATCTTCTCCTCCCGCATTTTCTCGATCAATCGTCCGAGAAGGATGCGTCCATCCGTCAGGCCCACAGCTTCTTGCTCGGCCCAATCGCTCAGCATCGAACGAGCCGGTCTCGTGAAGTCGCGATAACCATGATGCTGCTTGATCGCAGCCAGTTGCTCGTACCGTGTCGCGCCACGCCGAGCGAAGCGGGCGATCGCTTCCGTGTCGGCGCCGATCTGCTCGGCAATATAATCCAGCATGACCGGGGGCAGGAACTCCCCGCGTCGCAAATGCCTGCCGGGATAACGCAGGCAGCACAATTGGAGGGCATGGCTCAGGCGGGTTTCCGGTGTGCGGCTACTGGCTATAGCGGTGAGATCTTTAGCGTCCAGCGTATAGTGGCGAACAACCTCGTTTTCAGTCTCCGGCAACGCCAGCAGTACGTCGCGCTGCTTCTTCGTCATGGATATGCGGGCGGGCATGTTGTCTCCTTACAAAAACCCCTTGCCTTTCGATCTCTCATTGAAAGAGGATTGTGAAAGGATTTTCATCCTGATTCGTCAGCAGGACTGCCGCAGTTCCGCAAACGACCGTTATTGAAAGGGCGCCCATGCTGATCGGCTACGCCCGCGTGAGCAAAGGTGACGACCAGTCGAACAGGGCTCAGGCCAGGGCACTGGCCGAGGCCGGGTGCAAGCGCGTGTTCGAAGAGAAAGCATCGGGCGGACGCTGGGAACGTCCCGAGCTTCACCGCATGCTCGATCAGTTGCGTGATGGCGACACCGTCGTCGTCTGGAAGCTCGATCGCCTGTCGCGCTCGCTGAAGGATGTTCTCCACCTGATGGACAGGATCACCAGTGCCGGCGCGGGGTTTCGTTCATTGACCGAGGCGATCGACACGACGACGGCAGCCGGCCGCATGATGATGCAGATGGTGGGATCCTTTGCAGAGTTCGAGCGCGCCATGATCCGGGAGCGGACCACGGCCGGACTTGCCCAGGCCCGCGCCGAAGGCAGGATCGGCGGACGCCGCAGAAAGCTTGATCCGAAGAAACGGCGCGAAATCGCCGAAAGCGTCCTGTCGGGCCGCAAGAGCGGCGCCGAGATGGCGAGGCTGTATGACGTCAGCGAGCCGACAGTCTCGCGCATCATCGCCGAATATCGCGAGAAACTGGAGACAGACAGTGCCAGCCAGCCATGATCTCAAGGGGTTGATGAAGTTCCTGGCCCGCGAAGAATGGCGTGGGTGTTTTGAGCAGGTGTTCGATGATCACTTCGGCCCCGTGCTCGAAGCCGGAGACATGGAGTTCGATGATCTTGCCGAAATTCTCAGCGACGACTGGGCCATGACGCTCTGGGGATGCGTGTTCGAGGATTTCCTGACGCAAGAGTTCGACGTCCAGGGCGGCAATATCGTCGACGAATATCTCAAACGTCGCGGCTGGAAGGAGGGCACACAGACGAAAGCCTATATGAAGGCGCTTAGGATATCGGTCATGAGCCTCTATGAGGTGAGCGACATCGTGCCCGGCAAATCGCTCATGGCGCGCGATCTCATCCGCGGCGGCGAGCCGATCGCCGTGAGCGAGGGGACCGCAACGCTGACCCTGAAGCAGTGGGACAGGATCGCCGCCCGTATCGTGCCGGTCCTGGGCAAGAACATATTCGCCGGCGGGCTGCTGCCTTACACGCCGCAAGCCATCGATGCGCTGTTCGACGGTCTGCGACAGGTGTTCGGAAAGAAGGGCACAAAGAAACTCCCTGCCGTTGCGGACCAGGACCTGCAGTCGGTCGCTTCCATGTTCACGCTCTCATGGCTGTTCGATACGCTCGATCGAGCCATGGGGCTGCCACCGATGCAGAACTCGGACGGCGACGACCTCATGTTCCACGATGTCAGGTTTCCGCTGGCGAATGGCGTGACGCAGAAGGATATCGCCACGCGGGTGAACGCCATTTCGGCGATGGCGCAGGAGAACGCAAAGTTCTGGAACTGGCTCGAGGACAAGCCGAAGGGCGGAAAGAAGGTGAAACAGGCCGACGGGCTTTCCTTCGACGCCACCATGGATAACGGTCAGCGCGTGTTGGGTAATGTGGAGCTGAAGGGGCGGTTTCTACATCTGTCAACCAACTCCGCCGCGCGGGCGCAGAAGGGAACAGTCCTGATCCGTAAGGAACTCGGCGATCTCGTCCGCACGCCCCTGACAGACATCCGAACCATTGAGCAGATGATGGCCGAGCGGCCGCCACGCGAACATGGAGAAGCGGCTTCCGAAGTCCCGCCCGAAATTGCCGAGCAGGTTGTCCACCAGTTCATGGACCGGCAATATCGTGAAACGCTTGATCAGCCGGTCGGCATGCTCGGCAACAAAACGCCACGACAGGCGGCAAAATCAGCCGCCGGCCGACAGAAGGTCGCTGAATGGCTCAAATATCTCGAAAACCAGTCTGCAAACCAGCCGGATCCCGCCGATCCCATGGCAACCTACAGTTTTGAGTGGATGAGGAAGGAACTCGGCGTCCACGATCTGCGTCGATAAAGCCCGCTACCGTATATCCGTGTCCCAATAATGTACCGGGGCCTTCCTGACGGATGACCTGCCTGCTGAAAGCGCGTCGATGCTGGCCGCCGAGTAACGAAGTCCAGCAGGGGGCGGATATTCCGCCCCCAATCACCCTATAATATAACAATATCAATAAGATGAGTGCGATTGCTCGCATTCGGAATGAGGAATCATGTCTGCAACAACCATCATCGACACCGCCCCCCTCGGGGCGCTCATTCGCTACACCGACGGTAGTCCCAAGCCGCCGGCACGCTTCACCAAGAAGCTGGCGGCCTGGGAGCGCTCGAACGGCGTTGGCCGTCTTGTGAAAAAGGAGCCACCCCGACCTTACCCGACATGGACGGCTCCCGCGTCGTTCACGCTGCATGAGGGCAATTTCTCCTCGGACGGGGTGATCCTCGTCACCATCATGCGCAGCCATTCGGCTGACAGCGCCCTGGTCTTCGAGGTGGCCGAGGAGCCGAAGCCCGGGCAGGTGCGCGTGCTCCTCGACTTCAGCGGCAACACCGAGCTGCTGCATCTGGCGGAATCTGTCACTGCGGCCGAGCTTTGGATCGCCAAGGAAGGATACCGCAATGCGCGACTTGAAATCGTTGGCGATGAAGAGGGCGAAAGGGCAGGGGGCGCGGACCTGGCCGCTTGAGCCCAACTGAAACCGAGGGGCCCGCCAAAGTTCGGGCCTCTCATCCATCACAACCCTGTCCTTTGAGTTCGCGGGGCACCAAAGGATCCATCCCCAAAGAAGAAGTCTTCAACCAAGAGCGTGGCCGGGAGGCTGGCGGCGTTCCAAGCATCAGCGGGACAACCGGCTCCTGATGTTGGGGGACCATCCCCCGCTCGCCATTCCCTTCCTTGGCCCGAATCCCGTCTTCGAGATCAACCCGCGAGGGGTCGGACTACGGGCAAGCCCGTGCCGCCGGATGGATTCGGGCAAGCCGAACGTACCCGGTGATGTCAGCCAGTATTCGGGCCTGCGGGGTCCTGTCGCGCGGGGGATGGTCCCCCGCCTCCAAGACAGGAGCCAAACAGATGTCCCGCAAAGATGCACACGCCTTCGCAGCCTCCCTCGCCGCCACGCTCATGGTCTCGATCGTCGTCTTCCAGGCAGGGGATGGAACCTTCGGCGCCGTCCCCGCCGATGA
>LADL02003605.1_pt1 | contig 16603 bp, 18 predicted proteins | sample 619721 | NCBI WGS metagenome assembly LADL02 (sample SAMN03397408, study PRJNA257561) | rock porewater metagenome | biome: terrestrial; feature: Opalinus Clay rock; material: porewater; isolation source: Opalinus Clay rock porewater BRC-3 borehole | place: Switzerland: Mt Terri URL, St-Ursanne ...
CCGGGCTACCCACCATGATCATGTTGTGGCCGCCGGCTGCCGCCACCTCCAGTGCCCTGCGGGCGATGTACTGCCCTTGAACGCCTGAGAGATCAGGGGCGGCTGACTCACGGTATTTGAAAATCTCCTCCACATCTACCTTGTGAGCGGGTATATCAATTTCTCCCCGTAAAAAACCGGCTAACTGGTTAAGGGAAGAGACGGGACGAACTTCTGCTTTTCCTGACAGGGCCGCCTCATCAGCATTTTCCAGAGGTACAACCACCGATATTATGCCTCTGTCGCAGGCTGCCAGCACATTGGGGAGTACACCGGCCACTCCCCTGACTCCACCGTTCAGGGATAGTTCGCCTATAAAGGCATGCCGCCCGCAGGTAACCGGGTCCATTTGTTCTGTGGCCGCCAGAATACCCACAGCGATGGCCAAATCATACATGGAGCCCTCTTTTTTTATATCGGCGGGGGCCAGGTTAACCGTTATCCTCTGGGCGGGAAATTCAAACCCGGCGTTCCTGATGGCTGATCTCACCCGGTCCCGGGACTCTTTTACCGATGCGTCGGGAAGTCCTGACATGTCAAACGCGGGCAGACCATTAGAAACGTCCACCTCAACACGCACCAGGTGGCCCTCAAGCCCGTTCAATGCCGTACTGTTTACAATGGAAAGCATTTTTATAACCTCTAATGAATTATTATTGTAAAAATTGACATCCATCACATTTAACTTCTATTATTTACATAAAATCCCTTTATTTTAAATATAAATTTTTACAGATAATTTGCATCATATCCTTTGTAGGAGGATTTGGCAGGGCTTGCAGGGGTAAGGCGTTAAAACCTCTCTTTAAAGCTGATATCTATTATAAATGTGATAATAAATTGAAAAATTTCCCATTTACAGCACAATCATGGGTCAAAATAAAGCGATTTATAGAGTTATTAACAAATTGTTAATAAAATATTATTGCAATATCATTTTAAAAATGTAATTCTAGTAATGTTATTATATTTGGGACGTATCTTGGACCTGGCAATTCTACATTTGCCAATAAATATATTAATTTAATACATGGTAAGGAGTGTTGAGTCTGTGGGTGGATTTTTTGGTGTTGCTTCAAAGAATGATTGTGTAATGGATGTGTATTTTGGTACAGATTACCATTCTCACCTGGGAACTAGCCGGGGGGGAATGGCAATCTGGAGCGGAGATAAATTTAACAGGTCAATCCATAATATTGAAAATACTCAGTTTAGAGCAAAATTTGAATCTGAGCTGCCAAAAATAAAAGGCAATATGGGTATTGGGTGCATAAGCGATACAGAGCCTCAGCCTTTGACTGTGCGGTCACACCTGGGTCACTATGCCATCAGTACGGTAGGGAAAATCAATAATTTAGATGAAATTGTCGACAAAGCATTCGCCAATCCAAACATTCATTTTCTAGAAACCAATAGGGGCGCCATTAATCCTACAGAGCTTGTTTCTGTAATCATCGATCAGGAAGAATCTTTTAAGGATGGTTTGTTAAAAGCTCAGGAGTTGATTCAGGGTTCCTGTTCGATTCTACTTTTAACACCTCAAGGGATTTACGCTTCAAGAGATAAACTGGGCAGAACTCCTTTGGTAGTGGGCAAGAAACAAGATGCTCACTGCGTTTCCTTTGAATCCTGTACTCTTGTAAACCTTGGGTACATCTTTAACTATGAACTTGGCCCCGGAGAAATCATCCTTATTACTCCCGAAGATATTGAAAAAGTTGCTCCGCCTAAGGAAAAAATGCAGATTTGTGCTTTTTTATGGGTCTATTACGGTTATCCATCCTCAACCTATGAGGGAATGAATGTTGAGATGATGCGTTACAGAAATGGTGTAACCATGGCAAGAAACGACAATGTAGAAATCGATATGGTTGCCGGTATACCTGACTCCGGTGTCGGACATGCTATCGGTTACTCAAACCAATCCAGGGTACCCTTCGGTCGTCCTTTCGTAAAATATACTCCAACCTGGGCAAGAAGTTTTATGCCCCAGGATCAGGGGATAAGAAATCTTGTTGCAAGAATGAAACTGATGCCTATTCCTGAACTGGTTTTTGATAAACGCCTGCTCTTTTGCGATGATTCCATTGTTCGTGGCACACAGATGAGAGAAACTGTCGAACTGCTATATAAATGCAATGCCCGTGAAATTCATATTCGCTCAGCATGCCCACCTCTGGTATACGGCTGCAAATACCTAAACTTCTCAACATCCCGGTCCGTGATGGACCTTGCAGCAAGAAAAGCCATTATCGAACTTGAAGGAAAAGAACCGGAGTCTCTTGACGCATATTTTGACCCGGCAACTGAACAGTACAATTGCATGGTGGATTGCATCAGCAAGAGACTCAACTTTACAACGCTGAAATACCAAAACATTCATAGTATGGTTGACGCCATAGGTATAGGAGTGGACAAAATTTGTACATATTGCTGGAATGGAAAAGAATAAGATGTCCATTGACTAGCAATAAAAAAACCGCTTATCCATAAGAAAGATTATATGAGTATGGGAGATCGCTCCAGTTCAAGTCCCGCCCGGGTCTTCAGATTAAATGGGGCGTGTGTGGGGGGATATATAACATACTTTTGAATGAATTTCAAACGATAAGTCAAAAAAAGATGCGTTCCAAACAAAGCAATTAGCATTGGTGGTCCCCATAAATAACTGTTCATCAAGTTGATGAAATCATGAAATAATTGCATTCTTTACTCCTCCTATGCTTTAATCGTTGCTATAAATAATTTTCCTTCCTGCCAGTTGGTTGACTTAGCCGGGTAGTTTTCCAAGCCCGGTGAAAGTTTTTCGATAGTTTTTAACTGTTGAGGGGTATACAATTCTCTTGTCACAGTGGTCCTTTACATACATATATCCACCCAATGCAGGATAGTAAGATAAATCAACTTTTATAAAATCCCACCTCCTAAATAACCTTAAATATCTCTGACTAATCAATAAAAGTTTATTTTAATTTTCTATATACGACCTATTCAAGTTAATTACCAATATTACAACAATTTTCGTAAAAATCCTTCATAGTAAGGGAATAAAAATTGGTGTTTTTTCTCTATCGCAATTTTTATACCGAATATGCGGCCAAATACATATAACGGTAGATTTACATTCCTTAATTGAATCACCAAGGGTAAAACAGATGGAGCTTAGAATAGCAGGCGATACCCTTGGCGCTTTCCTAATCGGGAACACTTTAACTTATTTAATTAAATTGGGGGAAATTGGTGGAGAGTTTGTTGTTCCTATTAGTAATGGTAGGGTAATAAATATTAAACGAGGGAAGCTATAAGAAAAACATCACCTCAGGTAAAGTCAGAGGCCTCCCCGAACATAATTCGGAATATGATTGGTCGGGAAAGAATCGGCAGGAAAATAAAAGAGCTTTAAGGATAGTATGGGTAATGCAGCATCACCTCTTGATTAGCCGTTCCTCAAGTAGTAATTTCCCCAACTCTCTCGAGAGATTTATTATTTTAGCTGAACGCTCTACCTCATTTAAGTCTGACCTGTTTATTTCTTTAATCTCCAATATTATCTCTTGCTGTCTATCCATTGTATCTCCTCCCATTATTCGACTCATCTCTAAAAATTGTAACTCTGCCTACCTTATTTCATCAACACTTTTATAGACATTAAATTTAGACTTTAAGACATTGCTACACCTGAAATAGTCCCGACGTGACCAGACGGTTGTTTTATGAACAATTGGGTACATGGTGGAATATTACATTCCCCCATATGAATAATCATTCAGTCAGATATTCCCCCTTTTTGAACATAGCAGACAGCCTGTTATCTTAAAGCCGTTACTTTAAGCAAGACTGCCTGTATACTGTTTCTAAAGGATTACATAGGGGGGGTCGCGTCGGTGAAAAATGACTGGCCATTAATATATTTTCCGTCCCTGGGCCGGGTTGAAGGTGGTTGGCGGCTAATGCGGCAGGATGATGTAAAACTTATAATGAAATACACACCTAAGAGCTGGGATTATATTGAGATTATAGATGCCGACTTTGAATTATCGGTTTTGGTAAATTACCATTATTACAGAAAGGGATGAAAAAGATAAGGGTTTTTAAAACAAAGTTTGGCCTCACCCTCCCCGGTTGGGCCGTGCTGCTGACTCATTTGACAGAGGAAGACATTATGTCAGGCTGACCAGCGAAAATCTATAGTATCGCATAATTAAACCCGGCTCAGGCCGGGTTAATTGTTTTCTAAACCCTCCACAGTCACCTCTCTGGCTGCAACTTCCGGAGCAATCGACTATATTTACCGGATCATTCTATTTTTGCCGGGGGACTACCCTGATAGTTGCCAAAACCTCTCCATAACCGGCGCATTCTACTCCTGTATCAGGGCATCGAAGGTTTTTCATAAAATGAAAATCATTTGGATCAAGACCCTCGCTTATACGCTCGTTTATTAAGGCAACGGGTATGGTAAACTGGGATATTAAATAAACACACATTCTTTTGGGACAGAGTTTACTGATGAAATTACCATCAACGTCCAATATGAACTTATCTCCAATGTTATAGCCGGAGTTACAGTGCCTTGCAGACACAACTTCTGCTTCAATTGCATACTTGGGGGCCGCTTCAAAAAGACGGTTAACCTGGCGGACCCTATGACCTCCTTCTTTGAACCTTTCCAAATCAGATTCGCTGTAACCTACTCTTAGCGCATATTTTTGAATATTACTATCGGTCATTTAGCAATCTCTCCTTTACTATTTTTGTTAAGCAGGGGTTTTAAGGTGTACTTTATAAAAGCTGCTATTGTTATTCGGTGGGCGCATAAGAAAACCTTTATTTCCACTGATGAATTATGGCTCTTTATATCTGTGTTCGTGATTTTTGAATGATACAAGTACAAAACAATTGCCCGAGGAATAGCTTATATACAATAGATACAAAATCAGGGAGGTTATTGGAAATGTCTATAGGTATGAGCGCTCAAATAGTGGAGAAAAAAATTGAGCAGAACGGAATAAATGTTGTTTATCCTCAGGTTACGGGGCTGTCGGATGCTGAAGTACAGGAGCGGGTTAACCGTGCCATTGAGGACAGGGTTCTGGGTCTGATAGCGGAGCAGCGGCAGTGGCCGGATGCTAATGGGATGAAAATACAGGAAATGGTTGGAGTTTACAAAATAGGGGTAAACAAAAACGGAGTATTGAGCGTAAGGCTTGAAAATTATATGTATCCGGAGCATGCTGCCCATGGCGCCACCATGGTGAAATCTGTCACCGTTGATTTGGCGACCGGAAAGGTATACACTCTGGGAGATTTGTTTCAGCGGGGAACAGGCTATATTATGGTGCTAAACCAGATAATCCGCCAGCAGTTCAAGGAAAAAGACCTACCCATGATTAATGAATTTAGAGGTATTACCGTTAACCAGGATTATTACCTCACACCCAAAAATCTGGTCATCTATTTCCAACAATATGAATATACTCCCGGTTATGTGGGTATACCGGAGTTTGAAATCCCCTACCGCACCATAATAAACTATATTAATGAAGAAGGTCCCATAGGTAGATTGATGTCCGGCAGGACCGAAAAATTCGAGGAATAGGAATTTCTAGGAGAGTGTTGCAAAACTATATTAAGAGGTCAACAAAGTACTTTTTCGACTACCACCGGAGGCTTTTTAAAAAGCTCCAGATGCAAGGCGCGGCAAGGCTCCAAGCGGAGGCGTACTCCTTGTGCGTTGAGCATTGAAGCCGCCGCTGCAACGCCGCAGATGGACTTTTTCAACAGCCTCCTAGAAAGATTATTTCTGTTTTTTAATTCCTAAATGAAGCACCAATGCCTCGGATTGTGTATAATTGTATTCACCTCCGGCAAGGTTATGCTGCAAGGAGGTGATATAATGGTAGACACCAGCGGCAGGGCAGAGTTGAAAAACTGCATCACCAATGCCGGAAGTGTAATGATGGAGATGGGGCCGATTATCGATAGAATCAACGGGGACAGGGAAAAGGGCGAATTGAAGGAACTCTGCTATAAGGCGGGAATACTTATCAAAGAGGCCGGTGAAAGATGCGATAAGATATTGTAATAGTAAATGACTTTAAGAAATTTATGGGAACCTTTTACAGGGTTCCCGTTATACTGTTTTGGCCTTTGTCTTTAATTCAGTCACTGGTATATAATATTTAAAAAATGGTCTAAACGGTTTCTTGAGAACAATGTCGTGGAAAGAGGTGAATGTACTGTTGAACCCTGGATTATGGCTAAAAGAATTTCCCGGTGCAATTACAGTTTGTGATTCCAAAGGAATCATCCTGGAAATGAATGACGTTTCCTGCAAGATGTTTGAAAAAGACGGTGGCAAGGAACTGGTTGGCAAAAACCTCCTGGACTGTCATCCTGAGGATGCCCGAAAAAAACTTGAATCTATGATGGAAGCCAGGAGATTAAACTGCTATACCATTGAAAAAAACGGGGTTAACAAACTACTTTATCAGACTCCATGGTATAAAAACGGAGAATATATGGGTTTTGCGGAGCTGTCCCTGGAAATTCCCACAGAAATGCCTCACTTTATCAGGAAATGAGTTAATCAACTAAAAAGAAGTAGCCCGGCGGAGCCGGGCAATTTCTATTTCTATGCTGTTAAATCCAACTTACAACTTCTCACCTCTAACCTCCCACATTCCCCTTCCCTTTTTTGGTTTGACTGTAAATGAGGGAAGGAGGTTACAAAAAACTATACAAAAATTGCCCACTCTTTAGCTTCTATTCCTTCTTTTATTCTGCGGTCAAGGGCTTCATCGTGGTTTGTGGGGTAAAGACTCTGATATAGTTGCTGTGTTTTTCTCAATAAAAGAACATCTTCCCTGAACTTATAAACTGTTTCGGCAGGAGGGCTGATTTTCTATGTATAAAAGGTCAAATCTTGGAGAAAGTTCAGCGGACACCATAATCGCCCCCCTTGGCTGATATTCGTACTACTTATATTCTATTTTACACTCTAATATCTGCCGGTTACCTTAGAAAGGTAACAATTTCGGAAAGATCTTTAATTTTTTTCTCAGTGGGCTCCATGGCCGGATAGCCCAGGGAAACGAAGGCGGCCAGGGAGGCGGGGTGCTTTATGTCCAGCATTTCCTCCAACCGGGATCTTGCGCCCATCGGGCCGGTCATGTAGCAGGTGCTCAGTCCTTTTTCAAAGGCCGCCAGCAGAAGGGTTTGTACAGCAGCGCCGATGGACTGCAGGTCAGGCCGACATCTGAGGTCGTCAATCTGTTGCTGGCTTTTTCCGGCCATTTTTAATGTCTCATCAACCTTTGAACTGTATCTGGAGGTTGATACCGCAATGACCACCGGGGCGTTTTTAAAAAATGTGGCTGCCCGGGTGGGACCATCCAGCCAGTTTTCTTCGGCCCCGGCTTCTAAAGTTATCTCCCTGAATGTTTCAGTAACTGCTGCGGCCATCCTGTCTTTTATCTCCCTGCCGGTGATAACCGTAAAATGCCACATTTGCTGGTTTCCGGCGCTGGGAGCGTGTGTGGCAAGCCTTACTATATCCAGAATGTAATCCTCGGGGACTGGCTGATCTTTAAACCTTCTTATGCTTCTACGGCCTAAAATGGCATCTTCTAACTGCATAAAACCCTCCTGTTAATTATTTATTTATTATCGACAGGTCACTATTGGGATTCCTATCTTATGCTGTTGATATATAATTTCATCCTTTTTGAGAGTATTATGTAATAATCATTATTCCTTGTAGAATAAAATATTCCTTCCTGACGGGGAGGCCGTGTGTGGAAAATTTACCAGGAAGTAAAAGGGTGAAAAAATGCTATAAGTTTCAAGTCAGGCTTTTGAGGTATAGTTCAACACCATTTGCCTGCATTCAGAATAATTTGCTGTATATAAGGCCGTGGGCTATGGTGGATTGTTGACAGTAAATTGCTCATGGCATACAGCTTAAGCTGAAAGGAATGAGTAAGGCATGGACTTTCAGGAAAAATACTATGATAATCTCGAAGTTCAGCTAAAAGAGATAAAAGATGATATTCGGTATATGGAGAACAGGATATCCGGAGATATTCACGAAGCCATGCATAAAATTTATTTGCAAAGCGATCAGAGGCACAGGGAATATATAAAAGTAGACAATCGTATTAATGAGGTTATGGCCGGGATAGACAGAAAGCAGAAGGATCAGGATAAATGGATACTAAGGACGGCCATAGCGGTAATTTTGGGGGTGGCCAGCCTGGTCAGCACCGCTGTAATCGGAATGGTAAAGTTGGTGGACACAATATCCAGGTCCTGACGATGACAAGAAGCAAAACGGTTTTAGAATGCATTGACGATGTGTTCAATCTTAATCACACTTCTGAAGGTATCGGTAGTAATGGCCACCACATCGAATCTCAGGGGGATATCTCCTACCTTTCTAAATTTTGCGTAAAACAGTGCCACCTGACGGAGCTTTTTCTTCTTTTTTTCGGTTATGCTTTCCTGGGGACTGCCAAAGAACTTGCCGGCCACCGTTCTAACTTCGGTAAAAACAAGGCAGGGGCCGTCATGAGCCACGATATCCAGCTCTCCCAGTTTGCAGCGGAAATTCCTTTCTATTATGCGCAGCCCTTTTTTCTTTAAATATTGTGCCGCGTATTCTTCTCCGTAGCGGCCTAGAGAAATTCTTTCTATGGTCAAGTACATACCAGCCTTTCAGATGAGTTATGATGATATTCTTTATCCATGGCATTTATCCTTCATTAAAGAGATAAAGCGGTGCCTAAGTGTCTGGTTTACAGGTGAACGGCACTGGGTATATAATCTTGATCAATGCAGTAAGTGTTTCGGGGGAAAAATGATCAATAAAAAGATATGGCGCGTTCGGCAAGCCGATCCCGTTCTCGAATATATTTTTCAACATGAACTGAGGGTATCCCCGGTGCTGGCCAGGCTTCTTGCCAACAGGGGGATAGCCTCTGTTGAAGAGGCCAGGCTGTTTCTGGAGGGGGGTCTGGACCATCTTTATGATCCTTTCACCATGGCGGACATGGATGAGGCAGTCCGGAGAATACGCTTTGCCCTGAGCCGTGGAGAGAGAATACTTGTTTATGGAGATTATGACGCCGACGGAACCACTGCCACCGCCCTTTTGGTAAAGGTATTCAGAAGACTGGGGGGACAGGTGGGATACTATGTGCCCCACCGCCTGGATGAGGGATACGGTCTGCACCCCGAGGCGCTTAGAAGGGCCGGGCGGGAAGGCTACGGACTTGTTGTGACGGTGGACTGCGGCATCAGCGCCCTGGAGGAGGTTGCCCTGAACAGGGCTGAGAAAGGCCCTGACATTGTTATCACAGATCACCATGAGCCGCCGGAGGAAATACCCTCGGCCGTGGCGGTGGTAAATCCCAAGAGGGCTGACTGCCCGTACCAGTTCAAGGAGCTTGCCGGTGTAGGAATTGCCCTTAAACTGGCCCAGGCTTTATTGCATGACAGGGGCCTTACGGACAACGCCTGGACAGAGTACCTGGATCTGGCCTGCCTTGGAACGGTGGCCGATATTGTGCCCCTTATTGGAGAAAACAGGATTATTGTTAAATATGGACTTTCTTTTCTGGCCAGAACCCAAAGCCCGGGGATAAGGTCACTTATGGATATTTCCGGAATAAAAGCCGAAAGCCTGGGTACCAAAGAGGTTGGATTCGCGCTGGTGCCCCGGCTTAATGCAGCCGGGAGGGTGGGGGATCCCGGTATGGCAGTGGACCTCTTCCTGACCGAAGACCCTGAGGAGGCAAATCAGCTGGCAGACCTCCTGAATAGGGGAAATCAGGAGAGGCAGAAGATTGAAAGCCTGGTTTTAGCCCAGGCCATGGGTATGCTGGACGCTGACCCAGAGCTGTCCTGCGGGAAGGTTATTGTGCTGGCTGCTCCCGGGTGGCACCAGGGGGTGGTGGGTATAGTGGCCTCCAGGCTGGTGGATAAGTATTACAAACCGGTTTTGATGATTGCTTTGGAGGGTGATCATGGAAAGGGATCGGGCCGAAGCATATCCGGCTTTCACCTTTTCAATGCCCTTAGCCACTGTGCGGACCTTCTTGTTAAATTTGGGGGACACGCACAGGCAGCCGGCTTTTCCATTTCGGTGGATAATGTTGACATACTTCGAACCGCTTTGAACCAGTATGCAATACAGTTCATTAATGAAGAGATATATGTTCGGGGCATAGAGTTGGATGTCACAATTTCCCTGAAGGATATTACTAACGGACTGGTGGAGGAAATACAGATGCTGGCCCCCTTTGGCCAAAGCAATCCTGGTCCGCTGCTGGCCTGCCGGGATGTGAACGTTGTTTCCTGCCGGGGAATTGGCAAAAACGGGCGGCATCTGAAAATGCTTTTAAAAGAAAATGGAGCTTTGCTGGATGGAATTGCCTTTCAATTTGCCTCCAGTTTCGGCGAAATAGCTGCGGCATCGGAAGTGGACGTTGCTTTCCTGCCTTCGGTCAATGAATGGGGGGGGAGAAGAACGCTGCAACTGGAGGTTAAGGATATCAGGCCTGCCGGAAATAGCTGGGAGAGATTCGGTCCGGTGTACTCCGGTGGCCAGGGGGAGGTGTCTCCAAAGTATTTACGGGAGGCCCTGGAGTCTTTGAAAAAAATGGGGCCGCTGGCCCACCTGCCTGAATTTGTTTCGGGGGCTCTCAGCCGTTACCGGGAGATTTCAGAAAATTTCATGTTCCCGGGCAACTATCTGGATTTTTTCTCAGAGAAAATTTCAGCCTTTGAAAATCAAACGGAAGGTCGGCAGCGTATGATAAATGAACATAAATGCTTATTCAAGCCTGTCGGGCTTATAAATCTGGTGGGTGACAGGCTGGCAAATCTGGTATTGGTTAATTCTCCCGACCGGGCGGTGGAACTGGCGGCCTTTTTTGCACGGTCGGGGGTGTCGGCTACCTGCGCGCACTCTGGAAGCTGCTCCGGCGATATCAGTGATTTAACCGGCGCTTTTTCTTCGGGCCGGGTTCCTATACTGGTGTGCACATATACTGCACTACATCTTTTTGATATAAAGCCTCTGAATATTATAATGTACGACCTGCCGTTCAGCCCCGAAGGGGTTGCGGGAGTTTATTCAGGGGAGGTAGAGGTCCACGCGCTTTTTGGCGGGAGGGATCTGGATACCGGGTTTGAATACATGGAATCCCTGGCTCCCGGACGTGGTCGCCTGGGTGAGCTTTATACATATTTAAAAAAATTCAGGGGGGTGGGGTATATAGACTGGGAAGAGGCGGCGGCTTACATGAGGGGATGCGGATTGGCCCGGGCCGGACTGCATACCCTGGCCTACGGTATGGCGGTTTTTTCCGATCTGGATTTAATAAGCTGCAGGCAGGAACAAAACGGTTACAGACTGTCTATGTCTCCTGTAAACAGTAAAAGGGACCTCAACCTTTCCCCCACGTTCCGTCTGGGGCAAAAGATTAAAACATCCACAGAGGAATGGTGGAGAAGTTTAAGCGGTAAGAATTCCGCATAATCTTATACAATATAGTTGGGATGAATATTTATGACTCTGGATGATCTTGTGCAAAAACTGATTCATTATAGTCCTCAGGCCGACCTGGCTTTGCTTCGTCGGGCTTTTAGCTATGCCGAGGAGGCGCATAGGGGTCAGAAGCGCATATCCGGGGAGGAATATATTAATCACCCCCTTTCTGTTTCTATGATACTCACTGAGCTGGAAATGGATCTGGAAACGCTGGTGGCCAGTCTTCTACACGATGTGGTGGAGGATACCACCATCTCCCTGGATCAGATAAAGAATGAGTTCGGAGAAGAGGTTGCCCTTCTGGTGGACGGGGTGACCAAGTTGGGGAGGTTGGAGTTCAAGTCAAAAGAGGAGCAGCAGGCTGAAAATTTACGCAAGATGTTCCTGGCCATGGCCAGGGACATAAGGGTAATCCTCATAAAGCTGGCAGACCGGCTCCACAATATGCGAACCCTTAAATATCAAAACGAAAGCAAACAGAAGGAAATAGCCCGGGAGACACTGGAAATATATGCCCCACTGGCCCACAGGCTGGGTATATACCATATGAAATGGGAGTTGGAGGACCTCTCATTTCGTTACCTCCATTTGGACAAATATCATGATCTTGCCCAACTGGTAGCCCAGACCAGGGTGAAAAGGGAAAGTTTCATTAATAATGTTGTGGAGATCTTAAAGGAAAAGCTTGGTTCAGTAGGTATTGAGGCCGATATAAAAGGCAGGCCCAAAAACCTTTACAGCATACATGAAAAAATGCGTGGACAGCAAAAGGAGTTTAAAGAAATATATGATGTAATGGCAATCAGAATAATTGTCGGCAGCATAAAGGACTGTTATGCAGCTCTGGGAACGGTACACACCATTTGGAAGCCCATTCCGGGGCAGTTCAACGACTATATTGCCATGCCCAAAACAAATATGTACCAGTCCCTGCATACCACAGTCATAGGCTCCCAGGGAGAGCCCCTGGAGATACAAATCCGTACCCGGGATATGCACCGCACCTCTGAATATGGCATCGCCGCCCATTGGAGATACAAGGAGGGCGGACGGGGCAGTAAGGATTTTGATAAAAAACTGGCCTGGCTGCGCCAGCTGCTTGAGTGGCAGCATGACCTGAGGGACGCCGGGGAGTTTATGGAAACACTGAAGATAGACCTCTTTGCCGATGCTGTGTTTGTTTTTACCCCCAAGGGAGATGTTTTTGAACTGCCGGCTGGGTCGGTACCCATTGATTTCGCTTACAGGATACATACCCAGGTGGGGCATGGCTGTGTGGGGGCCAAGGTGAACAGCCGTATTGTGCCCCTTGATTATAAGCTTAAAAATGGTGACATTGTGGAGGTGATTACCTCCAAAAACCCTGCGGGACCGAGCCGGGACTGGATAAACCTTGTTAAAACCACCCAGGCCAAAAACCGTATCCGCCAGTGGTTTAAAAAGGAACAGCGGGAGGAGAACATCACCAGGGGTCGTGAGATGCTGGACCGCGAGGCAAAAAGGCTGGGCATGGACCAGGACTTCCTGAAGGCCGAAAGCCTGTTGGAGGCCTGCCGAAAATACACCCTTTTAACGGTGGATGACATATATGCAGCCCTGGGTGAGGGCTCTATCACGGCCACCACTATATTAAATCGCATTAGGGAAAGCAGGCCGGAAAAAAAAGGAAGCCTTTCCGAGGAGTACCAGGCCCTGGTGGGTGATTCCCGCACCAAGCCTGAGTGGGGCCGGCCCACCCAGGGAATAAAGGTAAGGGGCGTGGATAACCTGTTAATCAGGCTGGCCCACTGCTGTAATCCCATACCGGGTGACCCTATTGTGGGGTATATTACCAGGGGCAGGGGGGTTTCCATTCACCGGGGAGACTGTCGGAATCTAAGCTTTTTTAAAGACGACGAAGAAAACCGGCTGGTGGAAGTGGCCTGGGACAGTGATTTCGATAATCCGTTCCAGGTTAAACTGGAGATATATGCCACCGACAGGGCGGGGATGCTCAGTGACATACTGGCCATTCTGGTGGAAATGAAAATAAGCGCCAACTGGATCAATGCCCGGGGGCGAAAAGATACCGCCATTATAGAAATGGTGCTGGAAATGAAAAGCAAGGAACAGCTTGACTATATCGTCACCAAAATTAACAGGGTGAAAGACGTATATGAAGTAAAACGTACAAGCTGATTGAGAGGTGGGAGGCAGAGGTTGGAGTGAGAATTTTTTATTCTGACTCCCGAATTCTGAGTTTTTAAGTTCTCTTAGGGATATGAGGTGTTTTGTACTTGAGGGCTGTGGTTCAACGGGCTGCCAGGGGTTCGGTGGTGGTGGAGGGTAATACGGTAGGGGAGATAGGGCAAGGGCTGGTTATTCTTTTAGGTGTTGCCAGGGATGACGGGCCGGAGGATGTTTCATACCTGTGTGGTAAAATTGTAAATTTGCGAATTTTTGAAGACCAGGAAGGAAAGCTTAACCGATCGCTACTGGATGTGGAGGGAAGCGCCCTGGTGGTATCGCAGTTTACCCTTTACGGAGACTGCAGGCAAGGGAGAAGGCCGGGTTTTTCCGAAGCCGCCCCGGCTGATTTGGGTAGGTTCCTGTACCAGACCTTCGTGGCGGCAATGGAAGGCTTTGGGGTCAATGTGGCCACCGGTGTTTTCCAGGCCCATATGCAGGTGGAAATAGTAAATGACGGGCCTGTTACCCTGCTGCTGGACAGTAAAAAACAATTTTAGACAGTTCAATAAATATTAAAAATGAAGGGGAGGTTTTATATTGATATTTGCTGGTATTTCCGTAGGGCCAATGGATAACAACTGTTACATAATCGGCTGCGAGGAAACCCTGGAGGCTGCGGTGGTGGATCCGGGGGCCGAGGGCGGCAGGATTCTCAAAAAGCTGGAGGAATTAAAACTCAACTGCCGGTATATAATTCTCACCCACGGCCACGCAGACCATATTGGCGCCCTGGGTCAGGTGGCCGATGCAACAAAAGCACAGGTTATGATTCATGCCGATGACGCTGACATGCTCACCAGCCCCGGTAGGAATCTCTCAATGTTTGTGGGGAGCAATCTCAAGTTTAAAGAGTCAGACAGGATACTTAAGGATGGGGACATCGTCAATGTGGGAAAGGAGCAATTGAAAATCCTCCACACTCCGGGACATACCCGTGGAGGTATAAGCATACAGGCCGGAGACAGGCTGATAACCGGTGATACATTGTTTGCCGGATCGGTGGGCCGATCGGACTTCCCCGGTGGAAACCATGAACAAATGATCAAATCCATCAGGGAAAAATTGATGGTTTTTCCGGTGGAGACCCCTTTGTATCCAGGACACGGCCCGGCGTCAACCGTCGGGGAGGAAGCAAAGCACAATCCCTTTCTTAACGGGACATGGTAGGCTGGCAGTTTCCCCGGTTATGAAGCTCTTGGTGAAGATTCATGAACTTCTGTGGCGGTAGAATTGCCTGTAATTGCCATGAAAATAGACAGGGCGGTACTTTTGCCCTGTCTATTTTCCACCCCGACCCAGGAGAGGCTATTAAACTAATTTAATATATTTTTGTCCTTGCAGGTATGACAGGAGCAATGACCGTCATGTTTTTTCTTTGGCTTTATTCCCATGGAATCCATGGCATCGACCACCTGGAATCTGATACCCTCCAGATATTTCTGACGCAAACCGTGCTGCTCAGCCTTTTCCTCATCGGTGAGGCCTTCTGATCTCTGTTTGCGGGCCAGCAAGTTTATTCTGTCCACCAGTTCTTTTGTAATCATACCCTTCACCCCAAAATATTATATCACGGCTGACGGATTATACTCAGATGTTGACAAATATTATGCAATTGCATAGAATTTTGTGGGAAGTATATTTTTAAAGCTATGACCGGGACCAGTAGGCGATTATTTTCCGGGCAGGGAAGAGGGGCCTTTTGACTGTAAGCCCCTTTGCGGAAAACCGCTGAATAACACCCGGGAGCGGCCCCCGAAAAGGTTTTCCAGATAGGCGGGCCCGGATACCCCGTTACAGGTAAAAGAGTGGGATTTTTCAAGTCCAATTCAGGGTGGCACCGCGGTTAACCCCGTCCCTGGCCTTTTATGCATGGTCGGGTATGGGGGTTTTATTTTTTAGCTGTAAGCTATAGGGGTAGTAGGTAGTAAGTAGTAGGTAGTAGGTAGTGATTTGACCTAAAACCAATAACCAATAACCTAAAACCAATAACCATTAACCATTAACCAATAACCAATAAAATCTTACAGCTATATAAGGAGGATTAACATACATGATTACCACAAGGCCCCGTGGAACGGCCGATATACTTCCCGAGGACGCCGGGAGGTGGCGGTTCGTGGAGGACACCTTCAGGAATATATGCCGGGAATACAACTACAGGGAGATACGCACTCCTGTTTTTGAGCACACCGAGCTGTTCGAAAGAGGAGTGGGGGATACCACCGATATAGTGGAGAAGGAGATGTATACCTTCCGGGACAGGGGCGATCGAAGCATTTCCCTCAGGCCTGAGGGTACCGCCCCCATAGTCAGGGCTTATCTGGAGAGCAGCCTTCATTCCGGCCCCCAGCCGGTAAAGCTGTATTATACGGGCGCCATGTTCAGGTATGATAAGCCCCAGGCCGGAAGATACAGACAGTTTCATCAACTGGGGGCGGAGGCGCTGGGGTCGTCACAACCAGCGCTGGATGCCGAGATGATTGCCATGATAATGGGCTTTTACGGGCGGCTGGGTTTAAAAGGACTGGAGTTACATATTAACAGCGTGGGATGTCCCAAATGCAGGCTTACATTAAAAAAAGAGCTGCAAAACTTCCTTGGACCGCATACCGGAGAACTCTGCATTAATTGCAGAAACAGGCTGGAGAGAAATCCTCTGCGGGTGCTGGACTGCAAGGAAAAGACCTGTGACGGGATTGCGGTTAACGCCCCCACCACCCTTGATTGCCTTTGCCCCGACTGCGGGACTCATTTTGACGCTGTGAAGGAATACCTGGACAG
>LADL02001219.1_pt1 | contig 16583 bp, 12 predicted proteins | sample 619721 | NCBI WGS metagenome assembly LADL02 (sample SAMN03397408, study PRJNA257561) | rock porewater metagenome | biome: terrestrial; feature: Opalinus Clay rock; material: porewater; isolation source: Opalinus Clay rock porewater BRC-3 borehole | place: Switzerland: Mt Terri URL, St-Ursanne ...
ATGGGACCACACCACTCACAATCATCACTGGCGCAGCCGCACTCAAGGGCCTTGAGGGCAGAGCCCGGAATGACTGGAATGTCATCGCCGGGGAACTCGCGCTTCTCAAGCTCCTCGCGCACCTCAAGCTCTACAAGCTCTAACAGCTCGGGGTCGTCAACCATATCGGCCTTGTTAAGGAATACCACCATCGCTGGTACGCCAACCTGGCGGGCCAGGAGGATGTGCTCCTTGGTCTGAGGCATCGGGCCATCAGCAGCGCTAACCACCAGGATCGCGCCGTCCATCTGGGCAGCGCCGGTGATCATGTTCTTGACGTAGTCGGCGTGGCCAGGGCAATCCACGTGGGCGTAGTGCCTGTTCTCAGTCTCGTACTCCACGTGGGCTGTGGCGATAGTGATACCGCGCTCGCGCTCTTCAGGGGCCTTATCAATCTCATCAAATGGTGTGTAGTCAGCAAAGCCCTTCTCCGCCAGCAGCTTGGTGATGGCCGCTGTCAATGTGGTCTTGCCGTGATCCACGTGACCAATTGTCCCTACATTAACGTGAGGTTTTGTCCTCTCAAATTTCGCCTTTGCCATTTGGAAATTCTCCTCCCTTTTACTTAGAGTAGGTAGGCGGTCCTCATCTACTCCGCACTGCTTCTCGAGTCTTCATCAATTATGTAGCAAACCTTTTTCTGGATGTATCTAAACCCCTATACTGGGGGGATCCCCTGCAGCTCAACTCGCCACTCAGAGTAACTGCAACCGCATGATCAATGATCCTGCTAGTAGCGGCCGCGGGTGACAACCTCTTTTGCGATATTCTGTGGCACGGCTTCGTAGCCACTAAACTCCATTGAATAGGTGCCCCTGCCCTGGGTGCGAGACCGCAGCTCAGTTGCATACCCGAACATCTCAGACAGAGGTACCAGGGCCTTGATCACTCGCGCGCCAGCGCGGGTATCCATACCCTCGATGTTTCCTCGCCTGCCGTTAATGTCGCTGATGACGTCTCCCATATACTCCTCAGGAACGACAGCCTCAGTAGCCATTATTGGCTCAAGTAAGACCGCGCCGGCCCTCCCGACAGCTTCTTTCAAAGCCATCGAGCCAGCAATCTTAAAAGCCATCTCCGATGAATCAACCTCATGGTATGAACCATCAACGAGGGCTACCTTTATTCCTGTCAATGGGTATCCAGCCAGACTGCCGCTCTGCATGGCTTCCTTGACGCCTTCCTGAACCGCCGGGATATACTCCTTTGGAATCACGCCGCCGGTTATCTTGTCATCAAATTCGAACTCGCCTGACTCATCCGACTCAAGGGGCTCGATCTCAATGACGACCTGGGCAAACTGCCCGCGGCCACCGGTCTGACGAACAAAGCGGGTGTTGGACTTAGCTGGCTTGGTAATTGTCTCCTTGTAGGCCACTTCAGGCTTGCCTACATTGGCGCCAACCTTGAACTCCCGCAGCAGGCGATCGACAATGATCTCCAGGTGCAACTCACCCATACCGTAGATGAGGGTCTGACCGGTATCAGGGTCAGTCTTGGTCTGGAAGGTTGGATCTTCTTCCGACAACTTACGGAGAGACACACCCATCTTATCCTGGTCAGCCTGGGTCTTCGGCTCTATGGCCACAGCGATAACTGGTTCAGGAAACTGAATTGACTCCAGGACAATTCGATGATCTGCGTCACAGAGGGTATCACCGGTGGCGATGTTCTTTGGGCCAACCATGGCCCCGATATCCCCCGTTCGCACCGAAGTAATGTCCTCCCGGTGGTTGGCGTGCATTTTGAGGATTCGCCCGACCCGCTCTCTTGTATCCTGAGTGCTATTATAGATGTAGGAACCAGCGTCACAGGTCCCTGAATAGACCCTAAAGAAGGCGAGTTTACCGACATAGGGATCGGTCATAATCTTAAAGACCAACGCAGAGAAGGGCGCGCTATCGTCTGGCTCCCTGACCTCCGTTTCGCCGGTCTCGGGCTGCAGGCCCTCCATTGGTGGAACTTCCAGGGGTGACGGCAGATAGTTCACAACGGCATCAAGAAGCAGCTGAACGCCCCTGTTCTTATAAGATGAACCACATAAGACGGGTACACACTGGGATGAGATAGTGACTCTGCGCAGAGCTTTTAGAATATCACTGTTGCTTATATCCTCACCCTCAAGGAACTTGCCCATCAGCTCATCATCGTGCTCAGCAATGGCCTCAATCATTGCTGTCCTGTGGGTATCTGCCTCTTCAATCATATCTTCAGGAAGCGTTGTCTCCTCGTTCCTAGTCCCCAAGTCGTCCAGGTAATAGACGGCCTTTAATGTAACAAGGTCAATTACTCCCTTAAAGCCAGCCTCTGCGCCAATGGGGATCTGAATTGGAATGGGATTAGCGTTAAGCCGTTCCCTCATCATGGTTACAACGTTGTGGAAGTCCGCCCCGACAATGTCCATCTTATTAACATAGGCCAACCTTGGCACATGATAGCGATCGGCCTGACGCCAGACGGTTTCTGATTGAGGCTCAACCCCGCCCTTAGCGCAGAAGATTGCAACTGCCCCGTCCAGGACACGCAAAGACCTCTCTACCTCGACGGTAAAGTCCACGTGGCCGGGCGTGTCTATAATGTTGACCTGATGATCCCTCCAAAAGCAAGTTGTGGCCGCGGAAGTGATGGTAATACCGCGTTCCTGCTCCTGGACCATCCAGTCCATTGTAGCCGCGCCATCATGAACTTCCCCCATCCGGTGCACCCTGCCAGTATAGAACAGAACGCGCTCGGTAGTGGTGGTCTTGCCTGCATCTATGTGGGCCATAATGCCTATATTTCTTACTTTATTGATGGGGTAGTCTCTTGACATCTTCTCCGCCTAGCCTCCCAAATACGTTTGTTGTTGTCGACTCCGCCTTCTACCAGCGGTAATGAGCAAAAGCCTTGTTTGCCTCTGCCATCCTGTGTGTGTCTTCCTTCTTCTTCACCGAGGTGCCGGTGTTGTTAGCAGCGTCAATCAGCTCGTTGGCCAGGCGCTGCTGCATTGTTCTCTCACCGCGCTTCTTGGCCGCTGCCAGAAGCCATCTGATCGCCAGTGTCTCGCGACGCTCCGACCTTACCTCCATGGGTACCTGATAGGTAGAACCACCAACACGGCGAGGTCTTACCTCGAGAACGGGCATGACGTTCTTGACCGCCCGCTGAAAGATCTCGTTGGCATCCTTTCCCGTCTTTCTCTCAACCAGAACCAGGGCGCCGTAAAAAATCTTCTGAGCAAGCGACTTCTTGCCGTCTAGCATGATGCTGTTGATAAACTTTGTGACCAGTTTGGAGTTGAAAGCCGCGTCGGGCTTCACCTTGCGTTTTGGAATAGAACCCCTTCTTGGCACATTCAGACCTCCTTTCCCTGCGATTATCCCTCTCAGTTATGGGAATATTCATCTACTAAGTCAAGACGCTTTTGGGCGAAAAAATAGGGCCAGGCAAAGACGGATGGCCACAAGCTGCTAACAGTCTATCTGCTTGTTGAGCTAGCAGTTGACTTATCCCGCCTCTCTCGTCTGCTGGTAAAAGGCCTCCGGCACACACACGCCTTACCTTACCTAGACCTGTACTTGAAGTTGAAGCAGAGCCTTATTTAGGCCTCTTAGTACCATACTTTGAGCGACCCTGCATTCGCCCGTCAACCCCGGCTGTGTCGCGAGTACCACGAACAATGTGATATCTCACGCCTGGCAGATCCGAAACCTTGCCGCCACGCACCAGTACAACGGAGTGCTCCTGCAGGTTGTGCCCCTCACCAGGTATGTATGCGGTCACTTCGCGGCCGTTAGTTAGGCGCACCCTTGCGATCTTTCGCAGCGCTGAGTTAGGCTTCCTGGGGTTAATGGTCCTTACCTGTACACAGACTCCCTGCCTCTGTGGGCACTCCCCCAGGTCTGGGGCCTTGGACTTCCGCTCGGCTCTACCGCGTCCCTTACGGACTAACTGGTTGATAGTTGGCACATCTTCACCTCCTTGAGGTAAAAGTCTAACTATGTATTGTAATAACAGCGGCGGCTGCGGCGCCAACCTCGATGCCACATGCCTTTCCCAATGACCGCTTGGTCTCGGCGTAAACCACCTTGATACCAGCGGTGGCGCAGAGTTCTTCAATCTCATCCAGGATCTTCTTATCCGCATCCCTGGCGACAAAAACCACTTCCGCAGACCCCTGACGGATTGCCTTCCGTGTCTGCTTTATACCAACAGTCTTCCCGGCTGTCTTAAGGATCTGTAGCTCCATTGCCGCCATCAACCTCCTAGCCAACCCGTTTTTAATACTTCCTGTCGGCAGACACTCATATATTGTAGCACCATTGCTCTACCGTGTCAACCAACGGGACGGCGGCTGGAAATCCCCAGAACACTGCGATTTTGGGGGACTCCCCGCCGCCCTGCATACTCTGCAATCCTATAGGGATTACCTGCTGACTTTAGTTGTTAGCATCCGCTTCCCCCGCGGCACCGTCTGGCCCTTCGGCACTGGTTTCGTCAGCTGTGCCGGCCAGGGCTACCAGGGACGGGTCTTGGGCCTCGGCCGCTTCGGCCTCTTCAGCCGCTTCTTCACCGAGACTCTCAGTAGCCAGACTTGTTGGTACAACGTTCCTGTAACGAGTCATTCCCGTACCCGCGGGCACCAGCTTCCCAATGATCACGTTTTCCTTGAGCCCCAGAAGCGGGTCGAGCTTACCCTTTATGCTTGCTTCCGTGAGAACACGGGTGGTTTCCTGGAAGGAGGCCGCAGACAGGAAGGATTCGGTTGTGAGGGATGCCTTGGTAATACCTAATAGAGCGGGCTCAGCTGTAGCGGGCGAACCGCCTTCCGAGAGCACGCGCTCATTCTCAGCCTCAAACTCGAAGATGTCGACAAGTCCGCCGGGTAGTAGGGTTGTGTCCCCGGGCCCCTCAATCTTCACCTTGCGAAGCATCTGCCTGACGATAACCTCCATGTGCTTATCCTGAATGTCAACACCCTGCAACCTATAGACCTTCTGAACCTCATGCAGCAGGTAGACCTGAACGCCTCTCATGCCGCGGATCTTGAGAATCTCATGGGGGTTCACCGAACCCTCAGTCAGCTCCTGGCTGGCAATGATCTTCTCTCCATCATCCACAGCCAGTCTGGCGCCGTAGGGCACAGTGTATGTTGCTACTTCGCCATCATCATCGTGAACCTCAATGACCTTCCGCCCTTTACTCTCGCTGAGCCTGACCATACCACCAATCTCCGAGATTACCGCCTGACCCTTGGGCTTTCTTGCCTCAAACAGCTCCTCAACACGAGGTAGACCCTGGGTAATGTCATCGCCAGCCACGCCACCAAGGTGGAAAGTACGCATTGTCAGCTGGGTACCGGGTTCGCCAATGGACTGGGCGGCAATAATACCGACGGCCTCTCCAATGTTGACCATTCCGCCGGTGGCCAGGTCTCGGCCATAGCACTTGACACAGACGCCGTGGGGTGTTCGACAGGTCAGAACCGACCGGATATAGACCTCTTTAATGCCTGCCTCAATGATCTCGCTGCCGGTTTCCTCATCTATGGGCTCCTGCTCGGATACGATTACCTCACCTGTATCGGGGTGGATAATATCCTCCTGGGCTACCCGGCCGACAATCCTATCATAGAGGGGTTCGATGACTTCATCGCCGTCATGGATCTCCTTGACGGTAATGCCATCTGTGGTCCCACAGTCATCTTCTCTAACGATAACGTCCTGAGAAACATCAACCAAACGCCTTGTCAGGTAACCTGAATCGGCTGTTCGCAGAGCAGTATCGGCCAAACCCTTGCGACCGCCGTGGGTTGCTGTGAAGTACTCAAGAACCGTCAAGCCCTCCCTAAAGGAAGCTCGCACAGGGAGCTCGATAATCTGTCCCGAGGGATCAGTCATGAGGCCGCGCATCCCTGCCAACTGCGTTAGCTGACCAAAGTTTCCTCTGGCTCCGGAAATCGCCATCATATAGACGGGGTTGAAGGGATCAACCGCGTCTCTCAGGGCCTTCTCCACCTCGTCTCTAGCTCTGGTCCAGATATCGATAATCCTGTGATATCTCTCATTCCAGCTGATGAGGCCGTTCTCGTACTGGCCCTCAATGTCCCCAACCTCCTCGTCAGCCCGAGCGAGGATCTCTGGCTTCTCAGTAGGCAGAACGATATCCTCTACAGCGATAGTCGCTCCTGCCTGGGTTGCGAACCTGAACCCCAGGTCCTTGATTTTGTCGAGCATCTCGGCGGTGGGGTATGTTCCCAACCGCCGGTGGCACTTGGCCACAATATCAGATAACTCCTTCTGGCCGACAACATGATTGACGAACCGGAGTTCCTGTGGAAGGCTCTCGTTGAAAATAATCCTGCCCGGGGTAGTCTCTAGTAGCTCACTGCCGATGTCCAGCTTGACATTGGCATGGAGATGCGCCTGCCTGGTCTCGTAGGCCATGATTGCCTCATCAATGGAAGAGAACACCATGCCCTCCCCTTTGACCCCTGCTTTCTCCAGGGTGAGGTAAAAACAGCCCAGGACCATATCCTTGGTGGGCGTCGCCACCGGGGAACCGTCCTTCGGGTATAGCAGATTGTGTGACGCCAGCATTAAAACGCGAGCCTCAGCCTGAGCCTCCGCAGACAGTGGCACGTGCACAGCCATTTGGTCGCCGTCGAAGTCGGCGTTGTAGGCGGTACATACCAGGGGATGAATCTTGATAGCGCGACCCTCAACCAGAATTGGCTCAAAGGCCTGGATCCCCAGCCTATGAAGGGTTGGCGCGCGGTTCAAGAGAACTGGATGCTCCTTAATCACTTCCTCCAAAACATCCCAGACCTCCGCATAGGCCCTCTCTACCTTGCGCTTGGCGCTCTTTATGTTCTGAGCATGGCCCTCTTCCACCAGTCTCTTCATTACAAATGGCTTGAACAACTCCAGGGCCATTTCCTTCGGCAAACCACACTGATGCATCTTTAGATTGGGCCCAATAACAATAACTGAACGGCCTGAATAATCAACTCGTTTTCCTAGTAGGTTCTGCCGGAATCGCCCCTGCTTGCCTTTCAGCATATCGCTTAAGGACTTTAGCGGCCTATTGCCAGGACCCGTAACGGGACGACCCCTGCGGCCATTGTCGATTAAGGCGTCAACCGCTTCCTGGAGCATGCGCTTCTCATTGCGAACAATAATATCAGGTGCGCCTAGGTCCAGGAGCCGCTTCAGCCTATTATTTCTATTAATAACCCTGCGGTAAAGATCATTTAGGTCCGATGTGGCAAACCTGCCGCCATCAAGCTGCACCATTGGGCGGAGCTCGGGAGGGATCACCGGAATGACCTCCAGGATCATCCAGTCAGGACTGTTGCCCGACCCACGGAAGGCCTCTACCACCTCTAGCCGCCTGACGGCCCGACGACGTCTCTGTCCCGATACCTGGCGGATCTCTTCCCTTAGCTCCTCGGCCTCTCCCTCAAGGTCTATTTTCTCCAGTAACTCCTTGACGGCTTCGGCTCCCATACCTGCCTTGAATGCATTGCCATGCTTCTGGCGATACTCACGGTACTCGTTCTCCGTCAGAAGCTGCTTCTCGCTGAGGCCAGTGTCGCCCGGATTGATGACAACGTAGGCCACGAAATACAGGACCTTCTCCAGGGATCGTGGAGACATGTCGAGGATCAAACCCATACGACTGGGAATGCCCTTGAAGTACCATATATGTGACACCGCGGCCGCCAACTCAATGTGGCCCATACGCTCGCGCCGAACCTTGGCCCGAGTAACCTCCACACCACAACGGTCACAAACAACGCCCTTATATCGCACCCGCTTGTACTTGCCACAATGGCATTCCCAGTCGCGCTGGGGGCCAAAGATCCTCTCACAGAACAGGCCCTCACGCTCGGGCTTCAGAGTACGATAGTTGATGGTCTCTGGCTTCTTCACTTCCCCCTTGGACCAAGCCCGGATCTGTTCCGGTGATGCCAGTCCAATTCGTAGGGCGTCAAAGTTATTGACATCTAACAAAGGTGTTCTCCTCCTTTGTTTGTAAATGTCCATTGGCTCGGAGTCCTGTATTTGGCTCACGGGTTAGACCCCTAGCTACTGTAATCATCAGCATCATCAGCATCACCCTCGTCTTCGGGAAGCGCGATGTCCAGGCCGAGATCCCGAGCAGTGTCGGCAATATCTTCGTCCTCTTCACGGATTTCGACCTCTTGCTTATCTTCTGAAAGTACCTTGACGTCCAGCGCAAGGCTCTGCAGTTCCTTGATGAGCACCTTGAAGGATTCGGGCACACCAGGCTCAGGAACATTCTCACCCTTGACGATGGCCTCATAGGTTTTCACGCGACCGACAACGTCATCAGATTTTACGGTAAGTATCTCTTGAAGGGTGTAGGCAGCACCATAGGCCTCAAGGGCCCACACCTCCATCTCACCAAACCGCTGGCCACCAAACTGCGCCTTACCGCCCAGTGGCTGCTGAGTTACTAATGAGTAGGGGCCAGTGGATCTGGCATGTATCTTGTCATCAACAAGGTGAGCCAACTTCATCATGTAGGCGTAGCCAACTGTAACCTGATTGTCGAAGGGCTCGCCGGTGCGACCATCGTAGAGATCGGTCTTCCCAGATGTGGGAAGGTTCGCCTCTTCAAGGGCCTGGACAATCTCATCCTCGGTGGCTCCATCGAAAACCGGGCTTGCGAAGCGAATACCAAGAACCTTAGCTGCCCAGCCCAAGTGAGTCTCCAGGACCTGGCCAATGTTCATTCGAGAAGGTACTCCCAATGGGTTCAAAACAATCTCAACAGGTGTTCCATCAGGCAGGAAGGGCATGTCTTCCTCAGGGAGAATGCGGGCAATAACGCCCTTATTTCCGTGACGCCCTGCCATCTTGTCACCCTCCGAGATTCTCCTCTTCTGAGCGACATAGACCCTGACGAGTTCGTTTACTCCCGGTGATAATTCATGCCCTTCTTCACGGGAGAAATTCTTAACATCAACGACAATACCGCTCTCACCATGGGGTACCCGCTCTGAATTATCCCGTACCTCGCGGGCCTTCTCTCCAAAGATCGCTCGGAGGAGTCGCTCCTCAGCGGTGAGTTCAGTCTCACCCTTAGGCGTTACCTTACCAGCCAGGATGTCCCCGGGCTGCACCTCGGCGCCAACGCGGATAATACCGCGGTCATCCAAATTCTTCAGGAGCTCGTTTGCCACATTTGGGATGTCCCGAGTAATCTCTTCTGGCCCTAGTTTTGTATCACGGCATTCCTGTTCGTATTCCTCTATATGGATGGAGGTATAGGCGTCCTCCATGACCAGTTTCTCGCTGAGGAGAATGGCGTCCTCGTAGTTATACCCTTCCCAGGGCATAAAGGCCACAAGCACATTGCGACCCAACCCGAGCTCCCCATTCTCGGTTGACGGGCCATCAGCAAGGACATCTCCAGTCTCTACCCTATCCCCTTTCCTTACAATGGGATGTTGGTCGAAACATGTGCCCTGGTTTGTTCGTTCATATCGCTTCAGACCATGAACGACGATCTCGCCATCGTCGCCCTTAACCACGACTTCACGCCCAGTAACCCTTTCTACCGTCCCAGCAATCTGGGACAGAACCAGCACACCTGAATCCCTCGCTGCCCGGTGCTCAACGCCGGTGCCTACGAGAGGCGCCTCGGATATCACAAGGGGAACTCCCTGCTTCTGCATGTTGGAGCCCATCAGGGCGCGGTTTGCGTCGTCATGCTCCAAGAAGGGGATGAGAGATGTGGCGACACTGACCAACTGGGCCGGAGAGACATCCATGTAATCAACGTCTTCGGGAGCGACCATATGGATCTCTGAACCACAGCGAGCTGTCACTGCGTCCTGGGCAAAGGTTCCGTCATCATTGAGCATAACATTCGCCTGAGCGATGATGGCCTCTTCCTCTTCATCGGCTGTCAGGTACACGATGTTCTCAGTCACAATGCCCTGCTCTTTGTCGACCTCGCGGTAGGGGGTCTCAAGAAAGCCGTACTTATTAACTCTGGCGTATGTACTTAGTGAGCCGATAAGACCAATGTTTGGGCCTTCAGGGGTCTCAATAGGACACATGCGCCCGTAGTGAGAATGGTGTACATCCCTGACCTCGAAGCCGGCCCGTTCTCGGCTCAATCCACCGGGGCCAAGGGCTGACAACTTACGCTTGGTAGCCAACTCTGCCAGGGGATTGGTTTGATCCATGAACTGAGAGAGCTGGCTGGAACCGAAGAACTCCTTAACCGAAGCCACAACAGGCCTGATGTTAATCAGGGCCTGAGGCGTAATAATATCGACATCCTGGATGGTCATTCGCTCCTTGACAACGCGCTCCATCCTCGCCAGACCAATCCTGAATTGGTTTTGAAGCAGCTCTCCAACCCGGCGCACCCTGCGGTTGCCAAGGTGGTCAATGTCATCTGTATTTCCTATCCCCCTGAACAGGCCAAAAACATAACTAACGCTCGCAATTATGTCCTCTCGGGTTACAGTCTTCACATCCATGGCCGTCTGCCCGTTACCCACAACCCGAACGCGATCATCCTTATCATTTAAAACATCAATAACTGTTAGGTGAAGCGAATCCGGATCATCGTCATCAGTGGTCCCGAGCTCAAGCTTCTTAATGATATAATCCTCAAGACGGATGGCGGTACGTCGATCAATACGTTTGTTGGCGGACGCGATAACCTTGCCTTCGTCGTCAACAAAGTCCTCCGGCAAACGCCTCCCTACAATGCGAGCCCTAATACCCAACTTCTTGTTGACCTTATACCGTCCTACATTGGCCAGGTCATAGCGGCGAGGCTCAAAGAACATTGACTCCAATAGGCCTTTCGCGCTCTCAACGGTTGGTGGTTCACCCGGCCTCAGGCGTTTATAGATCTCAATGAGGGCCTCTTCCTGGTTCTTTGTGCTGTCCTTGTCCAGCGTAACCTCCATCCAGGGGCTGTCGCCGAAAAGCGCAAGGATATCCTCGTCTGCGCCAAGGCCCATAGCCCTGAGGAGTACTGTAACAGGAAGCTTACGGCTGCGGTCAATCCTGACAGAGACAACGTCCTTCTTATCTGAGCTAATCTCAAGCCAGGCGCCCCTATTAGGGATGACCTGATAGGAATACTGGATCTGGCCAGAGGCGTTTACCTCTCTGTCATAGTAGACACCGGGTGACCTTACCAGCTGGCTCACGACAACCCTCTCGGCACCGTTTATAATGAAGGTACCTGTTGGCGTCATCAGTGGGAAATCACCCATGAAGACTTCTTGCTCCTTGACTTCGCCAGTCTCCTTATTAATCAAGCGTACCCTGACCCTGAGAGGAGCATCATAGGTAACATCCCTCTCTTTGCATTCGTCGACAGGATACTTTGGGTCGCCAAGCTCATAGTCAATGAACTCCAACACAAGATTGCCGGTAAAGTCCTGGATAGGAGAGATGTCCTCGAATGTTTCCCTTAACCCCTCTTCCAGAAACCACTGATAGGAGCTGGTCTGGATCTCAATGAGGTCAGGTAGATCCAGAACCCGATTGATGCGCGCGAAATTGTTTCTCTCAAGAGCTGCTGAGGTAGACCTCGTCATTGAAGCGGATCACCCTTTCGGTTCCCATATGGAAATCTGGCAAAGCTTCTTTGAAGATAAACTAAAAGCCATTCCCGTACCTCAAATGACATAACCCAAACCCATATTAGTAAAGTTTGCCTTTTATCACTGTTTTTATTCAGCTGTCAAGCCCGGAGAGATGGGCATACAACAGCATTTTATAATTCTACCACAGGGTACTAGGCCTGTCAACCAAGACTTCCATCTCCATATGCTCCTCATCTTGGCGTACTCAACCTGGAAACCGGGAGAAGGAAGAAAAGAACGAGGGAACAAAAAACAATGGATAACAACCAACCGCGGGGCTGGCATGTGGGCAACTTGTGATGTGTCACATGAAGTCCGGCCCCGCGGGAGTGTGCATCCATTGTCCGAGGCATAAAGCCGCGTACAGAGAGATCCTCTACTTAATCTCTACTGTAGCGCCTACCTCTTCTAGCTGCTTCTTCATTTCCTCGGCCTCATCCTTGTTGATGCCCTCTCTGATAGGAGCGGGAGCGCCATCGACAAGGTCCTTGGCTTCCTTGAGGCCAAGGTCAGTTAGCTGGCGGACAACCTTAATGACCTGAATCTTCTTAGCGCCAACATCAGTGAGAATGACGTCAAAAGAGGTCTTCTCCTCCTCTTCAGCGTCAGCCGCTACGGCGCCAGGCGCCGCGGCCATGGCCATAGGCGCTGCAGCCGAAACCCCGAACTCTTCTTCCATGGCCTTTACTAACTCGGCCAACTCCAGTACTGTCATCTCTTTGACGAGATCCATAATCTCTTTAACCTTAGACACCTTGAGTTACCTCCTTAATAATAGTAGAAACGAAACCCGATTAGGCGACTTCGCCTGCTTCCTTCTTCTTTCGCAGATCCTCAACTGAATACACCAGTCCCCTCAACATACCGGCAAGAACGTTATTAAAGCCGGCTATGGGAGCCTGCATGCCGCCAACAACCTTGGCCAGCAATTCCTCTCGGGACGGTAGATCGGCCAGCTCCTGAAACTGGTCCTGGTCAATCAACTGCCCACGTAGAAGCCCTGCCTTGAACTGTACCTTCTTGAACTCCTTCATGAAACCGGCGAGAATCTTTGCCGGCGCCACAGGGTCGTCAAAAGCAAAGGCTATTGCTGTTGGCCCAACTAGATAGTCGTTCAAGCCGTCATGGCCCGCATCCTTTGCGGCCAGGCGGCCCAAGGTGTTCTTGACGACCTTATACTCCACCCCTGCCTCTCTCAGGCGCTTTCTAAGCTCAGTTGATTCGGCGACGCTAAGGCCGCGGTAATCGGTGAGAATGGTGGACGCGGCCTCGGAGAATTTCTCCTGTAACTCCGCAACTACCCTTTCCTTCTCTGCACGGTTGGCTGACAAGATGTTCACCTCCTTGAGTTAATAACTGCGGGAAATGGAAACCCCCTGGGGTCTTTACAGACACACCAGGGGAACCTGGAACAAGCCGATGGTCTTCCCCTAACAGGGGAACTCCATTGCCTCGGTAGGCCACCTGCGGTTGCTGTTGTTACGGTCAACCTGGGTTATTAAGCCCCTTTATGCGGGACACCTACTGTCTGCGACAGACCATATATAAAGCTGTTAGGTAACTAGCCTCACTGAAGCACGTTTGTAATCTTCTGCGGATCAACCTTAATCCCAGGACCCATAGTTGACGAAATCACAACTGATCTGAGATAGCGACCCTTGGCGGCCGGTGGCCGCGCCTTGATCAAAGTCTCCATTAGCACCAGAAAGTTCTCTCTAAGTTTGTCGGCATCAAAGGAAGCCTTCCCAACGGGAACATGGACAATGCCGGCGCGCTCAACGCGGTACTCTACTTTTCCGGCCTTAATCTCACTTACCGCCTCAGCAACATCAAAGGTAACTGTACCACTCTTGGGATTCGGCATCAGTCCCTGTGGACCCAATACTCGGCCCAACCGCCCTACCTTACTCATCATATCGGGCGTTGCTACGGCAACGTCGAAGCCAAGCCATCCCCCATTAATCTTATCGACCAGATCATCGCCACCAACGAAGTCTGCCCCCGCCTCTTCAGCCTCTTTGATCTTGTCGCCTTGAGCGAAAACAAGAACTGTAAGGTCTCGGCCTGTACCATGCGGAAGAACAACTGCCCCGCGGACCATCTGGTCTGCATGTCTGGGATCTACACCGAGTCTGGCAGCGACATCCACCGTCTCATCAAACTTGGTTGACGCCATCTCCTTGATGAGGTTAATTGCCTCTTCCGGACCGTAGAGAGTGTCACGATCAAACTTAGCTGCTGCGTCCTGGTACCTCTTACCTCTTCTAACCACTATCGTTCCGCCTCCTCTGTGGTGCCAGCGGGAAGCCACTGCTGTCTCCCCTCCCACAAGATACAAACCCCTGCTCTACTTAACTCTACCCCTCGACAATAAGGCCCATGCTCTTGGCGGTACCCTCGATGATCCTCATGGCGCCTTCCATGTCTGCGGCGTTGAGGTCTGCCATCTTAATCTCAGCAATCTTGCGGAGATCGTCACGGGTAACCTTGCCTACCTTGTTGACATTTGGCTCTCCAGAACCGGAGGGAATACCTGCTGCCTTCTTCAGAAGGATCGCCGCAGGAGGGGTCTTGGTAATAAACTTGTAAGACCGATCCTCAAAAATCGTAATCTCAACTGGTATGATAACGTCGCCTTCATCGGCTGTCCTGGCATTAAACTCTTTGATAAAGCCCATCATATTGACCCCGTGTTGCCCGAGGGCCGGGCCCACAGGCGGAGCTGGTGTTGCCTTACCAGCCGGGATCTGCAGCTTAACCTTAGCGAGAACTTTCTTGGCCACGCCCTTCGACCTCCTAAATCTTCTCTACTTGTTCGAAATCTAGCTCGACTGGAGTCTCCCGGCCAAACATTGAAACCAGGACCCAGATCTTGCCCTTTTCCATGTCAATTTCATCAATAACTCCGATGAAGTCTCTGAATGGGCCGTCGGTCACCTTGACGTTGTCACCTGGGCCGAAGGCCAGTTTCGGCTGGGCTTCACCGACACCCATCTGGCGCAGGATATCCTCAATCTCCTCGTCCATCAAGGGTGTAGGCTTGGAGCCTGAACTAACAAAACCAGTAACCCCTGGGGTGTTGCGGACGACATACCATGAGTCATCGTCCATTAACATGTGGACGAGCACATATCCCGGAAAGATCTTCTTCTCCTTGATTATGCGCTTGCCATTCTTAATCTCCATATGCTGTTCCACAGGAACTAGGACCTGAAAGATCTTGTCCTCCATTACCATGGATTCAACACGCTTCTCGAGATTGGTCTTAACCTTGTTCTCGTAGCCAGCGTAGGTGTGAATGACATACCATGATGCGTGTTGCTCTAGCTCCATACACAAGGGAACCCCCGTCTGAAACGGCAGGTCCCTCACCCCCTTAACAATCATCTAACTAATGATCAGGGCCAACAGCTCGCCAAACACAGCATCAATTATCGAGAAGAGTCCTGCTACGATCGCTACTGCTATGACCACTACCAGGGTGTAGAGGATTGTCTCCTGGCGGTTTGGCCAGATTACCTTCCTCAGCTCTGCCCTGACCTCTCTAAGAAACTTCCCTATTTTCGCTAAGAAATTCATCAGGCGAATTCACCTCATTCTGAAAAGGCAAAAAACTTGCCCATAATAAGTGGCAGGCCCGGAGGGATTCGAACCCCCAACCCGCGGTTTTGGAGACCGCTGCTCTGCCAGTTGGAGCTACGGGCCTAAGATACTGGAAAAGCCTATCGCGTTGTTATACTCAAGCCGAAGCCAGTACAGGCTTCGCTAACGCTAACTTAGCGAGTTTCCTTATGGGCTGTGTGCTCCTTACACCATTTGCAGTACTTCTTGATCTCAAGCCTGCCAGTGGTGTTCCGCTTGTTCTTTGTACTTGTATAGTTCCTTCGCTTGCACTCAGTGCACTCTAAGGTGATAATCTCTCGCATCTCCGCTCTCCCCCGCTGATAAAGTATTCATACGAACAGCTCTTGCCCAGTTGAAAGCGCTATTAGAATGTATCACACTTCCAATATCCTGTCAACATTATACGACAGCCCAAAATCCCAGTCAAACCGGCGCCTGATTGCTATTGGCCCCTGGGGGATCATGGCTCTAAATCGTGACGGTCATCTCTGATAATCTCAATCTCTGTTCAATCTACTGCAAGGCCGCTCCTTTCAGAAGCGGCCCTGCTGCATTTACTCGGGTCCGTTACCGTTAGCTACAGACCAGATTACTCGACGATCTTACTGACAACGCCAGCGCCAACGGTACGGCCGCCTTCACGGATAGCAAAACGAAGGCCTTCCTCGATGGCGATAGGTGTAATGAGTTCAACCTTCATCTCAATGTTATCACCGGGCATGACCATCTCAACGCCCTCAGGCAGGTCGATGGAGCCCGTAACATCTGTAGTCCGGAAATAGAACTGGGGGCGGTAGCCGGGAAAGAATGGTGTCTGACGGCCGCCCTCATCCTTACCCAGAACATATACCTCACCGCTGAACTTGGTGTGGGGATTGATTGATCCCGGCTTCGCCAGGACCTGGCCGCGGCGGATCTCATCCTTGCCAACACCGCGTAGCAGTACCCCGATGTTATCACCGGCCTCAGCCTGGTCAAGGAGCTTGCGGAACATCTCAACACCAGTAACAACCGTCTTGCGGGCCTGGTCCATCATGCCGACGATCTCGCACTCGTCGCCAACCTTGATAACGCCGCGCTCAAGTCTGCCGGTGGCAACGGTGCCGCGACCGGTAATGCTAAAGACGTCCTCAACGGGCATCAGGTACGGCCTGTCTGTGGGGCGGTCTGGGGTTGGGATGTAATCGTCAACGGCCTCCATTAGCTTAAATATGGGACCACACCACTCACAATCATCACTGGCGCAGCCGCACTCAAGGGCCTTGAGGGCAGAGCCCGGAATGACTGGAATGTC
>LADL02002646.1_pt1 | contig 16479 bp, 15 predicted proteins | sample 619721 | NCBI WGS metagenome assembly LADL02 (sample SAMN03397408, study PRJNA257561) | rock porewater metagenome | biome: terrestrial; feature: Opalinus Clay rock; material: porewater; isolation source: Opalinus Clay rock porewater BRC-3 borehole | place: Switzerland: Mt Terri URL, St-Ursanne ...
TTGAACGATTAAGCCCGATTATTGGTGATACCGTCACATATTCAACCGAATCAAGATTACTGAATAGATAACCCTGAAAGGAGTAGTTTTAATGATATTAAGGGGTATTATTGAATTGTTTTTTAAATTGCTCATTTACGGTCTTTTCTTCTCAGGAGTTTATGTCCTGGTTAGACCATATCTAATGCCTACGGTTGAAGATATTTTAATGACATATAAAACCAGGGCAAGACTTAGGAATTTTAAAACCAAACAATACATGGATACCCAAAGAGAATCATTATTTTATAGACACCTTGATATGCTTATTCAAAGTACCTGGCGGTTTTATACTGATAAATCTACAATGAACTTTATTATTATAACTGTTGGTTTATTCCTGGCGAGCATTTCTGTTTTTATAAAGTATACAAGCTCTCTCTTTATAAGTGGCTCTGCTGCCGTTATTACAGCATTGACTCCCTATCTTGTTATGAGAATTTACCTACATATTTTACGATCTAAAACCAGTTATGAACTTATTCCGGCCACCACAATTCTTTTAGGCAATTATAGGGTTTGTAATAGAGATCTCTACTTTGCCATAACAGAAACAATCAAAAAACTGGATGATCTTACATTAAAGAAGGCCTTTATTATTCTGGCCCAAAACATCCAAAAACATAAAAACACCAAAGACATTGAGCAAGCTATTGAATTGTTCGTTTTTAAGATACAAACCGCCTGGGCTAAACAGCTAGGGATACTTTTCTTAAACTCACTTGTTGAAGGTAAAAATATCGAAGGGAGTTTATCTAATCTGGTAGACGATATGAAGGAAGGCCAGAATGTGATCGAAGAAGAAAAGTCCAATTCCCAGGAAACTATTTATCTTGGTTTTTTCCCTATAATAGCTTTTCCGTTTACTTTGTTAGTAATGATAAATATGTCTAATCGATTTAACATCTTACATTACCAGTTTTCCACTAAATCAGGGCTATCAAGTTTTATTATAGTTACAGTTTTATGTATTGTTTCTGCTGTAATTTCAATTCTTTTAAGAAGACCCAAAAACGACATTTAAAGGTGGTGATCATCTGTTTATTCTAGTGCATCTAAAAACAATTATATTTCTAACAATAATTGCACTGCTATTGGCCGCAGCTTATTTGGTGTTTAGTTATGAACGCTTGGGGCCTAATAAAAGCTCCAGACGTTTAAGGGTAAGGCAGAACCTTTACGTTCTACAAGATAAGTTTAATAACTTAATTTATGACGAACAAGCTGAAAACCTTTTAAAAGAGGCTGGTTATCCCTTAAGGATTACAGGTCGAACTTATTCTTTGTTAAGAATTATTATGGTAATTCTTCTGCTGCTTTATTTCGCTTTTGATACCCTTATTAACGGCGTTCCTTTTAACATGGGCAATATTGTTTTTGCATTATCACTTTATCTTCTTACAGCTCCTAAGAGTTATATGCCAATATCCTACATCTTATCAAAGGTAAAAAGTCTATACACCATTGAAAAAAACCGGGAATGTTTTCTACTGTACAGTATGCTTCTTAATGAATTTAACCGGGATGATGATACTACCTTTCAGTTATACGCAATACTTCAAAAAATGGCGGTATATTTCAATAAAATAAAACCGGCCATGTTGAAAATGTTATCACAATGGAAAAGAAATCCGGAAGCTGCCCTTGACCTTTTTGCTAAAGAAGTAGGTACAGCCGAAGCTAAAGACCTTGCACAAATACTAAAGAGCATAGATGCCTCTAATGCCGTAAAAGCCAGGGATGTTATTAAAAGCAGATACCAACAGTTTCAAACAAGCAGACATGAAACACACCGAAGGATGTTAAAAAACCGAGACCTATTAGGGTATACACTTGTATTTATCCCAATGATAGCAATTCTCTTTAACATGTTAAACGTTTACTCCCAAATGATTCAAGACCTATTAAAGTTTTCCAATGGTAGATAGATTTTTTAAAATTTCGTGAAAGGAGGGGAGGTTTAATGAAAGAAATGATCGCCAAAATTATGTTAATCGGGGTTATTGTCTCAGGTATAGGTTATTACATCTACACAAGTCTTTGGTCAAATGTTAGTGAAGTTGACACAAGAGCTACTACAACAATTACAAACACATCTATTCCCACTAGCTAAAAAGGGGGGGTATAAGTCCTCCCCTCTCACAAAGGATGGTGATAACTACGAAACAGGTTATTTCTCTTATAATGGTTTCACCTTTTCTGATCTATTTCGCTTTTCAGCCTGTTATTAATCATGTGGCACATTTAGAAACCATGGTTTTAGAAGTTGTTATGAATGAAGGAATACAAAAAGCATCAGTTGACGGACGGTTTACAGACCAGAATATTGCTGATATGAAACAAATAATTATGGAACACTTACATTTTCCTGAAAATGAAATTGCTTTTGAAGGCACACAAAACTTAACTTCCAGAGGGAATACAGTATGGGGCCGTATTTCGGTGCCTGATGGTAAACTTTCAATTATGCCCAGGCTTTTTTCTTCAAACCCAACTATCAAATTTTCCGCATACGCTAGTCAAATGTCTGAGTATATTGAGAGGTAGATTTTATGAGAGCTTCTATCGCCGTATTAATGTTATCGGTTTTTTTTGTAACTCTTATTTTCCTTCAACTTGATATGGAAACGGCTAACCTGGCCAATACAAGGGTAAAAGAGGCTTTGAACAGGGCTACTCATGATGCTGGACTCATGGTTGATCTTCAAGAACAGTCTAATGGTCGTATTGTTTTTGACACTACGGCAGCTATTAATGCTTTAAAGGCTACTCTGCAAGACAACCTGGCTTTAGACAGTGATTTAACCCCTCTGCCCAATACCCTTTTTACTGATACAGTCTCTATTGATTTTATTGAATTCGTGGATGATAATGATGGCTTTACTTATCCATACCTTTACGAAAACCCTACCTATCATATAACAAAAGCTATAAAAGGTCCGTCAGTTGTTGCTGTTATTAGCGTAACAAGACCTATAATAAGTGGTTTAGCTGAACCTTGGAAAATACGGAAAGCGTCAGTGTATGAATATCCCGGCTTAATACATTAACACATGTCTGCCTGTAATATTATAATTAAAGGAATCAACTTTATTTTTGAAAGGGTGATTGATTTATGAAACGGTACATACTTTGGGTTTTAATTACAACTATTATACTGAGTTTTAACCCGATTGTTTATGCAGCGTTTACCCCACCTAGTCAACAAAGTGGTGTTACCCAGGATGATAAGGCTTATGCTGATAAGGTTTGGCCGGAAATATCCTGGGACATTTCAAGAGCCATTAGTCATAATGAAGTGGTTTTAAAACTTCCTAGAGTTGACTATCCTTATTCCTGGGTTATTTATAGTGATATTGGTAAATATGTCGGGATTAATGTTGAATGGAAGTCCTCTTATATAGGTAGTGGGGGACAGGATATAGTTATTCAAACTAATCCTGGAGGAACTGGATTTTATGTTGATTTAATAAATATTCCCAATGGTGCTGTAGTTTCCAGTGAAACCTATATCTATAAACCGGATACCGGGATCAAATACATTCCTCCGGAACAAAGAGTTATCGGAGCAATTGACGATAACGGAAATATTACCGGCCTGTACGATGTTTGGGGTAAACAAATAGTTAACGATACAGTTTACTCCCACCTGGTTAACAGGTATATCAATTTTCCGGATGTGAATTCTTCAAGTTGGGCCTATTCCGTTATCTATAAAATGGCTGCTGCCGGATATATTAACGGTTATCCTGATAGAACATTTAAGCCTGATAACAATATGACCAGGGCTGAATTCACTGTTGTTTTAGATAAGCTCTTAAGTGATAAATATTCCGATGGTGCCACGTCTCTAAATACAATTGTTATGCCGGATCTTAAACCTACTTATTGGTCATATCAAGCCACTAGCAATCTTTTCAGATATATGGCACAAAATGACGTTATAAACATCTTCGGGGATAAGTTTTACCCTAATCAATACATTACCAGGGAAGAAGTAGCTGCAGTCCTTTATTACACTTTAAAGAATCATCCTGCGTTTAACGGCCACATTACCAAAAATCCTGTCTTTAGTCATATAAAATCTTCTAAATATCTGGATGGGATTAGCTTTTCTTACAGTCAAGGTTTTATGGTCGGTTATCCCAATAACGTCTTTAAACCCAAAGCCAACATAACCAGAGCTGAAATAGCAGCTCTTATTTGTAAGGTTTATGATGATTTAATTCAATAAAAAGGAGTGCTTTGTTTATGAAAAAACTGATTGCGTTTATGTTAACCCTGTGTTTTTTGCTCAGTACGATTGGACAAGCCTGGGCTTTATATAACCCCCCTTCAAGGGCTACCCCCACCCAAGAGGATTTTGCCGTAGCTGCTGCGTTTTTCGATGGTATTAAGTTTGATATTTCTAATGTCCAAAATAACATAATTAAAATCACCATTCCTAAAGTCGATTCGAAATATGCTTTTTCAATGGTCCAAAAAACCATAAAAGAAAACGGTGAGTTTGTAAGTAGTTATACTATTAGATTTGTTGATGGGGAGGTAAAAACAGTTGATATCTCACCAAATTATATAACTCAGTTTTCTCTAGTTTTTATAAATGATAGTACGTCTGCTTTGTTATTAAATGAGCTGTGGGAATATAAGCCAGGTGATGCTCAGGTAAAATATGTTCCGTTTGAGGATCGTCTTTTCCTTAAATTCGATGATGAAGGTAATGTTGTCGGTTATTTTGACGGTAACAATAACCCTGTTAACGAAGATGGAACACCTATTGGTTTTGAAACACAGGACTTTGTATTTAAAGATGTTTCGGAAAATCATTGGGCCTATACAGTAATTAACAAATTGGCAGTTGCTGGATACATAAAGGGCTACCCTGATAAAACCTTTAAGCCGGAAGGGAATATTACCAAAGCTGAGTATATGGTTATGTTGGCCAATGTCTTAAAAGATAAATGGCCTAATGGAAGCAAACACGATCATAGCTCAGAGGCCAGTATTTTACCCGTTCAACACTGGTCCAATGAAACTGTTAAACTTGCTTTTAAATACATGCCTTCAAACAGTATTGAACAAATATTCCAGAATAATTTCCAGCCGGATAAAAAGATTACCAGGGAGGAAGTTGTTGCAGTTTTAATGTCTGTTCTTAGCAGCCATCCTGGTTTTAGTAATACTTCAGGTGCTTCTCAAACTTTTTCCGATCAGCTTTTGTCTAGTTTTCCCCAGGCTATAAATTTTGCTTCAAGCAGAGGTTTAGTAAGCGGTTATCCTGATGGTAGTTTTAAACCTGATGGGAATATTACAAGAGCTGAAATAGCCGCAGTTATGGTTAAGGTTTTAGAGAAGCTATAAGTATATTTACAAACCAGGTTGGGAAGGCGGGGTTAGATGAAACGAAAAATATCTTTTCTGGTTTTAGCCTTTTTCCTGTTTAATGTTTTTTCTTTTGTTTTTGATAAACAAGCATTGGCCAATATAGATATTCCGGCTGATCATTATAGTTGGGTTTTAGGCACATACAATTCAGCAACACAAACATTTAGTCCTTCAGATACTACGATACTTAACTGGAACAATATGTCGGTCAGAACAATAGGGCCTACGGCTGCATGGGTAGATAGTAAACAAGAAGGTGCAATTGTAAGTTTTGTTGATAAAAACAGTAGTGCAAATAACGGATACCCTATGGTAGAACAAAGCCAATGGCAGGACTGGATTAATTTGTTCGGCGGCGGGTCTAATTCAGCTTTTGTTCTGCAAAACTTAAAGTCTTGGTATTTTCCTGATAATAATAAAACTTTTGCCAACTTATCACAGTTAGCAGAGCTTTCCGGAGGTAAAGGACTTTCTTATAGTGTAAACGATGGGCTTATTATTTACGGAAAATCAGACCCACCTACAGCCTCAATAACTCCTACCCGTTATTCCTGTAAAGTTGGGGAGACTATTACCTTTAATCTAAGTGCAACTAACGAAGCCCTTGCCTATCATTTTATAGATATGACCTTCAAAGATGATAAGGGCAACACCTATATTGATAACAAACGATTTTATACCGATATTGCTAATCAATCCGTAACCAAAACGTTTAACGCAGAAGGTGACTATCTTTTTACACTTACGGTTAATGACGGGGTTTTCAGGTATGCGACAAAGCAGATGTTAATATCGGTAACAACCGATAACCCGGTTGACCCTGTTCAGCCACCGGAACCACCACCTGTTGTTCCACCTGAACCACCCGAAGCTGAAAACTTACCTCCAACGGCTGTTTTCAGCTTACCCTCAACCACTTATGAAGGCGACACTGTAGATGTACGGGAAAGCTCTTTTGACCTGGATGGTGAAATAGTGGATTGGGATTGGGATCACAATCCCAATTTTGCCGGGACTTATCATTTGGGTGAGGATGGCGGTGACCTGACAATTGAAACCGTTGGCAAGTTTGATATTAGCTTAACTGTCACAGACGATGATGGGGCCACCAACTCAGTAACCCATTCTATTGAAGTAAAAACGGCTGAACCTGAAGCAGTTATTTCGTATCAAGGCACACTGAAAGAGAACCGCAAGATAACCCTTAATTCTCTCAGAAGTACATCTTCAGAGTCATACCCTATAAATCACAGTTTGGATGAATGGACGATTACACCTATAAGTGGGGGAACAGCTGCTGATATAAAATACGGTACTTGGTCAGGTGCTTATCAGGAAGTTCTTTTTAAGAAGGCCGGGGCTTATAGGGTAGGGCTAAGAGTACATAATGACAAGTATGATTCGGAATGGGTGTATAAAGACATTATCATCGTTCCCGATGATCCACCGCTAACAAACTTCTTTAGACCAGCAATAGCCTTCCGGAACCCTGCTGATAACAACTATGCTTCCATCACTTTAAATGATCGATCCTTTTCCTTAGATGGTGATAACATTTCACAAAGAAACTGGAAGTACAGATATGACAGTGATAATGACGGATCATTCCTGGACGAATCCTGGGTAATACTTGACACCGGTAATAATCCTTCTTCTGTTATGAGGGTAAATAAGGTTGGGAAGTACCTGGTCGAACTTGAAGTAAAAGAAAGTTTTGGTCAGCCAACGATTCCGGCATTTATTACAGAAGCCGATTACCGTACAGGTAACACCTTATCTAAACCCCAGGCTGACAAAATTATTGATGTACAGAATATTGCTCCTGTAACCAGTTTTACAGCCATACTTAAGCCAAAGGTAGATATAATTTTCTCCCAAGGCTATATGACTGATTACTTTAACCGGTTCCCTGCAATGATTAACAACATGGAGGCTGTTTTAGGAAGTAAGTTGGCTGCGAAAAACGTTGACTATGCTTTCTATAACACCGCAACAGTTCCAGCTCCGGAATCCGGAACGATAAATAAGAGTGCGAGCAGCCAGTGGTCCACTGTTACTGTTGATTTGGGCAAAACAATTCCTGTTGGCTCTATTACAAATTTCAGTGCAACCTGGACATGTCCAAATACTATTGGGTATGTCATACGAGGCAGCGCTGATAATATAAATTGGTTTACCATAGAAAGAGAGTGGTCCTTTTGGGGGTATAATTGGGGCAATTATGCGAATATAGCGACTGGTCAGGCTACTGGGGAGCCTATTGATGCAATCCGTTATATAAATTTTGCGTCATATTATGGTAGTCCAGGTGGTGCTACTTTAAATGTATCTGTTTCCTATGATGAAAGCTATAGTCAATTTCACGGTTGGACGAAAGTAGGCGGCAATTATATGCCCGTGTCTGATATCGATCAAGGTACCAGTAATGAATTCCGCTGGGATATGGGACAGGAACTATCCAGTTCATTATTAACAGCTACTAATTATTATCTCTATTTTGCGTATGTATCCGGTGATGCAAATGTTACTGTAACAGCTCAAACAAGCTTAGATAATGTTAACTGGACAACTGTCAAAACCACCAGTTTTACTTCTGATGAGGGCGGGGATATTCCGCAACGGAATTACAGGGTATATCCTGCAAACACTGACTATCCCGCAAAATTCCGGTATTTCCGTATTTTAGTTGACGGTCATGGTGAGTGGATGGCGATTCCTGATGCAGCTTTATTTATTAAATATATCGTAGATGCCACGCCACATGCCACATTAGCGGATATTCAGGATAAAGCAGAGCAGACCTATAGATCAGATGCTACGAAAGTAATTGTCTCTTTAGCAGAGGAACCTTATACAGATTCCAATGCCACAACTTTAACCAATACAGCTAACAGTCTGATAAACAACAATGCTTTTTTTGTAGCTCTAGCCAATGCTGGCAGTATACCTTCAGTTCAGCAGCTTACATCAAAATTAACTGACCAAAATATAATTACAGCTACTGCGGATATGACTGTACCACTCAGCCAGCTTGCCGACTATATAAATAACAATGTTGTCGCAGCCCCATTATCCGGAACTATTTATTTGCTGCTTGGACAGTCGGTAAGTTATGATCCTTCTTATGCAGATTATGAGAATGACCCTAAAGTAACAGATAACTGGAACTATATTCATGATGTTAATTATGTTGATAATAACACCGGGGTTTCGTTCTATGATAACAAGGTTCTTTCCGGACCTGTCACAACCTTGGATAAGGTTGGTAAGTATGATGTGCAGTATAAAGCCCAGGATGATCCGGCCAATAATGACTTAAGGTTTTTAAACTACCGTATGTGGAGTGATCCGGCACCAACAAATATTATTGTCCACCGTAAACCTATTGCAGATTTTAGTGTACAAGCCGGTACCGTTAACGTTATAGATTTATCTTATGATCCAGACTTCCAATTCCGTAGACCGGACAAAGGGATTGTTGAATGGTTATGGAAATGGAGGCCGGTTTCTTCAGGAGTATGGACTAATGGCAAGCCTTCCGGGATAACTGCCGTAGGTACTTATGTCGTTCACCTGGAAGTAAAGGACGTTTACGGAGCATGGAGTGATCCGGTAGAAAAAACTATTTCCGTTGTATCACTTCAAAAACCACCTGTAGCAAACTTTACTTGGACACCTACACTTATTTATGAGGGGGATACAGTTACTTTAACTAACCTATCTACTGATCCTGATGGTGGATCATTAACTTATCTTTGGACAGTCTTTAACCCACTCGGAGGCACAACTACATACAACACTCAGAATATTACCTTGACTAACGTTTTGCCGGGCACTTATTGGATAACCCTTCGGGCAACTGATCCAGGAGGAATGTCAGACGTTGTTACTAAATCGTTTGTAGTTAATACCTTGGGTATAACCGGCTATGTAAACCATACTTCGGATTGGAATAACAACCGTATTCTTTACAATCAACACTATACCGGAACCGATGATGCACCAAGAGGCTATAACGTTTTTTGGGCCGGAGAAAGGTTTATGTTACAAGCTAATACCACTGATACCGGGGCTTCGGCCACTAAGCCGGTTTCTGTTTCCGTAACCTTTTTGTCAGAGGGTGTTTCAACAAACCTTTCCTTTACTAATCCCACGAAAACATCTTGGACAGGGGAAATGTGGCAGCAAGATTTTCAAAACATACCTGATGGGGTATACACTTTCCGCTTTACAGTGACTTATTCTAATGGCGTTGTGAAAGCAGATGATGTATCCATTATAATTAGCGGCACAATTTATGACTATTTCCTTTTCCACAGAATCAAATAATGGGAGGGTTTATATGCCTCAGCTATTTTTGACTAGACTATATTTTGTATCAGGCCTTTTCTTGGGAACAGGTATCGGAATGGTTGTCATGTTACTAATAACCGTGTTTGTAAAACTTCCTCAAAATTAATGTAATTAGCAAATTAAAGAAAAATGGAGCATTTTAAAGATCGTGACTTTTGATACCTTTTTCCACTTTTCTGCGAGTGGTCTTAGTGTTAGCTTTCGTTTTTCTCTCTCTCTTAGTAAGGTCACCGTCATTTTTATGATTTCTTAGGCTTGTCCAATTTAGCCCAATATGAGAAGTTGACACAATGCGTATATTCGGAACATTATTTTTGCCAAATCTTTTCTCTTTTTAGTGATATTAAACACCATCTTTTCATTTTAGCCTCAAAGGTTACCTATTAAATATTAAGGAGTGATGCCGGGTTATCATTTTACAAGTTGCTTAAAGAATAATATCAAAATTTTATGTGGAGAGTGATTATTAATGAAAAAGACAAAAAACATTAGAAAAATATTTAGAGTAACTTTTTTAGTATTAATGTTTACATTAGGTCTATCTTCTTTTGCCTATGCTGCTCCCCAAGAATTACTGACCATTAAAAGTTTATTAGATGAACTTGCTGGTTGGGGTTTATGGCTAGCTCCCTCGGTAGCTGGATTGATTGTTGTCTTTTTATTCCTGGCCAAAATGAAATCCAGGGATGAAATGGATAAGAAAAAATATCAAGACCTTATAGAAAATGTTCTTGTAAGCCTTGTTGCTGTAGAAATAATTTTAGGAATTATCAAATGGCTGGCTACCAAATTTGGCGCACCTACTACTGCTGCTATTTTGAATTACTTCCTGGCCTAAAGGATCGGGGGCTTTTTTATGATTCGGAAACATGTCTTTTGGATATTTCTTTTATTTTCAGTTTTTCTCTTAAAGCCTTTGAATGTATATGCTGCTGTAGATGTTTTCAACCCTTCTAAACTAGTGGGTGATGGTATTAATTCGTGGCTTAATGATATTGTGAGTGGTCTTTTATCTGAAGCCTTTAAGGGTTTGACAATAGTTCTTTTTAATCCTACTGATTTAAGCCAGGTACCTATGCTGCAAGCACAATTACCTAATGTCCAGTATATTTGTCTAGCTCTTCTGGGTGTAAGAGCCGTGTGGTCTTATCTTCAAATCATGTATAGTAATGTAGATGGTAACATGACTATAACCCCTAGTCAGCTTTTTGGTAAGACTATATTTGGCGGTATTTTGATTTACTTAACCCCGATGCTGGTTTTTAAGGTCATTATCCCCTTAAACAATGCTTTGGTTAATTATATTTCTACATGGGGAATTGGCTTTCAAAAATTTCAGTCCTTAATTGATATTAATAATTCTCTGAATGGTGGGTACATGGTAATAACTGCCTTAATCTTTGCTATATGCTGCGTTATTTTACTTATTTATAACGGTATACGTTATGCAGAGATTATTTTTAATGTCATTATGGGACCGGTTTTAGCGACTTCGTTAGCCACTAATAATGGGGAAGGGTATCAGCTATGGTGGAGGGAGACCTTAAGCGTTGTTTTAGCTCAACCAGCTCAATATGTAATTCTTAATCTTTTTTTTAATGCATTAATGTCTGACGGTTTTTTATCTTACCTTAGTGCGATAGGCGCACTTATTCTTATGATGCGAGGACCGGCACTTATTCGCCAATTCCTTTACAGTTCAGGGACGAGTAATACTGTTGTTGGCGCAGCCGGTAGTGCAGGAAGAATGGCTGCAATGAGAATGATGTTTTCCAGTATAAGATAGGAGGGGAGTGCATTGCCCGAAAATGACGATTCTTATTTAATACCTAGTAGAGTTGATGAACGCACTAAATTTTTAATGCTTGACCTTAAAGGATGGATTGTATTCACACCGTTTGCTATTATTGCCTTTACTTTAATCTATAATCTGCCAGGCAAAGCAAAACTCATTGGTCTTATATTGGGAGGGTTGGCATTTATATTCATTTCTCAGGACTTTTACGGTAGACCGGGGTATGCTTATTTCTTCCACTTGTTTTTAAACAGCAGAGAACAGAAAATTTTCAGAATGGGGGTTACTCAGGATGAAATTGTTACCAAGTTTACCCTTGTCGAGTATAGCAACGAGCCTGAAGAAAAAGCCTGATGAAAATATTAAACAGGTTTTACCATTTAAAGAAGTAGGTGATATCTTTCAACTCAAAGACAATAACAAATGGAGGCTTAATCTAAAGGTATTTCCGGTTAATGGAGACCTACTTGATAAAGAAGAACTTAAAGATGTAGCCGAGGCTATCCAGGATGCTTTAAATGGTATTTCCTGTAGAATACAAATCACCGTTAGCTCTGAGCGTATATCTATTGACGATTACCTAGCATATTTAGACCAAAAAATATCTGAAACTAATTACGAGTTTTTTTTAGACAGGCTTGTTAACCTAAAAAACTTTACGATTAAAGAAGCTGATAAATCCAGGAGCGTGCATCATTTTTACATTACTATAGAGTCTGATTCCAAAGACGGCCACCATGCTTACGATGATTTAACAGATATTTATAAGGTCGTTTCAGATTGTTTAGCCGAACAGGATTTATTAACTGAAAAACTAGACAGGAACAGTAATTTAAGGCTTTTTTACGAAAAGCTTAATCCGTCTCTTTGTTTTACACAGCCTTTTGACAACAGTATGGATATGTTTTCAATAGCTCCCGGTCCCATTGATAACAAGGATTTTTACATGATTATCGATGGCAGATACTACGCCTTCTATATTGTTTCCGAGTACCCCAGGAAAGTCAAAAAGCCTGGTTGGATGAAGAAGCTCTTACAAATGCGGGGTAATGTCGATGTTTCTTTTCATTTAGTACCAGGTGATAAAAATAAAGTTCAAAAGATGATCTCCAATGCAATACAGGAATTTGGAGTTAAACTGTTAGGCAGTTTACCACCAGATATAAAAAAAGAATATGAGAACAAGCGCAAAGATGCCGAAGAACTTCTTGACCAGATATTATCTGATAATCAAAGCATGTTCTATCTAACCACTATCGTTTGTGTTCATGAAGATACCTTGGACAATCTAAAGGCCACCAAACGCAGAGTGGAGCTTAATATACGGTCATGCAGAATGAGAAGCAGAGAATTAATTCAGGAAGGTTTGGACCCATTCTTTTTAACGCTGCCAATCCTATATGATTCTAAATTACTGTCACATAACGGCTGGCCAATGCACTCCAAGGCCGTAGGCTCAATAATGCCTTTTGACAGCAGCCATCTTCAACAAAACACAGGTGTTTTGAGGGGTTTTAATGCCGGAAATGACAGCTTAATTATTGTAGATTATTTTGACAAAAAAACATGGCTAAACCCTCATGAGTTTAAAATGGGAATGTCCGGTTCCGGAAAGAGTTATGACATAAAAACTGAAACCTTAAGACTTTTAAGCCAGGGTATTAAGTGTTGCTTAGTTGACGTAGAACGTGACCTTTTCTTTAATTTTGGAAACAGGATCGTGTTTTCGGTAGGTTCTGAATTTTGCACCAACCCCTTTCATATACGTTCAGCTATCTTAGATTCCAGTGATGATACTGACGGTAGAGAAGATGTAGGCGCATATCTGCAAAGGAAAATTGCCGATCTTAAATCTTTTTTCCGGAGAATTATCCGGGACATTAACGATGAAGAAATGGCTTTACTTGATGAAGATTTAATTGATACTTATAAACTTTGCCACTTGTATTTTGACTCTAATAAACTTCCAGACGAATTTCCCACTCTAAGCACCCTTGATAAAGTTATGTCTGAAAAGCCTGACCGAATCAGACTTCGCCGGATATTAAGCCCTTATATTACCGGGGCTTATAAAACTATGTTCAATGGTCAGACAAATTGGTCTCTTGATAACCCGTTAACTGTTTTGGACCTGGCTACGATCTCTAAGGAAATACAACCTCAAATGATGGACTTACTTATAAAAGATGTTTGGGAAGACATTAAAAGGGACCGTAATGAACTAATTAACTTCGTTATTGATGAATTCCAGAAACTGGCCGATAAGAAAAGCCCTGAAACCCTTATGTTAGGTTACGACATGGTGAAGCTAGGCCGTAAATATGGATTAAGATTTGTCCCGGCCTGTCAAAATATTGCAGACCTTTTAGAAGAAGAAAAGTACGGTACAGCTATCATCAATAACTGTATGTTTAAAACTTTTTTCCGTATGGGAGAGCAAGATCTAAAGCTTTTACAAACATTTATGTCATTCTCTAAGCGTCAGTTAAAAGTCTTATCATCTAAGAAAACCAAGGGGCGGGGATTATTCTTTGCTGGTGACCAAAGGGTAGAGCTTCAAGTAAGAGCAAACCTCGATGAAATCAAAATAGTTGATCCTGAACAATACGAAAAACTAACCCTTGTGGGGTGATTAAATGGCTGACCCAATAACTGTAGCCAAAGTTGGTTATTTAGCCGCGAAAAATTGGAAACCTCTATTGATTATTGCTATAGTCTTTATTGTTTTAATTCTAGCCATGCTTACCGGGTTTTCGAGTGTTTATACTGTGTCTGATGATGCCGGTGGAGATTATATTCCTCTTTATAAAGATATTGCTGGTAAAGAATCTGTCAGCTGGATTGATGTTTACATCTATGACTTCTTAAGGACTGAAAAAATGTTTGATGATATTAATAGAAACTCTGTTACCAACTCCACCGGTAAATTCTTTTATTGGACTACTGAATATTACACTGAAAAAGACTCTAAAGGTAAGCTTGTTACAAAATCACGTCAGGTTAAAAATTTTAGGACACTTCCGGAGGTTTTGGATAATGCCGGGTACCCACAGAATGTCATTGACTATTCTTTAACCTTAAGACAATTAATACCGTACCAAATGGGTGATTCTGAAGGACAAATAAATGATATTGGGGAAATATTGTTTTCCGTTCCGGCTGGTACTTTTGTTTGGCCAGTGCAAGATCTAACCGAAATTTCCTCCCGCTTTGGTTGGAGAATAATTTTTGGTGAACGTGAATTTCACAAGGGTATTGACCTCAACCTAGCTGGTAATTTAGATTTTGGCAAACCTGTTATAGCTGCCAAGGAAGGGGTTGTTACTATAGCAGGTAATTCCAATAATGGTTATGGCTATTCAGTTCTTATTAACCATTCTGACGGTTTCAGCACTAGATATGCTCACTTATCAGAGATTAATGTAGGTTTAGGCCGGACTGTCAAACAGGGACAGCTTATCGGTAAAGTAGGTAATACTGGTCGCAGTTACGGACCACATTTACATTTTGAAATTATGAAAAACGGCTCATGTTTTGATCCGTTACCATATGTCATTAACACCAAGCCTTAAAAGGGGTTTTCTTGATGGAAGATAAATCTATTAAGTTTTTACTGGTTTTAATCGCAGCATGTCTTACTGTATTCCTTTATAATGTGCAAATACCGGTTAGAAGTGTCGATATTAACGACCAAAACTATTCAGTAACTAAAGGGGATCAGAAACAATTTGAGAACAGCATTTCAGATTTTGATACTTCCATTCTGGCCGATGATGTTCTCAACAATTTTTTGGGATTTATGAAATCGGGTAACTACAACAATGCGGTTAATTTTATTGACTTAAAATATTATACAGAAGCTTTTGCAAAGGGCTCTAACAGTCCGGAAGAAATTACAGAAAAAATTCAGGCTTTTGGCAAAGATTTTACCAGGAATGGTACCCTTAAAAGAGCTGTAATATATGAAGTTACAAAAGATCAAGACATAACCAAATACCAGACTAATCTTACATTTAACGATGGTCTTTATGTTAAAAAACTTTTTGTTGTCAAAGAATTTGATAATGTTGATACCAATAAATCCTCCGGATACATTTATATGTCCAAAAACGACCTTTTAAAAGACATTAAAGGCCGCGTATAAAGTATTGAGATATAAAATGAGAAGGAGGCAAGAATGATAATTACAAAAGTTAAAATCAAGAAACTTAATAATCCGGAAAGCAAAATAAAAGCTTTGGCAGCAGTAACTTTTGACGATAGTTTGGTAGTAACGGATATGAGGGTATGTGAAAGCCAAAACGGTTTATTCGTAGCCATGCCAAATAAGCTTATAGGTCAAAAATACAAAGATATTGCTTTCCCATGTACCGCAGAATTCCGTGATGTCATAACCCAGACTGTACTAGCTGAATATGAGAAATGCATTTAAAGAAATACTTATATTAACCACTCTCCAAGTAATTGCGTACTTAACACGTTTTGTTTTTGTGTTATGTACGCAATCTTTTTTTATCCAGGTATTCCTTAATCAATCCCCACCTGCCGGTGCCTTGCGGCTGCACAAAAATTTTTTCTAAACAAGCCGGGCCCGGCAGAAAAATTTTTTGTTCCGGGGAATGACCTGGCAACCAGGACCGGTCCAGTTTGGCCGAGGCCAACGACTCAGGGGATTAGCAGGAAGCCTGAATCGTTGACCCCTTCAAATTGTACCGGACCTGTTTACCAGGAAGCCAAAGAAGGAACGTACCTCCGGCGGGAGAGCCCAGATCTAGGGGATTAGCAGGTTTGATGCCATATTTTAATATTTCTATTGAAAAATATTTTACTATTTTAATATTATTTACCCACATAAAACCTTGACACATGTCTGTCTGTCTGGTATAATTAAAGTAACAAAGATGAGC
>LADL02001028.1_pt1 | contig 16280 bp, 14 predicted proteins | sample 619721 | NCBI WGS metagenome assembly LADL02 (sample SAMN03397408, study PRJNA257561) | rock porewater metagenome | biome: terrestrial; feature: Opalinus Clay rock; material: porewater; isolation source: Opalinus Clay rock porewater BRC-3 borehole | place: Switzerland: Mt Terri URL, St-Ursanne ...
TTTTTAAAAAATAGTGACCTAAAAAAATTACCATGGTAAATTATGGGTTTGGTCCTTTTTACCTTTTTTGGTAAACTAGATTTGTTCGACTGGAACCAAGTATTATCAACTTTTTTCATGGAAGGAAAACCTTAAGATGTAAAAAAATAGCTTGTAGTGACCAAATAAATTTAAAGAACATAGGCAGAGTAAGGCTTTGCAACCATGTAAGTCGAAACTTGGGCTAATTAAATCCCGGGATTGAAGAATTCTAAAAAACGCCCTGACGGGCGACTTAGCATTCGGCATTCAGCTGTCAGCAGTCAGCAATTAGCCTTTGCTAAAATCTACGTGACCTCCAAGCGACATGCAGTGAGGAGGAGTGATTTGAGTCCGTGCGGAATGTACCGGAGGCTGCTACTGTCACTTAGCGACCGAGCCTACGGAATGCCGAACCGGCTGCAGGACGCAGCAGGCAGCCGGAATCGACGCATGGACGCGACGTTGGAGGCGGTCGGCATTCCGTAGGCGACCGAGCTTAGAGACAGTTGCAGCCGGAGGTTGTGTAGGCCGGGCTCAAATCGCTCCACCTACCCATTAGCGACCCTGAAGCGACCCAGAAGCCAAGGTGTCTTCAGACTACAAAAAAGTTATCCACATTTCTGCCTTGAGCATAGTTTCCTATACAATTAAAAAAACCCTTCCGGGGATTTCTCCTTAAGTGGGAACCTTCTGTCAAAGAGGTTCCCACTAGAAACCCGAAGGGAATTGGAATACCCGAAAAGCGAGGGGGTATGAGACTGTTGACCCATGAAAATGGTCAACATCCTTTATTTAAGACTTTGATGTCTGACTCCTTATTAAACTACCCCTGCCTGGAGGTCACCACCGGGGGGTTGTTGAGGGCGTTGCGTCCAGAGGCCATATCAAATACCTGCTCAAAATATTTTATTTCCTGTTTAAGAAAATCTGTGAGCATTTCACCAATATCCGGTCTTACCGCTGAGGTGAATGAGTCTATGTGGTGATTCATGGCCACTTGCATGGCGGATATCAGTATTCTTATAATTTCTCCGTCATTCAGAATTATTTTATTGACCTGTCCGGGGGGGCCCTGTACCAGTCGTCTGGGAGGACGGGCCGGTACTGTAAAGCCCTCCTGCTTTAAAATATCCTCAATTTTTTTCAGCTGGGGCATCACCACTTCGTTTAGACCGGTCTTCAATATTTTTATAAGCTCAGGGTCTTTGGTATTGGCTATGTATGTTTCCAGATTGACTATACTTATATCCCTGGCTCCCAATTCGCCCCAAAGGGTGGCCACCTCGGCCATGTCAAGGGTATTGTCCCTGGCTGTGGCAGGGGGGGCGGTGAATAAAACCTGCCTTTTTTTGCCCAGAGCCAAAAGTTGTTTGTACATCAGGATATCGTTAAAAACCAAATCTATAAACACCTTTCGCACCGAAGCACTGGAGGAGGCCCCCGCCGCCCGGATATCATGCTTTAAGAGAACCTGGCCCCAGGCGATTAAATCTCTTAGAACTTCATCGTCATCCAGTTTTATTTCCTGCCCCGCCCCCGGAGTGCCCTGCAGGGTTTTTGACGAAGGCCTGGCCGGAACTGTAAAGCCTTCTTCCTTTAGTATATTTTCAATTGGCTTGAGCCTGGTCAGATCGGCCCCTTTGACCAAGGCCTGTAAAAGAATATGAAGTTCGCTATCGCTGGTATTCATCATATAGGTTTCCACCAGTGAAAACAAATTATGGCCGGAGGTCACGGCTTCCCACAGATAGTATATTTCGCCGGAATGCATGGGTTTGGTGGCTACTGCCGAAGCAGCAAAGGGAAGAACCTTTTTAACGGTATTTTTAAACATATCTTTAAACATTTTAACTCCTCCAGAGCTCAAAGTTAAAATTATTATTTACGGAAAATAAAAAATCATTATCCGGACATAACCTGCTTTCATCAATAGTTTAAAATTTGAATATCCCTAGCCATGTTAGTTAAAAATAAAGTAACCATAAAAGAAGAAGGTGCTATATGAACATATTGAATATCCTTAAAATTGTTGCCCCCGTTGCCAAGTTATTGCCTTTTATGAGGCCTGAAAGTAAACCTCTTGAGGCTGGTGAGATATACTATCTATGGGAGTCTTTAACTGGTGGGTACAGAATAATATTATTAATGGAAACATATATGATGAATACCGAGGACGTTGAACTTCATCTTCTTTTAAGTAATACTGCCAGCTCTATATATAATGCCAGAATTAAACCCATAGAGAAGGTTCTTAAAGACCAGGGCTTTAGTCTGCCACCACAACCCGGCACCAAGCGGTATCAAGGAAAACCAGGTATTGGACAGGAAGTAAAATTAAGTGATGATGAGATAATAAGAAGTATTATTACATGGGCACAATTCGGACTAAACCTGACAGGTAGGGCAATTGGTGTCTGTACCAATGAAAACATAAGAAAAGTTTTTACTGACCTGCTGTACGACGACATGAAGTCATATAGTCTTTTTTTGGATATGGGTAAAGAAAGGCAGGTTCTTTTTATACCTCCCAAGGCAACAGCCAGGAAAAACGGTCTTAATATGGACGAAATCTCAAGGTTATGGGAAGAGCTTGGAGCAAGGAATTTAACGGTAATAAACCTGGAAACATATATAATGAATACCAAAGACAAGGAACTTATTAAAATAATGGAAACATTGGTAAACCAAATAGCCCTTCCTCAATTGGAAAGTCTTGAAAATTTATTAAAGACAGAGGGGTTTACTGTCCCACCCCGTCCTCTAAGGCGTCTTAAACAGGGCAATCCGGGGGAACTTACCAAGATACTGCTAAATGACTCCGAGATTATTGGGCAATTAACCATTGGTGGACAGGTTGCAATAATTCACCATCTCAGATCATACTGTGTGGCAATGAGAACTGATATAAGGAAATTATTTTCGGATTTTATTTCTACTGAAATTGAGCAATATCAAAAAATAATGACACTGGCAAACAACCGGCATGCTCTGGTAAACCCTCCCGTGGTTACATCCCATAAAGGGTGATGCTACTGCTTGATTTCAGAGGTGCAGCCGGGGCAGCGAACAGCCTTTATTGAAACTGTTGAAAAGCAGAAGGGGCATTCCCTGGTGGTATGTTTAACCACCTTTTCCTTTCTCTTTAACCGATTGACTTGCCTGATAAGGAGGAAAATAGCAAAGGATACAATCAGGAAATCAAGTACGTTGTTAAGAAAAAGTCCGTAATTAATGGTGGCCGCGCCGGCAGCCTTGGCTTCTGCCAGGCTTTTGTAGGACTTCCCGGACAGATTCACAAACAGGTTGGAAAAATCCAGTTTTCCGACCAAAAGACCTATTGGCGGCATTAAAATGTCACTAACCAGTGAGGTAATAATCTTTCCAAAAGCAGCCCCGATAATTATGCCGACGGCCATGTCCAAAACATTGCCTCGCATGGCAAATTCTTTGAACTCCTTGAACATACCGCACCTCCCGTTTTTTTATTACTTTAATACGTAATATTTATTTTCTCATAATACCCAATATTCGTCAATTAATACCAGTCTGTAAAATCTGGTACGGATTTAAAAACGTACTATCACAACCCAATATACATATTGTTAACAGTACGGCGGTGTCAATTTGTCGTAGGATTTTGTATTGTCCTTTATCGCGCGGGGGAAGGGTACGAAGTTAAAATAAAAACAGCCCGAATTCTGTGCTAAGAGCCCGGCTGTTTTTATTCTGATATCTCTTTGTATAATAATTTATCAGCTGACACCTGGTTACAGAAGGTGTTAACTAATATTACTTATCAAGATCTAATTTTAAAACGTTGGCTGCATTCTTATAAAACCACCGTTCTTTAACATGCGCTTTCAGCGGAAAATCATTGATCTCCTGTATTGATCTACTTATGGGTAGTAAAGGCCACCCTGACGCGAAAAGTATCTTATCACTAATAACTGTATTTCCATAATGTACAAGTTCACCCCATCCTGTATTTGGCATATTCATATATTTGGGCCTTACTGCAGCTAATTCTATAAAAACATTTCTATGCCTCCAGGCAACACCTATCAATTCGGTTACCCATGGCCATCCCGGTGTCATAGCAACTATTCTCAGTTCAGGGAAATCTACTGCGATAGTATCAATGTGGCGGGGGTGACCATAATCCATTTTTGAACTGGATGAGTAGTTTATTGAGCAATGTATCGATACTGGAATATCTAATTCAACGCATTTTGCGTATAAAGGGTAACATCTTCTATCATCCGGGTAAATATTGTATTCAAAAGGTTCAAGGGCTAAGCCCTTCAGTCCTAACACTTTAACGGCCCGCTCCAGTTCTCTGACTGCTTCCATCCCTTTTAACGGATCAACCCCTGCAAACCCAATAAACCTTTGCGGGTATTTATTAACAAAACTTGCTACGGTATCGTTTGACAATTTGAGACCATGGGTAGTTTCTATATCCTTACCTCTACATACACCAATTTTCACCCCGGCTTCATCCATATGACCAAGGAAAGTATCAAAAGATGAATTCAGGAAATGTTGTGCCTCCTCCCAGCGGTCTGCATACAAGCTTTCATAACCTTTCAGATATTTTGGAGGATTGATAAAGTCCTGCATAAAATCAAATAAAGGTGGTCTTATCGAAAAATCAATTATCACTTAAAAACACTCCTTTTCTGTTATTTTCAATTCATTACCGTTAAGAATTGGTTGTGTGGCCAATTCTGGTTTATAAGTAATTAAACTTAAGGAAACCATTATGACAAGGTTTAAAAACAAAACCGGGATTATTGGTTCGATACCAAAAGGCTTACCAATACCGTAAAGAGTGAACAGAACTAATACACTTATTAGAATACTCCAAAAGGCACCCACCCTGGTGGCTTTCTTCCAAAACAATGCAAACATAATTGGAAAAAACAATGTTGATACAAATATTGCATAGGCCAACATCATTATGCTAAATAATCCAGTGAATGATAATGCAAAGGCTATACCTATTAACCCCACGGCCAATATGCTAATCCTCGTTAATTTTAGAGACTCTGAAGGCGTCAGTGTTTTTTTAATGATTGGAGGCAAGATATCTTTTGTCAAACAAACGCCCGCAATCAATAAAGACCCGCTGGCTGTTGACATAGCCACGGCAAGAAGAGCGGTCAAACCCAAACCTACCAGACCGTTAGGTAGGTAGTCAATGATCATTTTAGGAATTACAGCATCTTTGCTCGCATTTCCACCAAGAAGATCGGGCATAAGAACAACAGCTGCCATGCCAATCAGTACAACGGCGAATGTATAAAAAACATATAACCCCGCGCTAATGATTGGGCTCCATTTGGCTACATTTGCATCTTTAGAAGACATAGCCCGCTGCCAGATAGTCTGGTCTATAATAACTCCTGGCGCAAACGTCAGAATAATCCCTACAATAAAAAGTACTGGTAACCCACCCCAAAAATCAAACATTATCGGGTCTAGAGATGCAGAAAGTTGAGATAAAGATATTTTGTCACCAAATACCACGGCTGGAAGGATTATTCCAACTAATGGTAATATAATTAATATCTGAATCAGGTCGGTATAAGCCACTGCAAACAGACCCCCGATAAAGGTATATAGCACTAGAATAATCCCTGCTATAATAATCGATTCCTGATAACTGATGCCCAGCGGATTGCCAGCCAGATTAAATATAATGCCCATTGCTATTAATTGTGCGCCATAAACGGCTATTACTGCCAATGTGATGATAACTGAGGAAAAAGTTTTAATATTTTTACCATACCTTTTTTCCAGGACGTCGGGTATATACCAATTGCCTGATAATCTTAATTTATTGGCAAATAAACTAAAACATAAATAGCCTATAGCTATTGCAATTCCCGACCAGGCCATGGCAATTCCTTTTTGCGAAGCCATCCCTGCCTTTCCCATGGTAGCCGATGCGCCAATCATGGTAGCAACCAATGTTCCAACAGTCATGATATAACCTAGTTTTCTACCAGCAAGAACATAATCATCTGAATTTTTTATTTTTTTCGAAGAATAGAAACCAATAAACAGCATAAGCACCAAATAAAGAATTAAAACTGCAAAGTCAATGTTTGAAACCATATAAATTCACCTCCAAATTTAATAACCTTAATACTGTAATTCGCCCCCTAACATTAATATTATTTCTGAAAGCGTAATAACCTGCACATGACGCCACGTCACTTTAGAAATTACTGTTCCTTCATCGCCATATTCCATCAACACGATCAAAAGCCCCTAAGCGAAGATCACCCGATTCTTCTATCAAACGTTTTTTTGCAATCTTGTTTGAGGGTGTACGGGGAAAACCATTAACATATGCAAGATAACGCGGAATTTTAAATTTTGACAATTTGGCTGCACAATGCTCAAAAATTTTCTCAGGCGGCAGATCCTCATTTGTCAAACCTTCTTTTAATACTATATAGGCCTTAACCTCTTCTCTGCGCATTTCATCAGGCACTGGAACCACAGCTGCTTCTTGTATTCCGACCATATCTTCAAGAACTGCCTCTACCTCATTGGCAGATATGTTTTCACCGCTTCGTTTGATCATTTCTTTTATACGGCCAATAACATAATAATAACCGTCATCATCCTGACAAAACAAATCACCCGTACGAAACCATTTGCCATAAAAAGACTCAGCATTGGCTTTAGGTTTCTTATAATAACCCCAGAGCATACCCGGCCCGGCAACCCATAATTCTCCTATTTCCCCCCTTTCTACGTCATTGCCATTTTCACCAACTATTCGTAGCTCCCTAAAAGGTGCAGGTAAACCACATGAACCAGAGCCAACCATGTGCGTAGCATCAGCTGGCACCACGGTCCCCATACCAATTTCTGTCATAGCAAAAGCATCCCGGGCAATCACATTAAACCGTTTTTCCAACTCAAAATGAATCTCACCTTTATATTGAAATGCGCTGACATAGCGAAGCTCATTATTTGCATCATCGGTCGAGGGAGGTGTATTTTTTAAAACTATTTCCGGGAAGGCACAATAATGAATTCTATACTCTCTAATCCAATCAAGAAATTTGGTGGAACTATGCTTGTTAGCTATATATGCTGTACCATTGTAGTAAAAAGTAAGTAAGATCTGTATTAACGGTTCCATATAGAAGAAAGGAAAGGTAATTAGAGTATTTTCAATATGTTTATTATGAAATAAAACACCGGTGAAGGCCATCAGCAACCAATATTCATGAGATAACATGCACCCCTTTGGAAAACCGGTAGTGCCAGATGTATACTGAATATTGCACAAATCTGATAGCTTAACATCTGTTGGAGGATCAAATTCAACAGAACCTGCCTCACATAATTTGTCCCAGTTATGCCATGAAAAATGCCCCGCTTTTCCCCGTAAAATAACATTTACATCGGTTAGAACCTCTGGTCTATGCTCCATTAAATTAAAGGTACCGCAACAAATTTCATCAATTATTAAAAACTGGGCGTCAGAATCATTGAGTACATAAGCAAGTTCTTCAGTTTTATAGTTAATATTAACCGGCACTATAACAGCACCGATTTTTGCCAAACCAAACCATGTAATTAAAAAAGCCTGTATATTAGGTAACATTACAGCAACATGGGTTCCTTTTCTAACACCAAGTCCCACCAACGCATTTGCAATTCTATTTGAAAGTTCTGATAAGTCTTTGTATGTTAGATTGATTCCTTCTTGTTGCTGGAAGAAAACAGCTGCCGGTTTATTACCAAGCAACAAAGCTTTATCTTCGAGAAAAGCCCCAAGACTGGGAGGCAAAACGATATTTTCGGCTTTAGAATACATTTCACTCAGAATACTATTTTCAGGTTTACTAATCATTTTTTTCACCCCATTTATTCCTTAAATTTTATTAACATTGCTATTATTTTTAATAATTATACTAATCGACCTGATATCATGTCAACTAATATTATGCTCCGCCTTATTCCATTTTTTACCTATTTATGACACGGGGATAATCGAAGTTTTTACTTATACTTAACCCTCCGACACATAAATAGTAATTTTGACAATACCAAAATTGAGTGATACAATTTAAAAAATTTTTGTGAGGCTTCAGTTATGAGAGAAAAGAATTCCAAAAAAACAAGAAGAGATATTGTAATTGCAGCAAAAAAAGTTTTTTTGAAAAATGGTTATATTAATACAACCATATCACAGATCAGTGCAGAAGCTGAAGTTGGATATGGTACTGTTTACTCTCATTTTAAAGCTGGTAAAGATGAGGTTCTTAATAGAGTAGCAGATGATATTTTCGAAGAGCTATTTGCAATAGCCATCGCTGAATATAATGTGCAAAGCATTGAAGAACTGAGAATTACATTAGAACAGCAGATTATTAAGGCCTTAGATATAGCGGATAAAAATCGCCCAATTCTGAAACTTATTTGGGAAGCAATGGGCAAATCAGTGTTAGTTTGCAATCATTGGGCACAAATACAGGATAAGTTTATTGATAAAACCATGCAAGACATCACAAAGAATATTAAGAAAGGTTTCGCCAAGCAAATAAACGAAAGAATTGTTGCAATTGCAATAATGCATATGATATGGGGTTTTCTCTGGGATTATGTGTTTGAAAAGTATGGCAGACCCAATGATATTGCTAAAACCATAGCAACCATATATACAGAAGGGGTTTACCATAAGCACTTGTCCGGGTAACCCTAAAAATAAGCAAATATCATGTCACCAATATTGCGGTGTTGGCAAACTCCCGGCAGCCTTGTTTTATTCGAATTTTGTGTGCAGACGGACCTGACAGCTTGTTGATGCCCCCGTGTAAAGCTGCAATAACGCAGTCTTGTCTGCAATATTGTATTGCTATTGATTACGCTTCTTTTTGAGTTTGCGCATAAGGGTAGTGGGGTGTACCCCCAGTAATTCGGAGGCTGCCTCGGCGGTTTTCACGCGACTAATAGCCATCTTAATAAGCTGAACCTCCAACTGGGCCACCGCCACCTTAAGGGGCAATACCCCGGTTAGGATTACGCGGGGGGATTCCTCTGTAAGGTCTGCACGAAACTCCCCGGGGAGGTCCTCTACAGTAATTTCGCATCCGTCCGAAGTAACCAGCAGCCTTTCGATTAGATTTTCCAACTGCCTTACATTACCTGGCCAGGAATAACTAACCATGGGTTTATTAATCAATACCTCCCTGATAAACATAATTTCGTCAAGAATACAGTTCTTTTCCGGCTTTACAAAACCTGCAGAATTGCTGATATTATTTATTAACCGCCCATCAGGGTACAAGTCTTGTAGTGGCCCTCGCTAAAGATAACGCCCTTGCAGGAAGTACATTAAAAAGCAGGCCCTTATGCCAAGGACCTGCTGTAATGGCGATATCCACCCCGGGATACAACGCATTCCTGCTGTCAAAGCTCGCCTCCAGGCAGGCCTCGACCCCATGCTTTTTACTTTTTCAGCAAGTCGGTTATAACACTCTCCAGAACATCATATCCGTAATCCAACTGCTCGTCGGTGATAGTCAGGGGCATGAGCATGCGAACTATATTTCCAAATATGCCGGCCCCCACCACCAATAATCCCCTCTTGTAGCATTCGACCAGAATCTGTTCGGTTAATTCCTTGTTGGGCTCTTTGGTGGCCCGGTCTTTTACCAGCTCAATGGCCATCATTGCCCCAAGGCCCCTGACATCGCCGATGACATGGAATTTGTCCCGCATTGCCTTCAACCTGTTAATGGCCCTATTTCCGACGACATTTGAGCGATCAACCAGGTTGTTTTTCTGAAGGTATTCAAGGGTGGCCAGACCGGCCGCACAGGACAGCGGGTTACCGCCAAAGGTGGATCCGATCTGACCGGGACCGGGGGCATCCATGATTTCAGCCTTCCCTACCACGGCACTGAGCGGCATGCCAGCCGCGATGGACTTGGCCATAGTAATGAGATCAGGCTCAATTCCCCAGTGCTCAATGGCAAACATCTTTCCGGTCCTGCCGAAACCGGTCTGAACCTCATCAACTATAAAGATAAAACCATGCTTCTCGCAGATTGCCTTGACGCCGGGCAAAAATTCTTTGGGAGGAACGATGAAGCCGCCCTCACCCTGCACCGCTTCCACTATCACGGCGGCAATGCTTTCAGGAGACACTTCCGTCGCCAAGAGACGGTCGAACCGCTCCAAACAGTGCATCCCGCAGCCCGGATATGTGGAATTGTAATAACACCTGTAGCAGTATGCGGAGGGTATCTTGTAGGTTTCGGGGGCAAAGGGACCAAAGCCGAACTTGTAAGGCTTGACCTTGCTGGTAAGGCTCATGGTCATCAGAGTTCTGCCGTGGAAGGCGCACTCCAGGGCCAATATACCACTTTTTTTTGTGGCAAAGCGGGCAATCTTTACCGCATTCTCCACAGCCTCGGCACCGCTGTTTACAAACATGGCCTTTTTGAGAGACGGCCCGGGAACACATGCAGTCAGTTTTTCGGCCAATTCCACATAGGGCTCGTACATGGTGACCAAAAAACAAGTGTGAATCAGTTTTTCCGCCTGCTGCTGTATTGCTTTAACCACGGGTTCGGGACAATGGCCGATGTTCAGGGTGCCGATGCCGCCATAAAAGTCAATGTAAGTATTGCCGTCTACATCCCTGACCATTGCCCCCTTTGCGTCGCTTACGAAAATAGGCATTCCATGTGCAATGCCCCGGGCCACAACCTTTCCCTTTCTCTCAATCAGTTCCATTGATTTAGAGCCCGGCAGTTTACCCACCCTGGGCAGTTCTGTCGCAAAACTCATAGTTATCCTCCTCCAGTTTAATCACCAGCGGTTATGATTCGGGAACACTACTTTGAAGACTTTTGTTTGCTGTATTTTTATGCAAAAAGCATGCCTTAGCGCAAGCAGTAAAGAATGCTGTTTTTCTTCCTTAAAACCTGCAATACTGCTATAAGTCCCGGAGGAAAAGCAAGTTCCTTATCCAACCTGAATGATACAGGCGCTAATGGAGAACTAAAAATCTTTTTTAGCCAATCGTCTTTGAAAATACAAAAAAACAGGAAAAGGTATGATTATCCATCCTAAACTCTTAATCAGACTATTCTTTCCCCTTTGAATCTGTCTCTCCTTTTCTGCAGATACCATAGCAGTATATCTTGCCAACATCTCTTCGTTCGATAGTTTTGTGTTTCCTTGCCCTGCAGCATTAAATTCAGCATTATGCTTTTCTGGATAAAGTCTATATTCTTCAAATGATTGAAAATAGGCGTTTGGGCTGATAATATCGGCGGCAGCCATAAAAACTCCAACACTTCCACCAATAGACATCATCAATGTTGCAAAAAGAACCAGATATAAATAGACAGTTTTGATCACTTCTTCTCCTCCTTTATTGTGTTCAACCTTAACTCCAATGCTAATTAATATTGCCAAAACTATAACAACCGCAAGTACTAAAACTGATATGAGCATTTAATCACCTCGCATGATTCCACGACTAAATTTAATCTAAGGCCCTCAGATAATAAGAAACCAGGTATCACGGGCTCACAGCTACTTCAGAAAAATAACGGTAAATTCATCAGTGCTCCTCCTCTAAGCTTTTTATTTATTATATCATGCCTCATTAATAAGAAATTTTACCATATTTTAACAGGTATTTTGCTAGCCCTGATCACAACCACCACATGAAAAAAGCAAAATCCGAACGTCAACGTCCGGTTTTTGCTTTTGCCATTACAGTATTTTTGGTATCGGAGGCGGAACTGGAACCCGCACAGTCTCCCATACGCCCCTATAAATTTGTCAGTCAGTGGGATGCTTGTAGCGGGGGCAAACTCCCGGGTTTCTTTCAGAAAGCTCATGGCCTCATATATTTCATGCTTGCCAAAAAAACGCCGGTTATTAATCAATACTGTTGTGGGCCTCTGTTTAAACCGTTTTAATAATTGCTTTGCCCTTTGGCGCAAGGGCAAAAGCCTTTTGTAACAATTGTCAGCTGTTCAGATTCCCGCATACCACCTGAAGTTCTTTTTGACCAGACTCTGGGAGATATTTTCGTTGAATTATTTTTAAACCCTGTGATGCAAAAATTCTGTGTTTCAAGGGGTTATTGCTCCCCTTTATTTCCAATATCAGGCTTTTTTAAAGGATTGAAAATAAAGGCTGGTGATTTTACCAAAATTTCCACTGGTTTAACCGATATGCCCTCTCCTTTATTTTTCTCCCCGCCACCACCACCTGTTGTAGCAGGCTTTTTCATCTCCTTTACCTCAATCAGGAAAACAGCAAGTAACGCGGCAACTCCAGCAAGGGCCGCAGACACCCAAAACATGAGTGAGCGATTATCCATTAGCAGACCGAAAAGGGGCGGACCCAAGGCCACCCCAAAAAAGCGGACACTGCCGTACAGTGAGGTAATGAGGCCTCTTTTTTCAGCCTCACAGGAACTGGTGATAATGGTATTCAGGCATGGAAGAGTTAATCCTGTTCCAATACCTGCAACTGAAATACCCGCGAAAAAAGCTATTGTATTTCTGTTGAAAATACCCAGCCCGGCAAGGGAGACTGCAATTAAAGCCAACCCGGAAAAAATGAGCCATTTCATTAGCTTTATTTTTTTCTTGATCATCATACCGGTAATGAACGAGGTTACGCTCATAAAAAGCACAGGGATGGCCAGGGCAAAGCCCTTTATAACCCCTTGCAGGTGGTATCTTTTCTCAAGGTATTCTGAAAGAAAAAAGAGAACCCCGAACAGCAACAGTAGGGCAGTCATTCCTGCAAAAAAAGATGTCAGCAGTAAGGCCCGCTTTTTTTCGAATATTTGCTTCACAGATTGAAGGTATTGGCCAATACTTTGTTTTGCCCGGTTAGCTTTGGGTTCCTTCACAAGAAACCACATGCCCAGCACGATGGGGATTACTATTAAGGGGAAGAATAAAAAAACAGCATACCAGGTAATCAGGCCAATTACTGCACCGAGAATAGGGCTTAATACTTTCCCCATTCCATTTGAGGCCTCAATAATGCCAAGGGATTTACTTCGCTCTTTACCCTTGAACAGATCACCACATAGAGCCATGGCAATAGGTGCTGTCCCGGCCGCACCTATACCCTGCAAAACCCGACCACCCAGTATAACCGGGTATGCGCCTTTATCCATAAAAAGAGCTGCCAGACCTGCAACTATACCACCAAGGCCATATAAGATGAGGGAAGGGGCTATAACCACCTTTCTTCCGTATCGATCCGATAAAAACCCGGCAAGCGGGATTATCAGACCTGCTGGAACAGAGAATAAGGTTATCATCATACTTAATTGGAAATCGTTTAAAGCAAGGGCTTTTTTCATGGCAGGCAGTACTGGAATAAGCATTGAATTGCCAAGAACCATAATGAAGGGGACTCCACTCAGGGCAGCTAAAACTGTTACTCCTGGTTTTACGGACATTGGTGGTGTACCTACCCTTTCCTTAACTATTATTTCATCAGGTCAAACATAAAGATATTATGGAAAAACATCTTTACAGCAAGGAGGTTAATTAAAAAATTTCACCAAAGAGTTTATCGCATAAATCTCCCAATGAAAAACCGTAGTATCAAAATACCATTCCCAGGAGCATACTTTTACTTCTTTCCAGGTATTGTCCCTTTGACAAAGAGAAATAATCCGAGGAAAATACTGAAAAAAATCAGCCCCCCTATTTAAAAGGGGCTGATTGCCTTCAGGTATTCTGTGGAGCTTTAACCATTTACTAATTCAACCGAACCCCCGGCCCTTTTAATCTGATCGATTAGGCTGTTTAGTCCGCCTGAATTAACCCCTAAAGCGGGAATTCTTACAATCAGACATATACCGCTGGGGCTGGTAACCTCTATTAGGTTTAGCAAGTTAATTACAGCGCCGGCCGGTATAAAAATTCTGAGCAGTGTTCCGGGAAGCTGTGGGCATGGGCCACCATGATCATGAGAGGGCGGTTTACCTACAAGTGTTGAACCCATTATCAATACCTCCTTCTGTTTTAATACATAATATGGTATATATTGTAAAATGTTACAGGCTGCAAGTGGATTACAAAAAGGATAATATTACTATTAATAATGCAGAGTTAACAAAAAGGTAATTGTTCCAAGATCAAAGAAATAATAAAAGCCCCTCAATCGGGGCTTTCTGCAATATAACCAATTGTCAGGGAGATTACCACTGGAATAGGCCATGGCTTCCTGCAAGCATCTCTTTTTCCGAGGGTTTACCGTCATTTTAGGCTCTCAGCCATTGATTTAGCGGCCTCGTAAATTGCCTTAAGCTTGTATGCCTTGCTTTTCCTGGTAACACCTATGAAGTCGTACTTTTTCCCCTTGACGTGGTCAACGAATCTTTCCATCGTCGCAAGGCAGGATATTAAGCCGTTTCCTGTTCCCCCTGCAGCCGCTACACAAATCACTGGTTTACCCGCAATAAACTGGTCTTCTTTTTTTAACCCTTCACATCTCCTCACCCGGTCAACGAAAGCCTTGGCAGACTCACTCATATCCCCCCAATAAACAGGGGTCACGAGAATAAAGGCATCCATATCTTTCATTTCGCTGTGCAGTGCCTGAAATCCATCGCCGGTTTGGCAGCTATGCTTGTCGAAGCAGGAACCCCATCCTTTGTTGCATGCGCGGCACATGCCAATCTTAGACTCATTTAAGCTTACAACTTTAGCCTCCGCCCCAGACTCAAGAATGCCCGCTCTTGCTTGCTCTCCACAGGCCGCTGTTAGTCCATCCTTGTTTGGGCTGCTTGTAACTATTAGTACCTTCATGACCTTAACCCCCTTATAATAATTGTTATTTTACAATATTAGCTGGAATGTTGAGCGCACGCTGAAGTTTTTTAGAATACCCTGTTTTGTATTTTCTGGATGAAAATGCTTTTTTCCTTTAAATTTTTGGCAAGAGAACAATATTTTTCTGGTCAACTGTAAAATCAGACCTTTTTAAATAAACCGATACTATTCCTATACGTGGCCATACCTTTCACAGTAAGGTGATTTTAAAAATACAAGGCAATGTCTGGTGGAAGTTCTTGGCTAATTCATTTTACAGTAGTCAGGGTATGATATTACTAACAAAAACCATAAGGGAGGGGATCACTTGAACCATGCCGATAAATTCATACAGGATGAATTCTTCCCATTCTACAAAAGGGTTTTAGAGGCCTTTAAAAAGAGCCATCCAAAACTTTTTGCAGTCCTAGACCTCTTTTTGTCCGGCAAAAAGAACAACATCGGCATACGCCTTACCGAAAACGAGATTGCTGTAGGAGAATATACCCTATATTTAGAAGGGGTGGGGCTTTCACATATTGAAAACGGCGTTCTTGCATCAGAAGTGAGAACACCTTTTGGTATAATTAGGCCCTATACCATTCTGGAAAAAAGTACGCTTCAAAAAATGATTTATGATGAGCCGCAATTTGTTAAGGATCCCTTTAAAACCAAAATGAAATATGCCGATGAGTTTACCGTTAAGTTTTTAAAGTAGCCCGCCATTTTGGCGGGTTTTCCTTTGTGTGTGCCTTGGTAACTATTTAATCCCACATGTCAACCTGAGAGCATTTTTAACAAAATGTGCAGCATTTCAAATGAACAAATCCCGCCAGCATAAAGCCAGCGGTTTGCGGTAAAGTTTTATTCTGTTTTACGTCCCGGCCCCCTTAAGATGGCTATGGTAACCTCCCTGTATCAAGCTGTAACAATTTGACTGTATGCTTGTAAACCAAGCTTTTCTACAGCCCGTTCACGCATTTTGTATTTCAGGACCTTTAAGGCTGCATTCATGGGAAATTCGGTTACGAAATCGACGTAACGGGGGGTTTTGTGCTTTGCCATGTGTGAACGGACGAAGTCTTTTAGCTGGTCGGCGGTCATTTCTTCACCGTCTCTGAGTATAATGCAAGCCATAATCTCCTCGCCGTACTGTTTGTCGGGCACACCTATAACCTGGACATCCCTGACCTTTGGATGGGTATAGATAAAATCCTCTATCTCCTTGGGATAAATATTCTCGCCGCCGCGAATGATCATATCCTTAATGCGCCCGGTGATTTTGAAATAACCATTAGCATCACACCTTGCAAGGTCTCCCGTGTGCAGCCATCCGTTCTCATCAATGGCTGCCGCTGTGGCCTCGGGCATCTTGTAGTAACCCTTCATTATATTGTAGCCGCGGGCGACAAACTCGCCGTC
>LADL02001300.1_pt1 | contig 16272 bp, 13 predicted proteins | sample 619721 | NCBI WGS metagenome assembly LADL02 (sample SAMN03397408, study PRJNA257561) | rock porewater metagenome | biome: terrestrial; feature: Opalinus Clay rock; material: porewater; isolation source: Opalinus Clay rock porewater BRC-3 borehole | place: Switzerland: Mt Terri URL, St-Ursanne ...
AGGCCCCCGAAGAGCGCGAGCGCGGTATCACTATCGCTACAGCCCACGTGGAGTACGAGACTGAGAACAGGCACTACGCCCACGTGGATTGCCCTGGCCACGCCGACTACGTTAAGAACATGATCACCGGCGCTGCCCAGATGGACGGCGCGATCCTGGTGGTTAGCGCTGCTGATGGCCCGATGCCTCAGACCAAGGAGCACATCCTCCTGGCCCGCCAGGTTGGCGTACCAGCGATGGTGGTATTCCTTAACAAGGCCGATATGGTTGACGACCCCGAGCTGTTAGAGCTTGTAGAGCTTGAGGTGCGCGAGGAGCTTGAGAAGCGCGAGTTTCCCGGCGACGACATTCCAGTCATTCCGGGCTCTGCCCTCAAGGCCCTTGAGTGCGGCTGCGCCAGTGATGATTGTGAGTGGTGTGGTCCCATCTTTAAGCTGATGGAGGCCGTTGACGACTACATCCCAACCCCAGACCGCCCCACAGACAGGCCGTACCTGATGCCCGTTGAGGACGTCTTCAGCATTACCGGTCGCGGCACCGTTGCCACCGGCAGGCTTGAGCGCGGCGTTATCAAGGTTGGCGATGAGTGCGAGATCGTCGGCATGATGGACCAGGCCCGCAAGACGGTTGTTACTGGTGTTGAGATGTTCCGCAAGCTCCTTGACCAGGCTGAGGCCGGTGACAACATCGGGGTACTGCTGCGCGGTGTTGGCAAGGATGAGATCCGCCGCGGCCAGGTTCTGGCGAAGCCGGGATCAATCAATCCCCACACCAAGTTCAGCGGCGAGGTCTATGTCCTGGGTAAGGATGAGGGCGGCCGTCAAACACCATTCTTTCCCGGTTACCGCCCCCAGTTCTATTTCCGGACTACTGATGTTACGGGCTCCATCGACCTGCCTGAGGGCGTTGAGATGGTTATGCCCGGTGATAACATTGAGATGAAGGTGGAGCTCATCACGCCTATCGCCATCGAGGAAGGCCTTCGTTTTGCTATCCGCGAAGGCGGCCGTACCGTTGGCGCTGGCGTTGTCAGCAAGATCGTCGAGTAATCTGGTCTGTAGCTACGGTAACGGACCCGAGTTAATGCAGCAGGGTCGCTTCTGATAGGAGCGACCCTGCAATGCAATAGATTGAACAGAGGTTATCAGAGATCACCGTCACGATTTAGAGCCCATGATCCTCAGGGCAATGGTAATCAGGCGCCGGTTTGACTGGGATTTTGGGCTGTCGTATAATGTTGACAGGATATTGGAAGTGTGATACATTCTAATAGCGCTTTCAACTGGGCAAGAGCTGTTCATATGAATACTTTATCAGCGGGGGAGAGCGAAGATGCGCGAGATTATCACCTTAGAGTGCACTGAGTGCAAGCGAAGGAACTATACAAGTACAAAGAACAAGCGGAACACCACCGGCAGGCTTGAGATCAAGAAGTACTGTAAGTGGTGTAAGGAGCACACAGCCCATAAGGAAACTCGCTAAGTTAGCGTTAGCGTAGCCTGTACTGGCTTCGGCTTGAGTATAACAACGCGATAGGCTTTTCCTGTATATTAGGCCCGTAGCTCCAACTGGCAGAGCAGCGGTCTCCAAAACCGCGGGTTGGGGGTTCGAATCCCTCCGGGCCTGCCACTTATTATGGGCAAGTTTTTTGCCGTTTCAGAATGAGGTGAATTCGCCTGATGAATTTCTTAGCGAAAATAGGGAAGTTTCTTAGAGAGGTCAGGGCAGAGCTGAGGAAGGTTATCTGGCCAAACCGCCAGGAGACAATCCTCTACACCCTGGTAGTGGTCATAGCAGTAGTGATCGTAGCTGGACTCTTCTCGATAATTGATGCTGTGTTTGGCGAGCTGTTGGCCCTGATCATTAGTTAGATGATTGTTAAGGGGGTGAGGGACCTGCCGTTTTAGACGGGGGTTCCCTTGTGTATGGAGCTAGAGCAACACGCATCATGGTATGTCATTCACACCTACGCTGGCTACGAGAATAAGGTTAAGACCAATCTCGAGAAGCGTGTTGAATCCATGGTAATGGAGGACAAGATCTTTCAGGTCCTAGTTCCCGTGGAACAGCATATGGAGATTAAGAATGGCAAGCGCATAATCAAGGAGAAGAAGATCTTCCCAGGATATGTGCTAGTCCACATGCTGATGGACGATGACTCATGGTATGTCGTCCGCAACACCCCAGGGGTTACTGGTTTTGTTAGTTCAGGCTCCAAGCCTACACCCTTGATGGACGAGGAGATTGAGGATATCCTGCGCCAGATGGGTGTCGGTGAAGCCCAGCCGAAACTGGCCTTCGGCCCTGGTGACAACGTCAAGGTGACCGACGGCCCATTCAGAGACTTCATCGGAGTTATTGATGAAATTGACATGGAAAAGGGTAAGATCTGGGTCCTGGTTTCAATGTTTGGCCGGGAGACTCCAGTCGAGCTAGATTTCGAACAAGTAGAGAAGATTTAGGAGGTCGAAGGGCGTGGCCAAGAAAGTTCTCGCTAAGGTTAAGCTGCAGATCCCGGCTGGTAAGGCAACACCAGCTCCACCTGTGGGCCCGGCCCTCGGGCAACACGGGGTTAATATGATGGGCTTTATCAAGGAATTCAATGCCAGGACAGCCGATGAAGGCGACGTTATTATACCAGTTGAGATTACGATTTTTGAGGATCGGTCTTACAAGTTTATTACCAAGACCCCTCCTGCAGCGATCCTTCTGAAGAAGGCAGCAGGTATCCCCTCCGGTTCAGGAGAGCCAAATGTCAACAAGGTGGGCAAGGTTACCCGTGACGATCTCCGCAAGATTGCCGAGATTAAGATGGTAGACCTCAACGCCGCAGACATGGAAGGCGCTATGAGGATCATCGAGGGTACCGCCAAGAGCATGGGCCTTATTGTCGAGGGGTAGAGCTAAGTAGAGCAGGGGTTTGTATCTTGTGGGAGGGGAGACAGCAGTAACTTCCCGCCGGCACCACAGAGGAGGCGTAACGATAGTGGTTAGAAGAGGCAAGAGGTACCAGGACGCAGCTGACAAATTTGACCGTGACACTCTGTACGATCCGGAAGAGGCAATCAATCTCGTCAAGGAGATGGCCTCAACCAAGTTTGATGAGACGATTGATGTTGCCGCCAGACTCGGTGTAGACCCCAGGCATGCCGACCAGATGGTCCGTGGGGCTGTTGTGCTGCCGCATGGTACAGGCCGAGACCTTACAGTTCTTGTTTTTGCCCAAGGCGACAAGATCAAGGAGGCTGAAGAGGCGGGGGCAGACTTCGTTGGTGGCGATGATCTGGTAGAGAAGATTAATGGGGGATGGCTTGGTTTCGACGTTGCCGTAGCAACGCCCGATATGATGAGCAAGGTAGGGCGGCTGGGTCGAGTATTAGGCCCACAAGGACTGATGCCGAACCCCAAGAGCGGCACAGTTACCTTTGATGTTGCCGAGGCGGTAAATGAGATTAAGGCCGGAAAAGTAGAGTATCGCGTTGAGCGCGCCGGAATTGTCCATGTTCCCGTTGGGAAGGCTTCCTTTGATGCCGATAAACTTAGAGAGAACTTTCTGGTGCTAATGGAGACATTGATCAAGGCGCGGCCACCTGCCGCCAAGGGTCGCTATCTCAGGTCAGTTGTGGTTTCGTCAACTATGGGTCCTGGGATTAAGGTTGATCCTCAGAAGATTACAAACGTGCTTCAGTAGGGCTAGTTACCTAACAGCTTTATATAATGGTCTGTCGCAGACAGTAGGTGTCCCGCATAGCGGGGCTTAATAACCCAGGTTGACCGTAACCACGGTAACCGCAGGTGGCCTACCGAGGCAATGGAGTTCCCCTGTTAGGGGAAGACCATTGGCTTGTTCCAGGTTCCCCTGGTGTGTCTGCAAAGGCCCCAGGGGATTTCCATTTCCCACAGTCATTAACTCAAGGAGGTGAACAGCTTGTCAGCCAACCGTGCGGAGAAGGAAAGGGTAGTTGCGGAGTTACAGGAGAAATTCTCCGAGGCAGCATCCACCATTCTCACCGATTACCGCGGCCTTAGCGTCGCCGAATCTACTGAGCTTAGAAAGCGCCTGAGAGAGGCAGGGGTGGAGTATAAGGTCGTCAAGAACACCTTGGGCCGCCTGGCCGCAAAGGATGCGGGCCATGACGGCCTGAACGACTATCTAGTTGGGCCAACAGCAATTGCCTTTGCTTTTGACGACCCTGTGGCGCCGGCAAAGATTCTCGCCGGCTTCATGAAGGAGTTCAAGAAGGTACAGTTCAAGGCAGGGCTTCTGCGTGGGCAGTTGATTGACCAGGACCAATTTCAGGAGTTGGCCGATCTACCGTCCCGAAATGAACTGCTGGCCAAGGTTGTTGGCGGCATGCAGGCTCCCATTGCTGGCTTTAATAACGTTCTTGCCGGTATGTTGAGGGGACTGGTGTATGCAGTTGAGGATCTGCGAAAGAAGAAGGAAGCAGGCGAAGTCGCCTAATCGGGTTTCGTTTCTACTATTATTAAGGAGGTAACTCAAGTTGTCCAAGGTAAAAGAGATTATGGATCTCGTCAAAGAGATGACAGTACTGGAGTTGGCCGAGTTAGTGAAGGCCATGGAAGAAGAGTTCGGGGTTTCGGCTGCAGCGCCTATGGCCATGGCCGCAGCGCCTGGCGCCGTAGCGGCTGACGCTGAAGAGGAGGAGAAGACCTCTTTTGATGTCATTCTCACTGATGTCGGCGCTAAGAAGATTCAGGTCATTAAGGTTGTTCGCCAGCTAACTGACCTTGGCCTCAAGGAAGCCAAGGACCTTGTCGATGGCGCTCCCGCTCCTATCAGAGAGGGCATCAACAAGGATGAGGCCGAGGAAATGAAGAAGCAGCTAGAAGAGGTAGGCGCTACAGTAGAGATTAAGTAGAGGATCCCTGTACGCGGCTCAATGCCTCAGACAATGGATGCACACTCCCGCGGGGCCGGACTCCATGTGACACAAGCTACATGCCAGCCCCGCGGTTGGTTGTTATCCATTGTTTTTTGTTCCCCTGTTCTTTCCTTCATTCTCCCGGTTCATGGCTTTAGTACGCCAAGATGAGGAGCACATGGAGATGGAAGTATTGGTTGACAGGCCTAGTGTCCTGTGGTAGAATTATAAAATGCTGTTGTATGCCCATCTCTGCGGGATCGACAGCTGAATAAAAACAGTGATAAAAGGCAAACTTTACTAATATGGGTTTGGGTTATGTCATTTGAGGTACGGGGATGGCTTTGAGTTTATCTTCAAAGAAGCTTTGCCAGATTTCCATATGGGAACCGAAAGGGTGATCCGCTTCAATGACGAGGTCTACCTCAGCAGCTCTTGAGAGAAACAATTTCGCGCGCATCAATCGGGTTCTGGATCTACCTGACCTCATTGAGATCCAGACCAGCTCTTATCAGTGGTTTCTGGAAGAGGGGTTAAGGGAAACATTCGAGGACATCTCTCCTATCCAGGACTTCACAGGTAATCTTGTGTTGGAGTTCATTGACTATGAGCTTGGCGACCCGAAGTATCCTGTCGACGAATGCAAAGAGAGGGATGTTACCTATGATGCTCCCCTCAGGGTCAGGGTACGCTTGATTAATAAGGAGACTGGCGAAGTCAAGGAACAAGAGGTCTTTATGGGTGATTTCCCACTGATGACGCCAACGGGTACCTTCATTATAAACGGTGCCGAGAGGGTTGTCGTGAGCCAGCTGGTAAGGTCACCCGGTGTCTACTATGACAGAGAGATAAACGCCTCTGGCCAGATCCAGTATTCCTATCAGGTCATTCCCAACAGGGGCGCTTGGCTTGAGATCAGCTCAGATAAGAAGGACGTTGTCTCTGTCAGGATTGACCGCAGCCGTAAGCTTCCTGTTACAGTACTCCTCAGGGCTATGGGCCTTGGCGCAGACGAGGATATCCTTGCGCTTCTTGGCGACAGCCCCTGGATGGAGGTTACGCTGGACAAGGACAGCACAAAGAACCAGGAAGAGGCCCTCATTGAGATCTATAAACGCCTGAGGCCGGGCGAGCCACCAACCGTTGAGAGCGCGAAAGGCCTATTGGAGTCAATGTTCTTTGAGCCTCGCCGCTATGACCTGGCCAATGTAGGACGGTATAAGGTCAACAAGAAGCTGGGTATCAGGGCCCGCATTGTTGGGAGGCGTTTGCCCGAGGATTTTGTTGACGACGAAGGCAAGGTTATCGCGCCCGCCAACAAACGTATTGACCGACGTACCGCCATCCGTCTTGAGGATTATATCATTAAGAAGCTTGAGCTCGGGACCACTGATGACGACGATTCAGATTCCCTTCACTTGACAGTTATTGATGTTTTGAATGACAAGGATGATCGCGTCCGGGTTGTGGGTAACGGGCGGCCGGCAATGGATGTAAAGACTGTAACCCGAGAGGACATAATCGCAAGCGTTAGTTATATTTTTGGCCTGTTCAGGGGTATAGGAAATACAGATGACATTGACCACCTTGGCAATCGTAGGGTGCGCCGGGTTGGAGAGCTGCTGCAAAACCAATTCAGGATTGGATTGGCGAGGATGGAGCGCGTTGTCAAGGAGCGAATGACCATCCAGGATGTCGACATTATTACGCCCCAGGCCCTGATTAACATCAGGCCTGTTGTGGCTTCGGTTAAGGAGTTCTTCGGTTCCAGCCAGCTCTCTCAGTTTATGGATCAAACCAATCCCCTGGCAGAGTTGGCTACCAAGCGTAAGTTGTCAGCCCTTGGCCCCGGTGGTTTGAGCCGAGAGCGGGCCGGCTTCGAGGTCAGGGATGTGCACCATTCTCACTACGGGCGCATGTGCCCTATCGAGACCCCTGAAGGCCCAAACATTGGTCTTATAGGCTCACTAAGTACATACGCGCGAGTTAACAAGTACGGCTTTCTTGAGACCCCATACCGCGAGGTCGACAAAGAGCAGGGCATCGTAACTGAGAACATCGTGTACCTGACAGCCGATGAAGAGGAAGAGGCCATCATCGCCCAGGCGAATGTTACGCTTAATGATGACGGAACCTTCGCCCAAGACGCAGTGACAGCTCGCTGTGGTTCAGAGATCCATATGGTTGCTCCAGAAGACGTTGATTACATGGATGTCTCCCCGGCCCAGCTGGTCAGTGTCGCCACATCTCTCATCCCGTTCTTGGAACATGACGATGCAAACCGCGCCCTGATGGGCTCCAACATGCAGAAGCAGGGAGTTCCCCTTGTGATATCCGAGGCGCCTCTCGTAGGCACCGGTGTTGAGCACCGGGCAGCGAGGGATTCCGGTGTCCTGGTTCTGTCCCAAATTGCTGGGACGGTGGAAAGGGTTACTGGGCGTGAAGTCGTGGTTAAGGGCGACGATGGCGAGGTCGCCGTTCATGGTTTGAAGCGATATGAACGAACAAACCAGGGCACATGTTTCGACCAACATCCCATTGTAAGGAAAGGGGATAGGGTGGAGGCTGGAGATGTCCTTGCTGATGGCCCCTCCACCGAGAACGGTGAGCTTGGGTTGGGTCGCAATGTGCTTGTGGCCTTCATGCCCTGGGAGGGTTATAACTTCGAGGATGCCATCCTACTCAGTGAGAAACTGGTCATGGAGGACGCCTATACCTCCATCCATATAGAGGAATACGAACAGGAATGCCGTGACACAAAGCTAGGGCCAGAAGAGATTACTCGGGACATCCCCAATGTTGCAAACGAGCTCCTGAAGAATTTGGATGACCGCGGCATTATCCGCGTTGGCGCCGAGGTGCAGCCCGGGGACATCTTGGCCGGTAAGGTAACTCCCAAGGGTGAGACTGAACTCACCGCAGAGGAACGACTCCTCCGAGCGATCTTTGGGGAAAAGGCTCGCGAGGTGCGGGATAATTCAGAGCGGGTACCCCATGGTGAGAGCGGTATTGTTGTCGATGTTAAGAATTTCTCCCGTGAAGAAGGACATGAACTATCACCGGGGGTAAACGAACTCGTCAGGGTCTATGTCGCTCAGAAGAGGAGAATCTCGGAGGGTGACAAGATGGCAGGGCGTCACGGAAATAAGGGCGTTATTGCCCGCATTCTCCCTGAGGAAGACATGCCCTTCCTTCCCGATGGAACACCCGTTGAGATTGTCCTGAACCCATTGGGAGTACCTTCCCGTATGAACATTGGCCAGGTCCTAGAGACTCACTTGGGTTGGGCAGCTAAGGTCCTTGGTCTTCGTTTCGCAAGCCCGGTTTTCGACGGAGCCACGGAGGATGAGATTGTCCAGGCCCTTGAAGAGGCGAACCTCCCTCCATCTGGGAAGACTGATCTCTACGATGGTCGCACCGGCGAGCCCTTCGACAATCAGGTTACAGTTGGCTACGCCTACATGATGAAGCTGGCTCACCTCGTTGATGACAAGATACATGCCAGGTCTACTGGCCCCTACTCATTAGTAACCCAGCAGCCACTTGGTGGTAAGGCGCAGTTTGGCGGCCAGCGGTTTGGTGAGATGGAGGTATGGGCCCTTGAGGCCTATGGTGCTGCCTATACCCTCCAAGAAATACTTACCGTAAAATCTGATGACGTTGTCGGTCGCGTAAAGACCTATGAGGCAATCGTCAAGGGGGAGAATGTCCCTGAGCCTGGTGTGCCCGAATCCTTCAAGGTGCTTATCAAGGAACTGCAGAGCCTTGCGCTGGACGTCAAGGTACTTTCAGAAGATAAACAAGAGGTCGAAATCCGTGAAGAGGACGAAGACATTGCCGACACTGCTCGGGATCTCGGCCTGGACATCGCGCTTCCCGAAGATGAGGGTGACGATGATGATGACTATAGTAGCTAGGGGTCTAACCCGTGAGCCAATATACAGGACTCCGAGCCAATGGACATTTACAAACAAAGGAGGAGAACACCTTTGTTAGATGTCAACAACTTTGACGCCCTACGAATTGGACTGGCATCACCGGAACAGATCCGGGCTTGGTCCAAGGGGGAAGTGAAGAAGCCAGAAACCATCAACTATCGCACCCTGAAGCCCGAGCGTGAGGGCCTGTTCTGTGAGAGGATCTTTGGCCCGCAGCGTGATTGGGAATGCCACTGTGGCAAGTACAAGCGGGTGCGATACAAGGGCGTTGTTTGTGACCGTTGTGGTGTGGAGGTTACTCGGGCCAAGGTTCGGCGCGAGCGTATGGGCCACATTGAGTTGGCAGCGGCAGTGTCACACATATGGTACTTCAAGGGCATTCCCAGTCGCATGGGTTTGATCCTCGACATGTCGCCGCGGTCCCTGGAGAAGATCCTGTATTTCGTGGCCTACGTTGTCATCAATCCTGGTGACACTGGCCTCAGCGAGAAGCAGCTTCTGACTGAGAACGAGTACCGCGAGTATCGCCAGAAACATGGCAATGCATTCAAGGCAGGTATGGGAGCCGAAGCCGTCAAGGAGTTACTGGAAAGAATAGACCTTGAGGGAGAGGCAGAGGAGTTAAGAGAAGAGATTCGTCAGGTATCAGGACAGAGACGTCGTCGCGCCGTTAGGCGGCTAGAGGTGGTAGAGGCCTTCCGTGGATCGGGCAACAGTCCTGACTGGATGATCCTCGAGGTCATCCCAGTGATCCCTCCCGAGCTCCGCCCAATGGTGCAGCTTGATGGCGGCAGGTTTGCCACATCGGACCTCAACGACCTCTACCGCAGGGTTATTAATAGAAATAACAGGCTGAAGCGGCTCCTGGACCTAGGCGCCCCTGACATTATCGTGCGCAATGAGAAGCGTATGCTCCAGGAAGCGGTTGACGCCCTGATCGACAATGGCCGCAGGGGTCGTCCCGTCACAGGGCCTGGCAACAGGCCGTTGAAGTCCTTAAGCGACATGCTGAAAGGCAAGCAGGGTCGGTTCCGCCAGAACCTGCTTGGAAAACGAGTTGATTATTCAGGCCGCTCAGTTATTGTTATTGGGCCTAATCTGAAGATGCACCAGTGTGGCTTGCCCAAGGAAATGGCCCTGGAGTTGTTCAAGCCATTTGTAATGAAGAAACTGGTGGAAGAGGGCCATGCTCAGAACATAAAGAGCGCCAAGCGCAAAGTAGAGAGGGCCTATGCGGAGGTCTGGGATGTTTTGGAGGAAGTCATTAAGGAGCACCCAGTTCTCTTGAACCGCGCGCCAACCCTTCACAGGTTGGGGATCCAGGCCTTTGAGCCAATCCTGGTTGAGGGTCGCGCTATCAAGATTCATCCCCTGGTATGTACCGCCTACAACGCCGACTTTGACGGGGATCAAATGGCTGTGCACGTGCCACTGTCCGCGGAGGCTCAGGCTGAGGCTCGCGTTCTTATGCTGGCATCACACAATCTACTATACCCCAAGGACGGCTCCCCGGTGGCGACTCCCACCAAGGATATGGTCCTGGGCTGTTTCTACCTCACCCTGGAGAAGGCAGGGGTCAAAGGGGAGGGCATGGTGTTCTCTTCCGTCGATGAGGCAATCATGGCCTACGAGACCAGGCAGGTGCATCTCCATGCCAATGTCAAGCTGGACATCGGCAGTGAGCTACTAGAGACTACCCCGGGCAGGATCATCTTCAACGAGAGCCTTCCACAGGAACTCCGGTTCATCAATCATGTTGTCGGGCAGAAGGAGTTATCTGATATTGTTGCCAGGTGCCACCGACGGTTGGGAACATACCCCACCGCTGAGATGCTCGACAAGATCAAGGACCTGGGGTTCAGGTTCGCAACTCAGGCGGGAGCGACTATCGCTATAGAGGATATCGTTCTGCCCACTGAGAAGCCAGAGATCCTCGCTCGGGCTGATGAGGAGGTTGGAGACATTGAGGGCCAGTACGAGAACGGCCTCATCAGCTGGAATGAGAGGTATCACAGGATTATCGATATCTGGACCAGAGCCAGAGATGAGGTGGAGAAGGCCCTTAGAGATGCGGTTGATCCCTTCAACCCCGTCTATATGATGGCGATTTCCGGAGCCCGAGGAAACTTTGGTCAGCTAACGCAGTTGGCAGGGATGCGAGGTCTCATGACTGATCCCTCAGGACAGATTATAGAGATCCCTGTGCGGGCCTCCTTTAGGGAAGGCCTGACGGTTCTTGAGTACTTCACAGCAACACACGGCGGGCGCAAGGGTCTGGCCGACACTGCCCTGCGAACAGCCGACTCAGGCTACCTGACAAGGCGCCTGGTTGATGTATCTCAGGACGTTATCGTAAGGGAAGATGACTGTGGAACCACAGATGGCATTACCGTCAAGGAGATCCATGACGGCGATGAAGTCATCGAACCCCTCTATGATAGGATTGTCGGTCGGGTAGCCCAGGAGGATATTATCCACCCCGATACAGGTGAGGTAATCGTATCTGAACAGGAGCCCATAGGTGAAGAAACCGCCAGTGAGATCATTGAGGCAGGCATCAAAGAGGTCTACATCCGGTCGGTTCTGACCTGTCGAACACCTCACGGCGTCTGTGTCAAGTGCTATGGCCGAGACCTGGCCACCGGCGGTATGGTCAACATTGGCGAGGCCGTCGGCATTATTGCCGCCCAGTCCATTGGCGAACCCGGTACCCAGCTGACAATGCGTACCTTCCACCTTGGTGGCGTGGCTGGCGATGACATTACCCAGGGTCTACCTCGTGTTGAGGAATTGTTTGAGGCAAGAAAGCCCAAGGGTCAGGCGGTAATCTCGGAGATTGGTGGTATGGTCAGGCTCAGCGAGAGTAAGGGACGGAAGGTCATTGAGGTTCATGATGATGATGGTGAAGTAGCAACATACACTGTGCCCTACGGTGCCAGACTGGCTGTGGATGATGGCGAGAAGATCATTGCCAGTCAGGAGCTGACTGAGGGGTCGGTGAATCCCCATGAGATTCTCAAGATCCGCGGCATGCGAGGCGTTCAGGTCTACCTGCTGCATGAGGTTCAGAAGGTCTATAGGTTGCAGGGCGTTGACATTCAGGATAAGCACATGGAGGTCATCGTCAGGCAGATGCTTCGCAAGGTGAAGATTGAGGGCCCCGGGGACACAACCCTACTACCAGGCGGACTTGTCGACATCTTCGAGTTTGAGGCTGAGAATGAGCGCGTGCTCTCGGAAGGCGGTTCACCCGCCACCGCTGAGCCCGCTCTATTAGGCATAACGAAGGCATCCCTTACAACTGAATCCTTCCTGTCCGCGGCCTCCTTCCAGGAGACCACCCGTGTTCTCACAGAAGCAAGCATAAAGGGCAAGCTCGACCCGCTTCTGGGGCTCAAGGAAAACGTGATCATTGGAAAGCTGGTGCCAGCGGGTACGGGAATGACCCGTTACAGGAATGTCGTGCCCACAAGTCTGGCTACCGAGAGTCTTGGTGAAGAAGAGGCCGAAGCGGCCGAGGTCCAAGGCCAGGCCCTGGTAGTCCTGGCCGGCACAGCCGACGAAACCAGTGCCGAAGGGCCAGACGGTGCCGCCGGTGAAGCGGATGCTAACAACTAAAATCAGCAGGTAATCCTTACAGGATTGCAGAGTATACAGGGCGGCGGGAAGTCCCTGAAATCGCAGCGTTCTGGGGATTTCCAGCCGCCGTCCTGTTGGTTGACAGGGTAGAGCAATGGTGCTACAATATATGAGTGTCTGCCGACAGGAAGGATAATAGACGGGTTGGCTAGGAGGTCGATGGCGGCAATGGAGCTACAGATCCTTAAGACGGCCGTGAAGGCTGTTGGTATAAAGCAGACACGGAAGGCAATCCGTCAGGGGTCTGCGAAAGTGGTTTTTGTCGCCAGGGATGCGGATAAGAAGATCCTGGATGAGATTGAAGAACTCTGCGCCAACGCTGGTATTAAGGTCGTTTACGTCGAGACCAAGCGGTCATTGGGAAAGGCATGCGGCATCGAGGTTGGCGCCGCCGCCGCCGTTATTACAATACATAGTTAGACTTTTACCTTCAAGGAGGTGAAGATGTGCCAACTATCAACCAGTTAGTCCGTAAGGGACGCGGTAGAGCCGAGCGGAAGTCCAAGGCCCCAGACCTGGGGGAGTGCCCACAGAGGCAGGGAGTCTGTGTACAGGTAAGGACCATTAACCCCAGGAAGCCTAACTCAGCCCTGCGAAAGATTGCAAGGGTGCGCCTTACTAACGGCCGCGAAGTGACCGCGTACATACCTGGTGAGGGGCACAACCTGCAGGAGCACTCCGTTGTACTGGTGCGTGGCGGTAAGGTTTCGGATCTGCCAGGCGTGAGATATCACATTGTTCGTGGTACTCGCGACACAGCCGGGGTTGACGGGCGAATGCAGGGCCGCTCAAAGTATGGTACAAAGAGGCCTAAATAAGGCTCTGGGTTCAAGTACAGGTCTAGGTAAGGTAGGGCGTGTATGAATATGCCGGGGGCCTTTTACCAGTAGACGAGAGAGGCGGGATAAGTCAACTGCTAGCTCAACAAGCAGATAGACTGTTAGCAGCTTGTGGCCATCCGTCTTTGCCTGGCCCTATTTTTTCGCCCAAAAGCATCTTGACTTAGCAGATGAATATTCCCATAACTAAGAGGGATAATCGCAGGGAAAGGAGGTCTGAATGTGCCAAGAAGGGGTTCTATTCCAAAGCGTAAGGTGAAGCCCGACGCGGCTTTCAACTCCAAACTGGTCACAAAGTTTATCAACAGCATCATGCTAGATGGCAAGAAGTCGCTTGCTCAGAAGATTTTTTACGGCGGCCTGGTTCTGGTTGAGAGAAAGACGGGAAAGGATGCCAATGAGATCTTTCAGCGGGCGGTCAAGAACGTTATGCCTGTTCTCGAGGTAAGACCTCGCCGTGTTGGTGGTTCTACCTATCAGGTGCCCATTGAGGTAAGGTCGGAGCGCCGCGAGACACTGGCGATCAGATGGCTTCTGGCAGCGGCCAAGAAGCGCGGTGAGAGAACGATGCAGCAGCGCCTGGCCAACGAGCTGATTGACGCTGCTAACAACACCGGCACTTCGGTGAAGAAGAAGGAAGACACGCACAGGATGGCAGAGGCAAATAAGGCCTTTGCACATTACCGCTGGTAGAGGGCGAAGTCGACAACAACAGACGTATTTGGGAGGCTAGGCGGAGAAGATGTCAAGAGACTACCCCATCAACAAAGTAAGGAATATAGGCATTATGGCCCACATAGATGCGGGCAAGACCACCACTACCGAGCGCGTTCTGTTCTATACGGGCAGAGTGCACCGGATGGGGGAAGTTCATGATGGCGCGGCTACAATGGACTGGATGGTCCAGGAGCAGGAACGCGGTATTACCATTACCTCCGCGGCCACAACCTGCTTTTGGAGGGATCATCAGGTTAACATTATAGACACGCCCGGCCACGTGGACTTTACCGTCGAGGTAGAGAGGTCTTTGCGTGTCCTGGACGGGGCAGTTGCAATCTTCTGCGCTAAGGGCGGTGTTGAGCCTCAATCAGAAACCGTCTGGCGTCAGGCCGATCGCTACCATGTGCCGAGGTTGGCCTATGTCAATAAGATGGACATTGTCGGGGCGGACTTCCACAACGTTGTAACCATGATGAGGGAACGGCTTAACGCTAATCCCATTCCAATTCAGATCCCCATTGGAGCAGAGGCTGGCTTTAAGGGAGTAATTGACCTTGTTACCTTAAAGGCCATCTATTACCTTGATGACTTGGGGACAAGGAACGAGGAGACAACGCTTCCTGAAGACATGATTGAAGAGGCAGAGACCCACAGGGCAGCAATGATTGAGTCCATTGCTGAGCACGATGATGAGCTGATGGGCAAGTTCCTGGAGGGTGAGGATATAAGCAACAGTGATATTCTAAGAGCCCTGCGCAGAGCCACTATCTCATCCCAGTGTGTACCCGTGCTATGTGGTTCATCCTATAAGAACAGGGGCGTTCAGCTGCTTCTTGATGCCGTTGTGAACTATCTACCTTCACCCCTGGAAGTTCCACCAATGGAGGGCCTGCAGCCCGAGACCGGCGAAACGGAGGTCAGGGAGCCAGACGATAGCGCGCCCTTCTCTGCGTTGGTCTTTAAGATTATGACCGATCCCTATGTCGGTAAACTCGCCTTCTTCAGGGTCTATTCAGGGACCTGTGACGCTGGTTCCTACATCTATAATAGCACTCAGGATACAAGAGAACGGGTCGGGCGAATCCTTAAAATGCACGCCAACCACCGGGAGGACATTACTACGGTGCGTACGGGGGATATCGGCGCCATGGTTGGCCCAAAGAACATCGCCACCGGTGATACCCTGTGTGATGCAGATCATCGAATTGTCCTGGAGTCAATTCAGTTTCCCGAACCAGTTATCGCTGTGGCCATAGAGCCAAAGACCCAGGCTGACCAGGATAAGATGGGTGTGTCTCTCCGTAAGTTATCGGAAGAAGATCCAACCTTCCAGACCAAGACTGACCCTGATACCGGTCAGACCCTCATCTACGGTATGGGTGAGTTGCACCTGGAGATTATTGTCGACCGTCTGCTGCGGGAGTTCAAGGTTGGCGCCAATGTAGGCAAGCCTGAAGTGGCCTACAAGGAGACGATTACCAAGCCAGCTAAGTCCAACACCCGTTTTGTTCGTCAGACCGGTGGCCGCGGGCAGTTTGCCCATGTCGTGATTGAGATCGAGCCCCTCGAGTCGGATGAGTCAGGCGAGTTCGAATTTGACGACAAGATAACCGGCGGCGTCATTCCAAGGGAGTATATCCCAGCGGTCCAGGAAGGCGTCAAGGAAGCCATGCAGAGCGGCAGCCTGGCAGGCTACCCATTGACAGGAATAAAGGTAGCCCTCGTTGATGGTTCCTACCATGAGGTTGATTCATCGGAGATGGCTTTTAAGATAGCTGGCTCGATGGCTTTGAAGGAAGCTGTCGGGAGGGCCGGTGCGGTCTTACTTGAGCCAATAATGGCTACTGAGGCTGTCGTTCCTGAGGAGTATATGGGAGACGTCATAAGCGACATTAACGGCAGGCGAGGAAACATCGAGGGTATGGATACCCGCGCTGGCGCGCGAGTGATCAAGGCCCTGGTACCTCTGTCTGAGATGTTCGGGTACGCAACTGAGCTGCGGTCTCGCACCCAGGGCAGGGGCACCTATTCAATGGAGTTTAGCGGCTACGAAGCCGTGCCACAGAATATCGCAAAAGAGGTTGTCACCCGCGGCCGCTACTAGCAGGGTCATCGATCATGCGGTAGCAGTTACTATGAGCGGCAAGTTGAGCTGTAGGGGATCCCCCCAGTAGGGGTTTAGATACATCCAGAAAAAGGTTTGCTACATAATTGATGAAGACTCGAGAAGCAGTGCGGAGTAGATGAGGA
>LADL02003715.1_pt1 | contig 16121 bp, 16 predicted proteins | sample 619721 | NCBI WGS metagenome assembly LADL02 (sample SAMN03397408, study PRJNA257561) | rock porewater metagenome | biome: terrestrial; feature: Opalinus Clay rock; material: porewater; isolation source: Opalinus Clay rock porewater BRC-3 borehole | place: Switzerland: Mt Terri URL, St-Ursanne ...
GAACAGCCCGATTACCAGGCCCGCCGATCCCGCGAAGGTCAACGAACCCGGATTTTCCCTCCCTATTTGCTGTCCCTTTCTGACCGCAGTCACCTGGCAGGGCCTGCCCACCACGCCCAGGTTCTCCATGCCATCCCGGGCCGCCCTGTTAAGTGAGGTCAGCGTAGGCACCGCCGTATATTTGGACCCTGCACAGGAAGTCACACCGGCTTCATTTTTAGCCAGGAAGGGCTCGGGGCTGGAAGGGCTTCCCCCGGCCATAACTGCCCCACTGATTATCCCCTGCTCCAGGGCAAAGGCGGTCAGCGCGGTAACCACTCCGCCATACTGTCCGGCCCGCGCTTTTTCAGGGCTAAGGGCCCTGGCGAAATAAACACCCCGGTTAAACCCCAGTGCCTGGTCGCTTCTCTCACTGCCGAATACTGCATTGTCCATCACCCGGGCGTCAACCCCCGTGCGGGGGCAGACCCTGTAGCAGTTACCCTCCTTTAGCCCGCAGGGATGGATCATTACCGCCCGGTCCCGGACGGTTTTGATGTAGGGGCACATTCCAACGCACAGGCCGCAGGATGAGCACAGATTCCGGTCCAGGACTTCTTTTTTAAGGTCTTCCGGACCTTTTACCGCAGAATTCAAGATTGTCTCCCTCCTTTTTAATCATTTCATTTTGATAAAAAAACTTAGCTCATGTATCCCAGTGTCCTGGAGATTTCAGCGGCAGCTTCCCTCACATCCTTTACAGCCTCTGAAAACTGATCTCCCAGCACTTCTTCCGCCATGCCCGAAAGACTTACCGCCGCGACAACCAGGCCGTCCTGGTCCCTTATCGGCGCCGCAACACAGCCGATGCCGCTGATGGCCTCTCCGTTGTCCAAGGCATACCCGTTCCTCCTGACCCCCTCCAGTTCCACGGCCAGGACCTTTTTGTCGGTCACTGTAGCCCGGGTCATTGGGCACAGGTCTTCGGCCAGATACCTTTGCCGGTCGGCCTCAGGCAAAAAGGCAAGCAAAACCTTGCCTGAAGCGGTGGAATGGGCGGGAAAACCTATCCCGCCCCGGGGAACCGCCATCAGGTTCTCATTGTTTTCGGCCTTCAGGACGAACACCGCCATCCCGCCGGCATATATAGCCACGTGGGCCGACTTTCCGTACTTTGACGACAGGTTCCTGGCCACCGGCCTGGCCGCGGTCTGGAGCTCCATGGCGATACTGTAGGCCATCCCAAGCTCGTAAACCTTGAGACCCAGCCTGTACTTGCCGTTGTCGGTGTTTTTGACCAGGAAGCCTCTGGCCTCCAGGGTTTTAACCAGACCGTGTACGGTACTCTTTGGCAAATCAAGCAGTTGCCCCATTTCAGTAATACCAATCTCTCTAGCCCTCTGGCTGAACAGGCAGAGGACAGAAAGGGCCCTGTCCACAGAATGAATCATGCGCTTTCCTCCGGAATATTTCTAAATAGCAATTTCGTGATTACAAATTCTCTAATTGATAAGGCAGTTATCTGTGTGACTTGTTCGTTCATATCGAACGCCGTTCACATATATCCTCGTTAAATATCCCGGCCATGGGATGCCGGGGGTTGGAAATAATTTAATTGCCTTAATTCTAAGTCAATTTAGCATTATGTGTCAATATGTTTTCCTGCCGGGAGGGGCCTTGGGGCGCGCCGGGACCATCCCGCCCCCGACAGGAACCTACAGCAACCTTACCAGCAAAAGCAACTTCCCGTTGACCGGGATGAATATCTCCTATTAAAAGAGGGTTAATTATAAATTCTGTTCTTGAACAAACCTACGGCTAGTATCGCAAATGTTGCATTTCCTGCGAACATGAACAGAAAGGAATGGATAAAAGAATATCTTTGACTATGCCAATGTGCTCCCGCTGCAATAGATGCAACATCAAGCACCAAAGCTATTAAGGTGAATATTAATAATACAAAGATGTTTTTAGAAGGATTTTGGCCAAAAAAATTCATCATCAGTATTGCTGCTCCGATTGCCCAAATAATTGCGAATAATGGTACGATTCCTATGGCCGGCAGAAAACCCTTAGAGTAGAATGCAAGGTTTGTTGAACGTAAATAATTGGCAATTACAAAAAAGTAAATAGCATTTAATAATCCCACCGGAAACAAATCTTTAATACGCTGTGGTTTGATTAAGATAAAGATTGCTACCCAAACTACTACAGCAATTAAGAATGGAAATAAAGAGGATAATAAGGGCATTCTCTTATACCTCCCTCAAAAAAAAATCTTTTATTCACACATACACCACTGTGCATGCCAAACAGAAATGATTTCAGATAAAGATATATTATTCCAAAATCATGAATTAATATACTGATAAGACGTTTTGATAAAACCTAAAAAGGTAACATATTCTTTCCGAAAAGGTCCTTGGTGAACCAAGGAATCGTCGTTTGGTCAGCTTCGTCCTCGCCAATTGAGCCCCCCGCCTCACCACTGCATTCTCTTACTGAAGTCCCAGCAATTTTAATCCTTGACTGAATATTATAGGGAAAATTTTATGTATTTAAAAAATTCAATTGAAAATAATACTATAAATCCCTTCTTTCTCGAAGAAAAAAAGGTGTACCGGGGTAATAAACAGACGAGGGGGAATAAATATCATGGGAGCATATCCAGATATTAAGCACCCTGCTTATGAAAAATAATCTTTCTGTTTCTACGGCCTGGGACTCAGGTATAATTGATTCCGATCTTTCACCATTCTCCGACAGGCTTATGATGGAGAGCGTGAGAGCTTCCAATGTGGAGTTAATAGGAACTCTGGGGAAAGCCGTATCTGTTGTAGCCCTAAGGCACGATTTAGGGGTAAATACTACAAAAGAACACAACAGTCAAACATTGATAGGAGGAGGGACACAACCGCCCTTCCTTATCTATGGAGGTGCCAAATTGAATACACTAATAGCTTATGCTACTAAGCACGGTTGCACCGAATCAATTGCAGTACTCCTATCGGAAAAACTTAACGGAAAAGTTGATTTATGCAACTTAAAAGTTAAAAGGTCTGTGGATTTATCACAATACCATAATATAATTATCGGAGGCTCAATTCATATGGGAAAAATTCAGAAAGAAGTAAATGAATTTTGTACTAAAAATATTAATGTTTTAATCAATAAAAAAATTGGCTTATTTATATGCGGTATGCTTTTTGAAAAGGCAGAAACGGAATTACATGATTCTTTTTCCCAAGAGTTATTATCTAAGGCCATTGCAAAGGATTTTTTTGGAGGTCAGTTTATATTTAAAAAAATGAATCCATTGGACAGATTAATAGTCAATAAAGTTGTCAAAATAAGTAAAGACACAATAAATATTTCGGAGGAGAAAATAAATAAATTTGCACATTTAATGAACAACGTTTGATTTATGCTGTATAAAATATTTTTAGTCCATTGGATTATGCTTTTTTAACATATTAAGGAGAATAATCAATTGTTTAAAGACAGGTTTAAAATTTCTATTATACTTTCAGTCATAATAGTTGTAGTAGCGATAACAGCATCGGCAGGAGGATTATTTATCGGAGACCTATACCGGGACAATGCCTCAATTAAAGCGGCCTGGTACGGAAACGACCTGGTGACGCTATTTGTTGCTGTTCCTTTGATGGTAATTTCGTTACTGCTTTCCATGCGTGGATCGCAGAGAGCCCAACTCATCTGGATGGGAACCTTGTGGTATATGGTTTACAATTATATATTTTACCTTTATGCCGCTGCGTTCAATAAATTTTTCTTGTTGTATGTAGTGTTGTTCACGCTGTCAACCTACGCGCTTATATTTGCTATGATGAATGCTGATCCTAAAGAAATTTCCCGGAAATTTAATTTGCGAACACCGGTAAAATGGATCAGTGGCTATATGCTTTTTTTCGCAGCTCTCCTTGGCGTACTTTGGATTGCCTCCTCACTGAGTTTCATTATCACAGGTGAGGTTCCACAGGATATAATAAAAACCGGCCACCCCACTGGAGTAGTCTATGCCACCGATTTATCCCTGCTGGTACCGGCTTTAGTGTTAAGTGCAATTCTGCTGTGGAGGAGACAGCCATGGGGATATGCATTGTCAGCAATCGTTCTGATCAAATCGATAACTTACAGTCTAGTTTTAATTGTAATGTCAATGGTTGCTTATATCAGGGTTGGACTAGGGGATGCTTTCCTGCCGTTGTGGGTTTTCCTAAGTACGAGCTGCCTGATATTTAGCTGGTTATTGCTGGGAAACATGAAATCCAATAACAAAAGTGAACCATGAGGAGGGAGGTTTTGTGAGGTTTAACAAAATTGTAAGTCTACTTGTTTTATGTATTATAATATTATCACTGATAGCTTCGCTTTACGGTGTTTTTTCAAATCAAGGGCAAGGTCTCTATGAGTTCAAATCTTTGCAAGGTGATACAGTATCCATATATGGAAAAGGGTTGTACAAAAACGATTCTGTATCTATAGTGGCACAGGGTAAAGCACAGGACATAGTAACTATGCTCTTAGCAGTACCGTTACTTTTAATATCACTATATTTGATGCGAAAGGGCTCATTAAAAGGACGATTGCTGCTCACAGGTACATTAGGCTACTTTTTATATACGTATATCACCTACACTTTTTTATGGATGTATAACTCCTTCTTTATTGTATACGTAATACTTATGTCTGCAAGCTTTTTTGCATTTACCCTATCTATGATGTCTATTGATATTGAAAAATTAAGTTTATCTTTTAATAATAAATTGCCTGTTAAGTTTATAGGGGGGTTTCAAATATTCTTAGCAGTGGCTATTGGACTGCTTTGGCTCGGAAAGATTGTGCCCTCGCTTATAAATGGCACTCCCCCTTTAGGGTTAGAGCATTATACCACCTTGGTTATTCAGGGAATGGATTTAGGGTTTATAGTACCTACAGCTTTTTTGTCCGGTGTTTTGCTAATCAAAAGAAACTCCTACGGTTACCTTTTGTCCTCTGTCATAATTTTTAAAGTTATTACAATGGCAACTGCGCTTACAGCAATGGTAATTGGGCAGGCCAAGGCTGGGGTGCCGATGAGTCTTATCGAAATTTTCATTTTTCCTATCTTTAATGTTCTAGCTTTTTATACTGCCTTTCTTCTGCTAAATAACGTAAATGAGAAGGGATATAATGAAATGGGTATATCCCCTTGACAAGGCCAGCGAAGAATCTTCTGTTATGAATCCCATTAAGAAGGAACTACGATTGCTGTGCAAATCAACCTTTGGCTATCTTTCTGGGTATCCCGCTCTCACAGGGAACCCCGGTCTGGCACAGGCCGCAGCCGTACCCTTTGATCCCGAGCATCTCCTCCACGTAGCGGGCGCAAGTACCTCCGGCATGGGCCCAGCATTTCACCTTGTCATGCCCCTTTTCGGTGATTGCACCCACCGGACAGCGCTTTGCGCAGGCCATACAACTCCCGTCGTGGAAATAAAGGCAGTAATCGCGGTGGTTTTGATAAGGGCGGGGGGTAGGGGGCACAACCAGCCGCATGACCACCGACCCCGCCCGATGGGCCTTTCCCTTGGACGTAATCAGGCCGTCACACAGTCCGAAGGTCCCCAGTCCGCCGGCGTAGGCGGCGTGACGCTCGGACCAGCGGGAGGCCCTCCCGTATAACGGTGACTGTTCTATTTTCCAGTACGGGGACAGCTGCGGGGCCACGGCTTGCACGCCCATACTTCCCAGTTGCTCCACCACGTGCTTTCTCAAAGCAACATTGAAATCCTCCCCGAAGAAACGGGCCCTCACCCAGCGGTCGGACGGGTAAAAATCCTGCGCACTGTTGTCCTCTTTCGTTTCCCGCCGCTGGGGCAAAACCCAGCTTATGACGGTCAATTCTTCCGGCGATGCCGGAGTGTCCGGAAAAGTCAGGCTGAAGATTTCGGTTGGAGTATAATGAAACTGTCCTACATATTCCTTATAATTACCGTATAAGGGATCAGCCCCCGAAGAGAACCCCAGCAGCACCTCTTCCCATGCCTTCTCGTTTGCCTGGTCCTTCATGGAGTTCTCCGGCGAACTTTCAATAAAGCCTGTTATCATACCTTCAATCCATACTCCCGGATCCTTCTTAAAATCTTTAATACCCACCTGGCCCACTTTCAATCCCCCCATTTCCCGCTAAGATGCTTAGCAGTGCTTTCAGGTCCTATGTATGCATTTTTGTACTGCCCAAATTTAAAATTTTATTGGTCATTTCAATAAATTCCGCCCTGGTAATGGTGTTGTCGGGCCTGAAGTCTTAAAAACCTGTGTTTTCGCATATAACCTCCTGCTTATGTCATTCTGAGCGGGAGAACTATTGTTTAATTAATATCGCATTATCATACTCAGGACACTTCATTAATTCGGGTCAAATCACTAATTTCCTGCTGGGCACGTATAAAAATCAACTAAAGACAGTTTGACAATAAGCGTTTGTTTGGAAGCGGCGCCCACCCAGTTCATCGGCCAATGATTGATTGGCATCATTCTCTACATTGCAGCCTTTCACCCGGAACAATTATCTTTTTATTTACATATTTTAATAAACAGGCAAATAAATACAGACCGGTTTCACGTGAACATGATTTGCAGAGTATTAAGCGACGGAAAGCGGTTTGCAATCGGGAAAGGTTGATAAATATGCGGTATTATACCCGTCTAACAGAACATTCCACCAGACCAGAAACGTTCTCAGTCAAAGAAAATACTTCAAAAGACACCCTGCCTCTGGTGTCTATAATAATCCCGGTTTTTAACAAAGTGGAATACACCCGTCAGTGTGTTGAAAGCCTTTATCGAACTCTAAACCTTTCCGGGGGCCAGATAGAGATAATAATTGTGGACGACAACTCAACCGATGAAACCAAGGCATACCTGAAAACACTGCCCGGCTGTTTCAGGGTGGTCACAAACAATAAAAATCTGGGCTGCGGCAAAGCCATGAACCAGGGCGCAAAGATTGCCCGGGGCCAGTATTTTGTTTTTCTTAACAATGATACTGTAGCGCTTCCCGGCTGGCTTGAGGAACTGATGAAAGTAATTAATACAGAAAAAAACGTTGGCCTGGTAGGATCAAAGCTTTTATTTCCAGACGGAACCATCCAGCACGCAGGTGTAATAATTAAGAATAGTCTTGAGTCCTTTCATATTTTTTACGGGCAGCCGGGAGATTTACCCGAAGCCAACGAGTTCTCCGATTATCAGGCTGTTACCGGCGCCTGCATACTTATAAAAAGAGCCTTATTCCTGGAATTAGGCTGTTACGATGCTAATTACGCTAATTCACATTTGGATATAGATTTATGCTTAAAAGTCAAACAGAAGGGGTATAGAGTAGTGTATTGCCCCAGGGCTGTCTTATATCATTATGAATCTGTGAGCGATGGGAGAAAAAATCAGGATAGTAAAGACAAGCATATTTTTATTAATAAATGGAGAAATAGTTTCTCTTCCTACTATAAGAGAAGAGATAGTCGGCTAGTTAGTATAATTATACCCTGTTTTAATAAACTAAAACACACTAAACTTTGTATAGAAAATATATTTATTTATACAAGTCATCCTTTTGAAGTTATACTGATAGATAACTGCTCTTCCGACAAAACGGGAGAATACCTTACACAATTGAAAAGAATGCATGATAATTTGATTATAATAAAGAATCCCCACAATTACGGCTGGGGGGCTGCCTGCAACCAGGGCATAAGTGCGGCCTCCGGGGATTATATTTTATTTATGCACAGTGATGTGGTTGTTACGGAGGGCTGGCTCTGCCGTATGGTTTCGGCGTCTAATTCCAGTAATAACATCGGAATTATTGGCCCCAGGACAAACGGTGCAGCCGGGGCTCAGTTGATCAGGCAAACCAGTTACCGGAATGAGCTGGAAATGCACCAATTTGCCTGGGATTTAGCTGCAAAATCTTCCCCAAAGGGCTTCTATACTGAACTGGTCCATGGCTGCTGCATGCTTGTGAAAAAAGAACTGCTAAGATTATTAAGAGGTTTTAACACAGGCTCCGGGCATTTCAGGGAGGACTATGATTTCTGCCGCCGGGCAAGAAAAGAGGGCTATAAAATAGGCGTTTGCGCCAGTGTATTCGTTCATCATTTTGGTGGCGGGAAGGGAATTAAATCAGATATGAGTTAACGAAAGTTATTATAAAAAAAGGCTCTCCTGTTGCTTCCTCAGCTTCCAGAGGTTTGAGCCATAATCCATTTCCAGGTCATCTAAAGAAATAGGCTGGTCCTTTTTGATGGGCTTTATAACTCTGGCCCCCTGAGCCATACCGGCAGGTATAAGTTTTTCACTCCTCACTACCTGAGCTTTGTCAATGAGTCCATAAAAGGTATATCCCCCGATCCCGTCGAGTACGTCACCGGGCGGCAGGTCGCGCTTTGCCACAGCCAGGGTTTCCGCCACCGGCTTTCCCTGGGGGGCAATTGTGGCCTCCCCGGAAAGAACAGCAAAAATAATAGTTAAAGGCATTTCAATTGAGCAGAGATGGTAGGGCCGGTAGAACAGATAATTGGGACCATCCCCCATCTTCAGGTACTGAAGATACTGCATTATCTCAGGGTCTGAGGTAGTGGCCACCACAAAAACCCCACCGCTGGGCTCCACATCCCGCACCACCTCCACCACTCCTTTAGAATTGAGTATACCTCCCTGTTCCCTCAGTCTTAAAACCTCAGCCACAGTATCCAGAGTAGCCCTGGGGCAATTCATTCCTCTAACCTCGGGAAACAGCCCTGTGGCATTGGATAGCTGGGTCATTTCAAAACTAAGTTTTGTGCCATCCGTAAAGGATGCTATCAGAAAAGGATTGTGATTATACCTGTCTGCCCAGGGCTTAACCGATTCTGGCGTGGCAAAACGATCATAGAATTTTTTAAATTTCCCCGCCGCCACAATATCCAGGCCCAAAAGGGACACGTAACGGTATAGCTTCATAGCTACTCCCGGCTCATCACCATCCACTCCGCTGTAAACCAGCCCTCCTTCCAGAGCCTTTTTGTTCAATACATACCCAACAGTAGCATCGGTCTCAGCATTGGTGATAAAGTGTTTGCCTTGCTCTATAGCAGCCAGCCCCAGAGATGCACCGACTTCTACATTCCCGGTGCAATCAATGATAATATCAATATCTGCTGAGGCAAGCAGAAGTGGGTCGGCCACAACTCCGGTTTCCCCGCTTTGCAGCGTACTGCTTAAATCCTCCTGACCCCGGCAAAGTCTGTGTTTGTAAGGCAAATTAACCCGGGCAAGGGCATTTAAAGCTTTATCCGGATTGCGGTTGGCTGCAGCCGAGACCCTAATCCCTTTCATAAGGCTAATCTGGTTAATAAGACCCCGACCAATAAAACCCGTTCCCGCAATGGCTATTTTTATGGGACTGTTACAGGCTTCCCGGTAATAAAGTTCCTTAACAAGACTTTCACCAATCATCTCGCAGCCTCCTAAAAATATAAATCCGGGGCAGCTAAAACCCCGTGTATGATAATACAGGGTGCAAATACAGCACCGTCTTGTTTTGCATCTAGAATATTTTCCCAATTAATTTTAGCCGCTCTTCCATCTCTTTCAATAAAAGCATCCAGCGAATATTGTAGTAAATAGGATTATCAAAATCCTTTTTCAATGTCCCGTCCAATATCTTTGCCGCAATGTCCTTGGCGCTTTCTTCTATGGTCCACCGTGGACTGAATCCAATACGCCTTTTTATTTTCTCTCCACTTACGCGGTAACTCCTGTTGTCAGCCTCATCATAATTAGCTTCAACCTTTACATCCAGGCCCATTTCCCGAAGGGCTTTTCTTATTCTGTGAGCCATTTCCAACACTTTATAATTCTCCCCGGCAATATTGAAAATCTCACCAGAAACAAGTTCAGGGTCGGCTTCAATACAGGCAATATGCGCAGCTGCCACATCAGTTACATGTATATTGGGCCTGAAGGCCTCCCCCCCGTACCACACATCCAGGCAGCCGGTTTTAAAAGCGTACATTACAAAAGCATTTACCACCAAATCCCACCGCATGCGGGGTGAATAGCCATGTACGGTGGATTGCCTCAAAGCAACCGGACAAAAACTGTCACCGGCCATTTTTTTAAGTTCATAATCCACATCTACTTTTGATTTTGCATATTCACTTTGGGGGTTGACCAGATTATCTTCAGTGGCAACTCCATCTACGAAAAAGCCGTAGGTAGCAGCCGATGAAGCGTATGTAAATTTCTTAACTCTCATTCTTTTGCTGATTTTTGCCAGATCCACGCTGCCCTTATAATTAATGGTATAGTTTGCCTCCGGGTCGAATGCGGCGGTAGGGTCATTAGAAAGTGAACCGAGGTGTATAACATGGTCTACCCCCTCAAGAACTCCTGGCTTTATTTCCCTGATGTCCCCAGCAACCAGTTCAATTTTATCAAGGCACCCTTTTAACCCCTCGCTACCGAAGTACAGCTTATCAAACACCCTTACCCCGTATCCTTTCTCCAAAAGCATAGGAACCAAAACGCTGCCGATGTAGCCGCAGCCACCAGTTACCAAAACCTTTTCCATATAATAAAAGACCTCCTGACTAATTAGGCCCGGACCTGACCCATTAAGGGTATAATGCCTGTTTTCCATAATACTCATATTTTTTATTAAATGCGTCTGGTGAGCTAACCAATTTTAAATAAAATACTGGATATTTTACGTGCATTTCAAGCTATTATATCCTGTACTGCGTTGGAGACCAGAGCCGGATTAAAGCCCGGTTTTACTTCTATGGTTGCTTGACCCACTCTTACGGGTAAAGCGCTCCTCTTAATCCTTATAAAAAAATAGATGGCAGCACTGTATTTGCCGCCATCATGTTAATTCAGATCCTCATTATACAATTCAGCCAAAGGGAGTTCGACAGTTTTGACAGGGGATGAACACTAATCTGTAATTCCCAGCCAGATCATCCACCATATCAGGATGCCACCAGTTTATGTTTCCCGTCAAACCCATGATCATTACAAGTGGGAAACCTTCTCCCCTTAATTCGTAATACATATCAATGTCATTTACATTGATATTGGGCATACTATCAGCTACCGGTATTGTTTTGTTTATAAAACAACCATAAAATTAGCAGCAGTTGAACCAGTGTAATTATTGGCACAAAAAGGGTGAATTTTAAATGCCTGGTCTTATGACGAAATAGCCTCATTCCCAGATAAATACCGGCAGAGCCTCCGGTCAACGCTATAATCAATAAACTATTTTCCGATATCCTCCAAGCCCCTGCCCGGGCTTTCATTTTATCCCAACCCATTGTAATGACCCCTATAATATTAATTGCTGTCAGATAATAGAATATCCATTTCATTTACTTCTTTCTCCCCGGTGTCCAGGTGTTTTACTGATCAAAAACAAGTGGAAATGATATAATATATAGTCAGTGCGAAGAAAATGCAAATACTATTACAGGAGACAAAACCATTGGAAGAACAACAACAGGAACCGATCGATCCCGAGTCCAAAAATTCATCCCTGCTGAGGAAAATAGGAATTTTCCTGGTGGTGGCCTCATTTGTCCTTTACGGAGGAATTCTTGTGGTACCTTTTACCCCGTTTTCCGGTAAAATTAAGATTCTAACAGGATCAATCCTTGCGGTTGCGGGAGAGGTATCCTTCTGGATTGGCGGTTTCATTCTGGGCAAAGAATTTGTGGCCAAATACAAGAAGTATTTGAACCCTTTTCACTGGCTAAAGAAAAAAGATAATTAGCTATTAATAGAAAGAGATGGCCGGGTCCAGTCTGTTCTGGAAATTCGGCTCCGGTTTCTTATTCTTAGTGATCAAATGCACTTCTTCTACTTTCTTATTTTTTCTATTAAAGATCATTACCAGATCATCAACTGATGAGGGCAGTATAACGTATACAACTGCCCTTGAATGGTCTGGTGAGAAATAAATGCAGTGAATGGAATAATTCTGCAAAGCATTATTCACGGGTGAAAAAGCTATGCTTTTACCCTCTATTTCAGATGCAACCCCCGGGTTATTAGCATTCTTGGCCTCTAACCACTGGATAGCCAGGGGCTGGTATATGCTTGCATCTTTCTTTATTTCGTTATATCCATTTAAACCCACAACAAGTACCATTATAGACATAGATGCAACGATTATCGCCACAAAGGATTTATTTCCCTTAAAAAAAATAAGAAAAGAAATAACAAACCCAACTGCTGCCAATAGAATCAAAACTGTTTCATTCATTGTAATCTCCTCTCGTTTTAGTCTTATTTCCACAGTTTTTATTAAATCCCTGCTCAGACGGCAAAGAACGGCCCTTTCTATACAGAGAAAAGGCCGTTCTTTTTGTCTAACGCCGGTTGCAATGAATTATGGCCCATAGATTTAATTTATGCATATAACGGGATTAATTTAAATTTTTTATGACACTAATAAATATTATTTATATGCATAGTTTTTTGAGGTATTATTGTGTGGGGAGAAGGGGGGTGGTCCCTCCCACGGACTGCAAACCCGTTGGCCTGCTCGTAACCGGGTGGGGGTCCGGTTCGATTCCGACTTCTCCCCTCCAGAAATCTAGATACCGGAGGTTTGCATGAAAAACAAAAAAGTCTTGGTGGCGGTGACAGGAGGGGTTTTAGGATTACTGGCGATACTGCTGGTAAAAATGGGGAACCCTGCCAACATGGGGTACTGTATAGCCTGTTTCCTGAGGGACATAAGCGGAGGGCTGGGCTTCCACAGGGCGGAAATTGTTCAATACATGAGGCCGGAAATTTTCGGACTTGTAGCAGGGGCATTTTTGGCGGCGCTGGTTTCAAAGGAGAATAAAGCTGTGGGAGGGTCAAGTCCTTTTGTACGATTCACACTGGCGTTTACCGGAATGATTGGCATGATGGTATTTATGGGCTGCCCGGTGAGGGCGGTACTGCGCCTGGCAGGCGGAGACTGGAACGCCGGAGTGGGCATACTGGGGCTGATTGTGGGAGTTTTTTTAGGTATCCGGTTTTTGAATAAGGGCTTTTCACTGGGAAGGGCAAGCAGCCTGCAAAGCGTAAACGGCTACATATTCCCGGTAATAGCAGTGGTAATGCTGGTCTTATTGGTTTCCGACACTACCTTTTTCTTTGTCAGTAAAAGCGGCCCCGGCTCTATGCGCGCTCCTGTAATAGTATCGTCATTGGCCGGAATAGTCGTGGGGATTCTTGCCCAGCGCTCCCGCTTTTGCATGATCGGTGGCATCAGGGATTTTATTCTGTTCAGGGATACCCATCTTTTAATTGGCTTTATTGTTCTGCTGGTGGTTGCATTTTTGGGCAACATTGCTGTAGGAGCTTTTAAACCCGGGTTCGCGGGCCAGCCCATAGCCCACACCGACGGGATTTGGAACTTTCTCGGAATGCTGCTGGCGGGCCTTTCAGCCACACTGCTGGGCGGCTGCCCGCTAAGACAGCTGATCGCCGCCAGTGAGGGGAATACCGACTGCGTTATTACAGTTATCGGCTTCATAGCAGGGGCGGCCTTCGCACATAATTTCGGACTGGCCGCCAGCGCCAAGGGTGTTACTTTTGCCGGCCAGGCCGCCACAATGTCGGGTATTTTGATTGTATCTATAATAGGTTTTTTAGGAACATTCCGTAAGACTTCATATTCCGGGGGTGCCAGTTATGGACAAAATGGTTGATGCCCGGGGCTTGCTTTGCCCCGAGCCTGTGTTATTAACAAAAAGAGCTATTGAAAAACTGCCTGGTGGAACTGTCAGAGTAATAGTAGATAATAATGCGGCAAAGGAAAATGTCACCAGGCTGTCGGAAACCCTGGGTTGGACTGTAAGCATCAGCCCGGAGGGAAGTGATTATGTACTGGCTCTTACAAAATAAAGTCTATGGTTAATAAAGCTTAAAGATTATCGCTTACGGCTTTCCACAAGCCCCTCCGGCTAAAGTATTAAATAAAACTATCTTTTACACCATCTGAAGTTTAAGCTATGGGGAACAACAGTTAATTCCAGTAAAAATAAGCCTTTCCTATATGGAGAGGCTTATACTGTATGACATTACCCATTACTTATTTTCTTTTACCCCAGGGTTTAAAGACTGAAACAAATACCAGGGTTATCAAGATCAACATCTGCAAACTTCCGAAATATGAGTTCATTTGTCTGGAGTATAAATATACGGGGTTTTGAAGTGACAGCAGGCGCTCCACATCAGAAATGGCGGTGGCTCCGTTTACCCAGGGGCCCAGCCAGAAGGTGCCAAATATTATTGACGCCACGGTTACAACCCATTTCACCACCATCCAGTTAAACTTGAAAAAACCCCAGTCGGTAAGCAATGAATACAGCAACCCGGTAATAAGAGAACCAAAGGCGGCCGGGATGACCACGAAGTCATCCAGCAGCTTTATTGAAGCATTAAAACACAAGGTCGGATTTAATTTTTTCAAAGGCTGCCTGGATAAAAGGATTACACAGCACTGTCTTTTATTAAGCTTCTACCTATAACTAATCTGCATAAAATCAGATTTTACAAATAGAAATTGGTAATACTCAATGTTTTACACGGCCATCTTATATATTTTCAACATACTGTCAAGCCGAAAAATGTTCGAAGGGGGAAAAATAGTGAAAAAAACTGTCCTGAAGGCGTTCTTTAAGAGCATCCACGGCGTTGACTTCAGAGTTGTGTTCTGGGACGGCGAAACCATTGATTACGGAACAGGCAAACCACCAATGGCCATTATATTCAACCGTGAGCTGCCATTTAACTTTAACCTGGCGGACCCGGCACTGGCTTTTGGTGAGGCATATATGGACGGCATAATAGACTTTGAGGGTGACCTGGAGGAAATACTCCTCATTATCAAGAGAAACAGAGATATATTAATATCCGGCGACTTGAAGAAAAAGCTTTTTTCAGCCTTTCAAAACATAGGTAGCCTGGACTCCAGGCAGAGGCAGAAGCAAAACATACAGCACCACTATGACCTTGGGAACGACTTTTTCGCTCTCTGGCTGGATCAAACCATGAGCTATTCCTGCGCCTACTTCAGGGACCCGGGCGATTCCCTTACAAATGCCCAGATTCAGAAAATAGATTTAATACTGAGCAAACTACAGCTTAAACCGGGGGAAAGGCTGCTTGATATAGGCTGCGGCTGGGGCTGGCTAATAATTCGGGCGGCCCAGCAATTCAAAGTGTCGGCCCTGGGAATCACACTGAGCCAAGAGCAGTACAATGCCGTAAACTTGAGAATAAAGGAGTTGGGCCTTTCAGACCGGGTTGAGGTAAGGCTTCAGAATTACCTTGAACTGCCGGACCGGGAACAGTTCGACAAGGTGGTCAGCGTGGGGATGTTCGAGCATGTTGGCAGGGAAAATCTGGGGGCATACATGGATAAAGTACATAAAGTAGTAGTTCCGGGAGGTCTTTCAATGCTGCACACTATTACAGGAATGGAGGAGCGGCCGGTAAACAGCTGGGTGGAGAAATACATTTTCCCGGGCGGCTACATACCGTCACTGAGAGAGACCATATGGCTTCTGCCCCAGTACGATTTCCATCTGCTGCACGCTGAAAGTCTCAGGATGCACTATGCCATGACCCTTGACAGGTGGCATGAGAACTTTTCAAAACAGAAAGATATCATTAAAAACAAACTGGGAGAGAGGTTTATAAGGATGTGGAGCCTATACCTGCGGGGCTGCGCGGCAAATTTCAGGGTTACGGGGCTTAACGTTTACCAACTGCTTTTCTCCAGGGGACTGAACAACAGCAGCCTGCCACTGACAATGGAGAATGTTTACAAACAAGGTTAAACTACTAATACCTCTTTATTGCAGGCAATGGGTTTAACATACCAGCATCCAAAACACCCTTTTGTCTAACTTGTTATCCAAGGAGAAAATCCATAATGTATTTTGGAAAACAGACGTCCTTTTCTCTGGCCGATTGCCGTCGCAGACTGCGCACCACGCGGGCGGCGTCCAAATTGTTTGGGCAGACGGAATTGCACTGCTCACAGCCTATACAGCTCCACAAAAGGGGCGCGTGCAGCGCCTCGGCCACCCGGC
>LADL02000040.1_pt1 | contig 16068 bp, 17 predicted proteins | sample 619721 | NCBI WGS metagenome assembly LADL02 (sample SAMN03397408, study PRJNA257561) | rock porewater metagenome | biome: terrestrial; feature: Opalinus Clay rock; material: porewater; isolation source: Opalinus Clay rock porewater BRC-3 borehole | place: Switzerland: Mt Terri URL, St-Ursanne ...
GTGGAGCGGCAGCGCGGCCCCTGCGCGCGCGACCAGCACCACGCGGTCGGCCTGCCGAATGCAGAACTGCGTCCAAGCGCCGTCGGGCTCTTCGCCTTCATAGAGGATGACCTCATGCGCCTCCTCAAAATTGGTGAACCACTCGGTGGGTTGCCCGACCGCCGTTGGATTGACGATCGCCGCGCACACCCCCATCTCGGCGAGTGTTTCGCGCACGTCGATCGTCAGGCGATCGAGGTCGAGGCCCTCGTGCAGCGGGACAAATGCGAAAGTTCGTGGGCGGATGGAGTGGGTCGATTTCCGTGTGGTGCGGCGCAGCCGGTCGATCAACAGCTTCATCAGCCCTTGCGATAATGCCGGGAAGCGCGCCAGCAGATCGAGAAACGCCTGACGCTGAATGCGCAGCAGCTCGCTGTCGCGCAGCGCTGCGATAACCGCGGAGTGGGGCTCGCCGGAGAGCGCGGACATCTCGCCTGCGGTTTCCCCTTGCGGGACATGCGCGACCAGGGTCTCGCCGCCCTCGCCGTTGGGGACGAAAACACCCAGACAACCCGTGACCACGAGGAACAGCGCCTTGTCGTTTTCCCCTTCGCGGGCAAGCTCGCACCCACCCGGAAGCGAGAACCAGTCCGCGGCCCCAAGCAGCGCCGCAAGCGCTTGCGGATCGAGGGCACGCAGGAGCGGAAAGGTCGCAATCTTGGCGACCATGGCGGGGGGCAGGATCGTCGAGCCGGCGGCACTCAAGGGGTTCATCCCCGGTTGGCGCGCCGCTGGTGGGATGGCGCGGCTGCTTTTCAGAAGGGCCCATTGAACCACGGCCCCCGTGAACGGCCGGTTACTTTGCGCCGTTCGCAATGCAGCATAAATTCCGATATAGTCGCGGCGATGTTATGACCATGGAGGCCTTTGTGCGCCGCACACTGAGCGAATTGCTCGCGTTATTGAATCTGGAGAAGGTGGACGAGACTCATTTTCGCGGCGCGAGCGTCTTTGAGACGTCGGCGCGCGTGTTCGGCGGGCAGGTGATCGCGCAGGCGTTGGTCGCCGCGACGCGCACCGTGGAACCGGAACGCAGCGTGCATTCGTTGCACGGCTACTTCATGCGGCCGGGCGACACCAGCAAGGACATTCTGTTCGATGTCGAATGCCTGCGGGACGGCAAGAGCTTCGCGACGCGACGCGTCACCGCCCATCAGAACGGCGAGGCGATTTTTGCGCTCGCGGCGTCCTATCAGGTGGTCGAGCCGGGCTACAGCCATCACGCGCCGATGCCCAAGGTGCCTCCCCCGGAAGAGCTCGTGGTCGACCCCGTAGTTGCCGAGAAAGTGACGCGCCGGCTGCCGGAAACATTTTCGGCGTGGTTCGGGCCGGACCGCGCGCTTGATGTGCGCCCGGCGGTTCTTCAAACACGCGTCGAGGGGCCGGCCGGAATTCCGGTTCAGTATTTCTGGGCGCGCGCCAACGGCGAGATGGGCGACGACCAGACCGTTCACCAGGCGGTGCTGGCTTACGTGTCCGATCTGGGTCTGTTGCCGACCGCCGGCATCGCCCATCAGCTCGGCGTGGTCACATCCTCCGTGCAGTGGGCAAGCCTCGATCACGCGATGTGGTTTCATCGTCCGCTGCGGGCCGATCAGTGGCTGTTGTTCATGGAGGAGAGCCCAAGCGCCTCGAACGCGCGCGGCTTCAGCCGCGGACTCGTCTTCACGCGCGAGGGCGAGCACGTGGCATCCCTTGCGCAGGAAGGCCTGATGCGGCCCGTGCAGGTACCTCTCGCAAAAGATGCCTGAACGGACTGCGCCGCCCCCGTGCCGCCACGCGCGCGCTGCATGGCACAGGGGTTTGTGAGGCGATGGACAAAGCGGCGTCACTTCGGTCAAAATCGTCGCCGATGACGGACCCAAAAACGGCAGCAGTCGCCGGCACCCATCCACCTCCCGCCTCACCCGGCCTCGATGCACGCGATGTGCGCTTCGAGCGGCGTGAGCTTGATCTCATCTTGCGGCTTTACGGCACGATGGTTGCGCAAGGAGAATGGCGCGATTACGCCATGTCGTTCACCCGCGAGGCGGCGGTGTTCGCGATCCACCGGCGCACCAGCGAAGTTCCGCTCTACCGGATCGAAAAGCGACCCAGGCTGAAGGACCGCCAGGGGCAGTACAGCGTCATCGCGCCGGGCGGACACATTCTCAAGCGCGGCCACGAGCTGGCGCAGGTCCTCAAGGTTTTCGACAAGGCGCGTTTGGCCGTCATTTCCTGAACGCGGCCGCCCGAAATGAAAAAGCCCGGGACGAGCCCAGGCTTTTCGCATGCAATCCGTCGTCCCGTCAGTTCCGGCTCTGGCCCATGAAGCGCAGCAGGAACATGAACATGTTGATGAAATCGAGATAAAGGCTGAGCGCACCCATCACGGCGGTCTTGGTGGCAAGCGCACCGTCCATGCTGGACGAGTACATGCCCTTGATCCGCTGGGTATCGTAGGCGGTGAGGCCGGCAAAAATCAGAACGCCGATCACGGAGATCGCGAAATCAAGCCCCGACGAGTGCAGGAAGATGTTCACGACGCTTGCCAGGATGATCCCGATGAGACCGATGAACAGGAACGAACCCATCGCGCTCAGATCGCGTTTGGTGGTGTATCCGTAGAGCGACAATGCACCGAAGGCGCCCGCCGTTACGAAGAACGTGCGCGCGATGCTGGAACCGGTGTAGATGGCAAAGATAAGTGAGAGCGACACGCCCATGACGCCGGCATAGACCCAGAACAGAAGCTGTGCCGTTTGTGCGCTCATGCGCTGGATGCCGAAACTGAGCGCAAGAACGAAGCCGAGCGGCGCGAACATCGCGATCATGCCGAGGATCGTCGGCCCGACCGCGCCCGAGGAGGGATTGACGGCGAAAAACAGACTCATCAGCGACGGCGTATGCGCCACAGCGAAGGCGATGCCGCCGGTCAGCGCCAGCCCGAGCGCCATATAGTTGTACACACGCAGCATATAGCTGCGCAGGCCTTCGTCGATCGCATAATCTTGCGTCGCCGATCCAGCCCGCATCGCGTTATTGTCCCACTCAGCCATTGGTGCGTCTACCTTTCCGAAAAAGATGCCTCGAAAGACGTCCCTAATATCGGCGTTGCGGGCACGCGATTCAACCCCGCCGCGCGATATGGCCACGCCCGCGCCTTCGGGAGCCTCGCCGTACCGGTTGGAGAATGAGGCGGCGCGCGATATTGACGGGCGGCGGCGCGCCTGAAAGCTTACCAAGCCGGACCGGAGAACCCCATGATCGATCTCGCCGCATTTCGCGCCCTCGCCCCCCGCTGGCGCGCCGTGTGCCTCGCCGCAGCAACCCTGATCGCTACTCTGGCGGCCGGGCATGCGCTTGCCGCGCCGGTCAAGCTGATGACGCTGACCGCGAGCCTCCCCACCGGCGATACGCTTGCCTACGATCAGAGCTTCGCGCCCCAACTCGAAAAAGCGCTGCGGCAGGCCGGCCACGACGTCACGATCGTCGATGTCAGCGTCGCGGGCGAGACCACGCAGGAGGCGCGCGCGCGGCTGGGCTGGATACTCGCCGAACCGATCGACGGGATCATTCTGGAGATGGGCGCCAATGACGCGGCTGAACACCGCGCGCCCGACGACATCGCATTCGATCTGGGCGAACTGATGCGTGGGCTGCGCGCCCACAAGGTCCCCATGCTGCTTGCCGGCGCTCGCGCTCCGGACCCGTCCGACACGGCGTACGCCGACGCCTATCAGGAGATCTTTCCGCGCCTTGCCATTCAATACGACACGATCTTTTATTCCGCACTTCTGGATGGCGTATCAGGCGATCGCGACCTGATGCAGAGCGACGGCGTTCACCCCAACAGCGAGGGCATCGCGCGGATCGTCCAGTCGATCCTGCCTGCGGTCGAAGCTCTCATCGCCCCGATCGAAAATCCAAGAGGACAATAGACGATGGACAAAAGAAGGCTGGGCCGCACCGATATCTTCGTGACCAACATCTGCCTCGGCTCGATGATGTGGGGCGATCAGTGCGACGAACGCGAGGGACATGCGCAGCTCGATCACGCGGCAGACTACGGAATCAACTTCATCGATACGGCCGAAATTTATTCGATCCCGCCCAAGGCCGAGACCGCGGGCTCGACCGAACGCATCATTGGCACATGGTTTGCCGCACGCAAGAATCGCGACCGCTTCATTCTCGCGACCAAGGTCACCGGCCGCAGTGATATGACCTGGCTGCGCGACGGTGGACAGCGCCCGCGCGCGAACGCCAAAAATCTCAACGAGGCGGTCGACAAGTCCCTAAAACGTCTGCAGACGGATTATATCGACCTTTATCAGCTTCACTGGCCGGACCGGCGCATCAATCTGTTCGGCGGACTCGACTACAAGCACTTCGATGACGATGCGGTTCCGATCGCCGAGACGCTGGAGGCATTTTCAGCGCTCGTGAAGGCAGGAAAAATCCGTCATGTCGGCGTGTCGAATGAAACCGCGTGGGGTGTCGCACAATGGCTGCGCGCGGCGGAGACCACGGGCTGTCCGCGCATTGTCTCGATCCAGAACGCCTACAATCTCGTCAACCGGACCTATGAGGGGGCGCTTTCAGAGTTCGGGCACCGCGAGGGGGTGAGCCTGCTCGCCTATTCCGCGCTCGGTCAGGGTTACCTCACCGGGAAGTATCAGAACGGCGCACTGCCGGAGCGCTCGCGCAAGAAGCTCTACCAGCGGCTTGGGCGCTATGAAGGGATCGGCGCGATCCGGGCGATCGATTCCTACGTCGACTTCGCGCGGGCCAACGGGCTCGATCCGGCGGCACTGGCGCTGCGTTTCGTCGATACGCGCCCGTTCGTGACGTCGACAATTATCGGCGCGACCTCGATGACACAGCTCAAAGCCGACCTGGCCGCCTTCGACCTGCCCTGGACCGAGACACTTGAAGCCGAGATGCGCCGCCTTCACCTCGAACAGCCCAATCCCTGCCCCTGATCGGATTTTTGGTTAATATTTCCTTAAACGCTGGCACGCTTCTCGCTCCATGCCCTTCAGGACACCGGCGCAAATCCCGAAATGAAACGGGATCGGCGCCCTTGGCGCCAAAAGGGGAATGCCATGAGGGTACGCAACGCGGGAGCCATTGGTGGGCTGGCACTGGTGATGCTGGCCGGCGGTTTGACGGCCGCGTCACGCCGCATCATTCCCGACGACCTTCCCGATGCCCGTCTCGCCCTCGGTTTCGCCGTGGTTTCGCTGCTCGGACTGGCGATCGGCTTCGGCTGGGAGCGCGACGGGTCGCCCATGCTGCGCCGGGCCTTGATGTGGCTGACCGGCGCCACAGCGTTGCTGATCGCTTTGAGCTTCCACACCGACGCCCGCCACGCCCTCGTACGGGTGCTGTCCCAGTATCAGATGGTGGAGCCGGCCTTCGCTGCCGTACCGCAGCAGGAGCGCCTTCCGGTCGAGCTTGATCCCTCGGTGCTCGACGCCAAGACCGTCACGCTGAAGGCGACCGCCAACGGCCATTTCTTCGCCAACGCCCTGGTCAACGGCAAGCCGGTGACGTTTCTCGTTGATACCGGCTCGACCGATGTCGCCTTGTCACCGTCGGACGCCCGCGATCTCGGCATTGATGTCGGACGCCTCAACTATGAACAGTCGGTGTTCACGGCGAACGGCCCGATCCGCGTCGCCGTCGTCCAGCTGAAGACGATTGCACTCGGGCCGCTGCACGTCGAGAATGTCACGGCGTCGATTCCCCAGGTCGAACTGCGTCACTCTCTTCTTGGCATGAGCTTTCTGAAACGCCTGACGAAGTTTTCAATGGATACCGATCGCCTGGTGCTGAAGCAGTAGAACAAGCCTTCCAATTGGCGGACAGATCGCATGCGGCTTCTCGGTACACGTGTCGTCCAATCACCTTGGTATGACGATTTTCGCCGCCTTGAAGGGCGTATCGAGGTGGAGAGCCGGAACCATGTGCTCACCTACGCCTATGATTTCCCCGCCGACCTTGAAGCGGACCTGACCGGCGACATCGACGGGTGGGCCTTGCTGATGCTTCCGCTCGCGGTGTGCTTCAACGAGCCGCTGCGCCTGACCGGCCCGATCGATCCGGTGCTGCTGGATAATCTCCATGGCCTGCAACGGCTGTGGAAATACTGGTATCCCAAGCTGAAAGTGGTTCCCATCGAGTCGGTCGGCACCCGCCCGCGCCGCGCCAGCGCGCCCGGCGCCAAGACCATCGCGTGCTTTTCCGGCGGCGTCGATTCGCTTTTCACGTTCTACCGCCACAAGGACGAGGTCCTTGGCAACGGCCACGGCGTCATCGATGAACTGCTGTGCATTTCCGGTCTGATGACGAGCATCGAGGACATCGGCGCGCTGCGGCGCGAGTTCGAGACAATCGCCGAACGTCACGGCAAGCGGCTGATCCCGATCGTCGCCGACTTCCGCTACGCAGATCACGGACTGAAGACCCCGTACAGCGTCAATTTCGGCGGGTGGTGGGAGCGCGTGACGTTCGGCCCCGCGATCGCGGCGCCTGTGCATTTCTTCGGCGACCGATACAAGGAGCTGATGATTCCGGCCGGCCTTGATCTATCGAGAATTATTCCATCCGGCTCACACCCGATGGCCGATCCCTTGTTTTCCTCTTCGCATCTCACCGTGACCCACGAGGGAACGGCCTGGAATCGCACTGAACGCATCGAATTCCTCGGCCGGTGCGATGGCGCCTTCGAAATCCTTCACGTGTGCGGTCGGGACCGCAAGGACGGAAATTGCAGTGTGTGCGAGAAATGCCTGCGCACCATGGCGATGATCGACATGCTCGGCTTGCGCGACGAGGCGCCGACGTTCGACTGGTCGCGCTTTACGCTCGACCGGCTCAGCCACGTCTGGTTCACGCAAAAGCCGGCCGCGATCCAGATCAAGGAATCGATGTACCGCGAGATCGTCGCCGAGGCCACGGCGCGCGGACGGCCGGACATTGCCGAGGCCGCCCGGGCGAGCATCACATTTTCAAGGCGTAAGCGGGCGATCCTTGGGCTGATTAATTCAAACCCCGTCACGGCTACATCCTGGGCACTTGTGCGGAGATTGCGATAGCGCGATACCCCCGGGGCAGCCGCATGCCCTTCGATTGTGAACTCAAGAATGTGAAGTCCAAATCGGCTCTCTCGCAATTGGAATCTCCTCATGCGCCTCATCGAAACGCGTGTAATCCCTTCGCCCTATTATCCAGATTTCCTGCGCCTTGAAGGGCGTATCGAGATCGAAAGTCGGGATCACACCCTCGTCTATGCCTACGATTTCCCCGCCGACCTGGAATCCGACTTGTCGGATACCGTCGACGGCTGGGCATTGCTCATGCTGCCGCTCGCGATCTATTTCAATGAGCCGCTGCGGCTGACCCGGCCTGTCGACAGCCAGATGCTCGAAAATCTCCATGGCCTGCAGCGCTTGTGGAAATTCTGGTTTCCGGAGCTGAACGTTGTCGACATCGAGACGGATGTGGTCCGCGCGCGCCGCGCCATCGACCCGCAGGCCAAGACCATCGCGTGCTTTTCCGGCGGTGTCGATTCCCTCTTCACGTTCTATCGCCACAAGGACGAAATTCTCGGCAACGGGCACGGCGTGGTCGACGAACTACTGTGCATTTCCGGCTTGATGACGAGCATCGAAGACATCGGCGCGCTGCGGCGCGAGTTCGAAACAATCGCGCAAATTCACGGCAAGCGGCTGATCCCGATCGTGGCGGATTTCCGCTATCGCGATCACGGCATCAAGACGCCCTACAATGTCGCCGTCGGCGAATGGTGGGAAAATATCGGGCACGGGCCGGCGATAGCGGCGCCTGTCCATTTCTTTGCGCGCCGCTATAAGGAGTTGCTGATCCCCGCCAGCTTCGATCTCAGCGATTTCATGCCATGGGGCTCGCATCCGATGACGGACCCGCTGTTCTCGTCGTCCAATCTCACCGTCACACATGACGGCGCGGTGTGGACCCGCACCGAACGCATCGCATTCATCGCCAAGCACGAAGGTGCGCTCGATATCCTTCATGTGTGCGGCCAGGACCGCAAGGACGGCAATTGCGGTGCCTGCGAAAAATGCCTGCGCACCATGGCGATGATCGAGCTGCTGGGGCTTCGCGCGCAGGCGCCCACTTTCAACTGGGACGCGTTCACGATGGAACGTCTTTCGAAGGTGTGGTTCACGGAAAAAAAGGTCGCTGCGCGCAACAAGGAATCATCGTTTCGCGAGATAGCTCTGGCAGCCATGGCGCGCGGTCGACCCGACATCGAGAGGGCCGTTCTCGCGTCGATCCGCTATTCGCGGCGAAAGCGCATGCTGTTGCGGATGATCCGGTCGAACCCGGTCTCGGCCGCCGCGTGGCGAATGCTTCGCCCGGCGATCTAGGGCAGAAAGCGCCGCGGCAGAAGGCTGTGCGCGATGGTGTGGAGGGAATCACGCGCGAAGAGCGCGAGCGCACCGACATAGGTTGCGATGCCGGTCACGATCATCACCGCAAGTACGGCGACCGGGGGAAGGACCGGCGCGACCAGCCATTGGCATGCCAGCACACACAGCGCCATGAGGGCGGTGGCGCTGAACGCGGTGCCCATCGATCCCAAAAATTCGAGCACGTTGAAGCCGGTCCTGCGCTGAACGGTGTAGATCCGCACCGGCAGCATGAGAAAGCCCGCAAGCACAGTGCCGAGAAGGACGCCCATGATTCCGTAGCCCGCCAGGATCGCGCCCAGACACAGGACGATCCGCAATGTCGTCGACGTCGCCGCCAGTGCCATCAGGGTGCCCGCGGCTCCCACAGCGCGCTGTACGGTGCTCAGGAAGAGTGCTGCCGGAAAGGTGATGCCCGACACGCAGAACAACGCCACCACGCGGCCCGTGTCATGCCACTCGGGACTGAGCACAACGTTGACAAGCTGCTGCCCGACGAGCGCAAGGCCGATATACGCGGGCGCGATGACAAGACTGGAGAAATGGGTCGCCTGCATGAGCGCCGCGTTGAGCGCGGCGTTGTCTTTCTGCACGCGCGCAAACGCCGGCAAGCCGACCGACCCGATCACGCCGAGCACGGTCTGGTCGATGCCATCCACAATCCGCTTGCCCATGCCGTAAAGACCGAGCGGCGCGACGCCGATGAATTTCGCGATCAGGACCCGGTCGACCTGGCCCGCCACATTCGCCACGAAATTGTTCCCGATCAGCTTGACCGAGTAGGGATAGATATCGTTGAAATGGCGGCGCGAAAACCGCAGCCGCGGCCACCAGCGAACCTGTGCGAGCAAGGCCACCGCGTCGATCAGATGCACGCACAGCTGATAGCCGATCAGGCTCCAGAGACCCGCGCCGTTGAGCGCCAGTCCGACGGCAAGCAGAAATCCAGAGCCATACGCCAGAAACGAGCGGATCGCGAGTGCGCGAAAATTCATCCGCCGGCGCGCGATCGAGCGCAGCACGTTGGAGACCACCATCATCGGAAAGGTGAGCGCGAGCATCACAAGGACCGGCGCCGCGGACACGTCGCCGAGAAATCCCGCGATCGGGACCGATAGAACCATGGTCAGCCCGGTCAACAGCACCGCCATCGCCATCAAGGTCCAGAAGGCCGCATCAAGATGGTCGGCCTCGAGATCCGCGCGCTGGATGATCGCCTCCCCGAACGTGTCGCGAATGAACGAGCCGCCGAGCAGGATGTAAAGCAGGCCGAGCGCCATCAGCCCGTAGACCTGCGGGCCGACGATGTTACCGACGATCACGAATGTGATGATGCCGAAACCCTGCTGCGACCAGTTGTCCGCCGTCGCCCACAGCGCTCCGCGCGCGGCCGTGCGGGCGGTTGTCGGTGTGGTGAAGCTGTCGGAAGCACTTTGTGAATTCACGTGTCGAACCTTACGCGGACCGGGCAACCCACTCAGTCATAACCTCTTCACCGCAAAAAAGGGTTATCAAATGCACCCGCATATAGCCGCAGGGCATATAATTTTCCGGAGAACCGGCGGTTCATGCCGGTAGCGAAATGAGAATCGAGGCCGTCGCGGCGTAATTTATCCACCCCCCGGCCGGCGACCTAACCGGGTCTCCCCCGTGCAGGAACAGATTTGCCGTCATGCACCAGGCGATTTTAGAACTTGTCGCCTTCGCGGGGCTGATGGCGGTCATTGCCTTCGTGAGCGCGCAGGTCCTTGGCGCGGCGGCGTTTTTCGCCGCCCGCCTCCCGGTGCTCGGGGTCCGTTCCCGCCGCGACGCCGGCCTGTGCGCATTCGCGTTCTGGATCATTGCCTTCGCGCTCGGCGCGCCGCGCGACTCTCATCGATCGCCGTGACGCGCGCTGAGAATTTCGATTCTCGTCGCAGGGCCACACTTTTCGAGAACGGCGCGCAGATCCGATTCCCTCAGCGCAACACATCCCTCTGTGGACTGATAATCTGGTTTGGCGACGTGCATGAAGATCGCACTTCCCATGCCGGGCACTGGCGGTGCGTCGTTATAGCCGATCTCGACTACAACGTTGTAAAGATCATCGTCGCGCCACATCTTTTCGTGGCTGGCCGCGCACGGCAATCTCACCGGCCGGTTATAGGCGGGGTCTTTGGGATCGTCACACCACCCGTCGTCGCGTGCCGTGCCGACGACCGGAAGCCCGGTAATGGGTGCGGCCCCCTTGTCAGCGCGATAGTGCACTTTGCGCAGCACATATGTCCCGATCGGGGTCGCGCCGTCGCCCTCGCGTTTATCCGTCCGTGTACCGCCTTTTCCGAGCGCGCAACGATAGGAGATGCCGTCAACTTCAAGATGGCCGTCTGCGAACACGCGGATCAGCCCGGCATACGCGTCGCTCATAACTGGTGACCGCTCTTTTGCGCCTTGGTGGCGAGATAGCGCTCATTGTGCGGGTTGGACGCGAACGCATGCGGCACGCGCACGGTCACGTTGATCCCGTGGGCGGAGAGCTGTGTCAGCTTGTCCGGGTTATTCGTCAGGAGGCGGATGGTCTTGACGCCAAGCGCTTTGAGCATGGCGGCGGCGAGCGAAAAGTCCCGTTCATCGGCGTTGAAGCCGAGTCGCTCGTTGGCTTCCACGGTGTCGAAGCCCTGGTCCTGGAGCGCATAGGCACGCAGCTTGTTGAGGAGCCCGATGCCGCGCCCCTCCTGCGCGAGGTAAAGGAGGATGCCGGACCCTTCCTGCCCCATCCGGGCGATCGCGCCCTTGAGCTGCTCGCCGCAATCGCATTTGAGCGAGCCCAGAAGGTCGCCTGTGAAACACTCCGAGTGGAGGCGCACCAGCACCGGCTTGGAGAGATCGGGATCGCCGACGATGATGGCGAGATTCTCGGCACCCCCGCCGCCCGGCCGGAAGGCGACGATGCGGGTCTTGGGCGCCCCGGCGAGCGGAACATCTGCGGCGACGACCATTTCCAGATCGGCGGAGGAGCGATCCGCGAACGCCTCGATATCCGCGGCCGACACCATCATGAGGGAGGCCCTGCGCATCGCATCCGCCCACATCCCGGCCGCGATGGGGGCCACCAGAGCCGGGAGCAGTTCGGCCTGCTTGGCGAGCGCGACCGCAGCGGCGGCGCCTTTCGGTAGCGGATCGCGGCGCGCCTTGAAGGGGCCGAGCATCGGCGAAGCGAGATCGCTCGCCGGGTCCGCGAGATGACGGATAACAGCCGTGCCGTCCCCCTCGCGCAGCGGAACAGCGACGACACCGGGTGTGTAAAGCGGGATCTTGAGCGTCGCGGCGCGGGTGTGGCTCAAAATGACACACAATGGGGCCCCGGTCAGCGCCGCAAGAGCGGCAAGGCTGTGCGCTTGCGCGCGCTCGGCCGCCAGGACCGGGAGAATTCCGTCCCCCGCCTCAACCCCAACGATCAACCCGCGCCGCAGATCGCCCTTCGCCCGGGCGAGCAGATCGAGCGGTCCGGGCGCGTAAAGCGGGCGCTCTTCACCTTTTTGTGTCATGGACCCACATGGTATTTGACAGCAAAGTCTCTTTCGCTCTCTTGATAGGCGCTTCTTGGGATGCTGTCATCTGCCGCCCTGCGGCGGGTCGACCGCAAAATCCTTAGGCATGATCTTGAACGCCACGCAAAAAATCCTGCTGATCGACGATGATGACGCCCTGCGCGAGGCCCTGGTCGAGCAATTGTCGCATCACGATGAGTTCGAAACGCTCCAGGCGAGCACCGCGCAGAGCGGGATCGAGAAGGCCAAGGCCGGCGGGATCGATCTGATCCTGCTCGATGTCGGCCTGCCGGACATGGACGGGCGCGAGGCATGCCGGATCCTGCGCAAGGCCGGCGTGAAATGTCCGGTGATCATGCTGACCGCGGCGGGCGGCGATGCCGATACGATTCTCGGTCTCGACGCGGGCGCCAACGACTACGTCACCAAGCCGTTCCGCTTCGGTGTTCTGCTGGCGCGGATCCGCGCACAACTCCGGATCCATGCCCAAAGCGAAGATGCAACTTTTACGATCGGCCCTTACGCGTTCAAGCCGGCCACCAAGCTGCTGCTCGATGCGGCGGGCAAGAAAGTGCGCCTGACGGAAAAAGAAACGGCGATTCTGAAATTCCTGTTTCGCGCCGGCGAACGTGTCGTGAGCCGCGAGGTGCTGCTGCGCGAGGTGTGGGGCTACAATGCAGGCGTGACCACGCACACGCTCGAAACGCACATTTACCGGTTGCGCCAGAAAATCGAGAAGGACCCGGCCGCCGCGCAGATTCTGGTGACGGAGCCCGGGGGCTACAAGCTCGTTCCGTGACGGTGCTCCGGCCGTTTGGTTATTTTTACCCTTTTGGGTCGAAACTGATCTGGGTCTTCACCGAGCCAGGCAAAAATAATGAGCGCCGACCGGCCAAGCGATGCACAGATGAGGGACGCGAACGTCAACCCGGAGACTGGGCTGGCGACCGACTATCTCAACCTGTTCAACGAGGCGACGATGCTTTTCGAGCTGGCGCTCGACATGCCCGGGATGGCGCAGGAGCTTCACGGCTGGAAGCGCAAAACGTACGTCGAGCATTTCGAGCATTCGGGCTTCGCGCGCCGCGACGTGGTGATCGCGGCTTACTATGCCGCACCGTCCGAAACGCGCGCGCGCTTTGACGGGCTGTGCGAGCAGGTGTGCGATAGCTTCAGCGAGGCGATTTCCGGCTTCGTCGCGTCCGATCTGGACGACGGTACGAGCGTTCACGAGGCGCGCGAAACGCTCGACGAGCTCAAGCACCTGGTCTCGCTTCTGGACGCGGAGATCCACGGCCGCATGCCGACCCTCGCCGAGGGACGCCTCGACGGCGGGAGCGATATCGACCAGGCCGCGATCGACGCGCTGTTCTAGTCATTGCTGGGAGCTCTTACTTCTGACATATCGGCCCCGAACGCGCGCGCACCGGACCAACTGGACTAGCTCGAAAGCAGCCCCACATTATTCAATCTGGCTTCCAGAATAGATGTGCGGACTCGAATTACGAGATGCACGTGATCCGGCTTCGCGTCGGGTTTCGAGAGCAATCGATCCGCGTTGACCGCGAGACCAGTTATCAGCGCATCGCTTTCAAGCAGGCAGTATAGGGGCTGGGGGCACGGCTCGGGGATCGGCAATTCATCTCGTAATGGCATACGAAGTCCATCGAGCAGGGTCTTGATGCGATTATCTAGATCTCCGGATTGGGAAACCAGGGCGCCGGGATCGCCCTGTCGAAGAAAGAGAATTTGAAGTTCGCAAATGGCCTTCAGCGAACTTCGCACGAGCGGACGAAATTTTGAGCCGTGAACATCGATGGGTTTTCCTTCGTGTCGACCGCCCCGGCCATCCGCCTCGCCACCGATGCTGCTCAAAAATGGGTGTAATTGCCATAACATCTCTAGTTGCGGATGAAATGCCATCCGCAAATCCCACTTATCTTTTGGGCGGTTTGAATTGTTACCTGACGCCCTCAACGGTCCTTCGTAGGTGAGATGAAAATGCATGATGCCGCGTTCTCACAATAAAGTTTGTCATTCATACCTCAGCGCCTCGATGGGATCGAGGCGTGCCGCGCGGCGAGCCGGAAAGAAACCGAACGCGATGCCGACGGCGCCCGCAAACGCGACCGCCACGACCATCATCGGAATATCGACGATAAAGGGCAGGTTGAGGAAATGCGCCGCGAGCGCGGACAGCCCCAGCCCGACCAGCACGCCGAGAATACCGCCCAGTGCGGAGAGCACCGCAGCCTCGGTGAGAAACTGCAGCAGCACATCGCGCTCGGCGGCGCCGATGGCGAGGCGGATGCCGATCTCCCGCGTGCGCTCGGTGACCGAGACCAGCATGATGTTCATGATGCCGATCCCGCCGACCAGCAGCGAGACGGCCGCGATGGCGCCGAGCAGCGCGGTCAGGATTCCGGTTGTATTCGACACCACCTTGGTGATTTCCTCCAGGTCGCTCACCGTGAAATCATCTCCCGCCCCGACCGCGATGCCGCGCCGCTCGCGCAGCATCGCTTCGAGCGACACGCGTGCCTTGGTCATGTCGTTGGCGTCGGTGATCGAAATGAAGACGTAATCGATGTCCGTCTTTCCGGTGAGGCGCCGCTGCACCGCCTTGATCGGCATCACGATCACGTCGTCCTGATCGGTGCCGAATGTCGATTTGCCCTTGCTGGCCAGGACGCCGATCACCGTGCAGGGAATCTTGGTGACGCGAATGCGCGCGCCGAGCGGGTCCTGCGCGCCGAACAATTCATTGCGAACCGTCTGCCCCAGAACACACACCGCGCGGCCGGAGCGCTCCTCGGCTTCGTTGAACGCGCGCCCGAGCGCGAGCGGCCATTCGCGCACGCCCAGATATCCGTTGCTGGTTCCGATCACCTGCGTTGCCCAGTTGGCGTTGCCGTAGACCGCCGTCGCCGCATGGTTGGCGGAGGGCGCCACCACGCCATAAGGCGCCATCTCGCGCGTGATCGCTTCCCCGTCGCGATTGTCGAACGGGCGCGCGGGCACATACATGCCGCCGCGCCGGTCGGTGCCCGGCGAGACGATCAGGAGATTGCGCCCGAGCGAGGAGATATCCGAGGTCACCTTTTGCGTCGCCCCGCGCCCCAGCGACACGATCGCGATGACCGCCGCAACGCCGATGATGATCCCGAGCGCGGTCAGGATCGAGCGCATCAGATTGAAGCGGATCTCGCGCATCGCGAGGCGCAGGATGGCGCTGGAAATCATGTCTCGCCCCGCCGCTCGTCGCTGGCGATTCGCCCGTCGCGAAAGGTAACGATGCGCGACGCGAAATCAGCCATCTCGCGCTCATGGGTGACGAGCACGATCGTCAGTCCCTGGTCGCGATTGAGCGCCGCGAACAGCTCCATGATCTCGATCGAGCGCTGGGTGTCGAGATTGCCGGTGGGCTCGTCCGCGAGCAGGACCAGGGGATCGCTCACCAGCGCACGCGCAATCGCAACGCGCTGCTGCTGGCCGCCGGACAGCTCCGATGCGCTGTGCTCCTCGCGCCCCGATAATCCCACATGTTCGAGCGCGCCGAGCGCCCGCTTGCGCCGCTCGCCTGCCGGCGTGCCGCGATAGACCAGCGGCAGCTCGACATTTTCGAGCGCGCTCGTGCGGCGCAGAAGATTGAACCCCTGAAACACAAATCCAAGATAGTGACGCCGCATCAACGCGAGCTGCGCGCGATCGAGCGCGCTGACATCGACGCCGGAAAAGACGTAGCGTCCCTCGCTCGGCCGGTCGAGCGCGCCCATGATGTTCATCGCCGTCGACTTGCCCGAACCCGAAGGGCCCATCACCGCGACGAATTCGCCATAGTCGATGGTGAGGTCCACGCCATCGAGCGCGCGCACCTGCGTTTCGCCGGTGCCATAGATCTTCGAGACGCCCGTGAAGGCGATCGCCGGCGCGCTCATGACGAGGCGCCACCGCTTTTGCTCTCGCGCGCCACGTCGGTAATGACGGCCTCGCCCGGCTCCAGCTTGCCCGCGCGCACAACGGTCTTGATGCCGTCGCTCGCGCCGCCCCTGATCGCGCGC
>LADL02001077.1_pt1 | contig 16025 bp, 16 predicted proteins | sample 619721 | NCBI WGS metagenome assembly LADL02 (sample SAMN03397408, study PRJNA257561) | rock porewater metagenome | biome: terrestrial; feature: Opalinus Clay rock; material: porewater; isolation source: Opalinus Clay rock porewater BRC-3 borehole | place: Switzerland: Mt Terri URL, St-Ursanne ...
GATATGAGCAGTCAATTTACTCGTTTCCCCAAGGTAATTTTCCTGGTGGCGGGTATCCTTTTTATACTGGGTATGGTGCCGGCCATGCCTAATATACTATTTTTATCCATGGCGGCCGGCGCCGGCTTTATCGGTTACAGATTGACCAGAACTAAACAGTTAAAGGAGTTAGAGCAAAAGGAGACAGAAGTACGTGAGAGCACCCAGAGAAAACGGGAGCCGGAAAGTGTTACAACTTTCTTTCAGGTGGATCCCCTTCAGATAGAGATTGGGTATAATCTTATCCCAATGACCGATGAAAGTCAGGGAGGAGATCTTCTTGGCCGGCTGTCGGCAGTCAGACGTCAGTGTGCCGCAGAAATGGGAATATATGTGCGGCCCATCAGAATTAGGGATAATTTACAGATTCCTGCCAATGGTTATGTTTTTAAGCTTAAAGGTGAGGAAGGCGCTTCCGGTGAGTTAATGCCCGGCCACTACCTGGCCATGGACCCCACCGGAGGTGACGCTGGTATTGACGGCATTCCAACCAGGGAACCAACCTTCGGCCTTTCCGCCATATGGATAAACCCTTCGGAAAAAGACCGGGCTGAGCTTATGGGACTAACCGTTGTGGATTGCTCAACTGTTTTAGTTACTCACCTGACTGAATTTATTAAAAACAATTCTCATGAACTGCTGGGACGCCAGGAGGTTAAAGAGCTATTAGAGGTGGTTAAGGAAAAAAACCCGGCTGTACTGGAAGATTTGACTCCGGACGTAATCCCGCTGGGTGATATTCAGAAGGTTTTACAAAATCTTTTGCGTGAAAAAGTACCTGTAAGGGATCTTGCTTCCATTCTGGAGGCACTGGCTGATGGAGTCAGGATGAACAGAGATATTGACTTTCTTACCGATCATGTAAGGCAGGCCATCGCCAGGACCATATGTCGGCAGTATGTTAACAGGGAAAACAAACTGGAGGTTATCACCCTCCACCCACGGGTTGAGCAAATGGTGGCCGATTCCATACAGCCCACTCAACTGGGGTCATACCCGGTGCTGGAGCCAGGATTGGCCCGGCAACTTCTGGATGCCATACAGGCGACCACGGATAAGATTTCACTAAAGGGCCTGTCTCCGATAATTCTATGTTCTCCCAGAGTGAGGCTGCCCCTGAGAAGATTCACAGAGAGGCATCTCCCAGGCCTGACCATACTTTCCCTGAATGAAATATCCCCTAATGTTGAGGTGGAGGCGGTGGGGACGGTGGTCGTTAGTTGAAGATAAAAAAATATGTCGTTAAAGATATGCATGAAGCCCTAAAACTTATAAGGGAAGACCTGGGCCCGGATGCTGTCATAATAAGTAACTACAGACTCCCCCGCAGGGGACTGCTGGATTTTTTTTCTCCCAGGAAGATGGAGGTTACGGCAGCTGTAGATGACATTAAAAAAACCATTTTTGCAAACCCCAAAAAGTTAATCGATGATAGCCAGCAGAGCGCCGGAAAACTTTTACAAATGCTTAAAGAGTTTGATTCTTACGGAGGCAGAAGAGGCGCTTATCATGGCTACAGGGAAGGGTATGTAAGCAGACACCAAAATGAGAGTGCAAATACAAAGGAAGTCAGACATATTGAAGTTCCCTTCGACATGATTCTTAAAAATGAAGGTAATTTCCTTATAAATAGAGAAATAGATCTAGAATGGAAAAAAATACTTGCCAGTCTGGAAATACAGGAAAGCATCGTGGAAAGTCTGGTAAATGGCCTCCGGGGAGCTTTGAAAGATTCCCGGGAATTTCATGAAAGTTTTGATGTTCACCAGAACTATGAAACCTACCAGACTTTCCTGAAGGGAAAGATTATAAAGCTGCTGGAGCCGGCTTACAGACCTTCGCCGCAGTATAAAATACGTACCTTTGTAGGTCCCACCGGTGTAGGCAAAACACTGACCATGGCAAAAATGGCAACTCATTTTAAGCTTTATGATGACAAAAAAGTCGTTTTAATATCGGCCTTCGAGAATGGCCACCGTCCAGGGCACCTTGAAATACTCCAACATTACGGTAAAATGATAGACTCCCCCGTGGAGCGGGCAGATAATCTGGATGAGCTGATAAAAGCCATAAACAGGCATCAGGACAAGGACATGATTTTAGTTGACACCATGGGCGTAAATCCCAGAAATACAGGCATGATGCTTAGATTGAGCAACCTGCTGCAATCGTTGGGAGGCAGTCAGGAAATATTTCTTGTTCTCAGTTCCACCACAAAAAGCAACGATTTGATAAGAAATGCGGCTGAGTTTAGAAAGGTAGGCTATTCAAAGTTGATTTTCACCAAGCTGGATGAAACAGAAACCTGCGGCTCTATGCTCAATGTTGTATGCAGAATGGGAGTTCCTGTTGCATTTGTTTCGTACGGGCAAAACGTTCCCGATGACATAGCGGCGGTTAATCCCAAAAAATTGGCCGGACTTCTGCTGGGAGGAGTTGACCGATATGTGGAACAAGGCCTCCAGGCCCGCCCCTAAAATAATAAAAGCCTTCGGGGGCAATCAAATATACGGTTCAGAGAGCGGAAAAGATTCGGCAGATTACACCGGGGCCAGGGTGATAGCTGTTTCCAGCGGCAAGGGAGGAGTAGGTAAGACAAGCCTTGTGGTGAATCTAGCCATAACCCTTGCCAGCCTGGGTCAGAGAGTTGTCATATTTGACGCCGATCTGGGTCTGGCCAACGCCGAGGTTCTGATGGGTATAACCCCGCCCAATACGCTTTTTGACTGCCTTTATGGGGAAAAAAGTATTGAGGAAATTATTATACCTGGACCGGCAGGGATAAAGCTTATCTCAGGAGGATCAGGCTTTTTGGAGTTGGCAAACCTGGACAGTTCCAGACGTCAGCAGCTTATAGAGTCACTGGCCTATTTTGACAGGGAGGCAGACTTTCTAATTATTGATACCGGAGCCGGCATTTCCAAAAATGTACTTGGATTTGTAGCTGCGGCCAACGAGGTTATCGTGGTGGTTACACCGGAGCCTACGTCGCTAACGGACGCATACAGCCTGATTAAAGTTCTGGCAATGTTTAAGGTGCATTCAGAGGTGATGTTGGTTATTAACAAAGCCGGTGATGAGAGGGAGGCAAAAAGGACCGCTCAGAAAATTGAAAATGTGGTTAACCAGTTTTTACAAATAAGGGTTAGCAGTATTGGATGGATAATAGAAGATCGTATGGTAAGTCAGGCAGTAAAGAACCAGGAGCCCTTTAGTATGTTTTACCCGAACAGCCTTCCTGCCCAGAGTATTACAATAATTGCCAGGTATCTTATAACTGGAAAGCAAGAGACCGGATCTCTGCCGGGTGCAGGTTCTGGGGGCGCCATTGGATTCATAAAAAGGTTGTCAAGGTTATTTGGCTGACGCGAGGTTTACCACTTGTTATAGAAACAATAGAAATGGTATAGTTCCGCCATCCACATCCTTGAATAAGAAAATGCAGTTATTTAATACGTTAAGCAGGCTGACAAAAATGGAAAATAGCCCTGAAGGCTGATATGGAGTGGGGCCATGACGGTTGAAGTAATCTGGAAAGAGTATAAACGAACAAATAGTGACAGCCTTAGAAATCAACTGGTGATGAAATATCTATGGATGATAAAACACCTGGCAGGCAGGCTGGCCATCAGACTTCCCGCCTTTATGGCCCAGGAGGATCTGGAGAGTTCTGGTGTTTTTGGACTGGTTGAGGCCGTACAGAAATTTGATCCGGATATGGGTATTGAATTTGAAGCTTATGCTTACAGGCGTATAAGGGGATCCATGATCGACGAAATCCGGAAGGCTAACTGGATGCCACGCAACACCTGGCAAAAGCTTCAGGACTTGAAAGCAGTCCGGGAAAAGCTGGATGTGGAGGGTAAAAACACAGAGGAAAACGCAGCAGTCGGAATGGGTATCAGTGTAAAAGAACTGAGAAAACTTGAGTCCCAGTTTCAACGTGCTTTTGCCGTATCACTGGATGAAAGTTTTTTATTGTCTGACGGAGACGTGAAGGTTGGGCAAATATTAGAGGACACCGGAAGTCCTGACCCCTTTGACATGGTGGCCGAAGAAGAGGGCAAGGCGTTTTTGGCCAAAGCAATAAGTTTATTACAGGAAAAAGAACAGTTACTGCTGGCCCTATATTACCAGGAAGGTCTTACCCTTAAAGAGATTGGAAGGGTTTTGGAGGTTTCGGAATCAAGGGTATGTCAGCTGCACGGCAGGGCAATCGGAAAATTAAAAAAAATAATGCAAGAAAATTACAATTGATAAGCATGGGGGGCCTAGATAATGATCCGAGGTATTTTCACCGCCGCGTCGGGGATGGGTATTTTACAGTCCCGCATGGATGCGGCATCTAACAATCTGGCCAATGTATCCACCAACGGTTTTAAGCAGGACAGGGTTCAAACGGCTGCCTTCCCGGACCTCATGCTCCAGGAGAAGGTACAGGTCAACATAGCTGGCCGGGCTATGGGTAACTGGTCCCAGGTAGGACTAACCAACCAGGGAACCGTGGTTACCGGAGTGTCAACTGACTACAGCGCGGGGCTTATATATCAAACCGGCAGGGAAACTGATCTGGCACTTTCCGGGGAGGGCTTTTTTGCCTTTGAATCCAGGGAAGATGGCACAAACATGGTGCTTTATTCCAGGGATGGGGATTTGCACCGGGATGCCGAGGGTTATCTGGTCAATTCCAGGGGTGACAGGCTTCTTGGAGAAAGTGGGGCAATCAGGGTAGGTGCGGGAAGTTTTACGGTGGACCCCGATGGCCTGTTGAAAAACGATGAAGCTGAAGAAATAAGGTTGACAATTATAGATTTTTCTGACAAGAGTAAGCTGGTTAAAAAAGGAAATAATTATTTTAGCGCCCCGTCCGGTGAGGGATCTGTAGTTGCCAATCCGGGCGTCTCACAGAATTTTCTTGAGAAATCCAATGTGGATGTTACCAGTGAGATGGTCAATATGGTGGAAATCATCAGGGCCTATGAGGCCAGTCAGAAACTTATCCAGGCCCAGGACGACCTTTTGGGACAAGCCATAAACCAGGTAGGGACGGTGAGATAAGATGATCAATTCCCTGCGGAACAGCGCTTCCGGAATCAATACTCAGCAGGCCCGTCTGGATACCACGGCCAATAACATGTCAGGACTTAATACAGACGCCTACAAAAGCCAGCGGGCATCCTTTTCTGATCTCCTATATAGCAAAATATCGGATTCAGGAAGGCCGGTTTTGCCGCCTGGCGAAAAACCTCTCCAGGGGTCTGGATCCCGGGAAGTACTAAATATAGTTAATTTTGAACAGGGCGATCTCAGGGAAACAAGAAGGGAGACTGATCTTTCCATAAGCGGCAGAGGCTTTTTTAAAATAATTTTACCTGACGGAAGCGCCGCCTATACCAGAAATGGTAATTTTAACATTAACGCTGAAAGACAGTTGGTTACGCAGGACGGGGATAAGTTTTATCCTGATATTTTTATTCCGGAGGACAGCCAGGAAATAATGGTTGATAAAAACGGAAAGGTCAGAATTAGTGATGCCCAGGGAAACTTGACCGACCTTGGGGATATTACCATTTATGGCTTTGTAAATCCCAATGGATTAAAGTCCCTGGGAAAAAGCTTATATGCCGCCACCGATGAGGCAGGGACTGAGGAGGAAGGAACACCTGGCGAAGATGGTTTAGGTGAGGTAATACAAAAACACCTGGAATCGTCAAATATTGATTTGGCTTCCGAGATGGCTGATATGATGGAATCCCAGCGTATTTACCAGATGAACGCCCGGGCCCTCAAAATGGCCGATGATATGTGGGGTATCGCCAACAACCTCCGCAAGTAATTCTTTAAGGGGGCAGAGAATGGAACCGGCGGGAAGGTTAAATGTTGAAATACAAGTGGGCATAGCTGATTACAAAATTGCCAGAGATCCAATACGATTAATCACTTTGGGATTGGGATCCTGCGTCGGAGTTAGTCTGTTTGATCCGATTACCAGGATTGGCGGACTACTGCACGTCATGCTGCCGGACAGCACACAATTTAGTAATGTGATTAAACCCGCTAAATTTGCTGACCTGGGTATTCCGCTTTTATTAAAGGAGATGCAGAGCCTGGGAGCAAGCATTGGAAGGATACAGGCCAAGTTGGTGGGGGGCGCCCAGATGTTTTCAGGTCTGGATGACAAAATGACTTTGAACATAGGTCTCCGTAATACCGAGAAGTCTAGAGAAATGCTAAAAAAAATTGGAATCCCCATTCTACATGAAGAGGTAGGGGGAAACCGGGGAAGAACAATGATTCTGGATACTCAAAACGGACAGGTTACAATACGAACTTTGGGCAATAAGTTGAAGGTGATATAAGATTGGAATTTGACGAGTTTAAAAGAAGAATGCTGATGAGCTTCCGGCTGGATCTGAACAGTTACAAGGAAACACAGCTAAAAAGACGGATGGACGGCCTTCTGGCAAGGCAGAAAATAAAAGATTATGCAGAGCTTTTTCATTTACTAACCAGTGACCGTATGGCATACCAGACCTTTCTTGATAACCTTACCATTAATGTATCTGAGTTTTTCAGGGATCCCCACAGGTGGCTGGAATTGGAGAAAAAAATTCTTCCGGAATTATTAAAGCTCCGGGGATCCATAAGAATTTGGAGCGCAGCCTGCTCCATAGGTGCTGAGCCATATTCCCTGGGTATATTGCTGGATGAATTGGGCCCAAACCGCCAGCACAGGCTCGATGCCACGGACATTGACAAAACAATACTGGATACCGCTCAAATTGGCAAGTATAACCAGGATGCCGTAAGGAGTGTTAGTAATGAAAGACTTTTAAAATATTTTACGGCGTCCGGGAGTTTTTACCTGATTAAAGATAATATCAAGAAGGTAGTGACCTACAGAAGGCATGATCTTTTAACCGATAACTACGCCCAGGGGTATGATTTAATAGTTTGCAGGAATGTTACCATTTATTTTACCAGGGAAGCCCAGGACAAAATAAACAAGGGTTTTTCCCAGTCACTGCATCCCGGTGGATTTCTCTTTATTGGAGGAAGTGAAATGATTTTTAACTACCAGGAGCTGGGCCTTGAAAAAATTTCACCCTGTTTTTATAGAAAAAGAAATAATTTAAATTAATACAACAGACAAATAGGTCTTTAACTTGCTTAACTTGCTTAAAAGGAAAGGATGATGATAATGGCTAATCACCCGGAGTTGTCCGCCACACACATGGACGCTCTACGGGAAATAAGTAATATTGGTATGGGCAATGCCCTTACATCACTGGCCCAATTGGTCAATAGAAGGATAAATATGAATGTTCCGGTGGCTACTTTTATTCCATTTGAGCAGACGGTGGAAATGATAGGCGGGCCCGAGGAACTTGTTTCATGTGTAAGTATCCGAATAACCGGAGATGTGCCGGGACTTGTACTTTTTTTATTTAATTCTGAGAGTACATTAAAACTGGTTGACATGTTAATGGGGCTGGAACTGGGTACTACAGCCGATTTAGATGAAATTGGTGAATCCGCGGTTATGGAAGTAGGTAACGTACTTACCGGAGCTTTTGTGGGAGCAATTTATAGCCTGACATCCCTGGAAATGAAATCGTCGGTGCCGCTTTTTGCCTACGACATGCTGGGAGCTATTATGACTTCCTTGATGGTGGCCAGCGGGCGGGTGGAAGAACAGGTGCTGGTAATTGAAACAAGGTTATTTCAGGAACAGGCTGAATCAACCATAAGCGGACACTTTTTCATGCTGACAGAGCCTGGATCAATAGAAAGATTATTTAACGCCCTGGTTTTACAATATCCTGATATAGAATAAAGTCTAGGAGGGGTTACCGTGGCCAAAAAAATATTGATAGTTGACGATGCGGCATTTATGAGAATGATGATCAAAAACATTTTAATGAAAAACGGCTACGAAATCGTTGGCGAGGCAGAAAATGGTAAAATGGCAGTAAATCTCTATTCGGAAACCAAGCCGGATCTGGTTACCATGGATATAACAATGCCTGAAATGGACGGCATTGAAGCTGTGAAAGCAATAAGATCCAAGGATTCCTCCGCCAGCATAATAATGTGCAGCGCCATGGGGCAGCAGTCTATGGTTATGGATGCCATTCAGGCCGGCGCCAAGGACTTTATAGTGAAACCTTTTCAGCAGGACAGGCTTCTTCAGGCAATTGAGAGGGTATTGACCAGAAAATAGTTATCCGGCGAGCTTCTCCCAAAAAAAACTGAGGAGTGTATATGGTTGCAGGAAATACTATCGCAAAACGAAATTGACTCGCTGCTTGAAGCACTAACTACGGGGAAGCTTGATGTTGATGAGATTAAACTTACGGCGGCCCCCACACCAAGTAAACCATATGACTTCAGGAGGCCTAACAAGTTCTCCAAGGAACATCTGCGAAGCCTGGAAATGTTGCACCAGAACTTCGCCAGACTTCTTTCCAGCTTTTTTTCAGGTTATCTGAGGGCGTCTATAAATATAGAGGTTGCTTCGGTGGGACAAATGATTTACGAGGAGTTTATGCGGTCTATACCCAGCCCGACTGTTCTTACCATATTTCAGTTAAAGCCCCTGGAGGGAGCTGCTGTAATGGAAACAAACAGCCAGGTTGTATTTCCGCTGATAGATTTGATGTTTGGCGGTCCAGGTACGGCTACAGACAAGACAAGAGAGCTGACTGATATTGAAACAACGGTGGTCAGAAGACTTTATCAAAGGGTTCTGGAAAATCTATCCACAGCCTGGCAGGATTTATATGAAATTGATACTGAAATTGAGGCAATTGAGACCAACCCCAGAATGCAACAGCTTTATTCACCCAACGAGGTAGTAGCACTGATTACCTTTTCGGTGAACATTGAGGAAGAGCCCAGGGGACTAATGAACCTGTGCATACCTTACATTGTATTGGAGCCGGTCATGTCCAGGCTTTCAGTAAGGCAGCAGTTTATACGACAGACAGGTGGCCCCAAGGATGAAGATACAAAATGGATAAAACACTGGCTGGGTTATTCAAATGTCAATATGGAGGTTATTCTAGGTGAAGCCAGTATTACAATAAGGGATTTTATACAGTTACAGACAGATGATGTATTGATCCTTTCAAGGAAAATAAATAATGATCTGGAGTTATTTGTGGAGAATGAGCTTAAGTTTGGAGTTCAGGCCGGCAGGGTAAATAAAAATCTGGCAGTTCAGGTGGTGGCGTTAATAGAGGAGGACAGGGACAATGGCTGAAAATAAAATGTTGAGCCAGGAAGAAATAGATGCCCTGTTAAATACCTCATCTTCGGCCTATTCAGAGGTTGCCGACGGGGAGGACTCATCGGTTTTTACTGAAGTTGTCGCAGAGACGAAAACGGCAGCCAGCGCCGAAAGTTTTCTTGACGTGAGCGAAATTGACGCTCTGGGGGAAATAGGCAATATTTCTATGGGATCGGCTTCAACAACACTTTCTGAGCTTCTTCGCCAAAAGGTTAACATCACCAGCCCACAAGTTAGATTAGTAACGCAGAAAGATCTTTTCGAAAGTTTTAAAGCGCCTTACATAATTATACAGGTCGAGTTTACCGCCGGCCTGGATGGTTTTAATATACTGGTCATAAGATTAAAAGACGCCATGATTATGTCCAATCTGATGATGGGCGGAGACGGTCTGGTGGAGACCGAAGAAATAAGCGAGCTGGAAATTAGTGCCGCCTCAGAGGCTATGAACCAGATGATTGGTACTGCCTCAACATCTCTGGCAACTATGTTCGGACGACAAATCAATATTTCACCGCCGGTGACCACGATTTGGAGCAGTGCGGAGAATATCAACTTCAGGCTGCCCATCGGGGATACAGTGGCTATTGTATCCTTTCAAATGAAAATAGGTGACCTGGTTGATACAGAAATAATGCAGGTCTTAAGTATAGAAACCGCTAAAAGGGAAGCTGCCCTTCTTTGGCACAACCTTATGGGAACTCCCCTTCCGGAAGGTATGGAAATACAGGAAAGCCCCTCCTTTGAAGTGGATGATGTGAGTGAGGAAGAACCTTGGCTTTCCAAAGACATCTGGCAGGTTGAAAGTCCCGAGCCACCCGATACCACACCGTTTGGGTCACCCCCCCGGGGGGAAACAGAGTGGATTGCCCCCGCTGCGGCACAACCCCAGAAGACGGGCTATACGCCCCCTTATCAACAGCCTCCTTCTCAGGGCATGAATCTCTCTTTCCCCGGGCTTACCAATGTAGAACAGCGGAAGATGGATCTTCTGCTGGAGGTGCCATTAAAGGTAAGCGTGATTCTTGGACGTACCAAAAAGCCTATCAAAGAGGTGCTTAACCTTACGCCCGGTGCTATCGTAGAGCTTAACGCACTGGTGGACGAACCGGTGGAAGTACTGGTGAACGGAACTCTGGTGGCAAAGGGTGAGGTTGTTGTGGTCAACGAAAACTTCGGAGTGCGCATAACCCATATCATCAGCCCCGAAGAAAGACTAAAGCAGCTAAATGAATGATCAAAGCTGTAAGCCACCAGATAAAAGTAATTACCGACTGATTTTTTTTGGCTCCAACCTGCCGATTTCGAGTTGGTCAAATAAATTTGGGATTCGCTTTAGAGCGAATCCCAAATTTATTAAAAAAGCTTAAGGCTTACAGCTTATAGCTTACCGCTGCATTAAGTTCAATCAAGAGAGTTAATAACCAGTCCGGTGATCAGCTTGGGATAGAAGTAGGTACTTTTCTGTGGCATTTTTTCACCATTTGCGGCCACGTTGGTCACTTCTTCCACCAGTGTGGGATTCAAGAAAAAGGCTATTTGGAATTCACCCTTATCTACCGCAGCAAGGGCTCCTTCCTCCTCTCTGGAGTATGTTATATGGTCGTCCCTGGCCCTTAGCTCTTCACCAATACCAAGGTATTTTTCCAGTATAAGGCTATGCAGTACAGATACATCCAAGCCCTGCCAGTCCACCGATTTGTCCGCCTGCATTAAATTACCCAGTTGGTTTTCGTCATTAAGTGAGGCAAAATAGAGTTTTCCACTTATATACATTCCGAATACGTGCCGGTGCGGTCGCGTACCGGAATCATCCCTTCCCCGCAGGGCCAGTTCCTCAAGGAAGTTTGTTAATTTTTCCTTATAAGACAAAGAGTGGTATTCTTCCAGTGTAAAAATTTCTTTAAGCTTTTCGGGAAAATTGCTTAAATAAGTTTCTTGAACATTTTTTACCAGCCTGTGGGTGGGTAATACAACCAAACCCGGGTCATACAGGTTCACCAGTGTCATCATGACAAAATTATAAGCTGGCTGGCCGTTTGAAATACCGGAATTCTCCCTTTCGGACTTATAGTTGAGAGCCGTTTCGTAGCGATGGTGGCCGTCGGCAATAAAAATTTGCTTATCGGCCATTAGCTGTTGAACACCTTTGATGGCTTCGGAGTTTTTCACCACCCAGAGACGGTGCATTTCTCCCTTTTCGTCTGTGAATTTAGCGTCTGGACTACCTTTGGCGACATCTCTCAGGGTTCCGGTCACGGCTGCCCCGGGATCGGAATATAGACCGAAAATGGGGCTGAAATTGGCCCTGCAGGCTCGCATCAAATCAAGTCTGTCGACCTTATGCTTGGGCAGGGTTTGCTCATGGGGAAGAACAATTCCCTTCTCATATTGTTCCAGCTGCACAGCACAAATATATCCGGACCTTATTCTACGTTCACCTTCTATGGTAAATTCCTGTTCGTAAAGGTATATGGCAGGCTCCGGTTCCGGTGTCAAAACTTTTTTCTCCAGCCAGGCCATAAAGTAGTTGGCAGATCTGGTGTACCGGTTGTTATTATCATCATCCTCCTGGAATGTTTTTCCGTACTCCAGGCGTATGATGTTGTATGGATGCTTTTCATAGTAGCAATCCTGGGCGGCTACGCCAATGACGTCATAAGGAGGTGTAACCACTGCAGCCAGATTTTCTACTATTTCCGGATTATAGCGAAGCCCTTTAAAAGGTACTATTGTTGCCATGAAAACTTGCCTCCTGAATATTTTAAAGGTCTTACTCATATTTCTACGGCCTTCATTTTTGCCCGTCCTTGATAGATTGTAATATACCTGGCAGAAAAACACAACAGTATTGGATGTTACCACCATCAGACCGTGAATCCATTCGATGCCTCCTGTGGTTTAATACGGCTTATAGCTTATCGCTTACAGCTATTTTCATCTCGTCCTTCCGGGTCCACCGGTTACTGTCCCTGTAACGGTATTTGGCCATCACTCTTTTGAAGGCGTCTTCCAGGTCTATGTTAAGAGAATTGGCGTAGCATATTACTATAAATAATATGTCAGCCAGTTCCAAAGCCAGGTCTCCCATGGGTTCTTCGGGCTTCTTTGTTTTTTCCCCGAATTGGTGGTTTATTTCCCTGGCCAGTTCACCCGCTTCTTCCAGGAGGCGGGCCAGCATGCTTAACGGAGTCCAGTATCCCTCCTCAAACTGGCCTATCCAGGCGTCAACCTCATTCTGCATCTCTTTGATATCCATAATTTACCTCCGATTTTAATAGTCCAAAAAACGTCAAACCACGATAATTTTACCTCTATTTCCCCCGGGTGCGCAAGTGTGCGAGTAATTACCGCGATAGTGTTAAATGTTACCATGACATAATTAAACTACACTTAAAGTATATATTTGGTATATGGTATCGGGGGTGGTTTTTAATGATGTGGCCTCGCTGGTATATATTGAACAGAAGGCGTCTTATGCCCACAGCGGTTATATCCGTGGTGCTGCTTCTTTTTTTATGGGGGATGGCATCGTTATTTAGCGGCTTTACAGGATCGGAAAAGGATTTGTTTGAAAAGTCTCTGTCCAATACAATAAACTGTTCCAGTTATCGGTATAATGTGGAGGTAAAGCAGGGCGGCAAGGAGACCATCACCTTGGTGGAAGGAGCCCGCGTAAAGCCAAATCGAGTTCATTTAAAGGGTGCCATGCAAAAATCTCAGATTGAATTTATACAGATTGGTGACAACACCTACATGAAAGATCCATGGTCTGACCGGTGGTTTACCCTGAAAGGAAATCTGGTGGCCCAGTCAGAGCTGTTCGTTACCGAGTTTAACCCTCTTGGTCTGTTTAATTTCAAGGATGTTCCTGAAATAAAAAAAATTGGCATTGAAAAAGTGGACGGGATAAAAACTGTGCTGATTGAAATCAGGCCTAATGTGGCTAACCCTTTCCTTGAACTTAAATACACAGATTTCAAATTCAGGGTGTGGTTGGACCCAAATGAAAGATTAATCAGAAAGGCTTCCATGCAGGCATACATGCCAGGGGGATCAGAGGGACTGGTGGTGGATATGAAATTCTGGGATTTCAATGAGAATATTAAAATTTCACCACCGCAGGATAAACTGGAGAAACGCTATTAATAGCACAAGTCAGAAGTTACGAAGGCATTACTGACCCCGAAAATAGCAATAAGTTGTAAGTTTTTGACGCATTGTCTCCGTGGTCAATTTTCATATTCATGGTGGCCGCTTGCCTGGGGCCAGGTGTCTGGCTTCTGACTAATGTCTCCAAACCGCCTGTTAGGGCGGTTTTTTATGCTATAATATAAACGGGCAAAAACGACACCATATAATAACGGAGGTGTAAAAAGTGCATTCTGACTTAAGGGAAATAATGATTACCGAGGAACAAATATCTGATAAGGTTAAAGAACTGGCTGAGAGGATTTCCTCGGATTATCAGGGAAATAGTATTTTGATGATCGGTATACTGAAGGGGGCCGTTATTTTTCTTTCAGATCTTGTAAGGAATATGACTATCCCGGTGTATATTGATTTTATGGCTGTATCCAGCTACGGAAAAGCCAGTGAGTCCTCAGGGGTGGTCCAGATTTTAAAGGACCTGGATCAGAGCATAGAGGGCAGGCATGTGCTGGTGGTTGAAGATATCGTTGACACAGGACTTACACTGAAGTACCTGCTGGAAAACCTCAGCACCAGAAAGCCAAGCAGCCTTAAAATATGTACTTTGCTGGATAAGCCCACCCGCAGGAAATCCGATGTGGTTCCAGACTACAACGGTTTTGCCATTCCAGATGAGTTTGTGGTGGGCTATGGGTTGGATTATGCTGAGAAATACAGGAACCTTAGAGAAATATGTGTTTTGAAACCAGAGATCTATTTAAAGTGATAAGCGGAGGTATAATTAAATTGAGCCAGATAGAGCAGGAAATGGTTATTGTTCTGGATTTCGGCGGGCAGTACAGCCAGTTGATTGCAAGAAGGATAAGAGAATTAAAAGTATTTTGCGAAATGCTTCCCTATACTACATCAATAGCTGAAATACGAGAAAAAAAACCCAGGGGCATAGTTTTCTCAGGGGGTCCTTCCAGTGTATACCAGGAAGGGGCGCCCTCCTGCGATCCCGGCATTTATGATCTTGGGATACCTATTCTGGGAATCTGCTACGGCATGCAGCTTATGGCACAGCAGTTGGGAGGTGTGGTTGGCAGGGCTGACCGCAGGGAATATGGAAAAACAGAGCTAAGGGTCGAATGCCATGATGATTTGCTATGCTGCATGGACAGCCTGGAGCAATGCTGGATGAGTCACGGTGATAGGGTTGATCAAGCCCCCGGAGGCTTTTCGGTAACCGCCCGCACCGAACTATCTCCGGTGGCGGCCATGGCTGACAATAACAGGAAACTATATGCTGTACAGTTTCATCCCGAGGTGGTGCATACACCCAAGGGTCAGGACATGCTTAAGCAATTCTTATACCAGGTGTGCTACTGCACCGGAAACTGGAATATGGAGTCCTTCATAGATCACTCGGTGGCAGAAATAAAGGCCAGGGTGGGTGAAGGGCAAGTGCTTTGCGCTCTGAGCGGCGGAGTGGACTCCTCGGTGGCGGCTGTGCTGGTAAACAGGGCGGTGGGCGAAAACCTTACCTGCGTCTTTGTAAACCATGGACTCCTTAGAAAGGGAGAGGCTCTAAAAGTGGTATCCACCTTTAGAGAAGACTTTAATATTCGTCTTGTATATGTAGATGCCTCCATGAGATTCCAGGAAAAACTTGCCGGGGTGGCCGACCCGGAAAGAAAAAGAAAAATTATAGGTGAGGAATTTATAAGGTTATTTGAAGAAGAAGCCTCCAAGCTTGGGAAAATAGATTTTCTTGTCCAGGGAACACTTTATCCTGACGTTGTTGAGAGTGGTACAAAAACTGCAGCGGTGATCAAGTCCCACCACAATGTGGGTGGTCTGCCCGAGAATATGCGGTTTAAGCTGGTGGAGCCCCTGCGCTGGCTGTTTAAAGACGAGGTAAGAGTATTGGGCAAGGAATTGGGAATGCCGGATGAGGTGGTATGGAGACAGCCTTTCCCGGGGCCAGGGCTGGCTGTGCGCATCATAGGGGAAATCACCGAGGAAAAACTGGCTCTTTTAAGGGAAGCTGACCATATTGTAACCACAGAGATCGAAATGGCCGGGCTTGGCAGGGAGATATGGCAGTATTTCGCTGTTTTGCCTGGACTCCTGAGTGTTGGGGTAATGGGGGACGAGCGCACCTATTGGCACACCATAGCCATCAGGGCGGTCTTAAGCCATGACGGCATGACCGCCGACTGGGCCCGCATACCCCACGAGGTGCTGGAGAAGATATCCGGCAGGATAGTCAACGAAATAAAGGGCATCAACAGAGTAGTTTATGATATAACCTCCAAGCCGCCTTCCACCATTGAGTGGGAGTAGGATTGAAAATTGTTTAAATGGTGTTTAGGATCATTCAAACAGTTTTAAACACCATTTTTATATTAAAGTTTTTATTTTGCTATTAGTGGACTCACTTTTGAGTGGCATAGTTTTATAATTTTGAGGACACCCCGAAGGGTGTCTATTTTAATGCGTGTTAAAAGTTCTCGTCTTCTTTTATCAGCCCGGCAACACCGAGAGATTCAAGGACTTC
>LADL02001325.1_pt1 | contig 15968 bp, 13 predicted proteins | sample 619721 | NCBI WGS metagenome assembly LADL02 (sample SAMN03397408, study PRJNA257561) | rock porewater metagenome | biome: terrestrial; feature: Opalinus Clay rock; material: porewater; isolation source: Opalinus Clay rock porewater BRC-3 borehole | place: Switzerland: Mt Terri URL, St-Ursanne ...
TAACGTTTACGTTGCATGTTATCCCCTCCATGTTTTTATTCTATCCAATAAGGGGATAAGACTCAAATCTTATTACGGGGCTATAGAGAAATCTCATTAAATATTTCTTTAGGATCATGGCTCGGAGTGATTTTCAGCGACTTGTATCTTTAGTAAACCTTACTTCTAAAGCATGCTGACCGGCAGTGCTAGCGACTCACTCTCCTTAACATCAACAAACTTACCGCTAAATTTCTTCGCAGTCAATTTGCAAGTGGTCACATGCCAAATTCAATCACTTTTTTGAAATTAAATTCCCAAGTGCATCATATAATTCCCCAGAATCTCCACCATTGTTCCATATATAGGCCCCTGTCCATTTCAAATCTCCAGTAGCTTTTCCACTGGCTATTTTGATACTAAAACCAGCTTTTAGTGCATAACCCGAAGGAAAATTATAAACTTGATTTCCTTCTACACTTACCAATTTCCACCCTGTTAAATCAACATCACTATTCGACGGGTTTTCGATTACTACTATTTCATCTTGGAGATTAATACTTTTGATGATCACACCAGAACTAGTTTTGGTATTTGAATTATTGGTTGAGCTATCATTGACGGGTGTTTCCGGTTCTTGCTTTACCGAAATCGTTTTACTCGTGTTGGCTTGATATGTATTTCCATCAGTTGAAATAATAATGTTACCCGATAGCCAAGTGCCGTAGATGTAATCTGTATAACTTTTTAATCCAGTCAATGTTTCTTCATGTGGATGACCATATGTATTATTTAGCCCTGCACTTATTACAGCTATTTTTGGTCTAACCTTACTTAAAAATTCCCGACTTGAAGAATATCTACTTCCATGATGGCCAACTTTTAAAATATCTGATTGAATGTTCCTGTCAAGAATCTTTGCCTCCACTTCAGAATCCATATCTCCTGTAAATAGAAATTCAACATTCTTTGCCACAAGTCTAGTCACAACTGAATTGCCATTGTTGCTGCCGTTATTATCTCCAGTTTCAATAACCTCAAATTTGACACCGTTGCCTAAATCATAGATGAAATTATCATCATATATAAACTCTGCTCCATTTACTTTTTCTGCATTAATTGTTGCCATATAGTCCTGATAGGTCTTTGTAGTGCTTATTGTGCCACTGTCAATTACCTTTTCCACATCAAAAGCCTTTAAAACATCATCTAAGCCACCTATATGATCAGCATCTGGATGCGTAGCAACCAGAATTTCAATATCGTCTATATTAAGTAACTTTAAATAGTTTACTACAGAAATACCATATTCGTTGTCTCCGGCATCAATCAAAATATCATAATCACCGTAATCTATAAAAATCGCATCACCCTGCCCTACATCAATATAATGAACCTTTAATTGTAGATTACTTGAAATAATTACTGTCCTTGTATTACCATCCCAATCTACATTGCAACCTAGGCTTTCAGCTATAAATCTTGTAGGTACTAAAGTTCTACCATCAATAATAGTTGCAGGGACATCCAATTCAATATTTTGCCCGCTCTTTTTAGCATATTTGTTATCAATTGGTAATTCAATTTTGATAGACCCTTTAGTTCCTATTACAGTTCTCGTTGACTCATCCCAATCTACTTCTACACCTAACGATTCAAAAATTGCTCTAACTGGCACTAGTGTTCTACCATCGATTATCGTTGGAGGCACATCAACTGTTATAAATTGACCATCTATAGTTACTTTAACAGGTTCTTGTGCGGATGCAGTTAAAGCTAGAGAGATTAGCAAAGCGAGAACTAAAAGAAGGGATAAATACTTTTTTGACGTGAATTTTCTTGACATAAACACCATCCTTCATAATCTTTGTTTATTTTTCCAGGTCAACTCCCCAAATTTCCTTTATCCAATTTTTAATCGGTCGCTCATAAAATATAAATCCATGAAAAGCCAAGAGCCTTCTAAAGACTTCATTTTTAGACATTTTAATTATCTCATCATCTCTTGAATTATTATCTTGTGGCAGTCCGAGGTTTTTTCGGACATCTCTCATGATATTTTCAGAGTACCTATTCATTATTTCTCCTCCATAATTTACTCTTTTCTATATTAATTCTACAATTGCCTTTATTTTCCTTATCAAAAATAAAAAAAAATATACTTAATTACAAATATCCCTTAAATATAATCTAACACCAGAGTTCCCCTTGAATGACTCTCAAAAGGGCTCAATTTTCTCATTCAGAGTGGTATTCATTTCGGGACCCTCAATATAATCCAGTCTCGCTTTTGAGTTGGTCAAGTTCTGGGGAGGAGGTCACTTGATTAAAACACTTGTGATAAAAATGGCATTCTCATAAGCGGTCCCCCTAAAAATGGACATGAAAAAAGCACTCATTAAAAGAGTGCCTGAAAGTCTTTAATATTTAACTATTAAATTGAAAATTCCATTGAGGAGCATGCTTAATAATTAATGACTTTTCAAGAATTTTAACATCTTCAACATGTTTTTCAGAATCACCCATTACCAATATTGATATTGTTATCCTATCTGCATTTTCATTCATCTTTCCTCCTGATTTGTGAGTACGAGCACTATTACTATCTCTTACATAATCACGCAACCTTTTTCTAAAACCACCGTTGTTGTATTCAATAGCCCTTCCTATGTAATATATTTTTCCACCCATCTCCGCTTTATATAAACCAATAGAATGATTATACGGGCTTAAATCGTTTAAAGCTAATTTACTTAAAGTGCCTAAGCTCCTCCATTGTTTATCCCACTGTTCAATAGCATAGTCGCCAATAATTACTTGACCATTTGAATTTGTTTTTACGTTATCCGAAGACGAACTTCCTCCAGTATACATCTTCACTTTAGCCTTTTTCAATTGTTCCTTTGCTTCTTTAACTTTTTTTGCATATTCAGGATTGTTCATTTTACTAGATTTCTCGGCATTAGCTATCTTTTTTTCGTAATCATTAATTTTCGAAGCAGCTCTTTTGTAAGTTTCTTGCTTGCTTTTTGCGCCTTCCTCTATCAAAGTAGTAGCAACTTTGCCTACCACATCCCAAAAACCCATAACAAGATCTCCCTCCACAAATCATTAATTTTATCTTAATTGCTCCCTAAACTGTTCCATTATTATGATATTATTAAAAATTTACTTTTTTGTAACATATTAAACATAACATAAAAATATGACAAATTCAACCATAAATATACATTTCAATAGCTATGGCTATTTGATAATTTAGCCAAAAATATGGTACTGCTCCATACATCGGTTTTGTTATCACGCTTGGTTGAACAGCCATATCAAATACGATGTAGGCTTGTTGGCTGTCTGAAGCACAACCATTAACATCAGCACCCCACTCCCCATCTCCACATTAAGAGCAACTTCAGAAACATATTCGAGTATTCTTCCGCAAACTTAATCATCGAAATTACATATTATATCCATGAGTATCCATCAAGCCCTAGCCTGATGGATTCATCTTTTTAAGAAAGAGGTGTTTGCATGACAATAATCAACCTTCCCCTACCTTCGAATATGGACTCCAAAGACTGTCTGGTGTTGGCAATGACTGATGATGTGGACGTATTCATGCTTCCCGGGAAATCGAAAATATCATCCTCTGCTTTGAGACGATTCCCGAAGACTACCCGCCAATAAGCTGTTTTGTATGGAGCGATGAGCAAGAATACCTGAGCAATATTAAAAAAATACCGTGGATCGCCAACTGCATCAACAATGAGAACTTAAATCTGAATGAAGACGCTTCTTGTTGTGATGTCCTAGACTTACCTCGATTCTACAGGCAAGTCTTTCATTTTTGGAAAATCTAACAAAGAAGGAGGATTAACTTTGAAAAAAGCAACAACGCAAGTTGCTTACAAAACATCACACATAAATACTCTTAACAAAGCAACGCATCCTGCTAAAAGAGTTCCAGTAGTTACCCTTAAACTAATAAAAGAAGCATCTCTCTTGTACCCCACCAGGCGGATTAAGTCACCTCTGGATGCCTTTGAACTTATCAAGGATTTCCTGCTGGATGCCGATCGGGAAAAATTCTATGCCGCATATTTCAATACAAAGCATGAACCAGTGGCAATTCATCCTGTCAGTGTTGGCTCACTTAATTGCAGCACAGTTCATCCCCGGGAAGTTTACAAAGCTGCTCTTTTAGTAAATGCAGCTGCAGTAATCCTATCCCATAATCACCCCTCGGGGGACCCTACCCCCTCTACCGAAGATATTTCTGTTACTAAGAGGCTTAGAGAAGCTGGAGAAATAATCGGTATTGAAATCCTTGACCACATCATTGTCGGTAGTGACACTAAATTTTACAGCTTTAAAGAGCATGGTCATCTTTAGAAAAAAGACACAAGTTTTTCAAATAATTTTCCGAATTTTACTTCAAAATATTGTCCTGTATGTCTGTTTTAATGGCCTTTCGGCATATACGCAAATAACCGTATAACAACTCTTTAACCTTAAATAAAGTCCAAAAACCACAAAAGGTCTTCTAAACACTTAAGGAAAAAGGAGCTGTTTGCGCATAAAAAAATCAAAAAAACACACCATATTTTCAAAAAAAAATAGAAAAAGGGAGATGATGTCTTATGTCTCATGAAGTCGAGACAATGTTCTATTACCGGGAAACCCCCTGGCATGGGTTGGGGGTGCGTGTTGAAGAAGCTCTATATTCCCGAGAAGCACTTAAAGCAGCTGGTCTTAACTGGAATGTTGTGCAAAAATCAATCTGTACCGATGATGGACTTGAAATCCCGGGCTATAAAGCCAATATAAGGGCAAAAGACAAAAAGGTCCTAGGTGTTGTGACAGACAGATACCAGGTTATTCAAAACGCTGAAGCCTTCGCTTTTACCGACAGCCTTTTTTCGGAGGGCGTTCGGTATGAAACTGCCGGTTCACTTATGGGAGGTCGGAAAGTTTGGCTGCTGGCCCGGTTACCGGAAAACTACCAGGTTTTGGGCGACGAAATTGTCCCATACCTGGTTTTCTCGAACACTCATGATGGCAGTGGAAGCGTCAAGGTCGCCATGAGTCCAGTAAGAGTAGTCTGCCAGAATACACTTAACCTGGCTCTCAGTGATGCCCGGAGAATCTGGACAACCATTCATGTTGGCGATATCAAGAACAAACTTGACGAAGCTCGGAAAACCTTGTTGCTAGCTGAATACTACATGAATAAACTGCAGGATGAAGCTGAGTTCTTAGGTAGTATAATGATTCCCGATAAAAAGGTCATGGAGTACATAGAAATGCTCATTCCCCTTCCGGAGAACGCAAGCGGGCAGCAGGAAAACAATATTAATCTTTTGCGGAACGACATGAAGCTAAGGTATTTTGAAGCTCCGGATTTAGTTAACCTCCCCCAAAATGCCTGGCGTTTCATTAACGCTGTTTCAGATTTTGCCACACATGCAAAACCCCTGAGAAACACCGCTACATATAAAGAATCTCTATTCAGAAAAACCATTGAAGGTAATGCTTTAATAGATAAAGCTTATGAAATTATCAAGGCTGCCGCTTAGGAGGAGGATCCAATGAGTGTAGCTTTAGCAAATACCGAAACTATGACCAGAGACGAGTGGCTTAAATTCAGAAATCGTGGTATCGGGGGATCAGACGTTTCAGTAATTTGTGGCGTGAATAAGTATAAATCTCCGGTAGAACTCTGGATGGAAAAGACAGGCCAGATTGAACCAAAAGAAGCCGGGGAAGCCGCTTATTGGGGCACTATATTAGAACCTATAATAAGAGATGAGTTTTCCAAAAGAAGTGGTATGGAAGTTGCGCTTGAAAGGTCAATCTTGCAGCATCCATACCATTCTTTTATGATGGCGAATCTTGATGGCATCGTTATTGATCCGGTTAAGAATTGTACCTGTGTCTTTGAAGCAAAAACAGCTAACCAGTTTTCCGCCGGTGACTGGGAGCTTGATGTTCCAGAAGGCTATCAACTACAGGTTCAGCACTATATGGCTGTGACCGACTACACAGGAACATATATTGCTGTCCTCATTGGGGGCAACCAATTCAGATATTATTACATTGAAAGAGACGATGAAATGATTGGCCTTCTGATTATGTTGGAAAAGCATTTCTGGGATTGTGTGATAAAAAAAATACCGCCTAAAATTGATGGTTCCAAGGCATCAAGCGAATTGCTTAACAGATTATATCCTCAAGGCAAGTCAAAGACGGTTATCCCTCTGCCAGAGGATGCTCTTGATCTCATAAAGCAGTATGAAGATGGCCAGACTGGCGAAAGCAGCTCTTCTCTTAAAAAAGATGAAGCTGCAAACAAGTTAAAATCAATGCTTGGTACTTATGAGTATGGTTCCATTAGCAACAGAACAGTTTGCTGGACTAACGTCAATTCTGAAAAATTTAACTCAAAGGCTTTTAAGCTTGCTGACCCTGAAACCTATACAAAGTTTGTTGTAAAGTCATCTTTCAGGCGGTTTTCAATTAAATAGGTCACCTGTTTCATGGACTGGCTTGTTCACCATTTTTGAACAGCCAGTCCTTCTATCTTTCATCATGAAAAGGAGGTAGACAAAGTGGTTAGAAAGGCGTTAAAGGAAAAACTTGAAGAGAAATTAGCAGCAGCAGAAAGCGAAGCTGAAGATCCTGCTATTGCCAATGTTGTTCCTTTCTCCAAGCCCGATGCGCAAATTGTTTCACCGGTTGCTGAATTTGTAGTTAGCATTTCTGAAGCAAAACAGAGATTTGAGATGCTCCAGGAATATGTTAAGGAAGTATTCTTACCTGATATTGATTACGGAAATTTACCCAACTATGATAAACCAACCCTTTACAAACCGGGGGCTGAGAAGTTTACCGATATCTTTGGCTTTAGCTTACGGATTGAGGTTTTACACAGGGTTGAAGACTGGAAGGAAGGCATTTTTAATTACGAGGTTAAAACAACTCTGCTTAGCAAGAAAACTGGTGTTATTGAAGCAGAAGGTATTGGCTCCTGTAACAGCAAGGAGAAAAGGTTTGCTTGTATAGACATATTTGCCATTGCCAATTCAGTGCTCAAAATGGCCAAAAAACGGGCTTTTATTGATTCAGTGTTATCAGCCACCAGGTCAAGCGGTTTATTTACACAAGATTTGGACGACATGGAGAACATCAAAGGTCCTCCGCAGAAAGAACAAACTTCTCCGGAAACTAAGGAACACGATAACAAACAATACTCTCAAAGGCATCCTCTGGCAACCAAAAAACAACTAAGCACAATTCACTCCCTGGTTACTAAAAATAACATTTCTGTGAATCTGGCTAAATCGCTGCTTCAAGATCGGTATAAGGTTTTAGAAAGTTCACGGTTAACCCTTAAACAGGCCGATGACTTTATAAAATACCTGTTACGAAAAAATTCCGGTTAATAGATTGGGGTAGAAGTTATATCAGCTTCTACCCCTTTTAATCTGCTAAAGGAGAGTGAATTCAATGTTTGACAGCCAAAGATACGCGACGCAAGGAATTACAAAAAGCATTCCTCAACATCTGCAAAATCTGTTGTGGTTTATGATTGAAACTATGCCCGTTCAGGAAAAGGACCGGCTGCAGGTTTTTGAGCTTGATCCAGTCAAAGTTAACGGACAAATTAAACAAAAAGTAGTTCATAAACAAGAACAGCCTCCATATATGACGGAAAACGCAATTACCGTCAGGGAAGCTGTTACAGCCAAAATATTTGTTATTGATGATGGCCCCCATAGCACTATGCTGCTGGCTGAAGAGTATTAAATAGTATCTATTCCTAACAGGAATATATATCATATACATATGACTAGGTTTGATGCTATGCATGATAGCAGTCATTATCCGGCGTCCAGCGGAACATATGAATTAGGAGCATAGATAAATCTATTTCGCTTTATTTTTCCATTTACTGAACATTTTGACCACCTTTAACATATCATTTTGTTCGTCAGTAGTCATTATATTTAAGTACGATAATATCTTTTCTGCAGAAGTCTCACTAATACTTGAAGGAGTTCTTTTAAAGGCGAACAGATCCTCAAAAGTAATTCCTAATGCATTAACTATTTTCTCCAAACTATCCACAGTCGGACTCTTCTCGGCCCTTTCTATCTGGCCCAAATGTGAAGCATGCATATTTGCTCTATGCGCAAGCTCTTCTTGGCTTATGCCTTTGCCTGTTCTATACTGTCTGATCCTTTTTCCGATCTGTTCAGCAATTTTGCTCATTGGACTCCCTCCGTACTTGCTTTAACAATAACCTGCATTACCAGTTAATGCAAAATACTTTGGGCGTTTATGTTTTTGGTTACCTTTAAGCGTTGACGAATCGTGCCGACTCTTGTACAATTGTAGTAAATATTACCAGTTTATTGTAATTTAGAGACCTGCATATCATATGCAATTTCCGCTGCATGAACTAAACGGTTTAAGAATATCCGGCAATATATTTAGTTAGTATCTCCTATTAAAAATACATTCGGCAGTAAGTTCTTATTTATGTGCTACTCTAATATTAAAATTTTTATCGAATGGAGGATTAATTATGCGAAGAAAAATTATTGGCATTAGTTTAGTAATTCTATTGATGTTTGTATTGGTTCCCTCAGCCTTGGCCGCTAGCACAATTAAAGCGACCATAAATGGAAGTTTTATTAATTTTGATCAACCACCAGTAATTATTAATGGAAGAACATTGGTGCCAATAAGGGCAATATCTGAAAATCTAGGGGCTACGGTATCTTGGAAACCCGAAACTCAAACAGTGGTCATCTTCAGAAATGATGGTGGACAGATACAAATTGGTATCGGTAAAACAACTGCTACAGTTGACGGTAACAATGTAAAAGTTGATGTCCCAGCAAAAATAATTAATGGGAGGACTATGGTCCCAATTCGTTTCGTTGGTGAAGCCCTTGGCTTAAAAGTTGACTGGATAGCATCAACAAACACTGTTGCAATGACATCAAATGGCAAAACGACCCCACAAACTGATTCATTAGTTGAAATTGATAACCAAATCAAACAAGCAAAAACAGACTACGAAAATGCATCTTTACATTATGGACAGCTATTACAAACTTATCCCGCATATTCAATTATCGGTGAGATTAAATCTACCGGAAGTGACTATATCATAGTTTATGGTTCTGCTATTGGCTCTAGTATGGGATTAGGAAAAGGTTATATGAAGATTCTAAACCCAAGTGAATCAGGAATACAGTTGTATATTTACACCGGAATACATTTTTATGTAGGAACCGAAACTGATTTTACCTATGGTAATATTTCTGTTTTTGACAACGGCCCTAAAGAATTACGGACAGCTAAAAACCTTATGGACGATGCCCAATTTCTCATAGACAATCTTACAAACGAGAGAAATATTTTGGTAGAGAAGATTAATGGAATCAAAGAAGTTACATATGAAAATGGAGACTATTATAAAGGAACTTTTGATAGTGCTGGTAATCCACATGGTAATGGTACTTATAAATGGGCAAATGGGGACGTCTATACCGGTGATTGGGATCACGGTCAAAGAATAGGTAAAGGAAAGTACGTTTGGCAAAATGGAGATATATGCGAAGGTGATTTTATAAATGGGATTTTGGATGGTGAAGGGGTTATGAAAACTGGTTTTCACAAAGAAGGTACTTTACTAGGATCTTATGTCCCCGAATACTATTTCAATGAATATACAGGTGGTTTTAAGGACGGACTTTATCATGGGCAAGGAACATTGATTCATAAACCAGATCCATTATCTTATGCAGCCAATGCGGATCTCCCGTTTAAATATGTTGGGGAATTCATAAAGGGAAAATTTGAAGGGGTTGGAACTCTTTATGATTATGACGGAAACGTTGTATCAAATGGGGTTTGGAAGAACGGAAATATTGTAGAGGAACTTCCGATAGAAGAACCTCTTGATGAAAATACGTTGCAAAAGAATGATTGGTATTATTCTGGAACTGATTATTATCCAGTTCATTCTTTAATATTTCTAAGCGGTGACTTATGGGTTTACTTTGGTGATTATGACAGTTCCGCTTTGGGTAAAATTGAGTCTATAAATAAAGACGGAGACACTATGACATTGAAAATAAACTTTTATAAATTTGGTTACTATTTCAAAAAAGACAGTAAGAGTGTGGCAGAAATTGAAAAGTGGAAATCATTTAAGGTTTCGTTTATAGACAAAGACACCATAAAAGTTGTTATTGATGGAAACCAAGAATTACTATTTTCAAAAAATGAAGAGAACTCTTATTTTTATCATTAATACAAACTCTAAAACCATATGACATAGAACAGGGCAGAATACACTGCTCTGTTTTTTTTGATCTTTCGAAATTTTAATTATTTAACATTCCTAGTAAACTACTTACAAAATAAACAATACTTTAATAAAGTTAGGAGGCGATGTTTAATGTATGAGTATGATAATGACAGCCCCGTCATGTCCGTTGAAGAATTGATGGATGCTTTAAAAATCGGTAAAAATGTGGCTTACAAGCTATTAAATCAAGGAAACATTAAGGCCTTCCGGATTGGCCGAGTTTGGAAAATCCCCAGGTGTGCGCTGGAGGAGTTTATAGTTAGCAGTTCAAAGATTGGTTGTTAATACCCTGCCGTGTAAAAATTTATTATTGCAGTATGCCTGTTCCGGCATACTGCTTGTTTTTTTGCAGACATTAACCAATGCTGGATAATGTCGAAATAAGACGAGCGATTGTTTGGGAATTTAATAGGAAAAAGGCTGTAGATAGTCGAAAAGTTAATTGAATAGTAAGCAACTGACTCAGAAAAATTGTTGCGTAAAATGATTTATTTGATGGTGTGGTACAGGGTGCCACATGGGGTCTATTAGGGGAAGTTGTGAACATTTACTGTCCGAAGAGAAAAACATATATGTTATATTTAGGGAGAAATAAACATGGCAAAAATAGTTAAAATTAGAAATTTGTACTCAAATCCGCAAAGCGGGACAACTGTAGACTTACTACGAAACACGGAAACTAATCAGGAGTATGTAGTAAAACGAATACTTTATCTAGATAACCCAGTACATAGATCGATTTTCGATAAAGAAATTGGGGCTTTAAAGAAGATACGCCGATCAGATAATATTGTGAAACTTCTTACTCATAGACATGGGCGATCAATTAAAAATGGTCAAGTTAAAGGCTTGATTTATTTAGAATATGTGGAAGGGGACACACTTCAAAATGTGTGTGGCCACATAACCAGCATTGCAGATAAATACAAAATTATCAAACAACTAATTAGTGCTTTGAGATGTGCACATGAAAATGGAGTTATTCATAGAGATGTTAACCCCAAAAATATTATGATTACAGACGACCTGTGTGTTAAGCTGATAGATTTTGGAATTTGCAAAATTAAAGGTGCGTCTCAAAAAGGGACGACATATCAATACGCAACCAATAAGTATGCTGCACCGGAAGTATGTTACCATAGTGAAAATGCGACGGAACGCAGTGATATGTATTCTCTGGGTGCTGTAATTTATAATCTATTCACGAAGTGTGAGCCACCCGTTCCTTCAGATTTTGCCGATGTGATTCAGCTGGCCAGTGGCATAGACCCCTTATTAAAAGATGTTTTAGTCAATATGATTGCCAATAATGTGCATGATAGATTTGAAAATATGGTAGACTTGGAAATTGCATTAGCTCCACTTTACAGTAAATATTTCAGCAATGGTGAATTGTATTATGTGTCGATGGATTCGTCAAAGATCTCGCAGTTGCGAAGAAATAATCTTGTTACTAACTATAAGACAGACGAACAGCTTAGGAATGAAGATATTTCTACGAATTTTAGTGACGCCTTTGTGCGTTGCGAAATGGATGGGGAAAACCGAATCTATATATTTGATGGAATAAACTATAGTATGCAATGTTTATATGTTAATGAGGTCTTTCAAGTGACCAAAGTAAAGCGTCTACAGTCATACTATAGAGAAAAAAATAAAAAGACTAGTCTCCCATTAACTGGACGGATAATTTTTGGAAAAGCATATTCAGATAATATGGTCCAACATAATAATTTTGAATTATCAAATCGAATTGTAGATCATATACAAATGTTGCGTTCTAAAAAGAATATAAATTTTGAGTACAATAACTCGTTTGGTTTTTGGCACGATTTTATTAAAATAATGATAGAGGACGCTCAAAAACAAGCTCTGAGGTTTAATTATAAAAGTTATAAAGAAAAAAACGGGTGTTTGTTTTTTAAGCTTAATAGCGATTCACGCATGGGTGATGAGAGCCTGACTTCTGAAACAAAGTTTATTTATGAAAATAAAGATAATAAAGGTGATCTGCGAGCTGTCGAAATCGGAACATTTGAAGGGTATGCTGATGATGGGAGCACGCTTATCATCAAGTCAATAAAACAAAAGAAAAAAATGATGCTACCCCAATGTGGTACCTTCTGTGTTGATTATCGCAAGCAAATATCTCAATATAGAAAGCAAGAGCGGTCTCTCGATGAGTTTAGAAGAGATGAAACTAACAATAACAATAGCCTTAAGGGGATTTTTGTAGGCTTAGAACCGCCTTCTGTTTTTCCTTCCTCATCTTCAATTAGTTTTTTTGACCCTAACCTTGATGATGTACAGAAACGTGCTGTATGCAAAATAATTGATGCCGAAGACATCGCTTTGATTCAAGGACCGCCAGGTACGGGAAAGACCAATGTAATTGTTGAAGTTGTTAGACAAATTATTCATTATAATAAACGTAATCCAATAGTTGCCCAAAAAGTTCTTATTGTATCTCAATCCCATGCTGCCGTAGATAAGATCATTGAGGATTTAGATCCTTACTTGAATGAGATAAATGCTATTAGAATAGGACATGACGACGAAAAGCTTTCGGATTTAGCAAAAGAAAAGTATAGTTTAGAAAACAGAAAGGCATTATGGATTCAAAAAATAATTAGTAATAGTAAGGCTCAGTTGATGCTGAACCTTGAAAAAATGAAAATAAAACCCGATGATTTTAGTGTCTTTGCGGATGCTTTAGAAAACATCAAGATTACAAATAATTCTGAAGAGGACATTGAAAATTACCAAACTATTATTGACTCCTTTTACCGAAAATATCATCTAGATAAAGGTACTGAGGTTATTGAACAGCAAATTATTTGCCACAACTGGATTAAACAGCTGTCAGAAACTCGCGACATTGAGGAATATTTTATAAAAAATGCCGCCATTGTAGCAGGTACTTGCTCGGGCTTTGTATCAAACTCTTTTATCAATGACACAACCTTTGACTATGTAATTGTGGATGAAGCCGCAAAAGCCACACTGCCAGAAATCATGGTTTCTTTAGTTAAAGCAAACAAGGTTGTCCTAGTTGGTGACCAAATGCAACTACCTCCTGTTTTTGATCAAGGCGCAATAAGAAGGTCGGACAAGCAGATAGATATATCCACTTTAAAGAAAGGTGGATTTGGCAAGATTTTTGAGATATTACCTGATTCGTGTCGAGAGACCTTATCAACTCAATATCGTATGCATCCTTGTATCGGAGATATGATAAGTACAGTTTTCTATGGAAATATGATTCAGAATGGTATTCGTGCAGAGGAACGCACTTTAGAACTTCCGAGCTTTACAAATATTGCAATGCTTTGGGTCTCAACATCTAACTGGTCCAAAGAAAAGAGATTTGAAGAGAGAACTTGGATAAATGGTAAAGCAAGTTATTCAAATTGGTTAGAAGTTAAAATATTGCTAGAATACATAAAAACATTAGATGATGAGATTGGAGATAAGAACTACTCTGTTGGAGTCATTACGCCTTATCGAGCACAATTAGATTTAATTCAAAAAAGAATAAAAGTGTTGAGTTTAAAAAATATTTCTGTTGAGGCAAATACAGTTGATGCATTTCAGGGAAGTCAAAAGGATATAATTTTATATTCAACGGTGAGAAGCAGTGACGTGCCACAAATCGGATTTTTAGATGAACATTCAAGGCTTAATGTATCGTTTTCTAGAGCAAAGAGGTTGTTACTCATTGTGGGAGATTTTGATTTCTTAAATAACAGTAAAATCCCTGAAAACATGTTCCCGGAAATAATAAAATACATCCAGTCCAATCAATCTTGTTGCCAAATTGTTCAGCATAGGAGTGCTAAGATATGAATTATTGTATAGAGGCTATTAGTAGGTATATCCCCCCAAAAAATGTTGGTTATCGCTTTATAAAAAGGGCTACTGTTTTTATTCCATACCAAGAGGTAGGTCTTAGCATCCTTGAGAGAAAAACGGTACATATTTCCTTTGTATATGAAACGGTACTTAAGCTCTTGGCCCAGGGAGTTAATGATATTGATCAAACGTCTTTGTTTTTGGGGCTTGATATTGATATTTACAAAGAAATTATTGCTCAAATGGCGATAGAAGACCTGTTAACTGTATCAGAAATGTCAATAACATTGGCCCCGAAGGGAAGACAAGCATTACAAGATCTAATAAAAATAGTTATTGCAAAAAGCCAAATCAATAGGATTTTCACAAATTTAATAACTGGCGAAATTGAAACAGAAGAAAACAATTGTTTCTGTGATCGTCCTAAACCTAACTGTATGTGCCTAGATCAATGCGCAAAAGTAAATATTCAATTTTTCAGAGACCATTTCGCAGTGATTGAAGATATTTATAGTAAGAATAAAGTGGATGCGATTATTTTTGAAAATCGAAATGAAAAGCAAGATGCTCTTTATCGAATCTTGGATATCGTATATCAGGAAACAAAGTATCTTGCCACTAATTGTTTTGTATATGTTAATGATGATGACTCTTTGTTGTTCTCTTTTGAGAATGATAAAAACTCTCTTTACGCTGCAACTGCTATTTCACAAGTATCAAATAATGTTGTTAGCGCAATGAATCTTTTCAAATCGAGTTTTGAGATGTCTAATCCTCAAACGGAATTATGCCATTCTTCAGAAAAAGAACAAGCCTTGTCACAATTAATAGGGCTACTCGACCAAAGATCAAAAACCATTATTTCGACGGAAGAAATTGAAGCTCATTATTACACTGATCGTTATATTCTTGATGGTGAAATTAGGGATTTACTATTGAATTGTATGGACTATAAACCTAAAAATATTATCATTTATTCTGCCTACATAAAGGATTTTTTACAGGATAATTATTTAATTGACATACTGTTATCATTAAATCGGTCCGCCATTATTTCATTTGTCTATAATAGTACAGAGTATAATGTTCAAAAATCAGTCAATTGGATATTGGACCATGTCTCAGAAAAAGATAAAAAGAGGTTCTCTTTTCATTCGCTACCAGTTGAAAATAGCATTGATAATACCATTATTATTTGTAACCCTGGGTTTGTCATTAATGTTAATTACGAAGAAGTAAAGGATAATAAACAGCATTCATTGCTCAAAGAGATTGCAGATGTTTCTTTTGACATACAAAAAATTAATGAATCCATTAAGATGTTATCTTATGTTTTAGGAGATTTTAAATTTTAGTGGATTATATTTAAATTCCCATTATCCATAAAATAATTACTTCAAAATTGTACCACGATTAGCCAACTACTGAATGGAAGGACAAAAACAAATTTGTCGTGGTAACACGGTGGTAACAGACTAACAAAAAACAGTCAAAACCATAAGGTATATGTTAATAAACAACCATCCTTCAAACTCAGTCATATCAATACTTATAGGGATTTCTTATTTTAAACTAACATCCCTTAAAAAACTATTCATGCAATTCAAAATCGTGCGGGAAACCATGAGGGTTCGAGTCCCTCCTTCGGCACCATAAATTCTTAAATATAAGCGGTTTTAACGCACTGGAGTCAGTGGCGTTAAAACCGCTTTTGCGTTTAATCGTGTGTGTCTCGTCAGACACTCATAGTTTCAGG
>LADL02000151.1_pt1 | contig 15832 bp, 15 predicted proteins | sample 619721 | NCBI WGS metagenome assembly LADL02 (sample SAMN03397408, study PRJNA257561) | rock porewater metagenome | biome: terrestrial; feature: Opalinus Clay rock; material: porewater; isolation source: Opalinus Clay rock porewater BRC-3 borehole | place: Switzerland: Mt Terri URL, St-Ursanne ...
GAAAATTATTTTTCTGCATCTAAAATGGAAATATTGGAAAAGGTATCAAACCAAAAACAGGAAAAGTTTAACATCTTTTCAAGAAAAAGAATTGCGTGGGCTGCAGCGGCAACCATTGCCATAATTTTTGCAGTTTCGGTTTTTAAGCCGAATGCGCTTCCATCATTTAACAATGTTCCTGCTATTGTTTCAGATACCATCAATTACTTACAAAACAACAATTTAGCGCAAGGAGAATTTAAGGAAGACGATATTTTAATAACCTCTCTTTTTGTACCAGATAATGAAATTGATGAGTTTGTTAACAATTATGTGTTAGAAGAATTGGTTTATGAAGATGTGCTGGCCAATTAGATTAAGTTTTTTCAAAATTTCAAACTATTTTGAAAAGCTTAGGTCTAAACAATAGAACGTTCACAAAATATATAAATAATAACTTAAAAATTAAAAAGATGAAATCACTAAAAATAATCGCATTGGCAGTATTTGTGTTGCTGGTTGGAATTTCAAGCGCAGAGGCACAACAAAACCAAAACAGAGGCAAAAATGTAAATAAAGCCGCTGTAGAAACAATGACATCAGAACAAAAACAATTGATTCAGGAGCAAAGAGACCGAATTAAAGAAAAAAGAGAATTATTCAGAGCAAGTCTTACCGAAGCCCAATTGGCAATTTTCGATAACGATGACCTTACCAGACAGGAGCGTCACGATGCTTTAATGAAATCTTTGACTGAAACACAAAAAGCGTTAATGCAAGAACACAGACTAAGTGTTCAAGAAAGCAAACAAGCGTTTAGAAATACGATGACCGTTGAACAACGCCAGCAAATACGCACCAGAATGCAAATGAATAAAGAAACACAAGGCGGCAGTGAATTAAGAGAAACTGTTAGAGAGCAAAGAAGACAGCGGATGAATAATAACCGTGGCAACTAATAAATAATTGTTTAAGCTATAAGTGGTTGGGGAAACTCAACCACTTTTTAATTTGTTTAGAAATGAAAAAATACATCACTTTACTAATGTTGCTATCGGTTACGGTTTTTACTTATTCACAACAACTTACCAAAGAAAAAGAAATAAACGATATAATAGATGAGATTTTCTTAGAAGATGATGTTATAAATGAATTGTCAGCGTCACTTAAAAATTATCAATTTTTATACATTTCAACAACTTATAATAGTGACACCTATTTTTCAGGGCGTGACATAGGTGTTGATCAATACAATATAACCCCTCAGATTACTTTTGCTAACTCCAACGGAATATTTGCCAGCTTGTCTGGGATTTATTACAGTGAATTTGTCCCTAAATGGGATGTAACCACTGCAACCGTTGGTTTTGGCAGAAATATTGGAAAAGATAAACTTTTTAAATATTCCATATCTTATTCAAAGTATTTTTATTCCAACGATATTGATAATATTTACACAAATACCATAAACTTGGGATTGGGAGTTCGAAATAAAAAGAGAACATTGGGCACACAATTATCAGGATCTTACTTATTTGGCGAGGAACAATCATTTGAAATAGCGTCCCGAAGTTTTGTAAATTTTAATTTGCTGAAAACAAATAAAACAAGCTTAAATTTTAAACCTCAATTAAATATCATTGCAGGAAAACAAACCATTGAACTGGCGAGAATTGTCAATCAAAACGGACAGTTAACAACGCAGTATACAGAAAATGATGTGTTTGATTTGATCAATACCCAAATAAACCTGCCATTGCTCTACAGCACCAATTCATTTGATTTTGAAGCGGGTTACAACATCAATTTCCCCAATGCCATTGGTGATGAATCCAATCTTAAAAATACCGGATTTTTTAGTTTTTCTATAGGCTATTTAATTGATTTATAGAAAATTACTGTTTTAAATAGCTTTTAATAATTCTAAAACTTCTCAAAAACACCCAATCCAAACAAGGCAAAATCATATTTTACGGGATCAGTTTTGTCCATTTTTCGTAAGTTTTTGTCCAATTCAGCCAATGCTTTGGCGTCATTTTGTTTTCTGGTTAATAAACCAAGTTTTCTGGCTACATTCCCGGAATGAACGTCGAGCGGACAAGAGAGTTGGGTAGGCGAGAGGCTTTTCCAAATCCCGAAATCCACCCCTGTTTTATCATTTCTTACCATCCACCTTAAAAACATATTAATGCGTTTCGCGGCCGAATTATTTAAAGGATCGGAAATGTGTTTTTTTGTTCTTTCTACATGTGAAATTTCAAAAAATATTTTTTTGAACTCATGAATGGCACCTTGCGTGGAATTGGAAGTTGCGTGTTTTGAAAATACATTTTCTAAACCGACGTGATTTTTATAAATATGTTGCAATGCGGATATGAAATACTTAAAATCATCTACATTAAAAGTCCGGTGCACAAAATGTTCGATGTTGTCTAAATGATGCGTTTTATGGTTCAAAACAAAATCGTAAGGCGAATTCCCCAGAAAATCCATCATCGTTAAGGCATTTTTAATAATAGATTTTCGGTTCCCCCAAGCAATGGTGGCGGTTAAAAATGCAGAAATCTCAATATCTTCCTTCAATGAAAATTGATGCGGAATTTGAATGGGATCGCTGTCAATAAACTTTGCATTGTTGTATTGAATCACTTTTCCGTCTAAAAATTCTTTGAGCTCGGTTCTATTCAAGATGAATTATTTTTTCAAGTTATAATCACGGCAAATATACAGTTATTCTGTATCAAATTTTGAGCCGCACTGATGGCAAAATTTGACATTTTAAGCGTGATTGTTTGCTGAACAATTCGGACAGATTTCACAATCTATTTTAAATGTCAGGATTAAATAGAATATAGGAATGAAGTTTTTTAGCTATTTTTGATTTAAATTTTAAATTTATTATAAAGAAAATATTTTAAAATATGAGCAGATGGTTTAAAAATATAGGTCCTGGCACTTTAGTGGCTGCAGCATTCATTGGTCCAGGAACAGTAACACTTTGTACCTTGGCAGGCGTTAAATTTGGGTATCAATTGCTGTGGGCAATGACATTGTCCACTATTGCCACAGTTGTGTTACAAGAGATGGCAGCAAGAGTGGGGATTATAACGCAAAAAGGATTGGCGACAGTAATAAAAGAACAAATAACCTCACCAATATTTAAGAAATTTGCCATTACGTTAATTTTATCGGCTATTGTTATTGGTAACGCAGCATATGAAGCAGGAAATATCAGTGGTGCTTCTTTAGGCATTACAGCAATATTGGGAACACCTTCTTTTAACTTTTATCCTATCATAATTGGTATCGCAGCTTTTATATTGCTTTACATTGGAAACTATAAAATACTTGAGCGTAGTTTAATTGCTTTGGTCTTAATTATGAGTATTTCTTTCTTACTTACGGCCATAATTACAAAACCAAATTTGGAATTAATGATTAAAGGAATGTTTATTCCTTCTTTCCCAGACAATAGCCTGTTAACCATCATAGGTTTGATTGGGACAACAGTGGTTCCATATAACTTGTTTTTGCATGCCTCTTTAGTAAAAGAAAAATGGAAACAACAAAGTGATTTAAAATTTGCAAGAAAAGATGCGTTTATTTCTATTATTTTAGGCGGAATTGTATCTATGGCTATTATAATTGCAGCCACAGCAATTAATGGCCAAGAGGTTAATAATGCGGTAGATTTAGCGAAAGGCTTAGCGCCTTTGTATGGTGGGTTTGCTAAATATTTTTTAGGTATAGGTTTATTTGCTGCAGGAATAACATCAGCAATTACGGCACCTTTGGCTGCTGCTTATGTAGCAAATAGTTGTTTTGGCTGGAATGCAAATTTAAAAAGCAGTAGGTTTAGAATCGTATGGTCTTTTATATTGCTATTAGGTGTAGTATTTTCATCTTTACAATTTAATCCTATTGAAATTATAAAATTTGCGCAAGTTGCCAATGGTTTTCTGTTACCTATTATCGCGTTATTTTTATTGTGGGTTGTTAATAAAACGGCCGTTTTAGGTAATTACAAAAACAAATTAGGACAAAATATTATTTCAGGCATTATTATTTTGATTACTATAGTTTTGGGGTTTAAAAGTATTTTAAAGGTTTTTGACCTATCATAAAATGGGAAAAATTGATATTAATTGTGATGTAGGTGAAGGAATGAATAATGAGGATGTACTAATGCAATATATTCAATCGTGCAATATTGCATGCGGCAGCCATGCGGGTGATGAAAAACAGATGCAAAATATAGTCGAATTGGCTATAAAATATAAGGTAAAAATAGGAGCACACCCTTCTTATCCAGATAAAGAAAATTTTGGAAGAAAGAGAATGGTTATGGAGCCTGATGAATTAAAGAAATCTATTCAAAATCAAATTAATTTATTACTGAAAATAGTTAAAGAACAAGGCGCTACTTTGCATCACATAAAACCACATGGAGCGCTGTATAACGATTTAGCAAAAAGTGATGATTTATCTGTAGAATTTTTAAATACTATAATGCCTTATAAAAATATAATAAAGTTATATGTACCTTATAATTCTGCAATAGAAAAGAATGCGCTTAAAAAAGGATTTTCCATTATTTATGAAGCTTTTGCAGATAGAAATTATAATGATGATTTAAGTTTGGTTTCACGTCAAGAAAAAGATGCGCTTATCACGAATCCAAAATTAATTTTACAAAATGTCTTAGAAATGGTTAATACTCAAAAAGTAACTACTGTTTCGGGAATAAAAGTACCCATAAAAGCAGCTACTTTTTGTGTGCATTCCGATACAAAAAATGTGACAGAAATTTTACAGGTATTGAATCTAAATAATTTTTTATAGGTGAAGCTTTGGGAAATTATCAATTGACATATAAACCCTTTGGAGAATCGGCTATATTAATAGAATGGCCCCAAATAATTTCAAAGGAAATATTGAATGACATTCGGGTTTTTGTAGCTAAGATCGAATATAAAAACAATGAAAACATACTTGAATTAAATTTCATATACTGCTCACTATTAATTATTTACAATTCAAAAAATAATTGTTTTAATGAAATTAAAAATACTTTAATATCATTATATGACAATGAAATGATTGTTACTGTAAAATCAGAGAAAACTTTATGGCATATTCCTGTATGTTATGATGAAAAATTTGGAATAGACTTGATTTATTTATCTTCCGAAAAAAAAATAACTGTTGAAAAAATTATTTCGTTACACCGCAGTGTTGATTATACTGTTTACGGAATGGGTTTTTTACCGGGTTTTTTATATTTGGGCGGACTCTCGGATAAATTAAATTTTCCAAGAAGAAATTCCCCTCGTTTAATCGTGCCAAAAGGAGCGGTTGCTATTGGAGGGAACCATACCGGTATTTATCCGCAAAGTTCTCCTGGCGGTTGGCATATAATCGGAAATACACCAATCTCATTGTTTGACGTGAAAAAAGAAACACCCAGCGTAATTACACCGGGTGATGAAATTAGATTTAAAGAAATTTCAAAAGAGGAATATGAAGTAATTAGAATAGCACAGAAACAAGGCAGTTATGAACTTAAAAGAGTAATCAATGATTAAAGTTCTGCATCCGGGATTTTACACATCTATTCAGGATATGGGAAGATTTGGGTATAGAAACTTTGGGGTACCCACGAGTGGAATTATGGATTCAATCTCCGGAGGTTTTGCAAATGCATTATTAAACAATCATAAAAATGATGCTGTAATGGAAATAACTATGATTGGGCCGAAATTAGTTTTTATGGCGTCAACCTATTTTGTTATTACTGGAGCTGAAATGTCTGCTGAGCTCAATAAAAATCCAATTTTAAATTATAAACGATATCCTGTAAAAAATGGGGACATATTGACTTTTGGGAATCTAAAAAATGGAATACGATGTTATTTGGCTGTGAGTGGCGGATTTCAATCGGAAATAATTTTAAAGAGCAGGTCATTTTATGCGGGTATTACTTCACAAGGACTTTTAAAGAAAAATGATGTCATTTTTTTCAAGCATCAAGTAATTAATCAAACAAATGATCAGCAACCAAAGGGAACAATAAATACTAAAATACCATTTTATGACGCAATTATTATAGAAGTTTTTAAAGGATCTGAATTTGAATTATTTTCATCCGAAGAACAAAAAAAGTTACTTTCTGTAATATATACTGTTTCTAATGATAACAATAGAATGGGCTATAGAATGGAAGAGGAAGCAGTTAAACACACCAAATCTATAATAACAAGTCCTGTTTTACCTGGAACCGTTCAATTGTTGCCATCAGGTAAATTAATCATCTTGATGAAAGATGCACAAACTACCGGCGGTTATCCCAGAGTTTTTCAGCTTAATGAAAAATCAATCGCAATTTTAGCACAGAAAAGAATGGGAGATAAGATCAAATTAAAATTAATTACAGGTCTATAGACAATCTTAATAATATTTAATCTTTGAAATCTCCATAAAAAAATAAAGCATTGCCATAGTTCTAATTTCTTTTTATTTTGAGAAAAAAAGAACTTTTATTAGGGAAATTTTATGGTTTATTATGGTTAATGAAATAAGTTAAATCAATGCTATTGAATGTTCTATGTACAAAACCATCAAAAATATCTAAATCACGCTCATTATGGTTCAAAACAAAATCGTGAGGAGAATTTTACAACAAATCCATCATCGTTATGGCATTTTTAATGATAGATTTTCGGTTCCCCCAAGCAATGGTGGCGGTTAAAAATGCAGAAATCTAAATAACTTCCTTCTATGAAAATTGATGCGGAATTTGAATGGTATCGCTGTCGATAAACTCTGCATTGTTGTATTGAATCACTTTTCCGTCCAAAAATTCTTTGAGCTCGGTTTTATTCAAGGTATATTATGTTTTCAATTTTTTTTATGATTTCTGAAGGATTTGTTTCAAAATCGAACCAATGAATGGTTTCATCTTTTTTGTTCCAGGTCACTTGCCGTTTTGCAAAACGTCGCGTATTTTTTTTAATTTCTTCAATGGCGAATTCCAAGGTGCATTTTCCGTCGAAATAATCAAATAATTCTCGGTAACCAACCGTTTGCAAGGCATTCAGTTCTTTGTGCGGATACAGTTTTTTGGCTTCTTCCGGCAAACCTTCTTGCAGCATGATATCAACTCTTTGGTTGATGCGGTGGTACATAATTTTCCTATCGGCGGTTAAACCAATTTTTATCGGAATAAAATTTCGCTTTGTTTTGTTCTTATTTTTGAAGGAAGAATAAGGCTTTCCGGTTCCAATGCAAATTTCCAATGCCCTGGTTAATCGTTGCGGATTTTCAATTTCTATGTCATTGTATGAATCAGGATCTAATTCTTTTAACTGATTTTGGAGGATTTCTATTTCACCATTTTCAATTTGCTTGTTGAGTTTCAGCCTAATTTCAGGAGCAATTTCAGGAAAATCATCAAAACCTTCAAGTACGGCGTTGGTATACAAACCGCTTCCGCCAACCATCACAACAATATTGTTTTTTAAAAATAATTCATCTAATTTTTTAAGTGCATCTTTTTCAAATTGCCCAACGCTATAATGATCCAAAATGGATTTATTTTGAATAAAGTGATGCGTAACAGCAGCCAATTCTTCAGCAGAAGGAACCGCAGTTCCAATGCTCATTTCTTTGAAAAACTGACGAGAATCACATGAAATAATTTCTGATTTAAAATGTTGCGCCAATTGAATGCTCAAGGCTGTTTTGCCAATGGCGGTGGCGCCAATTACTGTAATTAAATAGTTAGTCATCATTTAATTTTCCGCCGCATTTATGACAAAATTCGGCACCGTCTAAGTGGTTGTCGGCCATACAGTGCGGACAGGATTGCGTATTGGTATGAATTTTTAAATCCTGTCTTGTCATCGCAGAAGTTACAATGCCTGTTGGCACCGCAATAATTCCGTATCCTAAAATCATAACAATACTCGCAATAAATTGGCCAAATGGCGTGCTGGGCGATAAATCGCCATAACCCACGGTTGTGAGCGTGACAATTGCCCAATACATACTAGTTGGAATACTTGTAAAGCCATTTTTGGGACCTTCAATCAAGTACATAATAGTGCCCAAAATAATCGTGAGCACTATAATGCTAAATACAAAAATTGCAATTTTATTTTTGCTTTCTTTTAAGGCGGAAATTAAATTAGCAGATGCGCCAATAAACATCGTCAATTTTAAGATTCTGAATATTCTGAGCAACCGCAATGCGCGAAGTACTACCAAAGCTTGGGCACCGCCAAAAATTAGTGATACATATTTTGGGATTGTCGCCAAAAAATCGATAATTCCGTAAAAACTGAAAATATATTTTGAGGGTTTGCTGATAACCACCAGTCGTGCAATATACTCCAGCGTAAAAATGATGGTGATTACCCATTCTGAGATATTTAAAAAATTGTGATATTTGGCATCAAAACTTTCGACACTTTCCAGCATTACAAGTACAATGCTGAATAGAATTGCAATAATTAGCGCAAGGTCAAAACTTTTTCCCGCAGCGGTATCCGATTCATAAATAATTTTATGAAGTTTGGATTTCCAATTTGTTTTTTGCGCTTGTTGTTTCAAAATAAATTTTTTATAAAAGTAATACTAAAATAAATTTATTTTCTTAATTAATGGCGGATTCCATTTTATTATCAATAGCAGCTATTTTTTTTTGAATTATCAGATACGTTTTTTGGGAGTTAATAATATGATTAAACAATGTTTTTAAAGCTTCATATTCCAAATTACTAAAAACGGGCTTGTCAATAATAATAGAACTGTTTAATATAACTTTATTTCCGTCATTATTTTTCATAATCAATTTAAATTGCGCATTGTTTTTTGACAGTGCATAAGCTTTTGATTCAGGAAATGATTTTATGGCATAATTTGGAGGTAATTCTAATGAAAAATCAACATTATATTTTTTAGGATAACCGAAATCAATTGGATACATCCTGTTTTCTTGTTTAAAAGGGTTTTGTTTAAATTGTTCATCAAAAAAATGATTTAAATAATGTGTGGTGGCATTGTCATCATTTTTAATTAAAACATTGATTATTTCAACCAAAGGTTTTTCAATATCATCCTGATTTTCAATTTTATAATCAATCACTTCCAAATTGTTAAAATTGCTTTCAAATTCAGAAATAATAGCATCATTGTTTTTATTTAGTATCAATTCTCTTCTGAATAAAGCGTGATACCCAAAACTTTCTTTTTTATATTTTCCGTTAATTGTTCCATCATCATTCAGTTTTAAACTCACTGAAAGATCTGTTTTTGAATCGTTTACAGGAACAATATCTATCCAATAACTTTCATTTTCAAAATCCATCGCTCTGCCAAATCCGTTAAGGCATTTATATGGCAATAAACCAAAAGGAGCAAGTTTATTGGTGGCATCGAGCAGATATGTTTTGTTTTCAATAGTTACTTTGGCAATTATATAGTTAAAATCAGAAATTATCGGATGCAGTTTGGTGGGAAAACCATTTTCACGTGTAGAAATTAAAATAAGTTCAGCGTTCAAACCGGCAGTTTTAAGCGCGTTTATTAATGAAATGTTAATTTCGCCAACATTACCAACCTTATTTTCAAATGCTTCTTTTAGCTTAACATTTCCAAATATTCCAAACTTTGTATTCCAAGTAAAGTGATTTTGAATAAAAGTGTAAACAGCTTTCGCTTTTTCTAAATCAGAATTTAATAATTTTATTTCAGGGGGCAATTTATCTGAAAATAATTTGGTTTTTTTAAATTGCCCTCCAATATCTTTATCGGTTTTAAACTCTCTGTCAACGGCCTCCCAAGTTGTGGTGTATTTTTCTTTGGTGCCATCAAACCATAAAAATTCTGACAATTCAAATTTAATTTTTGAAATAAAATTTTCCTTGTCAGTCATATATTCTTCAACTTCAAAAGCAGGAATATTATTCATAGCATATGTTATTTCTTCGCAATTGGCACTTCCTGCGTTACCAGGAATGCTGAAACAATCATTTTTTATTGTTGAAGAATTTGTTTTCAATTTTAAATAACCAATCAGTATTCTGTTATAGAAATAATTTCCTGGTATAGATGCTTTATATTGACTGTATAATTTTGGGATGTCCGATTGGAATTCCCAGCCTGTCAGGTTAAATTTGAATGGCGTTTCTAAAGTATATTCAACTTCAATAATGCTGCCTTCTTTTAAATTAGGCATCGTAAATTTTACTTCTTTCCAATTCTCGTTTACTTTCTCTTCAAATATTTCCGATTTTGACAAAAAAGTTTTATTTAAATGATTATGAGTAATTGCCTTAATTTCATCTACACTTTCAAAACCTGTTTTATTGTTATAAAGTCGAATTGAGAAAGAGGCATGTTTATAACCTTCTCTATTAAAAATTTTAATTTTTTTATAATGTTTTGTGCTAATTATAACCTTATCGTTTTTAATCTTAAAAACAGTATAGCCAGATTCATATAAAACTAACGCATTTGCTACAGTATCAAGATTGTATATTTTAAGATTTAATTCTTCATTTTTGAGTTCTCCAAATCTATATTCAGTATTTTTCTGAGAAAAAGAATTAATAGTAATAAATGATAATAAAAGGATTGCAATTTTTTTCATAGCGGATTGTATTTTAATAGGATTTGTTTTTCAAAAGCGGATAAGTTTTTCGACGTTATTTTTTTGAAGGTATTGTTTGATAATAACTCTGTTTTGAATAGAATTTTCCATAGGTGAAATCATACATCTCAGAATTTCAATATTATTTAGCTGATAACCTAAATTGGTGAAGCAAAAGCCTTTAAGCTGGTTGTTCTCAATTAGCACAACCGATTTCTCTCCCAAATTCCTTCCTTTGTCAACCACCACCATATTGGCGTTACTGAAGGAAATTTGAGCAAAATTATTTTTGATTGATGGATTATATTTTGGCTGATTTATTTTTAATTCTTCGGCATACTTCAATTCTGCTATCAATTGGTTTCCTGTTTCTTCATAACTAACGGAAACAACATCGGTTTGCAGAAGCATGGCTCTTTTCGAGGTTCTTAAAAACAGCTGATTTACCGCTTTTTTTATGCTTTTTCCTTTCCCGATATAAAGAATGTTGGTGCTGCTGTGAATATAAAAAACGCCTGTTTTTGAAGGCAATTCTTCAATCATGGAAAGCAGTTTAGGGGCCATGGATCTGCTATTTTCTTTAACTGCAGCCTCTTTTAGGATTTCTTTGTAAGAATCTTTGTTCAGCAAAAGTTTAAAAAGCATCACCGTTGCAAGTGCATCTCCATCGGCTCTGTGACGGCCGGATAACGGAATTCCAAGTGTTTTGCATAAATTCCCTAACTTATAGGAATTTAAATCGGGAATTAATTTTTGGCTTAATTCAACCGTGCACAATGTTTTACGCTCGAATTCAAACCCCAATCGTCTAAACTCGGTAGTTAAAATTCTGTTGTCAAAACTCGCATTGTGGGCCACTAAAACGCAATCCTCAGTAATTTCAACAATGCGTTTTGCAATCTCGTAAAATTTAGGCGCATTTTTTAGCATTCCAGAATTGATGCCGGTTAAGTTGACTACAAAAGGCTGAATTTCCCTTTCAGGATTTACCAAACTTATAAATTGGTCAACTATTTCATGTCCGTCAAATTTATAAATGGCGATTTCCGTAATGCCTTCTTCATTATATTTACCGCCTGTGGTTTCTATGTCGAGTATTGCGTACATTAATTATAATTTCGTGATCCAAAAATAGCGCTTCCAACCCTAATCATAGTGCTTCCTTCTTCAATGGCAATTTTGTAGTCGCCGCTCATTCCCATGGATAAAATGGTAGAGTTTACATTAAACGATTGATATTTTTGAAGAGAATCAAAAAAGGTTTTTAAGGACTTAAATTCAGACCTGATTATCTCAATATCATCTGTAAAACTGGCCATTCCCATCAATCCTGTAATGTTTATATTTTTCAGGTTTTTTAATTCTTCTGATTTTAGCAGTTGTTCGGCTTCAGTAAAAGACAATCCGAATTTTGTTTCTTCACTGGCTATTTTAAGTTCCAGCAAGCAATTGATAATCCGATTGTGTTTTAATGCCTGTTTGTTTATCTCTTGAAGCGTTTTAAAACTGTCTGCCCCGTGAATTAAATGCACAAAATGCGCCATATATTTCACTTTGTTGCTTTGTAAATGGCCAATCATATGCCATTCAATATCTTTAGGCAAGATATCAAATTTTTCAGCCATTTCCTGAATTTTATTTTCACCAAAAGCCCTTTGACCAGCCTGATAGGCTTCCAAAATGGAAGTGACAGGCTGGGTTTTAGAGACCGCGATTAGCGTAACATTTTCAGGTATTATTTTTGAAATGCTATTTAAATTATTTTGTATGCTCACTAATTAATTTAATTTATTGATTACCAGTCCCGAACGTAATTTTGGTTCAAACCAGGTCACTTTTGGCGGCATAATGTTGCCGGTATCGGCGATATTCATCAACTGATTCATACTTACAGGAAATAATGCAAAAGCCACGGCCATTTCACCGCTGTCAACACGTTTGCTTAATTCCGATAAACCTCTAATGCCTCCAACAAAATCAATTCGGGTATCAGTTCTTAAATTGATGATATTAAGAATTGGTTCCAATACATATTTTGATAAAACACTCACATCCAAGCTGTCAATTGGATTATCATCGTTATAAGTAGGTTTTTTCGCAGTTAAACCATACCATTTTCCGTCTAAATACATAGAAAAATCATGGAGTTTTTCAGGTTTTACGATGGAACCGCTAATTTGCGTAATACCAAAATTTTCATCGATTTTAGCTAAAAATTCTGCAGTGTTTAATCCATTTAAATCTTTCACAACACGATTGTAATCAATGATTTGCAATTGATTATCCGGAAAATGAACCGCCATAAAATAATTATAAGATTCATCACCGGTATGATTTGGATTTTGAGCACTAAATTCGGCGCTCATTCCAGCCGCTGCAGCAGTTCTATGATGTCCGTCGGCCACATAAGTGCAAGGAACTTTTTCTTTAAAAAGTTTTTCCAACGTTTTATTGGTTTCAGCATCTTTAATAACCCAAAAATGGTGTCCAAAACCGTCTTCAGCAGTAAAATCGTATTCAGGATTTTTACTTGTTACGATATCATTAACAATAGCATCAATTTCAGGAACAGCGCGATAGGTAAAAAATACAGGCTCAATATTGGCTTTCAAATATCTTGTAAGCACTTTTCGGTCTTCTTCTTTATCGGGACGTGTTAATTCGTGTTTTTTAATTTTTCCATTGATGTAATCTTCACAAGCGGCTTCACCAACAATGCCATATTGCGTTTTTCCATTCATGGTTTGAGCATAAATATAATAATGCGCTTCAGTATCTTGGACTAAAAAGCCTTTTTCCTGAAAAGCTTCAAAATTATCTTTGGCTCTTGTGTACACTTTTTCATCGTGAGGATCTGTGCCTTTGTTGAATTCAATTTCAGCACGTGTAATATGCAATAAAGATGCTTTTTTACCAACGACCATGTTGGTGGCTTCTTCAGAATTCATAACATCATAAGGTAAACAAGCTACTTCTTCAACCATATTTTTAGGTGGGCGAAGTCCTTTAAAGGGTTTTATAATTGCCATTCGTTATTTTTTAACATTAAAAAATTCAATAATTTGTGAAGCTAATTCCGATCCAATTCTATCCTGTGCTTCAGCAGTTGCTGCACCAATATGAGGGGTTAATGACAGATTAGGATTCATTAACAATTGAATTTCAGGGGTTGGTTCTTTTTCGAACACATCAAGTGCCGCACCAGCAATTTTTCCGCTTTCAATGGCTTTTACCAAAGCAACTTCGTCAAGGACGCCGCCGCGGGCCGCATTCACAATAAATGCTCCATTTTTCATCATCTCAAATTCTTTTGTTGAAATCACATATTCTTTTTGTGCAGGAACGTGGATTGAAATAAAATCAGCTTGTTTTAAAACGTCTTCTTTGCTGATGGTTTTTATGTTGAAAAACAATGTTTGATGGTCGAAAAATTCAAGTTCCAAGGTTTCGGTTTCAATAAATGGATCATAAGCAACCACTTTCATTCCCAATCCTAAAGCAACTTTTGCGGTAGCTTGTCCAATTCGGCCAAAACCAAGTACACCAAGTGTTTTTCCTTTTAATTCAATTCCTTTGGCATACGATTTTTTTAAATCGTTGAATTTGGAATCCCCAACCAACGGCATATTTCGATTTGATTCATGTAGAAAACGAACCAAGCCAAATAAATGCGCAAAAACAAGTTCAGCCACAGAATGTGATGATGCTGCTGGCGTATTTATCACGGTGATTCCTTTTTCACGGGCATATTCAACATCTATATTGTCCATTCCAACGCCGCCACGCCCAATAATTTTAAGGGTAGGGCAGTTGTCAATAATGTCTTTTCTAACTTTGGTGGCGCTTCTTACAAGCAACACAGAAACTTTATTTTTATTCAGATAATCTAACAGTTGTTCTTGGGCTACGGTGGTTAAATCCACTTCAAAACCTGCTTTTTCAAGTCCTACAATGCCGCTTTTGTCCAATCCGTCATTCGCTAATACCTTCATTTTTTTTCTATTTTATTGTTATGATAATTGTTTTTCAAGTTGTTTCATCGCATCAACCAAAACCTGCACACTTTCTATTGGCAAGGCGTTGTACATACTTGCGCGGTAACCGCCAACAGATCTGTGGCCTTTAAGTCCGCTAATTCCTGCTGCATTCCATAGTTTGTCAAAAGCTTCTTTGTTTGCTTCATCAGTAAGATTGAAAGTTGCGTTCATAAGGGAACGATCTTCTTTTTCTGAATATCCTTTAAAAAGCGGATTTCTGTCAATTTCTGCATATAACAATGCTGCTTTTGCTTCATTCAATTTTTCAATAGCAGGAATGCCTCCTAAATTTTTCAGCCATTCCAAAGTCAACATCGAAACATAAACTGCAAAAACAGAAGGCGTATTAAACATACTTTCCTTTGCGATGTGAACCTGATAATCTAATATTGAAGGGATTTTTCTTCCTGATTTGCCTAAAATTTCATCTTTTAAAACAATTAATGTGGTTCCCGCTGGTCCCATATTTTTTTGTGCACCAGCATAAATAATGTCAAACTGGCTAAAATCTAACTGACGAGAGAAAATATCGGAACTCATGTCACAAATTAGCGGGCTGTTTGTTTTTGGAAACGTTTTTAACTGCGTTCCGTAAATGGTATTGTTTGAAGTGCAATGAAAATAATCTACATCCGAAGGGATTTCGTAATTTTTTGGAACAAAGTTATAACCTTTGTCTTTTGATGAAGCAACTACTTCAACATTGCCCAAAACTTTTGCTTCTTTAATGGCATTTGAACTCCAAGTGCCCGTGTCTAAATAAGCTGCTTTTCCGTCAACTTTTAAAAGGTTGTAAGGAACCCTTAAAAATTCAAGACTTGCACCGCCTTGCAAAAATACAACAGAGTATCCGTCAGGCAGGTTTAATAATTCTTTCACTAAGTTGCAGGCGTTATCCATCACATCAACAAAATCTTTGCTTCTGTGTGAAACTTCAATTAAAGATAAATCAAGACCGTTGAAATTTAATAAAGCATCTGATGCTTTTTTAATAACTTCTTGCGGTAAAATTGATGGACCTGCACTAAAATTATGTTTTTTCATTTGGCGTAAAATATAAAATTTATGTACGCAAATTTCGTGAAAAAAGACGGAGCAAACCTTATAAAAATGGAAAAATGTGTTAGATATTTAACAAAAATTGGAAAGTGTCAATGCCATCGGC
>LADL02000522.1_pt1 | contig 15827 bp, 14 predicted proteins | sample 619721 | NCBI WGS metagenome assembly LADL02 (sample SAMN03397408, study PRJNA257561) | rock porewater metagenome | biome: terrestrial; feature: Opalinus Clay rock; material: porewater; isolation source: Opalinus Clay rock porewater BRC-3 borehole | place: Switzerland: Mt Terri URL, St-Ursanne ...
AATTTTTACGGAGAGGGTTTGCAATTAGTTGATTTGGGCGATAAAAATACCCGTTTTTATCCCTTAAAAATCAATTTTAGCTTTTAAAATCTCCAAAATAGTAGTTTTATTTGATAAAATTTAAGAGTATTTTAACTTTTTTATTTAAGGCTAAAGCCTTGTAAAATAAGAGAAAAATAACTTTCATAATCCCTTTTTTCTAAAATAATTTAGAAAAATGCGGGATTTTTTTGTCTTTATGTTAGATTTATTATATATTTGATGTTCTTACTAATCATTTAATTCTTATTTAACATGAAAAAATTAAAATTAATTTTCGGATTGCTTATGGTTGCTGCTTTCGTAGCGATTACTGTATTAAGCTATACTTCATCTAACAATCAAGCTATTTTTAAAGGTGACATTGTAATCCCAAGACAAGGATAACAATTTAACATTAGAGACTTTTATTTATCTTTAAATTAGATAAACCACAATAAAATATTTTATTGTGGTTTTTGTGTTGTAGTAAAGTTGCATATTCAATTTTATTAAATTATATTTGATTCTTATAACCCCAACTTATAATGAAAGGCAATAAAAAAACATCCTTGTTACTTGGCACTTTAATGGTGATACTCATCATTATTACCCCTTATTTATTATATTTTTACCAAAATATTCCTGATAAGTTGGAAAACTGGGAGACATTTTTTGGAACAATAAAAGGAGGTTATTATGGCACTGCCCAAATTTATATTTACACTTTATTTTCTAAATTTGTTCCACTTTTATTATTGTTTATTTGGTTTATTACTAATAAAACCTGGTGGGTTCACGCACTTATTATACCCATTACAGTTTATTTATTCCAGTTAATTGCTGTCATTAATGATAGTGAATTATATGTTGATGAGGTTGAATTTATTTACACCGTTCCTTTTTTGGTGGTTATTTTTGTTATTCTTTATTTTATTAGAAGCAAAATATCCATTTATATACAAGCAGTAGATTTAAAAAAGGAAATGGACGAGAATATGAGAACACCCAAAAAATTTGGATAAAAACCCCAACCCATAAACCCCAAAATAACCCCGAAAATTTTAATGGTTAATTAATCGTTATTTGTTACCCTCTGCAAATATTGGCGTTTTAAAATTGGGATTCATGGAAAAAGACATAGATTATCTTGCTTTTCAATTAGCGCAGAGCGAAAAAAAGATTGCTGCATTAGATGAAAAAATAGCCTTTTTAAATAAATTATTGGTACTGGTAAGTGTGGTGATGTTATTTATTTATATCTACAAATAATTTCCCATCCTTAAATGATTGTCACTTATCGTATCGTATTGAAAAAGTAATATCTTAGAGAAAACCAAACAAGAATAAAGCCTTAATCAAAATTAGAAAGGCTTTTTTACTTCCTTTTCACTTCAAATCATCAAAATTTAGTTAAGTTTACAAATTGAATACAGATGTCGAACATCTTCCTATTTGTTAAAGTCAGTAATAAAAGATTACTTTCCAAAGATTTTAAAAAATTAAAGAACAATAATTTAGCTTTTTTAATATGACTTCTAAAAAGACACATTATTTTAAATTTGCAACAATCGTTGGTATATTGATAATTGTTTTAAGCACCCGAGCTTACTGTTCATCGAGAGAAATTGACAGAATACTTGAAAGAAATAAAGCTATTGTCAAAAGCACTCCAATTAAAAATATGGTTTCCTTAGAGGAAAGCATTGTGAGCTTTGGAATGAAATTATTAGGCACACCTTATATAACAGCAGGAAGCGGCAAGAATGGATTTGACTGTTCAGGATTTGTTTACTATGTTTTTAAACACTTTGAAATTCAAGTTCCGCGAAGTTCATCGCAATTTAAGAATTTTGGGAAAGAAATTGCTATTGACAGTGTAAGAAAGGGTGATATTCTGGTGTTTTTGAGTCCTAGCCGAAATGTGATTGGCCATGTGGGTATTGTTACAAATCCGAAGGGAAATGAAAGCGATTTTATCCACGCATCTTCTGGTAGTGAAATGAAGGTGATTGTTACTAGTTTGAAAAAAGAGAGCTACAGGCGCAGATTTGTAAAAGCGGTACGTGTTTTATGAATAATAGGATGCAAAAGATTTTAACTTCCTTTCATAATTACCGCACAATTTAGAAATTCAGTCCAAACCTTAATTAATTAAGCAGTTAATTGACTTATTTAAATATTATTATGTGATTTGCAGGAAAATTGTGGTCCTAAAAGTTAATTATTTTTCTGATGTTTAAAGAAAAATTGTGACAATGGAATAAATAGCAAACCAGCAACAACAAAAATATAAAAGGCATACTTTAAACTAGATGCGTGCGCTACATAGCCTATCAGTGGCGGACCAATTAGCATTCCAACCGTAGCATAGGTTGATATAATTGAAATCGCCATTCCAGGTGAATATTTTTTTGATGTCCCCGCAAGCATAAATGTCATTGGAAAAATAGCGGCTGTTCCAAGACCTACCAGGCAAAAACCTATCAATGCCGGATAGAAATAAGGGAATATTACTGCCAATAAAATGCCAATCGCAATTAATAGGGAACTAAAAATATATGTTTTTTCCAAACCTATTACATCCATTAACCTATCAGAATAAAACCTGGAAAATGCCATAGCAGCCATAAATAATAAGTATCCATAGGTAAAAATAGGTTCATTTATCACTTCTTTAAAATAAACACCGCTCCAGTCGAACATTCCTCCTTCACAAATTGCAGCAAAAAAGACCAGTAATCCTAAATAGAAAATAAAAGGATCGGGCTTTCCAAAAATTAATTTATTGCCAAAAGTTGATTTATCATTCTTAATTGTATAGGAGAATACCAACAAGGAAATGATTGCTATAAATACCGCGATTATAGCTAAATGTATATGTAAAGGCACCTTGTATTTTACCATAATGGTCGAAAAAACAACGCCTAACAATCCGCCAGTACTCCAAAGACCATGAAAAGAGCCCACAATTTTTTTTGTATATTTTTTTTGAATGGTAATGGATTGCGTATTCATTGAAATATATAAAATACGCGAACTAAAAGAATACAAACTAAGCGCCGCAACCAACAAAAATGGGGTATCGGCAAAACCAATAAACGCCAGGGCCAATGTTAAAAACATCATCGCCACAATCAACGGTAAACGACTGTCAAATTTTGAAACAAGCCAGCCTGAAATTGGCAATCCAATAAGTGAACTAATTGGCATTGACAATAAAACGGTGCCTAGTTCTGCTTCATTGAAATTGAAAAAATCTTTTATGGTTGGAATTCGAGAGGCCCAAGTGGCAAAACATAAACCCGATAAAAAGAAATAGGTACTTAAGGCAGCGCGTTGCTTTTTTTTTAATGGCATTTTAAAATAAATCTTCAGCAAAAATAACAAAAGTAAACGCTATGAAACTTTTAATTTAAGTTTATTAATTCACTATTTAAATGTTGGCCATTTTTTTACAGTTGCAGCCTGATTTTTTATTGGTTTTGGTGTTCGTGAATATTTAATAGTTTTTTTGCAGTTTGCGAAAATTAAAAAGTATGTAAACTAATCAGTTTACATACTTTTTAAGAAAATGTCGACACTTTTATTTTTCTTCAATTATTTAGTTATAGGTAATAATCGCTTTTGTTTGTCCACATGGTATTGAACCAGCCAACATTTTCAATCGTTTTTTATAACCATTGCAAGCAACTGCAAATTTAGCGATTGTCAACTAATATCAAGAATTTCAATGTGTGAATTACATAATTTTTAATATAAATCGTGTAACAAATTATTAAATATAAGGCTTTATTTTGCAAGGTATTAAGAAGTTTTAAACTGAAATTTATTGAAAATAAAATCAGAATTCAACATCAACTGTCCAATTCAGTTTACAACATTTTGAAAACGTTATTTAGATCAATCGGCTTTATAGTGAGTCGGAACTTTAGGGCAGAAATCAATTTAAAGAAATAATTTATGAAAATCTACGTAAAAAACATGGCTTGTGAAAGTTGCAAAATACTTGTTAAAGAAATTTTGGACGAACTTGGAATATCACCAGTCAAAGTTGAATTAGGGGAAATTGAGACTAAGGAAGATGTTTCTGATGATAAAAAAAAGAAACTGAATAGCGAAATCAAAAAAGCAGGGATGGAATTGTTAGAAAAAAAACAAGGTGTGCTAATTGAGAAAATTAGAAAATTCATGATTGATTATGTTTCCAATTCAGATGAAAAGCCAAATATTAAGTTTTCTGTTTTGTTAAGTAAGGAATTGGGCCATAGTTATACGTACTTATCCAATTTCTTTTCAGAAGTTGAAACCACTACCATCGAACAGTATATTATTGCATTAAAAGTTGAACGGATAAAGGAGTTAATTATTTTTGAAGAATATACTTTTTCGGAAATTGCATATATGTTAAATTACAGCAGCGTTGGACACTTATCAGCGCAGTTTAAAAAAATAACTGGGGTAACGCCAACGCATTTTAAAGTATTGAAAGAAAAAAGAAGAATAACCATTCAAAATATTTAGCGAGCACAATTTTTTGCAGTTCCACACCAGGCTCAAGGAATCCTCATCTGCAATTCTTTTCACGCTGACTGAATTTTTAGTGTATTGGGCAGACGTTTTCTGTGATTGCCCATAACAACAAATAATACAACTTCTCATCCAACTCAAAAAATAAATTTTTTGTTTTGGCCATCACCAACTCATTAATTGAACTTTAGTACGCCTTCACTTCATTAATTGCATTTAGTTATTATTTAAAGAATATGTAAATCATGTAACATCTTCCTAAAATTGTATAAAGCATTTTATTTTATTTATAACAACTTTGTAAAATAATTATCAGTTCAATAATGAACAAGTAACAATTTAAATAGAAATTAAAATGACAGAAAATCAATTGAATGAGAAAATGGCCAAAGAACGTGGCATGTTAACAGGAATGTTTCGTGATCGTGCGAGCACAGAAAATGCATATAACACATTGTATGAAAGAGGATATACAAAAGACGACATCAATTTAATTATGTCCGACGATACACGCAAAAAATATTTTTCAGCTGATGTGAAAGAAACTGAATTAGGAACAAAAGCTGCTGAAGGTGCAGGTACAGGTTCTGCTATTGGTGGCACTGTTGGTGCAATTGTAGGTGTTATAGCGGCAATTGGAACAAGTGTCGCAATACCAGGGCTTGGAATTATTTTAGCCGGACCCGTTGTCGCAGGTTTAGCTGGAGCAGGTGCAGGTGGTATTACAGGCGGCGTAATTGGAGCACTTGTAGGTTCAGGTATTCCTGAAGAACGCGCTAAGTTATATGAATCCGGAATCAAAAACGGAAACATCGTTATGGGAGTTAATCCTCGTAATAGTGAAGATGCCAAATACTTTGTAGAGAACTGGCGTACAAATCAAGGCGAACAAATTCATTACTAGTATTTCTCTGGTAAATAAAAGCGGAATGACGATTAAAAATCATTCTGTTTTAAAACAAAACGAATAAATAAATAAATAAATAAATAATAATTAATCCGCTTTATAAGCTTCCTTTTTTGGGAGTTGGCGAAACTTAAAACAAAAATCTATTATGAGTACAGGTAAAAAAGTAGTATTAGGATCTTTGGCAGGACTTGCCATTGGCGCAATTGCAGGAATTTTAACCGCACCCGAAAAAGGTTCAACAACCCGCAAACAAATCAAGGAAAAAGGCAATGATTATATGAATAAACTAAAATCAAAGTCTGGTGAATTTTCTGATTCTCTTAAAGAAAAATTTGAAAGCACTAAAAATGATGCTGAAAACTTAGCAGATAAAGGAAAAGAAACCTACTATGACGCGAAAAAAGAGGTGAAAAATGCAGCCGCAAATTTTAAAAACGATATCACTCCAAATAAATATTAATCACGCAATATTGTAAATTTTTCATTCAAGAGTCAATATAATAATTAAAATAAAAAAAATGGAAAACAAAAAAACAAATTCAACAAATGCTTCTTCCAAATCATCTCAATTAATGGAACTATTTGAAGATGGATTGAAAGATATTTACTGGGCTGAAAAAGCGTTAACCACTGCAATCCCTAAGATGATTAAAAACGCCACATCCCAGAAATTGATTGATGCACTAAAAAACCATCTTGAAGAAACTGGAAACCAGGTTGTTAGGCTGGAACAAGTTTTTGAATCTATTGACAAAAAAGCCGTTGGCAAAAAATGCGTAGCAATGGATGGTTTAATTAAAGAGGCAGAAGAATTAATGGAAACATGCGAAGCAGGCCCAAAGTGTGATGCAGGAATTATTCATGCCGGACAAAAAGTGGAACATTATGAGATTGCTACTTACGGAACACTGCGTCAGTTTGCAGAAACATTAGGTTTATCAGAAGCAGCAGCATTACTTGAGGCTACACTCATTGAAGAAAAAGCTGCTGATGTAAAACTAACAGAAGTTGCCCTAACAATTAATGTTGAAGCAGCAGAAGTAGATGCAGACACAACAATTGCAAAAAAAAACTAAACGCAAATAATTTAGCTTAAAAAATCATGGGAAATATTCTTTATATCGTTGCAGTAGTTCTAATAATCATATGGGCAATAGGTTTTTTTGCCTTTAGCTTAGGAGCTATTATTCACGTACTGCTTGTAATAGCAGTAATTTCTTTCCTGGTAAAAATTATCTCCGGGAATAAAACAGTATCATAAAAGCAGATAACAATCAAACAATCCGCTTCATAAGCCTCCTTTTTGGGGAGGCTGGTGGGGCTTAAAAACAAAGATTGATTTTTTTTAGGGAAATCTACAGTCGCTATTAAGGAATTTTAATTGCAACGTATCATTTAGCGGGTTATATAAACAGCTTTGACCGGCCTAAAATGAAAAATACAGAAGCAGATTATCCCGATTTGAAAAAGAAACCGGTTTCTACTTCTTACGGACCCTGGGCGGATAACTTTTCTGCAGAACAACAAAAATATGGTCCCTTTACGCCAAACATAAATTACTATAAATAAAAGTATGATATGAATAAAACCAAGTAATATTCAAATCAGCGTGTTAACTTATTTATAATTTAGTTTTGAGACCGTATAAAAAATCGGCATAACCAATGATAAAAAGTAAGTTGTTTTTTTAGATTTCTCTTAGCTAATTATTAAAAATAAGTCAATTTTTTGCTGTCGATTTGCATCTTTAACATAAAAGTTAATAAAATCATTATTATTTAACGGACAATTTTGTCCATTATTAAATTGCATTTCCTATCTTTGCCAAAAGATTTAAACCAACCATGTTTTCAAAAGCTTGTGAATACGGAATAAGAGCGGCCATATATATTGCCAAAAAATCATTAACGGAACAAAAGGTAAGTTTAAAAGATGTGGCTCAGGCAATTAATTCTCCCGAGGCTTACACCTCGAAAATATTGCAGAAACTTGCGAAAAATGGCATCATTAATTCAGATAAAGGGCCGACAGGAGGTTTTTCAATGGACAAGGAAGAACTAAATAAAGTGAAATTAAGCACCATTGTATTTATCCTTGATGGCGACAATATTTACAAAGGTTGTGGTTTGGGTTTGGAAAAATGCAACGAAAAAATGCCTTGCCCAGTGCACAACCAATTTATAACCGTTAGAGAATCTCTTAAAATTATGCTCGAAACAACAACCATTATTTCCCTGGCATTGGGACTTAAAGACGGATTAACATTTTTGAAACGATAAAAAAAATTTGACTTAATAATGGATATATTTATCCAGTATAATACGTGCGTTAACCTATATAAATAATTATAAATTCATAAAAAACAACAACATGAAAATTCAAGAAAATCAAAATATTGGAGAATTGGTAGCATTAGACTACCGCACAGCATCTGTTTTTAAAAAATATAAAATAGATTTTTGTTGCAATGGTAACAGAACCATCTCTGATGCCTGCGAAAAAGGCAACATAGATTCTTCAAATATATTAAGTGATTTGGAAAGCGCCATGGAAAGTAAAGTTACGTCCACCGACTTCCAATCGTGGCCATTGGATTTATTGGCAGAATATATCGAAAAAAAACACCATCGGTATGTGGAGGATAAAACCTTGGAGCTTAAACCTTACTTAGATAAAATTTGTAAAGTTCACGGCGAACATCATCCCGAACTGTTCAAAATTAATGAAGAATTTTTAGAATGTGCAGGAGCCATGGCCGCCCATATGAAGAAAGAAGAATTGATCATTTTTCCCTTTATTAAAAAAATGGTGTCCTCAAAAAGTAACCATCAGGAAATCACCAAACCGGGTTTTGGATCTGTTCAAAATCCTATAAATATGATGATGGACGACCACGAAGCTGAGGGAGAACGGTTTGTAAGAATTTCCGAACTTAGCAATGATTATTCGCCGCCCGAAGATGCCTGCAATACCTATAGGGTTACTTTGGCATTGTTAAAAGAATTTGAAGATGACTTACATATGCATGTTCATTTAGAAAACAATATTCTGTTTCCGAAAGCAATTGAAATGGAAAAAGAATTAAATTAAAAAAAACAATTTGTTGCGAATCACCATAAATTTATAGAAATAAGAGAGCATCTCAAAAATATGCTTGAGAAAATAACATTATTGGGTTTGATAAATGATTTAGATGTTGATTTATTACCATTAAAAAGATAACTATTAATAACAAAAAGAAGTAAGTTTAGATGAAAAAAATATGGATTATTTTTTCGAGTGTTGTTGTTCTGTCATTTATTGTGCTCATATGGATTGGCACAGAAGTTTATCAAACACAGCCGCCAATCCCTGAAAAGGTTGTTGTAAAAGAAACGGGAGAAGTGCTTTATACCAAAGAAGCCATTCAAATAGGACAAAATGTTTGGGAATCAATTGGAGGAATGGAAGTTGGTTCTATTTGGGGACACGGCAGTTATGTGGCGCCCGACTGGACAGCAGACTGGATTCACAAAGAGGCGGTATTTATGCTTGAAGCATGGGCACAAAGAGATTTTCAAACAAATTATGACGCTTTGGATGTTGAAAAAAAGGCAGCCTTAAAAGCAAGATTGATTAATGACATCAAAACCAACACCTACAATAAATTGGATGGTACGATTGTGATTTCTGAAAGCAGGTTGGCCGCTATCCAAAGTAATATTAAGCATTACACCACTATTTTTTCAGAAGGAAAAGCAGAATATGCCATTCCAAGAGGCGCTTTGGTGGATCCAGATAAATTGCAAAAATTAAATGCATTTTTGTTTTGGACTTCTTGGGCAGCAAGCACCAACAGACCTAATGAAGAATATACCTATACCTCAAATTGGCCTCACGAACCATTAATTGATAACAACATTACAAAAAATTCCCTTATTTGGTCGGGATTGTCCATAGTGCTTTTGTTATTGTTTATAGGGATTCTTACTTTTTATTATTTGAGAAATCATGAAAAGGGAGAATTACTCACAAAACCAGATATTGATCCTTTAGAAAACATGAAGTTTACGCGATCGCAAAAAGCGGTTCTTAAATATTTCATCGTCATTTCCTTACTTATCGGTTTGCAGGTTATTTTAGGAATTTTAACCGTACACTATACCGTGGAAGGACAGGCGTTCTTTGGCTTTGAATTGTCACAATATTTGCCTTATTCCATTACAAGAACCTGGCATACACAACTGGCCATATTCTGGATTGCAGCCACCTGGCTTGCAACCGGATTGTTTTTAGCGCCCATGATTTCAGGAAAAGAAATGAAATATCAAGTTTTCGGCATCAATTTTCTATTTGTAGCGCTCATTATTATTGTATTTGGTTCCATGTTGGGAGAATGGCTTGGTGTGCATCAGTTTTTAAGCTTGACCGCCAATTTCTTTTTTGGCCATCAAGGATATGAATATATGGACTTAGGGCGTTTCTGGCAAATATTTCTGGGCATAGGGCTGGTGCTTTGGGTTATTATGGTGAGCAGACACGTTATTTATGGCATTCGTAAAAACGATTCTTCCAAACACTTGTTAATTATCTTATTGGTATCGGTGATGGCCATTGGAATGTTCTTTTTCTCGGGATTGATGTATGGCGAAAACAGCAGTTTACCCGTAATCAATTATTGGAGATGGTGGTTGGTGCATTTATGGGTTGAAGGTTTCTTTGAAGTATTTGCCACGGTTGTCATTGCTTTTATTTTCTCCAGATTGAAAATAATATCACCCAGTACGGCAGGAAGGGTATCAGTCGCTTCGGCAAGTATATTTTTGGCAGGAGGAATTATTGGTACTTTGCATCATTTGTACTATTCCGGCACACCTGTGCAAGCCATTGCTTTGGGTGCCACCTTTAGTGCATTGGAAGTTGTGCCCCTTACTTTAATGGGATTTGAAATTAGAGAAAATTGGAATTTGCTAAAAAGTAAGGCATGGATGCAAAAATACAAGTGGCCTATCTTTTTCTTTATTGCTGTCGCATTTTGGAATTTTATAGGTGCAGGTGTTTTCGGTTTTTTAATTAATCCGCCAATTGCTTTGTACTATATCCAAGGATTAAATACCACGGCAGTCCATGCACATACCGCACTATTTGGTGTTTATGGAATGTTAGGTATGGGATTCATATTGATATGTTTGCGATTTTATTCAGACAGAGATTGGGATAGCACCAAGTTAAAAAGAGCATTTTGGCTTTTAAATATTGGATTGGTGGCTATGGTTGCTTTCAGTTTGTTGCCTATCGGGATCATTCAAGCATATACATCTATCACCAAAGGATATTCCTTTGCAAGAGATTCCGATTTATTATATTCACCAATTGTGCAAACTTTAAAATGGCTGCGTATAATAGGCGATACTATATTTTCAGTGGGAATATTCTATTTCTGCTGGTTTACCATTAATGAAACGCTTTACAATTATAAAAGGAAAGCATAAATTTATACTTGGAGCAACTGCCCGAGAGGGTATTTGCTCCATTTTATTTCCTAGGCGATCACTATGGAAATCGCATTAGGAATCTCACCAGTTTCTTCATTTGACCATACGCTTCAAAATTTTGTCAATTTTAAAGGTTTTTCGTTTTTTTACAATTTAAATTACTCATTAGTTAAAATATTTTCTAATTAGCGCTCTAAATTCATCCATTAAAATTGGTTTTGAAATATAATCACTGCAACCGGCGTTAATTACTTTTTGCCTATCATAAGAAAGTGCGAAAGCCGTTTGTGCAATAATTACCACGTTTTTGTTTAATTGACGAATTTGGTCTGTCGCTTCATATCCATTTAAATAGGGCATTTGCAAATCCATTAAAATTAAATCAACATCGGTATTGTTTTTATAAATTTCAACCGCTTCGAGACCATTCCTAGCCATTAATATTTCTGAGCTAAATTCTTCGACCAATATAGACAGGTAAATTGATGATGCTTCATCGTCCTCGGCAATTAATATTTTCAGGCTTCCAACTTTCTTGCCTAATGTATCTGTATTCTCAGCTCTTTGATCATCGGTTTTTATTATCGGGCTTATATTGTATGGAATGGTGAAATAAAACTTAGTCTCTCCCGCTCTGCCTTCAGCTGAATTTTCAACTTCACTTTCCAGCCAAATTTTACCTCCAAGTAATTCAACATAAGCTTTGGTAATCGACAAACCCAATCCGGCGCCTTGGAGCGCCATCTTATCTGAAATATCTGCCTGTATAAATCGCTCAAATATGGCTTCTTGCTTTTCCTTTGGAATTCCAATGCCCGTATCTTTAACATAAAACTCCAGATATTCCCCTTTTCTTTCATAACCAAATATAATAAACCCTTTATTCGTGAATTTTATGGCATTCTTGATAAGATTGGTAAAAATAGCATAGATTTTTTCACAATCTGTATCTATCATTAAATCATCTTCAATTGAGGAATTTTTAACAAAAAACTGCAGCCCTTTTTTTTCAACTTCTGGCTTGAAAAAAGTATAGATATATTCAATTTGTTCTTTTATATTCGACGCTTTAATATCGGTTTGCACCACTCCAGCTTCTATTTTTGAAATATCTACAATATCGTTAATAATATTTAACAACCTGTCACCGCTTTTCTGAATGACGTTGATGAACTTTTCTTGCTTTTCACTTGAAATGTCGGGTTCTTTTAATAGTTCGGTGAAGCCCAAAATACTGTTCATTGGTGTTCTAATTTCATGTGACATATTGGCCAGGAAAGATGATTTTAATTTATCGCTTTGCTCAGCCTGCTCTTTCGCAATAATTAGGTCTTGTAACAGTTGTTTTCTCTCTGTTATATCTTCCTTAACCGCAAGATAATGGGTAATTTCACCATCTTTATCCAAAATAGGAGAGATTGACGCAAGTTCCCAAAAAAGTTCCCCATTTTTCTTTTTATTGTGAAATTCGCCACGCCATTCTGTACCTGAAGCTATATTTTCCCATAAAGTTTTGTATGCTACTTTTGGTTTTTCTCCAGAACTAAAGATCTTAGGATTCTTGCCAATCAATTCTGACAATTCATAACCAGTAACTTTCAGCGTTCTAGGGTTTACATACACGATGTTTCCTTGTGTATCCGTTATAATATTTGAAGCTGGGCTTTGCTCAACGGCTTCTTTAAACAGTCTTATTTGCTCTTCATTTTTTTTCTTTTCAGATATATCGTGTATGATTGAATATAAAAAGTCTTTATTATCAAAAACAACTTTACTGCTAAAAACCTCCACATCGATGATACTTCCGTCTGCTTTTCTGTGCTTAAACTCGAATTGGATTTTTTTTAAGGCTCTTGCCTTTTCAATTTCAATTTTAAGCTTTTCAGGTGGTAGTGCATTGATTTGAGAAAGATTCATTTGCTGCAATTTGGCAATCGACCACCCATAAAAATCAGCTGCTGCCAAATTGGCTTCAACAATATTTCCATTTTCAGGATTGATAATTAGCTTTACTGCCGAATGGTTTTGGAAAATATTTTTGAATTTTTCTTCACTTTCCTGCAGGGATTTCGCTGCTTGTTTTCGCGCGGTGATGTCATGCTGTGTCCCAAAAAGTCCTCTTATTTTGCCTTTTGAATCATATAAGCAAATATAATCCCCTTCAATCCACATTTGGGTGCCATCGGACCGACGCTCGGAAGTGTCAATATGTAAAGTTCCCTTATCAAATAAATCTTTTATTACCTTGCGTCCCTGTTTTATATCATGTGCAAAAAAATCATAAAGCGTGCGATTTATAAATTCATCCTCAGTCGTTAAATATTGCTCCAGCATGGCCTGATTCACTTTTGTAACACGTAATTGACCTAAAACCTCATCGAGGTTTTTTTCATTATCAATCGTGTTGTCCCAAATAATTGGCTCATCAGTCTCCATGAAAAAGAAACCGGTCAGGGATTGTTTAAAAAACAAGTTTAAGCGTTCCTCATTTTCTATCAACGATTGCTCATTCAGATACTTTTCTGTTACATCAGAAAAAACCATCACTACCCCGCTAATTTTACCTTCTTTATTTTTAATTGGGGCGGCGCTGTCTGAAATCTGATATTCTGTCCCATTTTTAGATATTAATACAGTATGGTTTGCCAAACCTATAATTTCTCCATTTTCCAATACTTTTTTTACCGGATTGATCACTGTTTCCCGGGTCTCCGCATTTACAATGTTAAATACCTCAGTTAATGGCTTACCTTCAGCATCAATCAAAGGCCAACCACATAGTTTTTCAGCAACAGGATTCATATTAACCACCAATCCTTCCAAATCCGTAGCTATTACGCCATCGCCAATGGAATTAAGTGTGATGGATAAATTCTCTTCACTCTGACGCAAAGATTCTTCTGCACGTTTTCGTTCTGAGATGTCCTGAAATGCACCTTGTACTTTTACTATTTTCCCATGATTATCCCTAACAGCCTCTCCAATTGTATTTACCCATAGCCTTTTTCCGCTTGCTGTAATAATCTGCATTTCTTCATCAAAGGGAATTCCTTTACCAACACAATTAGCAAAAACCTTTTTAATTTTATTGCGCCATTCAGGGGCAAAAAAATTAATTCCTTCTTTTACAAGCGGCAAATATCCCGAAGGCCTTTCATGTATTGCTGCCACTTCATCAGACCAGTATACTCTGTTTTCACCAATATTCACATTCCATCCACCTAACTTTGCTTTTTCACCTGCGAGTTTATTAAGGGCTTGGCTTTCTTTCAGTATTTCTTCCTCTTTTTTACGCTCGGTAATGTCACGTGCCAATCCTAAGAATAATTTTTGGCCATTCCATTCTGCACATCCAAATCGTACTTCTACAGGGAACACGGTTCCATCTTTACGCTTCTGGTGCCCAGACAACGTAAATTTGTTGCCTGCTTCAATCTTAACCCATTCTTTTTTCGCGCTTTTTAGATCGAAGTCCATTTCAACATCAGTGACCGACATCTTAAGAAGTTCTTCTTTCGAATAGCCTAAAGTATCACAAGCCTGTTGATTAACTTCAATAAATTTCCCTTCGAAGTCATGTACAAAGAAAGCATCGCCAGCCTGATCAACCAAAGCATTGTAAAGCATTAGGGCTTCAGTTCTGTCCTCGAGAGCCCTTTTTTGCAATGTAATGTCGTTTGCCATTACATGCCTGGCTTTGCGATTATTGATTGTAATTGCGTGAGAAATAATTTCGACAAAAATGATTTCGCCATTCTTTTTCAAATGCCGCCATTCGCCTGCTAAATTGTAGGCTTGTCGCGTGAGTTCAATATCTTTTTGAAGGGCTTCAATATCTTCTTTGGGACGAATATCCTTTATAGTCATCCCAAGAAATTCCTCTCTTGAATACCCATAATGACGTATGGCTGCATTATTTACATCGAGAAAACTGAGTGATTCAATGTCATAGACCCACATAGGTTGCGGATTGCTTTCAAATAAATAATGAAAGCGTTCCTCATTCTCAAATGACTTTTTATTGGAATTGACTTTTTTGTTGGCTGATTTAATGAGATTTAATTCTTGCTGTAACTCTTTTAATTCAATAATAAGTTCCTCTTTGGTTTTGTTCATATCTTTATCCATAAAATTCAAATAAAAGGCAGCAATTTTTTTTTTAGTTTTAATTTCTGAAACAATATCAGTATTTCCGCAACAACAATCATTATTCCCAAATTTAATATAAAACTAATGAAATAAAGTAGATTTTTAGTGTTTTAAACTAATAAAGAAGTTTATTAATAACTTATTGTTTTTTAGCCAACATGTGTACCGTATTTAAAGAAAACTTACTCCTCTAAATCATTTAAAATTGATTCTTTTCAATGACTGGTCCTGTTCGTATTTTAAATTCAATTTTAAAGCGGTTTCTGCTTTACTTAGTTCTGCGCCTAAATAGCCTGCATGGCTTAATTGTGAAACCAGCTCGTTTTGCAAAAGGCTGAGTAAGATTGATTCTGCGGAATGCCCTTGAATGAGGTAACCGGGTTTATTGTCCTTATAATAATGTTTTACAGTGATTTGTTTTTTTTCTGAATCGGTGGTGATCACAAAAAATCCTTTGTGGTCATAGTCTAAAGGAATTCGGTTGCCGCCGGGTTTTAACCTTGTGAATTCGGCTTGTTCCGAAATTATTTCTGTGAACTCGGTATCGCTATTTTTGGAAAATGGTTTTTTATTCATTTTGCTTAATTCTAACATTTTTTGATGAAGGTGTTCTATGTTTTTTTCTTCCAAGCAATCTACCAATTCAATCTGTTCCAAAAATTGGTTTATTTTTTCCACGGCTAAATTGCTCAAAACAGGATAATGGCCAATGGCATTGATAATTCTTTTTTCCTTGTCAATTCCGT
>LADL02003100.1_pt1 | contig 15812 bp, 14 predicted proteins | sample 619721 | NCBI WGS metagenome assembly LADL02 (sample SAMN03397408, study PRJNA257561) | rock porewater metagenome | biome: terrestrial; feature: Opalinus Clay rock; material: porewater; isolation source: Opalinus Clay rock porewater BRC-3 borehole | place: Switzerland: Mt Terri URL, St-Ursanne ...
GTGAGGTGACGTTTTGCTGCTTCATCACCATTTTCATCATGGTTGCGCCCATTCCTCCGAAGTTCATTTTGGATATTCCCAGTTTGTCGGCCCCTCTGGGCATCATGCGGCCGAACATGCCCTGCAGAAAGCTTTTCTTTGCCTTTATCTTCTCGGGCTTCCGCAGGGTGTTCAGGCCCCAGAAGGTAAAGAACATGGTTACATCGTCGCCCATGGCCGCCGCGCCGTTGGCGATAATGAAGGCGGCCATTACCTTATCAAGGTCACCGCTGAAAACGATTATTGTTTTCTTTGTGGTATTCAACGTTATTACCTCCAGATTAGTATTTGCAAATTTCGTACGGCTGCTGCTGAAAGCTGATAGCTTGTTAGCAATAGGCCCTGGCCAGATAGGACGAGATGTCCTCAATGTTTATCTGGTCGTGGGCGGCTTTTTGCAGGTTCACCAGGCAGATGGGGCACATGGTGACGATGTTTTGCCCGGTCTTTTTAAGCTCATCAACCCTTTTTTGGGCGGCGGCCGCCGCTTTTTTTGGGTAGAGAGACTCGGCGGGGCCTCCACAGCACAGTGTGAACTTGCCAGTGTTTACCGGCTCCCTGACGTTTACACCGGCTTTGGTTAGTAAGGTCCTCTGCTCGCCCAGCAAATTTTCATACCTGGCATAGACACAGGAATCATGTATAACAACATCGGTCCCCAATTCCCTCAGAGTACCAATGTTTCTTTCCCCCAGGACCTCCAGGTAGCTCATTACCTTCAGGTCAAAACCCTTGATAAATATTGGAAAAACCGATCTGAGCATGTGGGTGGTATGGGGGTCTACCGTAATTACGTTCTTTACACCATGCTTTTTAAAATTACTGTATACCTTTCGGGCATGGTCCTCCAGAACATCGTCGACACCAAGGTCGTAGACCAGCGCCCCGGAATATAAGTCATCCTGGTACAAATAGCCCAATTCCACACCGGCCTGCTTTAACAGGGAGGCCATATCAGCCAGAATACTGTTGAAGCGGGACTGCATGCCGGACTCCGGCAGGGCCATCAATCCGGAAATATTTATAAAGCGGTTGACAAACCTGCCCACCCTGGTGAAATCAGCCAGGATGGAGTCCTCAATTCTGGTCTGGGCCTTATTCATGCTGGTTATATAGGGAATAAGCTGGTACATCTGCCCCGTGTAGATGACCGTTTCCCCGCCCATGGGCAGGCCAAGCCCCCTGGCCCACCTGGTGGCGCTGTTGGCGGATATGGGCAAAACTGAGTTTCTTATCCTTAAATTATCCGCCAGGATTCCTATTGTATCACCGGTCGGCAACGGCATAGCACGACTCCCCTTAAACAGTTAATATTTTCTTGTTCATGTAGTATCTGAGCTGCCTGACGTTTTCCGCTATATGCACCTGCGCCGGGCAGTTTACCTCGCACATTTTGCACAGCAGGCAGGAGTAGATGGCCTCGGAATTATCAATAACCTTGCTTTCGATGCCCAGCAAAACATAGCGGAACAACTTTCTGGGGAGAAGTTCAATGCCCATTGGGCACACCACGCTACAGACTCCGCAGTTCATGCATGCCGAGGCGTTGAATTCCCCTGTTTTTCTAACCTCATCTAAAAAGCCGGGATTGGCCAGCGCCATTATGAACCCTCCCCCGTAACCGCCCCATATCTGTAGTAACCCTCGTCTGTAAGCTCTTTTTCGATTAGATAGCAATATTTGCGCATACCCATGACCCAGAACAGCACCTCGTGAGAAGGGCAGTCTATGGCTTCGGCAATCTCCGGCACTGTCATGGCGCCTTCACCCAGGACAGACATTATTCTGGCCCTCATGATCATTTCTTCCCTGATAATCTCTCTAACATCTCTGATTTCAGTAATCATAGCGTTAAATCTCCTTTAATAAGGCGTCAATGGTAGACCTTATCTGGGCGTCGGTATAACCCTGCAGTTCGATGGCACCCAGTGCACAGAGGGGGGAGCAGCCTCCGCATCCCTTGCATAACGCCCTGTTGACCGCTGCCGGAGAGCTTCCCTGCTCCATTTCGATGGCCGAATAAGGGCAGGTAGTCACACACTCCCCGCACCCGTTGCATTTATCCGGGTCGACCGAGGCTATCAGGGGGTCCAGGTTTACGAAGCCTCTTTTGAGGATGGAAGCGCTCTGGCTAACCGCGGAGATTGCCGAGGCCACGCTTTCCAGAGAATTTTTGGGGCCCTGGCAGGAGCCGCAGATATAAACGCCGTCCACCACTGTTTCCACCGGCCTTAGCTTGGGGTGAATCTCGTTGTAAAATTTATCCCTGCCCACAGGAAGCTTCAGCACGTTGGTTAATTCACTGTTTTTTGCCGGTACCATGGCGGTTACCAGCACCACCAGGTCTGTCTTTATTTCAATTTCCTCGCCGTAAGTGAGCAGGTCCTTCAGGCTGACCTTTAGCTTGCCGTCCGGCCATCTCTCCACCACCGGAGGCTCGTCGTCGGCAAATCTGAGAAAAAGGGATCCCATTTCTCTGGCCTGACTGTACATTAGCTCAAATTTACCATAGGTCCTCATATCCCTGTAAAGGTGATACTGATGTATGCCGGGGTTTTTCTCCCGGGCCAGAATTGAGGCATGGACTGCCGAGTTGCAGCAGTAGCGGGAACAGTACCTGTTGGCGTTTTCCACGTCCGGCTGCTGTCTGCTGCCCACGCAGTATATATAGGTAACGTCTTTTATCTCCCTGCCGTTGTACATCAGCTTTCCGTCCGGGGAATCCAACAGTTCCTTAAATTCAGGAAGGGTAAGGACGCCTTCCATGCCGGAGCCGTATTCATCCTGCCGGGGCTGGTAGGCGCCGAAGCCTGTGGCCACAATAATAGATCCAACGTTTACGCTTATGCTGCCGCTTTCCGGTTCTCCGGTTTTTATGGTCACGTTAAAGTTGCCTATGCTGCCCGATTTTCCGGTTAATTGGGCCCCGGTGAAAAGGGTAATTTTTTCCCTTCCCTTTACCTCGCTGATCAACTGGCTGATTAACTTATTTCCTTCCCTGCCATGGGGGTACATTTTGCCCAGTCTGTTCACCCAGCCCCCCACCGACCGGGATTTTTCCAGCAGGTACACGTGAATCCCCAGGTCGGCCAACCCCACTGCCGCCCTCAGTCCGCTGATGCCGGCGCCCACCACCAGCACTTTGGGAATTGTTTCGATGATGATGGGGTCCAGCGGTACTGTGAGCCCGGTTCGGGCAATTGCGCCTCTGATTAGCCTGGTGGCTTTTTCGGTAGCTCCCTCCCGCTGGTTGGTGTGTGCCCAGGAGCATTGCTCCCTGACATTGACCTGGGTGTACTGGTAAGGATTAAGTCCGGCCCTCCGGGCTACTTCCCTGAAGGTGTACAGGTGCAGCTTCGGGGAGCAGGATGCCACCACCAGGCCATCCAGCTTTTGATCCTGTATATCCTTCACCATTTCCTGCTGGGTGGCGTCAGAGCAGGTAAACATGGCTGTTTTGGCCACCACCACGCCGACTTCGCCCCTGACGGACTCCTTCACCCTTTCAACGTCCAGGTAGTCGGAGATGTTGCCACCGCAATGACAAATGTAGACGCCTATTCTCCTGTCACTCATTTCAACACCCTTGTCCTTTCCACATAGGCAGCCGCCTGGGCCGCAGCCGCACCTGCATGGAGTATGGTATCCGGAATGTCTCTGGCCCCGGAAGCTGTGCCGGCCACAAACACCCCGTCTATACTGGTTTTGCCCGGATTAATGTCCTCGTCTACCTCCTTGACGAAGAAAAATTCGTCTGTTTCCAGTTTTTCCCCGTTAAACAAATCCAGAACTCCGGTGTTTGGCAATATTCCCACCGACAGGACCACCAGGTCGTGCTCGGCCATGGAAACCTTGCCACTGTCAAGGTCCTCGTAATAAAGTGCCAGGTTTCCGTCTTCCAGCTCGTCTATTTTAGCCACCCTGCCTCTTACGAAGTTCGCCCCCATTCCCCGGGCCTGCTGGTAAAACTCATCATAACCTTTACTAAAGGCTCGGATGTCCATGTAGTAAACAGTCACGTCGGCCAGGGGAAGCGCCCCCATGATTAGCTGGTTCTGTTTTACCGTATACATGCAGCAAACCCTGGAGCACAGCGGGTTGTTGACTGTCTGATCCCTTGATCCGGCACAAAGTATATAGGCAATGTTGTCGGGAACCTTACCGTCCCCGGGCCTGATTACCGTGTTATAGGGCCTGGTGGGGGCCAGCAGCCGATCCATCTGCATTCCGGTGATTAGATTTCTGGACTTGCCGTACTGGGGCTTCCTGTCGGCCGGGAAGATATTAAAGCCTGTGGAGACAATTATGGAATTGACCTGCGCCTCTAGCTTTTCTTCTTTCATGGTCATGTCTATGGCCCTGGCGGGGCATTCCTTGACGCACTGGCCGCACTCCGAGCACACTCCGCAGTCCAGGCATCTTCCGGAGCTGTAAATGGCCTCCTCTTCGGTGAGAGGGGACTCAGTTTCATTAAAGTTGGAGACTCCCACCGTTAAATCTTCACTTTTTTCCACCGGGGGAAGTTTTTTGTAGGTCTTTTGCCTGTTAATTACCCGGTCCCTGTCGACGGCAGGCAGCCTGTAGTCATACTCCGCACCTTTCAGATCACGCCCGCTAAGATACAGGTCTATAAAAAAGGCGGCCCTTCTTCCATGGCCCACAGCGTTAACAATCATGGAGGGGCCGGTGACCACGTCTCCCCCGGCAAATACAGAGGGCAAAGAAGTCTGAAGAGTATGCGGATCAACGCAAACAGTTCCATTCTTATTAAGGTTTAAATTTCCGCCCAGTTCCTTTGTGTCCGGCTTCAGGCCCACGGCGGTGATAACAAGGTCGGCTTCGGTAATGTATTCCGATCCCTTAACAGAAAGAGGTTTTCTCCTGCCACCGGAGTCAGTGTCTCCCAGTTCCATCCTGACACTCATCACATCGGTGAGTCTTCCATTCCTGCCTGTAAATTTAACCGGGGCTGCCAGGTAATGGAACTGTACGCCTTCCTTCAGGGCGGCCTCAATTTCCCAACCGTGGGCAGGCATTTCCTCCCGGCCTCTTCTGTATTGAACTATTACCTTGCCGGCGCCCAGTCTGACGGCCACCCGGGCCGAGTCTACGGCCACGTTGCCCCCGCCCACCACCACCACCATTTTATCTTTGAGCGAAGTATTTTTGTCCAGGCTGACCTGACGGAGAAAATCCAGGGAGGTAACAACACCTTCCAAATCCTCGCCTTCTATCCCCATTTTGCCGGTGGCCTGGGTGCCGGTGGCAAGGAATACCGCGTCGAATTCTTTGTTTAAAGCCTCTATATTCTCAACCCTGACCCCTGTCTCTATCTCGACGCCAAGGGCGGTGACGTTTTTGATGTCTCTTTCAACAACTTCCCTGGGCAGACGGTATGACGGAATGGCAAGCCTTAACATGCCACCCGGCTCCTTTTGGGCCTCAAAAATTTTAACCCGGTAGCCTTTCCGGGACAGGTGGAAGGCTGCCGTCAGACCTGCCGGGCCGGATCCTATCACTGCCACCTTTTTATCATTGGGCTCCGCCATTATGCTTATTTCCGGTTCGGGGTTTTCACCATAGTACCTGTCGGCAATAAACCTTTTAATTCTTCTAAGAGGAAGAGTGCCTTCAATGGATCCCCTGGTGCATTCCCCCTCGCAGGGCGCGTAGCAGGCTCTTCCCAGACTGCCCGCCAGTGGGGTGGCGTCCTGAATCAAATGGTAAGCCTCTTTGTATTTCCCGGTTCGCACCAGTGCAACGTAACCGTGAGCGCGTATCCCCGCCGGGCAGGTGTAATTGCAGGGCGAGGTCCCCTGTTTTTCAATTACAGCCTTTTTTGGAACTGCCTGGGGAAAAGCTATATAAGCAGCCCTCCTGGACACCATTTCAGAGTTGTATTGATCGGGAACCGCAACGTTGCATACCATTTCACACTGGCGGCAACCGGTGCAGAGGGAGGAGTCCACAAAGGTGGGCTTTTTACGAATATTTACAGTAAATTTGCCGTCAGTGGCCCTGTTTATTTGCTCCACCTCGGAATATATCATGGTGGTGACATTGGGATGGTGTACAGAGGCTGCCATTTTAGGAGTGGATATGCAGCTTGCGCAGTCCAGCGTGGGAAACACCTTGCTAAGTAGAATCATTTTGCCGCCCACGCTGGGTTCCTTTTCCACCAGTAGAACCCTGTAGCCCATGTCGCCCAACTTAAGGGCCGACTCCATTCCGCCAATACCGCTGCCCACAACAAGAATATCGTAATTCATTCCGCTATCCCTTCCTGGCTGGACCTAATTTTTGTAGCGAGTTGTAAAAATCTTTAATCTGATTTGTAAACGGCTCGGCGCAAACCGAACAGATGGCTGACATTCTCAGCCGACGCGGCTCATGGCCGCTTTCAGTTAAAAGGTGCTGGGCCCTCTCCATTATTCTGGCCGATCTTTCGGCGCAATCCGGCAGGTAGGCGCACTCCTCACCGTCTGAGGCGATAAATACCCCGTCAAAACCCTTTTGGATGGCGTGCAATATCCATTCGGGCTTTATGCCGCTGGTGCAGGGCATGCTTATGACCATGGCTGTGGTGGGATAGTGCATATGGGAGCTGCCTGCAAGGTCAATCCCCGGATCTGAAATGTTATTTGTTGAAAAAGCAAGGATTCTCGGGGAAAAATCCTTGCTTTCTTTAATTGTTTGAGCCATGGTTATTTCGCCTTCTTGATGTAAATCCTGAAGGTGCCTGAATCATCGTACAGCCCGAGGAATTCGTGGCCTGTTTTTTTACACCAGGCCGGGAGGTCCTTCTGGGTGCCCGAGTCGGAAGCCACCACCTCCATCACCTGGCCTTTGGCTATTTCAGCAATGGCCTTTTTAGCTGCCAGTATGGGTCCGGGACATGACGTTCCTCTGGCGTCAACAACTTTGTCAGCTTTGATGTTTTTTAGTTGGTCAGCTGTCATGACGATAGCCCTCCTTAATATATTTTTCAATGCCCAACTCTCTCCTTAAGCCTATACCGCCTCGGGGTATACATGCATTTATCTGTACAATGCTTGATTGTGTGGGGACTCAGCTAAAATACTAATACGGGTATGGGTAGTAAGTTAAAATTAACACAGAAACCCCTCCATAGTCAAGGTATTATTATTCTATATTTTTTGCATTAGCAGAACATGTTCTATTGTTTGTAGTAATTTTGCACCCCCCAGGGTATTGGTAACTTTTCTGCGAAATATAGTAATAAAAATGTTTATAGCCATGCATTTTACCTGCCCCTTAAAAGCAAAGTAAAAAACCCCTTTTTGTAAGGGGATGTATATGTTCCAGGGCCATTCTGTAAATACTAGGGGTACACTGGAAACAAAAATAAATAGAAATATGTTATGAGGTGAAAGTAATGGCATTATTGGGTAATCCTTTTGTTGCAAATGTACCCCGGCAATTATCTGCGGAAGAACTGGTACAGGCCTTGCGGGTTGATCTGGTCGGCGAGATTGAGGCCATTATCGGCTATGAAGCCCACGCAATGGCTACTACCGACGAAAGGGTCAAAAAAGTTCTATATCACATTGCCGATGAGGAAAGGGAGCACGTGGGGGAGCTGCAGCAGCTTATTTTTATGCTTAGCCCAAATGAACAGGAGTTTGTAGAAAAGGGGAAGCAAGCTGTTACGCAGCAGCAGGCCCAGGGATTTCAGCAGCCTATGCAGTAACATTTAAACCGTGAAAAGGCAGGTAATTTTTACCTGCCTTTTTTTACTGCCTTAAACAGTTGGAAACTGTTAATATTATGAACCTGGTAGTTCAGTTAGTTGACAATGGAATAAAAGCCATTTTCAAGAAGGGAAATAAGTGTTGAGGGTTAAATAAATAGAGTGGAGAAATAGTGGGGGTCACTGGCCGGGGAAATGGGGGCATAAAATGCAGTCCTTATGGGATGACAGGGTTAAAAAGGTTATGCTGAGGCGGAAGGTTATCTTCTTTATCATGTCTATGGCGTTCTCCTTTGCAGTTGCCCACCGGGTGGCTCCCGTGGTAGTGGCTGACAGGTTGATGGACGAATTTAACATAACCGGCACATTGTTCGGCTATCTGGTGGCCACATACTTTTTTGTTTATACGGTGATGCAGATACCCTCCGGAATGCTGGCCGATTATTTGGGCCCGAGGAAAACTGTGACTGCAGGGGTGGCTTTGGCCGGGGTTGGATCTATTTTAATCGGGCTGTCAGACAGTCTGCAATTTCTGTTTTTCAGCAGGTTTCTGGTTGGGCTGGGCTGCTCGGTAATATTTGTGAGCCTGTTAAAGGTGGGCGCTGAATGGTTCAGGATTTCAGAGTTTGCAACACTTTCCGGTGTGTCCTTTATTGTTGGCGGTATAGGAAACATAGCTGCCACCTACCCCTTTGCCGCAATGGTTGAAAAAATAGGCTGGAGGGTTTCTTTTGAAATTGTAGGGGGTATTAGTATAATCATAGCCGCTTTCTGCTGGTTGCTGGTAAGAAACCGTCCGGCAGACGTGGGACTTCCTGATATCACTCAAATCGAGGCGTTGGAAAAGGGGGTTGTAAATTTTGAAAACCCGGAGGGGCCGGTTTTAAAAGCAGAAACTGGAATAGGTTTGATGGACGCCTTTAGGATGGCCGTGCAAAACAGGTTCACCTGGCCGCCCTTTTTTGCCATACTGTTAATATATGGACCGGCCGCGGCTTTTATGGGAGTTATTTCCATGCCATATTTTATGCATGTATATCAACTTACCAGGGAGCAGGCGGCGGTGTTGCTGTTGATGCTATCCCTGGGCGGGGCTATTTCGGGACCCCTTGTGGGGTATCTTTCGGACAGGGTGTTTATATCTCGCAAAAAGCCATATATTTTGTTCGGCTCCCTGTATCTTTGTACCTGGCTTGTCTTTATTTATATGAACAAAGGACTATGTCCCCTGGGTGTCTTATATCTAATTCTTTTTATTATGGGCTTTACATCCAACGGAACAGTTCTTACCTGGGTTTGCGCCAAGGAGGTGAACCACCCCTCCATTGCCGGAATCGCCAGTGGAACGGTGAACTGCGGCGGGATGATGGGTGTGGCTTTGCTTCAGCCCTTCAGTGGATTCCTTTTGGACCTGGGGTGGAGGGGGGCACACCTGGGCGGCGCTCGGGCCTACCCCCCGGAGGCCTATGGACTGGTTTTTATCGTTTTTGCAATTTCAGCTGCTCTGGGTCTGGTGGCCGTTTTTATGATAAAGGAAACCAGCGCCAAAAACATATATCAAAAAATAGAATATGAAAAAGACTAGCTCAGGCTGCAGCCGGACATTATTAGTTACAACTTGGAGGTGAAGTATTTTTGTCATTTACGGAAAGCAGTGAAACAGCATTGAAGTATTTATTTGATCCCGGGTCCATTGCCATTATCGGGGCTTCCAATGATGCCAGAAAACCCGGGGGGAAGCCGATAATAGCTTTGGTAAACAAGGGTTACAAAGGGAAAATTTATCCGGTCAATCCCAAATATGAATCTATCCATGGCTACAAATGCTATCCTGGCCTGACAGACATACCAGGGCCGGTGGACCTGGTAGTAATAAGCCTTCCTGCCGAGAGGGTCTATTCTTCTTTGGAGGAGTGCGCGCAAAAGGGTGTAAAGGCGGCTGTCATCTTTAGCTCGGGATTTGCAGAAATGGGACCCGAGGGCAGGAAGGCCCAGGAAGAGATTACCCGGCTGGCCGCAAGTTCCGGCATCAGGCTGTGCGGGCCTAACTGCCTGGGGGTGGTTAATACCATGAACGGGGTAATGGCCTCCTTTGCCTTTATAGTGGATATTCCCGATGTGGAGTCCCGTACGGTTGGATTTGTTACGCAAAGCGGCGCCTTTGGAGCCCTGGTCTACGCTGAGGCCTTGTATTGCGGGGTGGGCCTGAACTATTTTGTAAGCGTGGGAAACGAGGCGGACCTTGAGTTTTCCGACTTTCTTGAATACATGATTCAGGATAAATCCACCAGGGTGCTGGGGGGCTACCTTGAAGGCGCCAAAAATGGAGATAAACTGCGTAAGGCTGCCGAAGAGGCCGCCAGGCTGGAAAAGCCCATGATGATTATTAAGGTGGGGCGTAGCTCGGCAGGAGCCAGGGCGGCCTCCTCCCATACCGGATCGCTGGCCGGGGTGGACAGGATCTATGACGCCTTTTTTAAGCAGACAGGAATTATCAGGATAGACGGTCCGGAAGATCTTATTGCCTTTGTGCCGATTTTTCAGGCGGGCCGCCTGCCCAGGGGAAACAATGTGGCTCTCCTGAGTACCTCCGGTGGGTCTGGGGTTTCACTGGCCGATAAGTGCGAGGGTCTGGGACTTATGCTGCCCCATCTGGGTGAAGTCACCAGGGCAAAAATGGAGTTGGTCCTGCCGTCATTTGCCTCCGCCCATAATCCCATAGACCTTACCGCCCAGTACCTGACCAACCCGGAGATGCTGATGACCTGTCTGGAAGCCGTGCTGGAAGACGAAAGCGTGGATATAGTCATAGGCAATTTTGATTTGAAGGATCCCTACGGGGTCGAGATAGCCCGGAGGGTTATAAAGATATACCAATCCACCAATAAAACAATGGTGGTCTGCCCCTGGGTTTTCCCGGGAACAAAAGAGGAAGAGGGGATTGGGTTGCTGCGGCAGGCCGGAATTCCGGTGATTAACAACACTTCCCAGGCCGTGCGGGCGCTGGCTCACCTGGCCGAGTACGCCGGGTTCCTGCGCAAAATAAAGGGTGAAGAGTACAGGAAACCAGTTTATTCCAGTCGTAAACCGGCTGTGAAATTAGGATGCTCAGTAGGTGCGCTGAGCGAGGGTAGGTCCAAGGCCCTTTTAGCCTCCTACGGCATACCGGTAACAAGGGAAGAACTGGCCGCCAGTGAGGACGAGGCTGTCGCCCTGGCCTCCCGGATAGGATACCCGGTGGCCCTGAAGGTAGACTCTCCGGATATTCCGCATAAGACCGAGGCCGGTGCACTGAGTTTAAATCTTACTTCCGGGGAAGCCGTGCGCAGGGCTTACGGTGAAATTCTGCGAAACGCCGCTGATTTTAAGCCGGGAGCCCGCATAAACGGTGTTCTGGTTCAGGAAATGCTGACCGGAGGCACCGAGGTTATTATCGGGGTCACCAGAGATCCCGTATTTGGCCCCACAGTGATGTTTGGTCTGGGAGGAATTTTCGTTGAGTTGTTAAAGGATGTATCCTTCCGGATAGCCCCCCTGAGTTTTGGTGACGCCATGGATATGATCAGGGAGGTGAAGGGATATCAGGCGCTGACCGGCGCCCGGGGCAAGCCCCCGGCAGACATCGAGGCCCTGGCCGGAGTTATTATGAAGGTTTCGGAAATGGTTGTTGAATTAAAAGACAGTATTGAAGAGCTGGACATAAACCCTCTTATGGTTTATCCCGCGGGAATGGGTGTCAAGGCTGCCGACGCCATGGTGGTACTTGGAGGCAAGTAATGGCTATGGGTCACGCCTGCGTTCTAATGGATTAGCAGGCGCGGGACCCATATTTTTAATATTTAATCGGGGTGTGACCATGTCGCCGGAGATAGGGGTGAAATTCTGCGGCAACTGCAATCCAGTGATAGATAGTCTTGAAGTTTTGAGGCTGGTGGGGGATCTGCTGCCGGATTGTCACTTTGTCAGCTACCAGGAATCGATGGACTTGCTTCTGATATTGGCCGGGTGCCCGGTAAACTGCGTGCAGCAGCCGCTTTTCAGCGGCACTGTACTGACAGTTGCCGGGGAGTCACTGGAATTGGTGCACTGTCCCGCCAAAAGCCTCCCCGGTGAAATAGCCAAATTGATAAAACAGCTATCAGCCGCCTGGGGTTAATACTGACCAGCTGACTGCTGACTGCTTACTTGCGGCATAACCCTTTTAATTCAGCATGGGAGCCGCTGAATTGATTAAGGTCAACATTTACTTTAATCCCATTAACCTGACCTTTATCTGTATATTGAAGAAAGAGCCAGTTCTTCCAGCCCGAACAATTTACTGGAAGTTTAATGTCGTAGTGGGCCAGCCAAAGAGGATTATTTCTAAGACTTTCATCTAAATAATCCCGGATAAAATATGTGTAGGAGTAAATTATTGGCTGAATCCCGGCTTTTTCTTTTATTATCACAATCCAGGCGCTTACTATTTTAGAGATTTGCTGTCTGGAAAGACCTTGATTTTTTTCTATATCAATGACAGGAGGCAAATCAAGCATTTCAAAGCCACCGTATTTTTTAATTGTATTAGCAAAATAATTGGCTTCGTTGACAGAATCTTCCACGCTGGACGGTGTACAAAAATGATAAGCCCCGGTAAAAATTCCAGCTTCTTTTGCTTTCTTTAGATTTTTTGAAAACCTCGGGTCTTCGTAATCAACACCTTCTGTGGCCTTAATAAAAGCAAAGGAAATACCGTCATTTTTTACAAGGCTCCAATTAATATCTCCTTGCCAATGAGAAACATCTATTCCCTGGGTATTACTCAGGCTTCTTGCCTGCATCAGCCGAGCCTCCTTTTTGGCTTTTTTGCAAATCAGATTGGCCTTGAGGATATCCTCTCACCGATAATATTTCCAATATGAGAGTTTACTGCTTTTATATTCCATAAAAGATATGCCGGATTAACCAGGTGTTCAATAACATCTGCGCAAACTATTAAGGATTTGATTGATAAATATATTGTTAATACCGACAGGCGTCACCTTCCTTCATTTAGTTATTGTTAAATAACTGCTGTAAAATTATATTCGGGTGGGGCCGGACTGTTACTGGGAATTTAAGCAAAAAAAACCGCCTTCGGGCGGTATAGTATTGTTCAACACACGTTTATATTTTTAACATAACAGCCTAAAACAATAACAATCGAGAAACAGCGTTTAGCGTCAAAATGTTGAGTATTTATGGGACGAATGTAGGTGTATACACTTCTTGGGGTAAGTGGCACGAAATATGCATAACAAAATCAGATAATTCAGACACATGTAGTCATGTTAGGAGGGCTAATTTTCACATTGCAGAGAAGTTAAATTCTAAAATATAGGGGGTAATAAGATGCGCATGAATATAAAACTTCGACTGATGGGCTCTTTTGTTATTATTGTTACTCTGATGTGCGCGGTGGGTCTGTTGGGCCTGGCCAAGATAAAATCACTTAACGGCCTGGTGGAAGATATGGCCACCGGTATAATTCCGGGAATAAAGTACGTCAAATCCATTGACAAAAACACCTCGGACTACAAGGCTGCAGTAAGGCAGTTTATACTGTCAACCAGCGAAAAAGACAAGGAAGAGGCTGAAGGGGAGCTTTCAAGGAGCTTAAGTGACCTGGCCCAGAACAGGCAGGAGTATGAGAAGCTGATAAAATCCGAGGAGGACAGTGCCCTGTATGAACAGTTTAAAATTGAATGGGAAAAATATTTGCAGGTTTCCAGCCAGGCTGTTATGATGTCCCGCTACTATAATGAGGAAGCCAGGAAGCTGCTGTCCGGGGATATACTGCAGTCCTTTAACAATGCACAGAGGACCATCAATAAAATAGTTGAGCGTAATGATGTACTGGCCGGGGAAATGAACAGGAACAGCCGGGATCATTACAATTCAGCCGTGGTAATGGTTATAGCCTTTACCATTTTCGCCGCCCTGGCAGGTCTGCTGCTTTCCTTTGTAATATCCCGGAAGATAGCCGGCGGGTTGGCCGGGGTGGTGGAAAAGGCCAACCGGGTGGCTGATGGTGATTTGACTGTGGAGGATATAGCTGTCAGGGGCAGGGATGAAATGGCCCAGCTTTCCATAGCCTTTAACGGAATGAAAAACAATCTCAAGGTGATTATTGACCGTCTTATTATTGTTTCACCTTCTTTATCTTCTGCCGCTGAGGGCCTTTCCAGCCAGGCCCGGCAGACTTCGGAGCTGTCCGGCCAGAATGCCGCCACCGTGGGGCAGATTGCCTCAACGGTGGAACAGGTGGCCCGTAATGCCCGAGATGTGTCCTTGGCTGCAGGGGAAGCCTCCAAAAATGCCGGTGAAGGTACCCAGGGCATTGAGCATATTAACAGGCAAATGGATTCCATAATCAATTCCACCGATACCACTTCCAAGGTAATAAATGGCTTATCCGAAACCACCGGCAGGGTTAACACCATAGTGGACATGATTACCCAGATAGCCGGGCAAACCAACCTTTTGGCACTGAACGCCGCTATAGAGGCGGCCCGGGCTGGAGAGCAGGGCCGTGGTTTTGCGGTGGTGGCCGATGAGGTTAGAAGGCTGGCTGAGCAGTCAGGCAGCGCCGCCAAGGAAATTAACCGGCTTATAGATCAGGTTCAGTCGGGATCTAAAAAGGCGGTTGACACCATGGACAAGGGCAGCCATCAAGTTAGGGAAGGGGTTGCCGTGGTCAATCAGGTGGGTAAGAAATTCACCGATATAATAAGTATCATAGACGTTTTCGCTAAGCAAATACGCGATCTTGCGGTGGCGGCCGAGGAGGTGTCCAGTGGGGTACACGATGTGGCCGGGGCGGTTGAAGAGCAGATGGCTGCCATGGAGCAGGTTAACGCCGCCAGTGAGCAACTTAACATGATGGCCTCTGAAATTGATAATCTTGTTAAGAGGTTTAAGGTGTAAACAAAATAACTTTTTAATGGTATTATTAGGAGGAGCCTGTCTTTTAATATATCAAGGACTCAAATCACTCCCCCTCATGCATGTAGCTTAGATTTTTAAAAGTTTCTTGATAATGATCACAAGACTTTATAAAACTGGCATAAGAATTGCAAATATAGACATCTGTAGAGTAACTGGTGAGTATATCAAGGCTGGTTATAAGTTATAACAAACAACAGAGGCAGGTAATTGTCAGGCATAAGTAAGCGGTGGCAGAAAGCTTTTAAAGACAAATAAATGCCAGGAGGGTTGAAATGAAACTGGAGTGTTTTAATTATGAAGTAAAAGACTCAATTCTGGTTCTGACCATGAACCGCCCGAAGGTTCGCAATGCCTGGAACCGGAAAATGCACGAAGAATACCTGGAGGTTTTAAAAAAAGTAAATGAGGACGACTCAATACGGGTGGTGATACTTACCGGGGCGCCTCCCGCCTTCAGTTCCGGAACCGATTTAAAAGCCCTTGGGTCAGGGGGCGCGGGTTTTGAGTCTTCCCTGTCCGAAGGAGGGGCTGGAGGAACCATCACCCTGATGCACCAGTTTAACAAACCTATAATAGCGGCTATAAACGGGGCTGCGGTAGGTATGGGGGTAACCATAACACTGTTGTGCGATATACGCATTGCGTCTGAAAGCGCCACCATGTGCCTGCGCTTTACCGAACTGGGGGTGGTTCCGGAATTCGCCAGCCAATACATGCTGCCCAGGATAATAGGTATGGGACGGGCCATGGAACTGTGCCTGACGGCCAGAACCTTTGGCGCCCGGGAGGCCTTGTCAATGGGCCTGGTTACCCGGGTGGTTCCCGACGACCAGATCATGGGCGCAGCCATGGAAATTGCCGCTAACCTGGCCTCCAAAAAAGAGCATTCCATCCGAAAAACCAGAGAGATGCTCTACAGACATCTGGACACCGATTTTGCCGAGACGGTTCGGCAGGATAGAATAAACTTTATAGAGGCCGTAAAGGCCACCTACGGTGATAGCTAAGCTGTGAAAGGGCGGTGCTAAAACAGTGAAAACCAGGATTACCGAGCTATTGGGTATTAAATACCCCATCATTCAGGGAGGCATGCAGT